>OIWQ01000084.1_pt1 | contig 112273 bp, 98 predicted proteins | sample 1587571 | NCBI WGS metagenome assembly OIWQ01 (sample SAMEA3888910, study PRJEB22519) | human gut metagenome | biome: human gut; feature: human-associated habitat; material: faeces | place: Denmark | collected 2010
CAACGATGTTTCGGTAGCGTGGCAACGATGTTTCGGTAGCGTGGCAACGATGTTTCGGTAGCGTGGCAACGATGTTTCGGTAGCGTGGCAACGATGTTTGCGGTAGCGTGGCAATAAAGTTTTAGCTGTAGTTTAATACTTATAGTTGTCCACTTACTGTTTTAACTGTAAAGCCTGTTGCCACAGTTTATATTTAGTTTTACTATTAGTTGATACTATTTTGGGTAACGACTTTTGTCTCACGAAACCACACGTTTTACATACTTTTCCTCAGCTTTTGCAATGTTCACTACAGCTGCTGTCTTTTTGACGATAGCTTTGCAATGGACTACATTAATTATGGCGACAAAATTATCTGTTGTGCAATGTACCTGTATGTCGGCTACATCAACGAGGCAACTAACTTTGCTGAAAGCCAAGGAGGAGGTGGTAACGATACCAAGGATTGGGGACGTGAGAAGGATGAAGATGAGATAGAATGGATAAGACTATATTTGCGACAGGCGACAAAGATGATGAAGCCTATGAAGAGGAAAGGCTTGAGTAGATAAAATATTAAGGGAGGGGCGCAAACCTTGATGCGTCACCTCCCAAATACTTTTACATCTCGCCTACTTTATAAGTCGCAATTTAATTCCAAAAAACTTTTAATAGAGTTACCTATAGAAAATAGTAACTCATTATTTATTGGTCCGCTTAATTGTCTTGTATGGATGACTAACTTATTTGATTTGTCGTAATCAAGACCATCATAATGTATCCAATAATTTTGAGTCGAATCAGGTAAACCAACTTTGTGAAAAGACACTCCAAAAGTATTGTCAATTTGTCTATTGCTTCCTTGATTGACAATATAGCTTCCACAAGCAAGCACCACTACAGGAAAAGATTGTATGAACTTAGATTCTTTGAGCAACTCAAGTTTTGGCCCTATCGTGTCTTTTTTTGCATAGGCAGAATGGCGAGCACAAACATTATTGAGCTCCGTACAAAATGCCATTTCTTCAAAATCTAATTTTCCTGCTATATGTTTTCTTTTAGGATAAACAGTATCTATTATCTTTTGATACTTGCTCCATGTACATCCCTCGCCTTTTTTCGAGCGGATTTGCCAAAGGTCCTTATAACTCTTGCCATTTAGTTCATTCAAGCACTCAAAGGTGTGTCTGTTGTTTTTCACCTTCTGCTCCGGCTCATCTGTATCGTTGGGCTCACAGCCGACAAACAAAATCATTGAGTTAGGATTTCCTTGTCCTATATAGAAGTCTCTGTTGCTGCATTCTTGCGCAAATTCTTTAAATAGTAAATGTCAGTCTGTCATATTTTTTTTGATATAGGGTTAGTTTTGCTCTAATTGTAAAAGCGCATGTAGTTTTTCCAACAACTGTCTTTATTTTTCAATATTCTCTTCTACTTTTTCAAATATAATGCTAGCAAGCTGAGCCATACTAAGATTTGCAATGTGTCTTGAAACAATCTGCGAAATTTTATATTCGGTTTCCAACATTTGCACATACTCGTTAATGTTACGTGAGTTTCTGAGCATTAGCAATGTTTTTTCTATATTACTATCTGAGCGACATATTAGTAGGGCTTTACCAACTGCTATTTCATTCTCTGTCGCCTTTATCCAATCTTTCGTATGACCATACATATAGAAGAATATAGAATGATTTCCTAACACCCCATTAGTGGTAGGCTTAGGTGAGTGTTTTATTTCTTCAGCAAATAATTCTTGTGAGAGTAAAAGGTAATCTTTGTGTTTTCCATTATCAACAAAGATAATATCGTCTGTAATTTTTCTATAATTCGGTTTGTACCGAAGCAATTTGGAATAATTTGATATTTCCTCAATTTTGTAGGTATATATTTTACCATCTTTTATTTCATATCTTATTTCCTTATGCATAAAATCCATTTCAGTAAATGCCAACGGCTACCATATTGGCATGATTAATAAATGGTTGGTATATATACATGAAAACGTGGAGCCAGTCCTGTCACTCGTTCCACTTGTTAAGGCCTTCGCATTGCCTTGTTCGAAGTTCTAACAAGTCAAAACCAAAGCGTACAGTTACGCCTTATATGTATATATGTCTGCCCAACCTCTGCCCATCGGGGCTTCCGGTATGGGAATAGACGTTACAAATATAACATTTTTATCTTGAAAACCACTTTGCTTGGCTGACAAAGTATGATTTTAAGGTTTGATTTAACATTATTAAATATAAATATGTCAAAGAATTCCACTTTTGCGTGATATTTCTCGCTAAAAAGTTTGTATTATCAATTATTATTCGTATCTTTACATCATCAGTCCTCGCCAAGCCTCTTAACAATGCTCAAATCGTGCGAGGCGTTTTTTGTTTTTATGGGAACAACCTGTGAAGATTGGCAATTCCTATGATGAAATCAGTCTGTATTACATTTCTCCATGACGTGTTTGAACTCTTCAGGATAGTTTGCTTTCAAAAATGCCATTTGATAAGCCAGCCATGTGTAGCAAACAGCGTGTGACTTTTGGAAAGCGTACATACCTTTAGTCTCCATTTCATTCCATACCTTTTCAAGGGCATTCTTTTTGTGTCCATTTCTGATGCCACCTTCTATGAAACGAGGCTTCAGAACAGAAAGCACATCCATTTTCCTTTTACCGAGGGCTTTTCTCAGCAAGTCGCTCTCACTTCTATTAAAGTTGGCAATTAATCGAGAAAGCATCATTATCTGTTCCTGATAAATGATAATGCCATAAGTATTGTGAAGGTACTTTTCCAAGCAAGGAATCATATACTTGACTGCCTTCTTGGAATTCTTGTGCTTGACAAGAGTCGAAATATATTCCATCGGCCCCAGTCGATACATGCAGTTCAAGATGACCAAATCCTCAAAGCATGTAGGATGAAGTTTTTGCAGGTATTTTTGCATCCCTTTTGAGGTGAACTGAAACACATCATCGGTTTGGCCTGTTTGAAACAGTTCCATCGTCTTCTCATCATCAATTGGAATCTTTTCAATATCAAAATCCTTATCATAGTGAACTTTGACACTCGCACATATATCTCTCATCTGAGAAAGCGTTTTAAGACCAAGGAAGTCGAATTTAATAAGGCCGGATGATTCTACATGCCATCCATCATATTGAGTGCAGTTCACTAATTTTTCATTACCCTTTGAATCTTCTATGGAACAAGTTGAGACAGGTGCCCAATTAGACACTGGCTCGTCAGCAACAACAGACCCACAAGCATGGACACCTAATCCACGGATTTTCCTTTCTAATACGGCAGTATTGTCAAATGCTTTACGCAATGATGCTCCTGCCTTACGAACAAGCTTTCTCAACTCTGGTTCATACTTGATCGCATCTTTTATGGAATGCCAATAATAACCACAATGAGACGACAATAGTTCGCTGACACCCATTGTCTCAGGAGTAAGCATTTGCTTGGCTTTGGCTATCGTGCTGAATGCATTAGCTGTTGAGAATGTGCTGAACGAAACAACATGAGCACAGCATTCCTTGCCATATTTCTGCTGAAGCCATTCAAGTACACGTTTCCTTCCTTCATCGTCGAAGTCTATATCTATGTCTGGGAACATCGTGCCTTCTGGACTTAGAAAACGTTCGAAGAGTAAATCGTGTTTTAATGGGTCTATCTTAGTAATGCCTAAGCAATAACATACGAGGCTGCCAGCAGCAGAGCCACGTCCAGGGCCAACCCATACGTCAAGCTCAGATTGAGCGGTATTGACTACATCTTGTAAAAAGAGGAAATAGCCGGAAGCACCTCTCTGCTTAATGATTTGTAGTTCAAACTTCAGCCTTTCAGAGACATCTTCAGGAAGCAATTCTCCATATATCTGGTTTGCTTTGGAAAAAGAAAGGTATTCCAGATAGTTGTCCTCCATTATCCTTCTCTCATTCCCGAACCCATCAGGAATGTCAATTGATGGAACGATGGGAGCATGGCGTATGTCATAGAACTCAACCTTTTCAAAGATTTCCATTGTATTATCCAATGCTGCAGGAATATCTGCGAACAGTTCGCACATTTCTTTCCGACTTCTCAGCCATCTATTTAGAGGATAATTCAACTTCTCATACTCTTCGATGGTCTTTCCTTCTGCAATGGATTGCAGTGTGTTATATACACGTATGTCAGTTGGTCTTAGATAATGAACGTCATTTGTGGCAACAATCTTAACATCATTTGCGTCAGCCTTTTCAATGAGGCGTTCGGTAATTCTTTGTAACTCAGAACCGCTTGTGAATAAATCCGCATAACGCCGCAGTTCTATATAAAAATCCTCTGCAAAAGTCTGTCTATACCATCTGATGGTTTCATCCAGTTCCGACATATCGCCGTCGGAAAATCTAGTAAAGACTTCACTGCCAATACCACCTGATAGGACAATTATACCTTCACGGTATTTCTCCAGATCTGCACGGTCTGTTCGTGGTCTCATATAGAAACCATCTGTCCAGGAGTTACTGACAATCTTGATGAGGTTTTTGTAACCTTGATAGTTTTTTGCTAAGACTGTTAAACTATGTCCATTACAGTGCTTGCCAAGCTTCTTATCCTCCTTTGCACCTGGTGCAACATACAGTTCACAACCAATGATAGCCTTAAAAGGTTTCTTCCCCTTCTGCCGTCTTTCATTGTTAATACGAGAAACATAGTCGAAAAACTCCATCACACCAGACATGTTACCATTGTCTGTAATGGCTATGCCGAGCATCTTGTCTTTGATGGCAGCGTCAACCAATTCCCGAATACTGGCGCACCCATCCATTATTGAATAATGGGAGTGTACGTTCAAATGCACAAATCTATTCTTTTTCATGTTGTATCTGTTTATTACCAAGTTGGTGCAAAGTTAAAGTGAACTTATGCCACATAGTGGCAGAGGTTATAGAAAAGTACATTTTTTCTCGATTAAATGATTGGGTCTGAACAATAGTCTCTACGCTTGCATGCCTTGCAGTGCTTTCCTATCCAGACTTCATCGAACTGGTTCATGGCTTGTTCGACAATTTCTGTGTCATCTGTCAAGATTCCCGCCTCAAAGTTACGTTTGTTGTCGTTACATTATATTGTCCGTCTATTCTATATTCTCGATTTAATAAAGATAATGAGAAGTTGAAAAGTTGATAACTATAGTATCTCTCTTGCTATCCAGGCACAGGCTTCTGCATCTGCCAACGCATGATGGTGATTCTCCAACTCATAACCACAGGCGGCGGCAACTGTGTGAAGTTGGTGGTTTTCTAAATCAGGAAGCACACGACGCGAAACACGAAGTGTGTCGTAAAACTCATAGCCCGGATAGTCCATCTGATAGACGCGGAACACGGCTTTAAGACAGCCCTCGTCAAAGGGCTTATTGTGTGCAACAAGCGGTAACCCTTCAATCAACGGTTCTATTTGTTTCCAAACTTCGGGAAAAACTGGAGCTGTATCTGTATCATCGCAGCAAAGGCCATGTACCTGACTGCACCAGTAGTTATAATAGTTTGGCTCTGGCTGGATGAGAGAGTAGAACGAATCTACTATCTCACCATTACGAACAATGACTATTCCAACGCTGCATACAGAACTACGCTCGTTGTTGGCTGTCTCGAAATCTATTGCTGCAAAATCCTTCATTTCTTGTCATTCTTGTATTTGTTCCACATCCGTTCTACCATCTCTGCCATTTCCCTACGTAAAGATGCTGGCTCCAGAACTTCTACATCGCCACCATTCCATAGAAGTTCCTGTAGAAGGTCAAAGGTCGTGCGCATCTGATAAGTGAATATGCTGTATTCTCCATTTCGTTCAATTTCTTCCTGTGATTCGTGCAAAGGGAGGTCTCTTATGTAATTGGCCTGACCTGCCGAAACTTTTAACTTGATGTCCTTTATTTGCTTGTTCAAGCCAGCTATGATACCATAACAGCCAGCGAAATACTCTTTTGCATCCCAATCTTTTGGCATCACGAAAGTTTCATCCTTCACATGAACGTGTCTAAGCCGGTCAAGAGAATAGATTCTTGGTCCTTGTTCACGGAAATATGTGTAAGTACTGAGTCCAATTAGATACCACCGCTGACGGAATAGTTTCACACAATATGGCTGAACATCGAAATTATACTCTTGATCTTTCCAATAGTTATAATGGGTGATATTCAAGACACGGTTTTCCTTCATCGCCTCAATGATGGTCTGGAGATACTCCTGTCCTGATGGAACATATTCCAATATGATGCGGTCTTTGATGCTTTGGCTGTTTGCCAAGGCATTGCTGACACAGAAGGTGTTATAGAGCCAGGAACGAAGTCCATTCTTGCTAATATCTTCCTCATTCTCGATGTAGTAGCGGTATTCTCCACGGTTCTCATTGACTATGCTGATACCGAACATATCCCAGATGACATAACGCCAGTTGTCAAAGGTGCGTTTTGGAATGTCCACACCTCTGCTGATGTCATCACGAAGCCATAGTTCATTCAGTTCTTTGAATGAGATCTTCCGTCTGCGATAGATAGTCTCTGTCACCCAGACATATTTGCTTATTAGGCTTTGCCCTCTATCGTTATTAATCATTTTAATTTGTTTTTCTGCAAAATTATACTGGGGGTGCGCCAAACTGTGGCAGATGTTGGAGAAAAAGTAGATTTTGTTAAAAATTCATCTACATTCAACCTTTAGGGACATCTAAAGCTCGGAATTGTTCTTGAAGGTTCGTTATCTTTTCCATCAACTCGCCGAAAGTCAGAGGTTGCCCATAAATGAAGCTCTCCTTCATTTCGTTATAGTCAGCTTCGTAAGAGGACATCAGTTCGTCACTTGGTACAATCTGAATAGTGGCAGGTAGCTCTTTGTCGTAATCCACATAACCAACATGATAGAACTTGCGACGATGTTCCACAATCTCATGATAGAGCACCAAATCATTAAGAGCCATTTCTGCGTATGGGGTTTGCATCAGTTTCTCCAAGTCGTAGAAGTGACGTGTCATTCTATGCGTTCTCGGTTCGTCCTTCTGGAACTCTTCACACAAGAGGAAAGCTTTTTCCAAGAAAGTCCTGGCGGGACTGACAGTGCGGATTGTCTGGACAAGGTCGGAATCCACATCTTCATCCTTGAATGTCTGTTCTATAAGTGATGAAATTCTTCTCATCTCGTAAGGCTCGGACATTGACAACACGCTAATCTCTACTTTAACCGTTGGTATTGCGTATGCGGCTTGGCTATCGTAGAGTGAGGGGTACTGAACGTAAAGCACAGAAGGGTCTTTGTCATGTGGAACCTTTTGGGGCTCACCATTTTCATTGGATATGTCATTGTCTGTGAGAACTGTTACTTCAAGCCCCATTTCGACAAGTTTCGCCGATAACTCGTCTTTGAACTCGCCATACAGGAAGTCCTGTCCTTTCTCCCGAAGATTATGTATTTGCGTATTACTGGTGCAGCTTGCACAAGAGAGTTGCTTGACGTTCAGAAAATAGTCACTGCTCAATGCTAAATCAATATCTTCACTGAATCGGTTGATGATATCCCAGCCTTTACTGAGACTCGTACCACCTTTGAATAACAGATATTCTGATACACTGGAGTGAAAAAGGGCATACAACACTGCCGTTACCCACCAGTCCTTCTCGGCAGCAGCTTCATCAATTTGCCGTGCCTCGACCACACCTTGTATCATCGCCTTTCGCTCGTCGAGCGAGAAATCAATCCATTTACTCATTTTATTCCTTTTTTTATAACTTGTCGCATCCATACAGGAGCCAACAATAAATCATATTCTATGGTGTCAGTCTCAGGAGTTTCCGAGAACAGTTGTCTAATCCTCGCTTCAACATCCTGAGTGATGTTGTGCTCACCAATGCTGCGTAATGCTTGTACCAATTCTGGCATCAAACGTCCGCGGAATGCAAAGTTCTTAGGTGCCCCATGCTTCAGAGTCACTATTCGATTCCCTAATTTCAATTTTCGCCCAGACCCAGTAGTCAGAAAAATAGTGTTCATGGGTACTTGCGTTGAGAATCCTAAGCGATTAGCAGCTGTGGCTCCCGTAGGTATAACTTTTGCCTTATCTCGTTTGGAAATCTCTTTCACTAATTCGTAAGCCGAAGGATAAAGGATGCCAAAACGTGTTTTACGTGCCTTGACATACACACCTTTGGCTATTCGTGTAATCAATCCTTCTTTCTCAAAGATGGCGAGCAGTTTTGTGACGTACTCGACATCATATTGGGGAAAAGAAGAAACAAAGAATATCTCGCCAAACTTACTGCGAGTAATCCTTTTACTAATCTGTTGTACTACTGCATTCTCCATCGATTTTGTATATAAATTATGGTCGGAATGATAATAAATATTTCCGACCGCAAAGATACAAAAGTTCTTTTATACAACAATACTTTAAGTGTTGAAATTAAGTTTCATTGGCAAATTATAGCGTTTTTCTTGCTGTATAGATGGCATTCCTATATAAATAATGTGTCGCTTTTTACATTAGGGGGCAATATTGCCAGAAAAGACGACTTCTACTGCACTTGCATCGCCTCGCGCAAGGTCTGGCCCAAAGGTCGTCATACGCTTGATGTTATAGCAGCCCGCTGCGGCTATGACTTGACACAACATCATCATGCCCTCGCAGATGCGGAGGCCTGCGCAGCTATTGCGCTGGAAATATTATAAAGGCTGACAGATAGGCTGGCAGATAACTTATGTTTTTAGCTATCTGTCAGCCTATCTGTCAGCCTTTATTTTGTTTCTATACAGCTTGTTATGTCGCTGCAGATAGATATGGTAGATTTATTGCTTGTAACCAATTTTTCTCAGCACCCATAATGCTGAGAAAAGCATTGCTATGCCTAAGATCCAGGAAATGGCAGCACTGGCTACGATGCCGAGCTGCTGTGTGAAGCCGGCTACGATAAAGGTAAGGAACGACACAGCGGCTACTGTCAGGGCGTAGGGCAACTGCGACGATACGTGGTGAACGTGCTTGCACTCGGCACCTGCCGACGCCATGATGGTGGTATCGGAGATTGGAGATATATGGTCGCCGCAGACTGCACCTGCCATGCACGCCGAGATGGAGATGATGCGCAGCGGAGCGGTAGCAGGGAATACGGCGATGCAGATAGGGATGAGTATGCCGAATGTTCCCCAAGAGGTGCCGGTGGCAAAGGCGAGCAACGCTGCAACGATGAAGATTATTGCCGGCAGCAGCATCTGCAGACCAGAGGCTGTGCTTGCTACAACGCCCGACACGTATTCGGCAGCGCCAAGTGAGTCGGTCATGCTTTTCAGTGTCCATGCAAGGGTGAGAATCAGTATGGCAGGAACCATCGCTTCAAAGCCTTTGATAAGACAACTCATGGCATTGTCGAACTTCAACGTGCGGCGTGCCACGAACATTGCTATTGTAAGAATCAACGCTGCAAGCGAACCGATAACCAAGCCTACCGAAGCGTTGCTTGCTGCAAACGCGTCTACGAAATTGTGGTAGCAAGTGCTCGTTGCGTCGAAATATCCTCCGGAGTAAACCATGCCAGCCATGCAGAACACGATGAGCATCAAGATAGGCACTACAAGGTCGGCAACCGAACCCTTTGTCGTTGCTGGTTTCTTGCTGTCTTGCTTGGCACCCACACCGTGCTCCACGATTTGCAGTTTGGTGTCAATCACCTCATCCACCTGACCGCCGGTGCGCTCGTACCATTCCTGCAGACGTGCGTCGTACTTACTCATAGCCTTGAAGTCGAAACCCGACAACACAATCATAAATATGAAGATGATTGTGAAGAAAGCGTAGAAGTTGAACGGTATGGCTTGGCAGAACAACGCCAGACCGTTCTCGTCACCCGATACGAAGCCCGACACGGCTGCCGCCCAGCTCGATATGGGCGATATGATGCAGACAGGAGCAGCGGTAGAGTCGATGAGGTAGGCGAGTTTCTCTTTTGTAACGCCATGGCGTACGGTTATCGGACGCATCACAGAACCTACTGTGAGGCAGTTGAAGTAGTCGTCGATGAAGATGAGTAGACCGAGAATAATAGTTGCAATCTGCGCACCTATCTTTGTCTTGATGTGTTTTGAAGCCCAGCGTCCGAAAGCAGCCGATCCGCCAGCCTTGTTCATGAGCGACACGATGGAACCCAAAACCACAAGAAACACGATGATGCCCACGTTCCATGGGTCGGATAGGCAGGAGATAAGACCGTACTGCTTGGCGTCAGCTCCCGTGCCAACGGTGTTGTTGAGCAAATGGGTCAAGAACCCTTCAAAACCTGTGCCCATCGACATGCTGTATAATACAGCGCCGAGCACAATGCCGATGAACAACGAAGAATATACCTCCTTGGTCTTCAGTGCAAGCGCAATTGCCACGACGGGAGGAAGAAGAGACCAAATGGTCCCGATAAAATTAAAATCCATAAATAATTATCCTTAAATCTTTTCCGAGTACAAAGTTAAGGCTTTATTGGGATTGTAGCAAAAAGTTATAACAAAAAAAACGGATGGCAAGCCATAAACAGCTTGCCATCCGTTTTTTTACTTAGCGATTACCTCGAATATCTCTACGTTGCCCTCAATCTCAGCCTTCACAGCCTTCTTGTTGAGTTCTACGTTGAAGAACGAGTTGTTGATGTCGGTAGAAGCGAGGAGCTTGCCCTTCTTGTTGTACTGGTTGAACTTAACGGCGCCGTTCTGCTCTACGTTGAGGAGCATGGTGTATGCCTTTGTGCCAGGAACGACAGAGAACGAAGTCTTGCCACTGTTGCGGAACGATGTTACAGGGTTCTTGTCGAAGCCGAACATGGCAGCGTCGAGATCAGCTGATTCAACCTTGAAGTTGAGGCTCTCTGGAGTTGTGGGGTTAACCATGAACTCGCGCACAGCAATCCAGCTCTTCTTCTCAGACACGGCCTTGCGGATGCGGACGTAGCGTGCCTTTACCGGCTCGCCCTTCCAATGGATGATGTAGGTCTTGAGCAACTCGCCGGTGAGCTGTGTCCACGACTTGCCGTCCTCAGAAGCCTCGAGCACTACGTTGTCGAAGTAGTCGACATCGTCTACCGAGTTGCGTCCCTGGAGAATCTTCACCTCGCGAACGTCGCGAACAGTGCCAAGGTCGGCACCCACCCAGTCGCCAGTAGACTGGCTCTGACCGCAGTGGTAGTATGTAGTAGAGTCGTTGTCGAACATCAGCTTGCTCTGAGTTGTAGCGAGCGTCGGGTAAGTGCCCATGCCCTTATAGAAAGCAGGCACCTCGCCGGTTAGGTTCTTGAAGAACTCCTGCGCCATGTCGTCCATAGCGTTCTCGTAGAACGGCTGCAACTTCATAGTGCCGAGCTTGTGCTTCTCGTAAGCGGCGCGAGCCTCCTTTGTCATGCGGTTAGCCACGAAAGCGTTCCAAAAGTTCTGTGCGTTGCCGTTGCGGAATGTCTTCATCAGCTTCAGTGTGCTCTTGCCACGCTTGCCGAGCAGTTCAAACTGCTCAAGCCATGGCTTCAGTTCCTTCATCAGAAGCTGGTTTTTGCAGTCGCGCTCCATTGTGCTCTTCGTCTTCTCCACGCGGTCGAACTCGCCATAGAGGTCGTTGTAAGCCTTCTGCGAGAAGTCGGCAAGGCGGAAGGTGTTTGTCTTCCACGACTCGGCGCGGCGGTAGCCCGTCTCTGTGTCGCAAGAGTGGATGGCGAAGGTGCGGTAAGCCTCGTGAGCCTCAGGGGTGAGGTCAACCAGACCGCGCTCCCAGTTGTCGATAGCATTGTAGTCGGCTACGTTCCAGTTGTAGTCAGCCACACCGTAGAGTGCGAGCTTCGAAGCCTCGCCGTGCTCCATCGGATTAGACAGTACGCCAGAAGTCATCTTCTCGGTGATGTCGGTTTCCAAGCCGTATGTCGGGCCCTGCATGATGATATGGCGGGCATAGTCGGTAACGGGGAAGTTCCACCAGTAGTAAGCAGGGCGCTTGATACGAGAGTCGACGAAGTCGAGAGTCTCCTTGGTGAGGTCAGAGCAAACCACAGCACCTGTCCAGAATACCTGTACCTCAGGGTCGAGCTCGTTGCCGTAGATGGCGAGCGGACCATCTGGTCCAGGTTTAGCCCAAAGCTGCGAGTAGTCGGTAGGGCAGACAACGAGCGGAGCAACGTCGCCCTTTGCCTTCACGAACTCTTTTGTGAGGCGGTTCACGAGTGCCACCTGCTTCTTCGGGTTAGTACCCTCGCCGTCGATGTCGTCGAAGTGGATGGCGAATGAGCGCACACCGAGGTCATACATGAGGTTGAACTTGTTTACGAGGTTGTTATAGTCCTCCTCGTTCCACTTGATATCCTGACCCGGGTGGATAGCCCATACGAAGTCGACGCGGTTGCGGCGGCAAGCCTCTACGAGCTCGTGAATGTTCTTAGCCTGCTCGGGAGGGTAGGGCAGACGCCAGTTCGGGCAGCTGTGATAAGGATCGTCCTTCGGACCGTACACATACTCGTTGAGTTTGTTGCGTCCGTAGTAGTCGATGAGCGAGAGACGCACCTGATGCGACCACGGTTCGCCGTAGAAGCCTTCTACAACGCCACGCAATGGCAGGTCGGGATAGTCGTTGCAGGTGAGTGCCGGCACCTTGCCCTGCGCTGCTGGACTCTCTACAATCTGGCGTAGAGTCTGCAAAGCATAGAACGCGCCACGCTCGTCGTAGCCCACGATGTTGATACCCTTCTTGTCGACAGTGAGGAGGTATGCTCCCGACACCATCTTCTTCAGACCAGCCTTCTTAGCCTGCTTCTCGCCGAAGACAATTGTGAGCGGAGTGCCCTTAGCATTCTGTTTGAGGAAATCGATGTCGTTTGTAAACTTACCCGCCTTGTCGATGAGCTTCACACCGGCGCTGAGGTCGGTCCAAGTCTGCATGTCCATGTTGAGGTTGTGCGGTGTTGGGTTTACGACGATACCGTGGTGGTCGAGCAGTTTGCCCGGCACCATGTTCACATCCTGCTTTTCACCACGCTGCGAGTTGAGGTCGAAGCTCTCGGTCTGCGCAAAAGCGCTACCGCAAGCAGCTGTGAAGAGTGCTGTGAGAAGGAGATTGTTTTTAATCATTGTTATGTTTGTTTTTAGTAAAATCGATTAGGTGTATGTTGCTGTTCATACATCAGTACAAAGTTACTTATTTTGTGTTGATTGGTAAAATAGGCAGGGCTCTTTTAATTAATTTTAGTACGTGCGGAGCTAAAACGTGTGTGACGGAGAGGGTAGAATGGAAAAAAATGTGTAACTTCGCATTTGTATGATAGACCACGCAACGATAGAAAGGATAAAAGACGCTGCCAACATTGTGGAGGTGGTGTCAGAGTTTGTTACACTTCGCAAGAGTGGAAGCAACTATAAGGGTTTGTGCCCGTTCCACGACGAGAAGACCCCGTCGTTCTACGTGTCGCCTGCACGCGGCACCTGCCATTGCTTCGGATGCGGCAAGGGCGGCAACCCCGTCGGCTTCATCATGGAGCACGAGCAGATGACCTATCCTGAGGCGTTGCGATGGCTCGCACGAAAGTATCACATCGAGATAAAGGAGCGCGAACTCTCCGACAACGAGAAGCGAGAGCAGAGCGAGCGCGAGAGTATGTTCATCGTGAACGAGTGGGCTGCCTCCTACTTCCAGCACCTTATGCACGACACCGCCGACGGCGTAGCCATCGGTATGCAGTACTTCCGCAGCCGTGGGTTTCGCGATGACATTGTCAGCAAGTTCCAGTTGGGTTACGACGATACAGACCGCCGTGCCTTAGCGCAGGAAACACTGCGCAAGGGCTACAAAGAAGACTTTCTGCTGAAGACTGGCATTTGCTACAAGAACGACCGTGGCGAACTGATCGACCGCTATGCCGGACGCGTCATCTTCCCCTGGATAGGCATCAGCGGAAAGGTGGTGGGCTTCGGCGGACGACTGCTCGACTCGCGCACAAAGGGTGTGAACCAGAAGTATGTCAACTCGCCCGACTCGGATATTTACCATAAGGACCGCGAGCTGTATGGCATCTATCAGGCTAAGAAGGCGATAGCCAAGGAAGACCGTGTGTACATGGTGGAGGGCTACACCGATGTTATCTCCATGCACCAGTGCGGCATAGAGAACGTGGTGGCCAACTCCGGTACGGCACTTTCGGTGCACCAGATACACATACTGCACCGCTTCACGTCGAATATCACCCTACTTTACGACGGCGACGCGGCTGGCATACACGCCGCACTGCGCGGTACCGACATGCTGCTCTCGGAGGGCATGAACCTAAAGGTGTTGCTGCTGCCCGACGGCGACGACCCCGACTCGTTCGCACGCAAGCATTCGGCAGACGAATTCCGTAAGTACATCGAAGAGCATCAGACCGACTTTATTGAGTTCAAGACCGACCTGCTGCTGCGTGGCGAACGCGACCCGCTGAAGCGTTCGGAGGCAATTAACTCCGTTGTGCGTAGCATATCGTTCGTTACGAACCCTATCCTGCGCGACACCTATCTGCACGACTGTTCGGTGCGTATGGGCATCAACGAGGCTACGCTCATCAACACGCTTAACAACTTCATACGCAGCAACCGCGAGGCAACCGCTTCCTCATCGGACAATTCGCAAACGACGAAGCCAACGACTCAAAACTCAAAACTCAATATTCAAAACTCTCCTTCTCCGCTGCAGCAGGCATCGAAGGTGGAGCAGATGCTCGTAGAGTTGATTGTGCGCAACGGCGATACCGTCATATATAATAATGTAGAGACGGAGGACGGCACGACGGTGAACCTTAACGTGGCGCAATACATAGCCTATAACCTTGGTGTCGACGGACTGAAGTTTGCAAATCCGCTCAACTCCCGCATCCTCGATGAGGCGGTGAACCATGCTGGTGATGAGCAGTTCTGTGCCGAGCAGTTCTTCCTGCACCATTCTGACATTGAAATATCGCGCATTGCCACCGACCTTTGCATGGACAAGTATCAGTTGCTCGACGAGCAGAAGGCGGCACGTGCCGACGAGGAGAAGAATGCTGACGAGCTGCGCGTCGAAGAGGAGAACCGCATCGAAGCTCTGCGCCAGCAGACCGAACACCTGCTCAACGACTTCCGTATGGACTATCTGGAGCAGCGCCTGCGCGACCTGAAACGCGACATATCGCTCGCAGTGAACGACCCCGAACGCCTGCAGCAGCTGATGGAGGAATACAAGACGGCACACGAACTGCGCTCGCAGCTCGCCCGGTTGTTGGGAAATAATATTATAGCATAATGTTCTACATCCATTGGGTATTCATATTAGCTTACGTCTTCATTATTGTCAGCATTATGCTGGCAGTATTGATGGACAACCGTCAGCCGGCAAAGACAATAGCCTGGGTGATGGTGCTACTCTTTATGCCCATTGTTGGAATAATACTTTACGTATTCTTCGGTCGTAACACTCGTAAGATGACGTTTATATCGCAGCGATCGCTCGACCAGTTGTCGAAGCGGTCGATGCTGGAGTTTGTGGAGCAACGCCAATTGACGTTACCCGACGACTATCGTTCGCTCATACAACTCTTCACCAATCAAAGTCTTGCTCTTCCGTTCAAGGACAACGAGGTGGAGTTCTACACCGACGGCTACGAGTTCTTCCCCACATTGCTGAAGTCGATAGCTTCGGCACGCAAGCATATACATCTTGAGACATACATCTTCGCCGACGATGCACTCGGACGATTGGTGGCGGATGCCCTCATCAGCAAGTCGAAAGAGGGCGTAGAGGTGCGCCTCATCTACGACGATGTGGGCTGTTGGCGTGTGCCGCGCTCACTATTCGAGCGTATGCGCCGTGCTGGGGTAGATGTCAATGCCTTTATGCCCGTTAAGTTCCCTGCGTTTACGAGCAAGGTGAACTACCGCAACCACCGCAAGGTGTGCATCGTGGACGGCGTTGAGGCATTCGTGGGTGGTATGAACATCGCTCTGCGCTATGTGAAAGGCCTGTATGGCGGACAACTGCCGTGGCGCGACACCCACGTCCGTATACGTGGTGGAGCGGTGTACGCCCTGCAGCGCACGTTCCTCGTCGACTGGTATTTCGTCGACCGCACACTCGTCACCAACTCGAAGTACTATCCGCCTATGCCGTGGCGCATAGAGAACAGCTGCTTGATGCAGGTAGTGACGAGCAGCCCGATTGCCAAATGGCCGGACATCATGCAGGGATATGTGCGCATACTGCTTGAGGCGAAGAACTATGTATACATGGAGTCGCCTTATTTCCTGCCTACTGAGCAGGTGCTCTTCGCCATGCGCACGGCAGCACTTGCCGGCGTAGATGTGCGACTGATGATTCCGCGCCATAGCGACTCGCGCTTGCTGGAATTGTCGTCAATATCGTTTGTTAAGGAGGTGATTGAGGCAGGCGTGAAGATATTGCTATATGAAGGCGGTTTCAACCATAGCAAGCTGCTCGTTTCTGATGACACGCTCTGCACCTGCGGTTCTACGAATATCGACTTCCGTAGCTTCGAGAACAATTTCGAAGCTAATGTCTTTATTTACGATCGAAGTGTGGCGTTGCGCATGAAGAACATCTTCCTTGCCGATGAGCAACAAAGCATTGACTATCAAAGTGTATACGGCGAGCGGAAACGCCCATTCATGCACCGCTTGGCAGAGTCGTTCGTGCGCTTGTTCTCACCACTCTTATAAAAGTAAAAAGGTAAAAAGTAAAAGAGTAAAAAGGGGAGATTAAAGGTAAAAAAGTAAAAGAGTAAAAAAGTAAAAAGATAGGCTGCGGAATACGAGCAAAATGCCAACGTCCAATTCTTTTTACTCTTTTACTCTTTTACTTTTTTACTTTTAAATAATTTCAAAGTGTTTCAGTGCATTCGTTATACCATCCTCATCTACGCTGCTCGTGATATAGTCGGCGTGCGCCTTCACCTCGTCGAGCGCATTGCCCATAGCAACACCAACGCCCGCTGCACGCAACATCGTAAGGTCGTTGCCGCCGTCGCCGAACGCCATCGTTTCGCTGATGTTGATGCCCAAGTGCTCGGCAATGGCGCGGATGCCGTTCGCCTTGTCGGCTGTGGCAGACGTAAGGTCGCAAAACGCAGGATACCAGCGTGCAGACGTTGTGCCTGGCACGTGGGGTAGGATAGTGTGCTCCTGGTCCTCGGTGAGGAACGGCGTAATCTGCAGTATGCCCTGCTTTATAACCTCCTCAACCGGCACGTCGAACTTGTTGTACGTCACCTTCAGCATGTCGTAGAATACATGATTCACGCTGTCGTTGCGGTTGATGATCTGCAGATCCTTTGTGCCCACAACCACCGCCGGCACGTCGAGACGGTTGCAGAAGTCGACTATCGCCTCAGCTTCATGGGTTGGAATGAGGTCCTGGCGCACTACCTTGTCGCCATAAACGCATTGAGCGCCAGTGGCAAGGATAAAACCGTCCATGATGTCCTCCACCTCCGTGATGTTGTTGAGCAACTGGCGTGGGCGACCCGTGGCGGTGAAGAGCTTCACGCCGCGCTTGTGTGCCTCGCGAAGCGCTTCGATTGTTGACTCCGGCACCTTGTGCGTATTAAAGCTGACGAGCGTGCCGTCTACGTCGAAAAACAGGGCTTTTATCATATCCTTTAATTTTTACTCTTTTACTTTTACCTTTGCAAAGGTACTGAAAAAAGTAGAAAGGTAAAAAAGTAAAACGCTAAAAAGTAGGAGGTATGGGCATCTTGCCCGTACCACGCAGCCACAAAACATATTTTAAATTGTAAAAGCGTAAAAATCAAAAATAATTACTACTTTTGTAATTCATTGTTCACACAGAACACACATTAAACAACCATTAATCAGCATAGAAAATGACAGAGCAAACGCAACTCGCTTGGGACATAATAGAGACAACGAACACCAACCTCTTCCTCACCGGTAAGGCTGGCACGGGAAAGACTACCTTCCTGCGCCGACTGAAGGAGGAATCATCGAAACGTATCGTGGTTGTTGCGCCTACGGGCATTGCTGCCATCAACGCCGAGGGTGTGACCATCCACTCGTTCTTCCAGTTGTCGTTTGCGCCGTTCATACCCAACTATAATCTTAAGGAACAGCAGTTCCGCTTCTCAAAGCAGAAGATTAACGTAATACGCTCTATCGACACGCTCGTCATCGACGAGATTTCCATGGTGCGTGCCGACCTTCTCGACGCTGTAGATAGCGTGTTGCGCCGTTTCCGCAAGAACAACCTGCCGTTCGGCGGTGTGCAGATGGTTATGATTGGCGATTTGGGTCAGCTTGCTCCCGTTGCAAAAGATGATGAGTGGCAGATGCTCTCGCGCTATTACGCCACGCCTTACTTCTTCTCGTCGCTCGCCCTGCAGCGTACACGCTACGCCATTGTCGAACTGACGAAGGTGTATCGCCAGAGCGACAAGCGTTTCCTCGACATACTGAATAAGGTGCGCGAGAATCGTGCTGACGCTGCGGTGCTCTCTGCGCTCAACTCGCGCTATATACCCGACTTCAAGCCGCGCAAGGAAGACGGCTACATACGTCTTACGACGCACAACTGGCAGGCGCAGCGCATCAACGACCACGAGCTTGAACTGCTCCCCGGCAAGCCCTATACCTACACTGCCACCATCGAAGGCAAGTATCCAGAGATGCTCTTCCCGACCGACGAGACGCTCACGCTGAAGACCGGTGCGCAGGTGATGTTCGTTAAGAACGACTCGTCGGCAGACAAGGCTTACTACAACGGTATGATCGGCACCATTGCCGAGATAGACGCCGAGGGCTTCACCGTTACGGCGAAGGACACCGGCGAGAATATACGTGTGCAGCCCGAACAGTGGGACAACACGCGCTACGTGCTCAACGAGAAGACCAACGAGATAAGCGAGGAGGTGGAGGGTACATTCACGCAGTTCCCCGTGAAGACGGCTTGGGCTATCACCGTTCACAAGAGTCAGGGCTTGACGTTCGACCACGCCATTATTGACGTGCAGCGTGCCTTCACACACGGACAGACATACGTGGCTCTCTCGCGTTGCCGCACACTCGAAGGCATGGTGCTCAGTGCGCCGCTGCCGCAGACGGCTATCATTCGCGATGAGGCTGTGGACGAATACGCCACGCACGCCATTGAGCACACGCCGAGCGAGGGACAGATAGAACAGTTGCAGCGCGACTACTATCTGTCGGTGGTGAGCGAACTGTTCGACTTCCGTCCGCTCATGGATGCCTTCAATCGTGTGCTCGACTTGCTCGACGGCCATTTCCGCCGTTCGTTTCCGAAACTCATCGCCGAATACAAGGCACGCACGGGCACTATAAAGACCGAGCTTATGGATGTAGCCGAGCGCTTCAAGTTGCAGTACAGTCAGATCGTAATCGCTTCTGCCGACTATCAGACCAACGCCCTGCTACAGGAACGATTGAAGAAGGGCGCCGACTACTTCGCTCGAAAGATTACCGATGTGGAGGAGCTTGTGAAGAAGACGTCGGTGAAGACCGAGAACAAGGACGTGAAGAAACGCTACAACGATGTGTTCCCAGCGCTCAAAGAGGTGGTGATGCAGAAGCGCGCCCTCCTCAACTGCGTCAAGGCTGACGGCTTCACTCTGCATAGCTATCTGCGCCAGCGTGCCCTTTTAAAAGTAAAAAAGTAAAAAAGTAAAAAGTAGGAGGTATGGGCATCTTGCCCATGCCACGTAGCCAAAAGCGTTTTAAAGTAAAAAGTAAAAAGTGCAATGGGGAGGGCTTATAAAATACACCCTCGACTTAGAAAGACTTAAATATCCCTGCTGCATCTCAACAATAAAAATAAATGGATTTAGAATTGCAATTCTTATCTTTGCAATTCTTGTGTTGTCTTCGATTTATATAAAATCCTCACGCTCACAAATGTAAATAAATTTCCATTTGTTTCGCTTAATCGGATTTTTGCACTACCTTTGCAGCGTAAACTCTCAAGTCTATTAATATTCAATCAAATAATAACTAAAACAAACAAAAATGAAACTCAATCGTTTAATTCTCGCGGCTGTGGCGGCACTCTTCGTACAGAGCAGCTACGCACAGCAGCCGTACGGCGGATGCTGGCATCCGGACGACATCAAGAACTGGTCGCCGGAGACCGACAAGGACGCAAAGTTCAACCGCTCGCGTGTGCCATTGGCAAAGCGTTTCAAGGAGCCAACGCTGATGAAGGCGAACAAGAACCAGTATTATGAGGGTCAGATCAGCAACGCTCCTATCCTTTTCCCGACATGTTCTATGTGTCCGTCGCAGGGCGCGTACAACTTCCTCGGCTATCAGCCTACCTACTGGCAGTATATGGACAAGCTCATCTATTGGGCAGGTTCGGCTTCTGAGGGTATCATCATCCCGCCGCCAGCAGGTTCTATCGACGCTGCTCACCAGAGCGGTGTGAAGGTGCTGGGCCAGGTGTTCTTCCCGCCGTACGCTTTTGGTGGCAACCAGGCTTGGGTGCGCCAGATGCTTACCAAGGAGAACGGTGTATATATCTATGCTAAGAAGCTCTACGAGATTGCTAAGTACATCGGCTTCGACGGATGGTTCATCAACGAGGAGACCGGCGGCGGTACCGAATCGGAGTGGGTTGGCTTCATCAAGGAGTTCAACAAAATTGCCGACGCTAACGGCGACACACACATGGAGATTCAGTGGTATAACGCTGAATACTCTCCGAACGTTACAATCCTGAAGTCGCACAAGAATACATCGCAGTTCCTCGAGTACGGCTCTCCGGGCGACTATCGCAGATATGCAAGCCAGCTCGGCTGCACAGAGGCGGAGACCTTCTCTAAGATTTACGGTGGTGTGCAGGTGGCTTCCAGCGGACACACCGGTTTTGAAAGAGATTTGCAAAAAGCAATGCCTACCAGCGGACACGTTGGTTCGCTCGATCTATTCTGCCCCGAGGAGAAGACATGGAAGGACAATGTGCGCAACTTGCTCGGCAAGAACGATACCGGTTCTGACGCATACAAGGCTATAACGAAAACTTTCGAGAACGAGATGCAGATGTGGACCAACTATGCCGGCGACCCGACTGTTACTACAGATGAATGGTCAGGCATCTCGGGTCACGTACTCGAGCGTTCGGTTATCAGCTCAATGCCGTTCACTACATCGTTCTGCGTAGGTGTGGGCAAGCACCGCTTCGTAGAAGGTGAGAAGGTGGCTACACAGGACTGGTACCACTCTGGCGTGCAGAGCATTATGCCTACATGGCGCTACTGGATGGAGAACAAGGACGATGCTTCTTTCGAGATCAACTGGGAGGACGCTTGGAACTTCGGTTCGAGCCTTAAGCTGAAGGGCGGCTCTGCGTTCAGCGGCGACCACCTCTGGCGTCTGTACAAGACTCAGCTCGCTGTGAACGGTGGCGGCACATTGCGCCTGGTTTACAAATCATCGAACACGACAAACGCTTCTGTAGAGGTGAAGCTCTCTACAACAAGCTCTGTAAATCCTGACGTTACACTCTCTGCACCGAAAACCACAACAAAGAACGGTTGGACTGTTGCTGAGTACGACCTCTCTTCGCTCAACGGCAAGACTATATATATGATCGGTCTTAACGTTAAGGCTAAGTTCACAGTCTACGACTACGAACTCTCGCTCGGCGAACTCTCTGTGCTGCCTGCTAACTATGCTCCGGCACCAGTGGAGGTGAAGAACCTCGCTTCTACAAGCACGCTGGGCAACGTGCAGAGCGACGCTCGTCTGACATGGGACTTCGACTATACAGCCGATTTCGACCACTTCGACATCTATAAGGAGAACGAAGACGGCACACGCACAATGGTTGGACAGACTCGCGACGAGGCGTTCTACGTTCCTACATTCCAGCGTAAGGACAACGAGGCTTATGTTAAGTTCATCGTTACTCCGGTTATGAAGGACATGCGCCAGCAGAAGGGCAAGAGCATCGTGCTCGACTACCCGCAGGCTACCGCTCCGGTTGTTTCGTTCACTATCAGCAACAGCTATCTGAAGGTGGGCGAGAGCGCTACTATCACAGCTAACGGTACGGGTAATCCGACTGCTTTCAAGTGGACTCTGCCCGAGGGCTTGAAACTTGCTGATGGTTCTTCGCTCACCAGCCAGACGATAAAGGTTGTTGCGCAGAAGGTGGGCAAGCAGCGCGTAACTGTTGATGTTACAAACGCCATCGGCACATCTACTACTTCAAGCAATATCCTCGACGTAATGACCGAGGAGGAATACAAGAAGATTTACAACGTTGTATATCAGAAGAAGGTGCTCGGCTACAGCGGCTCTACCAACTATCAGGAGGTGCCGGATAAGATTATTGACGGCGAGACCAATCCTTATTCCACATCGGACAAGTGGTGCAACGTAAGTGCTGACAACTGGGTTACATTCGACCTCCAGAGCGTTTACCGCATCTATAGCTTCAAGATTTTCGATGGCAACGCAGGTCCGGAGTCAGGCGTAGACCAGATCGACTCTTACCAGATACTCCTCTCCGAGGATAACGAGCACTGGACAACAGTTGTTGATACCTACAACCGCCAAAAAGAGAGCGTCAAGACCGACTACATCGCTCCGATGCGTGCACGCTACGTGAAGCTCGTTCCGCACGTCAACGGCATCCTCCGCATCTGGGAGTTTGAGGTTTATGGCAAGAAGGACAACAGCATGAAGCTCTCTACATTGACAAACAATGTCACTTTAAACGCTGGTGAGTCGTATAATATCAATGTGACTTACGATTTGGGCGAGGGAGCTACTAAGGCTGATAAGTTCGAGTGTGTTGCTACAAGCAAGAACGGCAACGTGACTATCGGCACAATCAAGGAGAACGTGAAGAAGAAGACGTTCGTCATTCCTGTAACTGCTAAGCAGCGCATGGGCGACGATGTTGTTACTATCCGCGTCGTGAATGGTGACGACTACGAGGAGATTGCTGTACAGGTTGAGGTTGACGCTACTACACAGCCTAACGTGCTCAAGGGCAAGATGGCTGAGGTGCGCCACTATGAGAACGACTACTCTTTCGAGGCAACTTTCAAGAAGTATGATGTCAGCGGTCTGACCGATGGCAACAAGACAGACGAGGCTTTCGGCGATATCGAGGCACCTTCTACACACCGCGATGACGTATGGGTGATCTTCACCGCTCCGGAAGGCAAGCAGTGGGACCTCGCAAAGGTTGTTGTGAACATCCCGAACGAGAACTACGCAGAGAACGACAACAACGAGATGAGCTACGTCAACAAGGACGTGAAGATTGCTGTGGGCGACGACCTCACACGCATGAACACGGCGAAGACATTCTCTGGCTTGAAGAAGGTTTCTGAGCTTAGCTACATCTTCCCGGAGAGCGTGAAGACAAAGTATCTCGCTGTCATCTGCAACCTCTATGTCTACTCTTATCCGTCAATGGCTGAGGTTTCTGCATACGAGCAGTTCGCAGACCCGACTGCCATCAACAACGCTACTGTACAGAACGCTGTTAAGGGCATCTACACAGTGAATGGCACAAAGCTCAACGCTCTGCAGAAGGGCTTGAACATCGTGAAGTTCGCTGACGGCACTGTGCAGAAAGTGCTCGTTAAGTAAATTATTAATTGGTAATTATTAATTATTAATTATTAATTATTAATTGGTGATTGCTAATTATTAATTCGTGATTATAGAATATTACGGCTATCAGAAGTGTAACAGCTTCTTGATAGCCGTTTTTCATATCCTTAAATGTAAAAAATACAACACAAACGCAAATTAGTTTGGCAAATGCTTGGTGGGTTGACTTTTATGATATATATTTGCAAACAAATTGTTAAAGTGAAATTATTACAACCGCTAAAAGCCACCATAACATGAGTAAAGACAATGTATTGTACAGAGTGTGCCACTTCTATGTTGAAGGTTTTCGCAGTATGACTCTTGGCAAGGTCTTGTGGACAGTTATCCTCATAAAACTGTTTGTTATATTCTTTGTGCTGAAGCTGTTCTTCTTCCCCAACGTGCTTGACCAGAAGTCGAATGGCGACAAAGCATCGTATGTTGCAGGGGAGTTGACGGGCGATAGGGTGGACAGATAGCCACTCGCATCGGTCGACGCAGATGGTAGATGTATAAGTTCTGTAGCCCGAAAGAAACTAAATATAAACCTAATCAATAATAAAAAGACATCAAAAAATGACACATCTCTTGACTGTAGACCCTACACTTATCGACTGGTCGCGTGCGCAGTTCGCACTCACAGCCATATATCATTGGCTGTTCGTACCGCTCACATTGGGTCTTGCCCTCATCATGGGCATTATGGAAACGTGCTATTATCGCACTGGTAAGCAATTCTGGAAGGATACCGCCATCTTCTGGCAGCGACTGTTCGGCGTGAACTTCGCCATGGGTGTTGCTACGGGCATCATCCTCGAGTTCGAGTTCGGCACCAACTGGAGCAACTACTCGTGGTTCGTGGGCGACATCTTCGGCGCACCACTCGCCATTGAGGGCATCGTGGCGTTCTTCATGGAAAGCACCTTTGTCGCCGTGATGTACTTCGGTTGGCAGAAGGTGTCGCGTGGTTTCCACTTGGCATCGACGTGGCTCACCGGACTCGGCGCAACCATCTCGGCTTGGTGGATTCTTGTGGCTAATGCGTGGATGCAGTACCCCGTGGGCTGCGAGTTCAACCCTGATACCGTGCGCAACGAGATGACGAGCTTCGCTGATGTGGCACTCTCACCGTTCGCCGTGGACAAGTTCTTCCACACCGTGACCTCTACGTGGGTGGTAGGCGCAGTGTTCGTGTGCGCCGTGAGCTGCTGGTATCTGTTGAAGCGACGCGAGCAGGAAATGGCACGCCAGAGCATCAAGATAGCGAGCATCGTGGGCATCGTGGCTGCCGTGCTGACAATGGCGACGGGCGACTTCTCTGCCGTGAAGGTAGCTGAGAAACAGCCTATGAAACTCGCTGCTATGGAGGCTCTGTACAACGGGGGCGAGGGCGTTTCGCTAACAGCGGTTGCAGCTGTCAATCCGTTCGAGCAGCCCGACTATGCCAAGGGCGAGGATCCACCGCTGCGCATTGCCATCCCGAACGGACTCTCGCTGCTTGCTACGCACAAGGCGGACGGATATGTACCTGGCGTGAACGACCTGCTCAACGGCTACACACGTGCCGACGGCACACGTGAGCTCTCGGCTGAGGAGAAGATAGAGCGCGGACGCAAGGCGATTGCTGCGCTTGCCGAATACCGCAAGCTGAAGGCTGCGGATGCCAACGACGCACGCTTGCCAGAACTTGCTGAGCAGCTGAAGCAGGACATGCCTTATTTCGGCTACGGCTACATCAAGGATCGTGCAGAGTTGGTGCCGTATATCCCCATCAACTTCTACGCATTCCGTGTGATGGTAGGCGTGGGTACGCTGCTGATGCTTTTCTTCCTCGTCATCGGCCACATAGCATGGCGCAAGGATATCACCTCGAAGTATCGCTGGCTCTACGTGGCAGCACTGGTTATGCTTCCGCTCACGTACCTGGCGAGCGAAGCCGGATGGATTGTAGCCGAGCTGGGCAGACAGCCGTGGGCTATTCAGGACATGCTGCCAACGGTGGCTGCAGTTTCCGATATTAAGTCGGGCAGTGTGGCGTTCACGTTCTTCCTCTTCCTCGTGCTCTTCACGGTGCTGCTTGTGGCTGAGGTGAGCATCATGTGCCGCGTAATACGCAAATATAACGCCGAGAAACCTCAGACATCAACCGACAACACTTATGTTTAACTCTTCATATAACACATTCTTATGACATACGAATTTTTGCAACAATACTGGTGGTTCATCGTCTCGCTGCTCGGGGCGTTGCTCGTGTTCCTGCTCTTTGTGCAGGGCGCTAACTCTATGGTGCATAGCATAGGCAGAACGGAAGATGGGCAGCGTAAGGTGCTCGAGTCGACCGGCAGAAAGTGGGAGATAACGTTCACCACGCTCGTCACCTTCGGCGGAGCCTTTTTCGCCTCGTTCCCGTTGTTCTACAGTACGAGCTTCGGCGGAGCGTATTGGCTGTGGATGATTATCCTCTTCTCGTTCGTGCTGCAAGCCGTGAGCTACGAGTTTCAGCTGAAGAAGGGCAATCTGCTCGGCACACGTACCTATCGCTGGTTTCTCGTGCTGAACGGCATCGTGGGACCGTTGTTGCTCGGCGGAGCTGTGGCTACGTTCTTCGACGGTTCCAACTTCCTCGTCGAGAAGGCGTCGCTGACGGATATCGGTGCGCCCGTTATCAGCCGTTGGGCTAACGCTTCAGCAGGACTCGATGCGCTGCTCGACCCGTGGAATCTCGTGTTCGGACTCGCCGTGATGTTCCTTGCACGTATGCTCGGTGCACTGTACATAATAAATAATGTGGATGATGAGGACATCCGTTCGCGTGCCAGTGTGCGCCTTGTCGGCAGCACCGTGCCGTTCCTTGTGTTCTTCCTCGCTTTCTTTGTGCGTCTGTTGCTGAAGGACGGTTACGCTGTGGATGCGCAGGGGGTGGTGTTCATGGAGCCTCTGAAGTATCTGCACAACTTCCTCGCCATGCCGCTGTTGGCGGTGCTCACGCTCGTGGGCGTGGTGTTGCTGTTGTATGGAGTAGGGCGCACCATTTTCAGCAACTCCTACGTGAAAGGTATCTGGCCGGCAGGCATCGGTGTGGTCATGGTAGTGCTCTCGCTTCTGCTCATTGCCGGTCTTGGTGGCACAGCCTATTATCCCTCTAACGCCGATCTGCAAAGCTCGCTCACCATCGCCAACAGTTGCAGCAGCGAGTTCACCCTGCGCACCATGTTCTATGTGTCGCTTCTCGTGCCATTCGTGTTCGCGTATATTGCATATGTGTGGCGTGTGATGGACAGAAAGTAATATTAGGAGGCTACGGTATTCTTGCCGTAGCCTTTTTATATGCCTATGCAACAATAAAAATAAATATATTTTAGTAGTGTTTCATTTTTTTTGCAGTAACTTTGCACAATTAACTTTGCTGCATTGTGTTATGCGATGCAGACTTTCTAACGATAAAAACCAATCTATAATAAAATGAATACAAAATTATCATTCCGACTGCAATGGTCGAAGCGAGCAATGGCACTTGTCGTTGTTGCTGCTCCTTTGCAGTGGGCGTTTGCTTCGCAGGCAGAAAGTGCGCTGCGCACTCCCGTTGCGACTCAAACCGCTACCATTGTAGCGCAGAGCGACAAGACACATAGCGTGAAGGGTCGTGTGTTTGACGAACTTGGCGAGCCGCTTATCGGTGCAACAATCTCCGTTGAAGGCACTAACGTAAAAACAGTTACAGACATCGACGGCAACTTCTCAATCAGCACACAGAAGGCTCCTGCCTCTACAATGCTCCGCATCTCGTACATGGGCTATAAGGACAAGGTGGTGAGCGGTGCTGCCAATCTGAATGTCACTATGCAGCTCGACCAGCAGTCGATCGACGAGGTGGTCGTAACGGCTCTTGGCATCAAGCGCGAGAAGAAGATGCTTGGCTACTCGGTGCAGGAGGTGAAGGCAGACAAACTCAACGTAACCGGCGACCCGTCAGTAGTGGGCGCATTGGATGGCAAGGTGGCAGGTCTGCAGATGAACACCGCAAGCACCGGCTTGGGCGGTTCGACAAAGATAACCATTCGTGGTAACTCTTCATTGACAGACAACAACCAGCCGCTCTGGATTGTGGACGGCGTACCGTTCACCGACGACCAGACTTCTTCGGCTTCTACATATGGCGGTTACGACCGTGGCGGAACATCATTCGACATCAACCCTGAGGACATCGAGTCGATCTCTGTACTGAAGGGCCCGAACGCTGCTGCGCTCTACGGCTCGCGTGCCGGCAACGGTGTAATCCTCGTCACTACAAAACGCGGCTCGCACAAGCAGGGTTTCGGCGTTTCGTATAGTGGCAACTTCACATGGAGCCAGGCTGCAGAGACTCTGAAGATGCAGAAGCTCTACGGTCAGGGTTCGCAGGGTCAGTTCCTCTTCAATAAGGACGAAGATGGCAACCCCACTACCATGACGGGCGAACTGGCGTTCGGTCCGCGCTTCGACGGCTCGATGCAGACCAACTGGCTCGGTGAGAAAGCTCCCTACTCATACACTGGCGACCGTCTGAAGGACTACTTCCGCACGGGTTTCTCGCAGGCACACACCGTGGCTGTAGGCACATCGTCAGAGAAGTCGCACTTCCGCCTCTCTGTAGGCTACAACGGCAACGACGGCTTGTTCCAGAACGAGTCGCTCAACAAGATTAACGTCGATCTCAACGCCGGTGCTACCGTGAACAAGTGGCTCTCGCTCGACGGCAAGATTTCTGTTTCTAACACCAAGGCGGAGAACCGTCCGTACACCGGTCTGAATGGTGAGGTGGCTCAGCTGCTCCTCATGCCGGGCAACGTGTCGTTGCGCGACTTGAAGGAGAACTATACATCGCCCAATCAGCTGCACCGCAACTGGTTCGGTCCCGACCAGCATTACTCTAACCCTTACTATGCTCGTCACCGCTTCAAGAACAGCGACGAGCGCTGGCGTGCATTCGGTTACTATGCTGCTAATGTGAACATCACTGAGTGGTTGAAGTTCAACGCCAAGTACTCGTTCGACTACTATCGTACACGTCTTCAGACCTCCGACCTATCTCTTGGCGACGGCGCTATCTCTACCGACGGCACAGGATGGGAAGGCAAGCTCGTCAACGACGGCATGACACGTGCCGAGGAGAACCACTTCGAGCAGAACATACAGTTCCTTCTTATGGGCGACAACCAGCTCGCAAAGAAGTGGCGCTTAGGCTACACTGCCGGTGCTAACATCATGTATCTGAAGTATGAGCAGCTCTCGGCATCGGTGCAGAACATGCTCGAGAAAGACAACTGGATATTCAACACCGGCAACAAGCTCACATCGGCTCTCGACGACGGACACAGCCGCGCTATGTACTCGGCTTTCGCTTCGGCTCAGTTGGCTTACGACGAGTGGCTCTCGCTCGACCTCACAGCACGCAACGACTGGTCGTCTACACTGCCTAAGAAGAACAACTCGTTCTTCTATCCGTCGGCATCACTCAGTTGGGTGTTCTCCGACTTCATGCGTTCTATCGACCATAAGCTGCCGTCGTGGATTACGTTTGCAAAGCTGCGCGTATCGGCAGCGCAGGTGGGTAAGGATCCGGCTCCGTACAACCTCTACAACGTGCGCAAGTATCAGTTCGAGATGGGCAACCGCAAGCCTATCAACAACACCATCAAGCTCAACGCCAACCTGAAGCCGGAGATCAAGACTTCGTATGAGGTGGGTGTAGATATGAAGTTCCTCGACAACCGCTTAGGCTTCGACTTCACATATTATTATAATACTACGAAGAACCAAGCTATGCTCGTAGACGCTTCGTCGCCTTGGACACAGCAGTGGGTGAACGCTGGCAAGATCAACAACACCGGTGTCGAGTTCATGCTCTACGGTACGCCGGTGAAGACACGCGACTTCCAGTTCGACATCACCGCCAACCTCGCTCACAACCGTTCTACCGTTAAGGAACTGGCTGACGGCGTGAACCGCGTTTACTTCGCAGGCGACTCGAACATGCCGGTGAAGGTGGGTGCTGTGAAGGGTGGCAAACTCGGCGACATCTTCGCCAACAACCTCATGCAGCGTGACGCTCAGGGCCGTGTAATCATCGGCGACGACGGTCTGCCTATGGCTGCCAATGGCGACGGTAACCTTGAGCAGTATCTTCTCGACCATCCTATCGGCAACATACAGCCCGACCTGCTCATGTCTATCACTCCGACCTTCACATACAAGGGCATCTCGCTCACCGCAATGTTCGATATGAAGTTCGGTGGCGACATCGTTTCTGTATCAGAGGGTATGGCTACATCTGTAGGTACATCGGAGCGCACAGCATATCGTGGCGAGTACAAGACCATTAATGGTGTGCAGGACTGGTATATGGTAGTGCCTGGCGTTAAGGCTGACGGCAGCGTGAACACACAGGAGGTTAGCGCACAGAAATACTACGATACAATCGGTCTGTACAGCTCGCAGAAGGGTTATGCAGAGGAGTTCGTGCACGATGCTTCGTACATCAAGCTGAAGGAACTCTCTCTCGGCTACAGCTTCCCGCAGAAGATGCTGCGCCGCACACCGCTCACACAGCTGAAGCTCTCGTTCGTGGCTCGCAACCTCTGCTTCCTTATGAAGCACACACCGGGCAACCCCGACGGCGGCTACGACACAACGATGTTCTCGCAGGCTATCGACTACATGGCAGTGCCTTACACACGCACATTCGGTTTCTCTGTTAACGTAGGATTCTAAATTTAAAACGACAAAATGAAACGCAATATAATTTATACTGGTCTGATAGCAGCTACAACGCTGCTGACACTCGGTTCGTGCTATGACCTCGAAGATATGAACCGCGACCCGTACGGAGTGGAGGATACGGACAAGGGCGGAGAGATTACGCCCGAGGAGCCTACCGACACACGTTATGCCAACATCAACCTCAACTATCGTGTGAGCAAAGAGGACTCTGCTGCGTACAAGAAGCAGCTGGCTGATGCTCCGGCTAAGTTCCGCAAGTTCCTCTACGAGGGCTACTACAACGACTATCAGCGCACAACCAACCTCTCGCACGATATCTATGCCGGATATGTGGCTAACAACCAGCCGAAACATGCACGCAAGGCGCCCGACTATAACTACACCGACGGCTGGTCGGCTCTGCGTTGGAGCTTCTTCTACAACGACCGCTCATCGGAGTATCGCGACCTCGTGCGGGCGTACAAGTTCAACGAGACACCGGAGAAGTATCGCAACATGTTCTACATCACCCGTATCTACTATGCGTTCCTCGCTCTCGCCAACACCGATACTTACGGCGATATGCCGTTCACGGAGTATGTGCAGGCTAAGGTGCCGGAGACCAACAATGTTGCATACAACACCCAGGAGGAGGTGTACGACGCGATGTTCCTCATGCTCGAGCAGGCTGTAGACAGCATCAAGCCCGACGATGCTTCGCAGTACAAGATTGACAAGGACGACATCTGCTACTTCGGCGATGCCAACAAGTGGCTGCGTTTTGCCAACACGCTGCGTCTGCGCCTTGCGCTGCGCATAAGCAACGTGGCACCGGAGCGTGCAAAGAAGGAGGCTGAGGCTGCACTCAACAACAAGTACGGCTTGATGACTTCAAATGCAGACAACATGCAGACCGTGCCACGCCATGCTCCCGTTGAGATGGGCGGCGAGGATTCCGGCGGCGACGAGAACGGCTTGGCTATGTGCTCTGTAGCATACGGTGGCGAGAGCGTTCTGTCGAAGGATATGGAAGACTTCTATCGTAACCTCTCGGACGGTGGCAAGAAGTACACAATAAAGAAGGGACGTAAGGAGGAGATAACAAAGAAGATCGATCCGCGTTGTCTCATTTGCTGGTACCGTAACAATATGACATCTTCTACATTGGCAGAAGGTAAGGATGCTTTGCGCAACGACTTCGTAGGTTGTGAGCGTGGTGCTCAGGCTCCTCAGATTTCTATGGATCCGCTGCAGTATAGTCTTACACGTACCGTTAAGGATGGTGCTTCTAAGGATCTTCCCGATGACCACTGGTTCAACTACTCTCGTCCGACGGTATGGCTCGGCTACGCTGAGTCGCTCTTCCTCAAGGCAGAGGCAGCGTTGCGTGGTTGGGCAGGTGCCGACCTCACAATGGATGCTGAGCAGTATTTCCGTGCTGGCGTTAAGGCGTCGATGGACTACTACCATATCGCTGCGGAGGATGCCGACAATTATATCAACGGCATCAAGGCTCTCAAAGACGGCACATTCCAGAGTGGCGACCGCGAGCGCATCCTCGAGGCTATCATCACTCAGAAGTGGATGGCTGTGTTCCCGAATGGCAACGAGGGTTGGGCTGACTTCCGCCGCACCGACTATCCGGCTCTGCGCACTCAGTTGAGCAACTTCTCGGGTGGCGACGTGCCTAACGGCAAGCAGATCAAGCGTCTGCTCTACCCGAACAGCGAGTCGCAGAACAAGTTCTTCCAGGCACATCCTGAACTGCAGACCGCCAACACTCAGGGCACACGCCTCTGGTGGGATGTTAGCGACACCAACGATGCTGCAGGCAACCGTCAACAGCCGAATAACTTCAGATAACACAAGGGGGTGCACTTGTCTCAAGTGCACCAACCAAGTTATAACATTTACCCACAAGGGGGTGCACTTGTCTCAAGTGCACCAACCAATTTGTAACATTCACCCACAAGGGGGTGCACTTGTCTCAAGTGCACCAATCAAGTTATAACATTTACCCACAAGGGGGTGCACTTGTCTCCGTTCGGCTTTGCCGCTTGCCAGAGCAAGAAGTGTACCAACCAAGAAGAATGTATTAAGCAGCTTGGTTGGTGCAGCGGAGACCGCTGCACCCCCTGTTTTTTAGATAGCTAAAAAATCCTCCATATCTTCCAGTTTTGCCGCAACTCTCTAATTATAAGGCATATAAAGGCTGGGAGATTTTCTTTTGAACGGGTTATCTGCCAGCCTATCTTCCAGCGGAGACCGCTACACCCCTTGTATTACCATGCTACGGCAACGCAGTTGTCCCGCTACGGCAATGCAGTTGTCCTGCTACGGCAACGTGGTTGTCCTGCTACGGCAACGTGGTTTTTGTTGAACAGCAATAAAAAAAACAGCATTAATGCCCAAGCATTAATGCTGTTTTTTATTATTAAAATGTATAGAGTGTCTCTTATTCTGTTTCTTGTTTGCTGCCCTTCACCTGCCAGTAGGTTACCAGACTTGCCAGCACGCCGTACACAACAGTCTGCATCCACAACCCCTTTATTTCGGGCAGGATGTCGCTGAATGTAGCACCCAGCGTGTTGAGCTTCACGAACCCCTGGATGCCGAACGACGAAGGGATAAGCCACGATACGTAGTGCCATAGTTCAGGCACGTTGCTCTTTGGCCATGATATGCCCGAGAGGAACAGGAACGGCACTGAGGTGAAGACCACTAACAGCATCACGTCCTCGCGACGACGCACGAAGAACGAGAAGGTGATGGCGAAGAAGATGCACGCCAGTAGATAGGGGAACGTGAACAGCAGGAAATCGCCGAAGTGGATAAGCTGCACGAAGTGGAACAAGCGTGGCACTGCCAGTATCACCCACGCTGCGATAAGCATGAAGAGCACGAGGAAACCCATTGTGCGTCCGACCATGATGCGAGCCAGTCCGAAGCGACGGTCGAGCATCGGTCGTATGCGCAGGAAACGGTTCTTCTCGTAGCTCGTGCCGTAAGTGATGCCGATGCCGAGCAGCAGAATCTGCTGCAGGATGAGCACTAATACGGCAGGCAGGATGAAGTTGCCGTAGCCGCTTGTGTTATTGAACATCGGCACATCGGTGATGCTGAGCGGTGCCGTCGTCAGTTCGTCCTCACGGTTTGTCTTGTTGCCCGACAGACGTATCTGTATGCCCGAATTCATGTCGGCAGCCACAGCCGTGCAGGTCTGGAAGATAGCCTTGTACGTGAGCATCAGTCCCATATTGCAGTAGACACTGACGTGTGCCTGCTCCATGCGGTTGAGACGAGTGTCGAAGTCGGTGGGCAGATAAACCACGCCGTACACCTTGTGCTTGCCTACAAGACGCGAGGCTTCCTCAAGAGATGTGCAGCGTTCTTCCACCATCACGTCGGGCGATGCGTCGACATGGCGCACGAACTCGCGACTTGTAGCCGAGTTGGAGCAGTCGACAACAGCCACGGGTACCTCGCGCACCACCTCGTTGTTGTATATCCACGAGTAGAGGAGCGGGTAGGCGAGTGGCAGGAGGATGACGAAGAGCAGTGCGCCCTCGTCGCGGAACATCTCAAGATGCTCGTGCAGCCACACCTTTGCGGTGTCTTCCCAGAATGTATGTATCTTTTTTATTGTCATTTGAGTATTCTTAAAAGCGAGAAGCGTGATTTCTTACTCCATATATACATATTCCTTATAAGCTCGGTTGATGCGCAGAATGACGAACACCGGAGCCGCAGCGAACAGCACGAGTGCTGCGATATTGAGTGCTACGTCTGAGAGCGGATTATTGGCGAAGATGCACGTCTCGTAGATAAGGAAGAAGTGGCGCATGGGGAAGGTGTTAGCTAACACCTGCAGTGGTGCGTCCATAGCCAGCACGGGGAACGCCGTGCCTACCATTGAGAAGCTGAGTACACCCCACAGCGAACAGATGCTCATCGACATGCGCAGCGCAGGCAGAAGTCCGAACATGAACACGCCGAAGCCAACAGCAGCGAGTACGCTGAGCACTGTGAGCAGCACGATTACGCCCCAACCGCCAGGGTGAGGGAAGTTGAGCACGCCGAAGGTGTAGACCATGTATGCGCCCATCACCACAATCCATACGGCGATGTGGGGGAGCATCTTACCGACGAGGGCGATGAACGGATTGCCACCAGCTGCAGCCACCAGTTCGGTGGCAGTGTTCTCCTTCAGCTCCATACCCATGGCGTAAGCCGTGAGGAGGAAGATGAGCAAGAGCAGACACGTCGGCACGAGCATCGTCGAGAGATATATGTTGTAGTTCACCCACGGATTGCCCACGGTGTGGAGGTCGAGTACAATAGGCTGCAGGAATGCCATTATCTGGTCGTCGGTGTAGCCTTTGGCAGACATAACCGACTTGGCAACGCCTGCCGAACCGAGTGTGGACACGGTCTTTAGGTCTTTAAAGACGAGCGCACCCGATGTCAGCGTGGCGTAGCTGTAGTAGTACGACACGTGCGGTTGGCGTTGTGCCAAGAGCTTTGCCGTCGTCTCCTTCGGGAAGTAGAGGAAACCGTAGATGTCGCCGCGCTGCATAGCCTGGCGAGCCTCCTCCACAGAAGGGTAGTGAGCCACCACCTCCGACGACTGGAACGAGTCGAGCAGACGTGTCAGCTTGCGCGTCGTGGTGGTGTTGTCGAGATCTACCACACCCACGGGCATATTCTCCGGCTGCCCTTCGTGCATGAACGACGTGAAGAACACCGTGACGAACACGGGGAAGAGCAGCATCGAAAGCAAGTACATGCGGTTGGCTGCCATACGTCGACATTCGCGTTGGGCGATAAGCAGAAGTCGTTTCATAGTTTGCTGTTTAAAAACCGACGACTGCTTACTTCTTCAGCACTAACGACATGCCAGGGCGGAGTCCGTCAATCTTGTCGATAGGGCGAGCCTTCACCTCGAAAGTCTTCAAGTCGTACTGTCCGTTCGACTTGGTAGCCTTCCATACGGCGTATGATCCCTGATCCTTGATGTAGTACACCTTCATGCGTATCTCGCGGTTGTAAGCCGGCACGAAAGCCTTTATCTCGCTACCGATCTTCATGCCGTCAAGCTGGTCCTCGCGCACGTTGAACGTACCCCACATGTCGTTCATCATAGAGATAGACATGATTGGTGAGCCAGTGCCTACGAGCTCGCCTATCTTCGGATATACATCGCTCACCTCACCTGCCATCTGTGCAATCTGCATTGTTTCGTTGATGTACGACGACACCTCAGCCACTGCACCCTTGGCGCGGTTCACCTGCGCAGCAGCAGCCTTCTTCTCCTCCATGCGAGCACCGTTCAGAGCCATGTCGTACTGGCTCTGCGCCGCCTTCACTTGTGCCTCCAAAGCCTTGTAGCTGGCGAAAGCCTCATCGCGTTTCTGCGCTGTCACCACGCCCTCGTCGAAGAGTCGCTGCACGCGGTTGTACGATTTCTCGGCAATCTCCAAGCCTGCCTTAGCCTGCTGCAGTACGGCGAAAGCCGCACGCACCTGTTCCTTGCGTGCTCCGTTGTTAGCCATCTCGTCCATAGCAGCGGCAGCGTTCTCTGCCGACTCTGCCTGTGTCATCTTCGCACGCACCTCGGGCGCGTCGAGTATGGCGAGTGTGTCGCCAACATTGACGTAGTCGCCCTCCTTGACGCGCAGTTCGAGGATGCGACCTGGCACTTTGCTCGACACACGATACTCCGCCACTTCTATCTGGCCTTGTATTGTTTCGGGCTCACTCTTGAGCGACAGGGTGCCGATGACAGCCACTGCCACAATAACCAACGTCATAAGGACGATGGTGATAAGAATATTCTTATGTTGTGATTGTTCTGACATAATAAAATGATATTGAAGGTTATTACTGCAAGACACCGAGTGCCTTCTTTAGATTTACTTGACTGAGTCGGACATCAATTTCGGCATCAATCTTCTGCGACTGTGCCTGGAGCCATGCTGTCTGTGCCGCCATCACATCGGTGGTTTGCAACACGCCCTCCTTGAAGCCGACGTTTGCGCAACGCAGGTTCTCCTCTGCGTTCTCCACGTTCTTGCGAGCGAGCGAGAGTCGGCGGTTAGCCTCGTTCACCTTGAACTTACACTGACTTACCTGCAACTCAATCTTCTCGCTTATTTCGTCGCGCTCAAGCTGTACGATGCTCGATGCTATCTTGCTGGCACGCACCTTGTACGTGCCTTCCATCCAGTTCCAAAGCGGCACGCGCACCACTACGCCAACGTTCCATACGCCCGAGAGCTTGCGCTCGAAGCCGTTGAAGAGGTTGGGGTTGGATGCCATGTATCCACCGGTGAGGATAACCTGCGGCAGGAAGGCAGCACGCACGAGCTTTGTTGACTGTCGGCTGAGGTCGAGAGCGTTGTCGAGCAACTTCAGTTCGGGGCGGTTTTCCATAGCCACGCTGTTGTCGGTGTTCTCCACGTTAGCCGTAGCCACCAAGTCGGCAGACTCCTCATCCTCAAGATGCACGTCGTTCTCCACGGGCAAGCCGCAGAGCTGGCAGAGCAACATCTTCGAGAGGGCGAGTCCGTTCTCTGCCTGGGTGAGCGACATCTCCGCCTCGTTCACCTTCACAGCCACCTTCAGTCCGTCGGCACGTGTAGCCACTCCTTCGGCAATCATCTTCTGTACGTCGTCGTCGAGTTTCTTCACCACTTCGAGGTAGCTTTCAGCCAGCTGCTTCTTATGATGCACAGACACCACGAGCCAGTAAGCCTGATCGATGGAGTGGAGTGTAGACTGTGTAGTGGCTTCGATGTTGTTAGCCGCCATCTCCTCGCCAATCTTCGCCATGCGGTTGGCAGCAATGATGCCGCCACCCATGTAGATTGGCTGTGTAAGCATTACCGATATGGTGTACATCTGTCGAGTGTCGGTGTGGAGAGCATCCACCATTTTCTGGCCGACACCGTCTACCACGCTGCCAAGCTTTGAACCTACCTGTCCGAAGAGGTTGCCCAGTCCGTTAGCAAGTTCGGGAGAGATGGCTCCCTGCTGCGCCAGTCCGGAGAGTGCAGACGAGAGGTCGCTATGCAATGCACCAGTGGCGTGTGTACCTGCCGAAGAGAGCGATGCCTTTTGGTCGTCGCTTAGCAACGAAATCTCACGACTCGTCAATTCGTAGCCACCGAGCGCACTCACATGTGGCAGATACTTCGTCTTTGCTGCCTTTACCTTGTAATGAGCCATGTCCAGCTGCAAGCGCGAGGCACTCAACGTCTTGTTGTTGCGCAGAGCCATAGCTCGGCAACTATCAAGACTGAGCCTCTGCTGCGCCTGCACGTTAGCCGCACAACAAGCCAAGGCGATAAATAGAAATCTTTGTATCATTTGTGTTATCCAATTATTTAAAACTAAAGCTGCGTGAGCCAATCATATTGCCGTCGGCGAATATGCTCACCTGGTATGTGCCCTCCATGAGCGACTGCGACACATTCCAATACAGAGTAAGCGACTTCTCCTGACCATCATACTCTATGGTCTTCTTCATTGTAGCCTCGAGTTGTCGGTTCTGATAAGCGAATGAGCCTCCTCCGCTGAGCACTGTGCCCGAAGGTGTGGTGATGCGCACGTAGAAGGTCTTTGTGCCGTTGGCAGCAGTGACGTTCTTCGCAATAGAGAAGTTTACCTGCACTGACTTACACTTAGATGTGTTGTTGGTAGACTTTCCGCGCTTGTTCTTCAGCTGCATTGAGATGCCCGTAGCATCGAGTTGGGCAGCGATAGCCACCTTCTCCGAGAGCGAAGCACGCTCAGTGTTCAAGCCCTCAATCTGGCGTGTAGCCTCGTTATATTGTCCTTTGATGCGTGAGTTCTCTTCTGTAAGGTTATGATTTAAGCGGTTGAGTGAGTCAATCTCGATGACATAGTTGCGTAGGATGGCGCGCACGGTAGCCAGCTCCTTCTTCAGGCGTGCTATCTCGCGAGTATCATTTGTTTTCGTCTCTTTCAACTCCTTAAGCAATTTCTCTGTTCTCTCCTGCTCGGCTGTGAGCTGTGCGATGATTGAGTCGTTGCTAATCTGCATACGCATCTCGCTATACTGATTGGCAAACTGCTGGTACTCGTTCTCCATCTCCTTCTTGTCGAGTTCTGCGAGTTCCTGCATCGCTTTGTTTTCTTTTCTTTGGTTGTCCAAATTAATGTAGAGATAAGCCACTGCGCCAATAAGCGCAAGACCTACAATACCCCCTACTATCCCAGCAATGAGCTTCTTTTTGTTTTCCATAACTTTTGATATATCAAATAATTAAATAGTTTAAACTTTATGCAAAGTTAAATGTTTAATTTTAATGCGCAAAGCGAGGTGTGTTATAAATAAGGAATATTATCCAAAATCGGTGAATTTTAATGAAAAACAGGACAGAATCTGTGTGGTGAGGTGTTGAGATGGTGAGGTGGTGAGGTGTTGAGATGGTGAGGTGTTGATATATATAAATGAGGTGTTGATATATATATAAAAAAGTAATCTCAACACCTCAGCACCTCAACATCTCAACACTATTGTTGGTGATTCCATTTATTTCGTGTAATTTTGCACGTATGAATGAGACATATCAAAATATGGAGTTAAACGATAAGCGGATTGCCGTGCTGCTCTCGGGCGGCGTGGACAGTTCTGTTGTGGTGTACGAACTGGCGCAGCGTGGGCTTCATCCCGACTGCTTCTACATAAAGATAGGTCCGGAGGAGCAGGAGGAATGGGACTGCACTTCGGAGGAAGACCTCGAGATGGCGACGGCTGTGGCGCGTCGCTTCGGCTGCAAACTGGAGGTGGTGGACTGCCACCGCGAATACTGGGATCAGGTGACACGTTACACCATGGACAAGGTGCGTGCTGGCTTCACGCCCAACCCCGATGTGATGTGCAACCGACTCATCAAGTTCGGTGCGTTCCACGAGAAGCGCGGACACGAGTACGATCTCATCGCGACCGGTCACTATGCACAGACCGAGATTGACGAGCAGGGCAGAAAATGGCTCACAACGAGCCCCGACCCCGTGAAGGACCAGACCGACTTCCTCGCGCAGATATACGATTGGCAGTTGAAGAAGGCGCTATTCCCAATCGGTCATTACCAGAAGGGCGAAGTGCGCGAGATAGCGGAACGCGAACATCTCATCAATGCAAAGCGCAAGGACTCGCAGGGTATCTGCTTCCTCGGCAAGATAAACTATAACGACTACATACGCAAGTTCCTCGGCGAGCAGCCGGGCGAAGTGCTCGAACTGGAGACGGGCAAGCTCATAGGCAAGCACCGCGGTCTGTGGTTCCACACCATCGGACAGCGCCACGGACTCGGCTTCGGTGGCGGTCCGTGGTACGTCGTGAAAAAGGATGTAGCCAACAATGTGTTGTATGTGAGTAAGGGTTTCGAACCGCGTACCGCTTACAAGAAGGACTTCCCCATACACGATTTCCACTTTCTTACGCTCGACCCGTGGGGTGAGCCGGGCACATCGGCACGTGTGCGCTTCAAGATTCGCCATACGCCCGAATACCATACGGCTGTGCTTGAGCGCACGGGCAAGGGCGAGTTCATCGTCCATGCCGACGAACTGATACAAGGCGTGGCACCGGGTCAGTTCTGCGTAGTCTACGACGAAGAGCACCACCGCTGCTATGGTTCGGGAGAGATTACGGTATAAAAGTACAATAAGTTTTATTGCTGTCCGCTAAACACAATTTGTTTAGCGGACAGCTTTGTTTTATACGCCACGGTTGGCATCTTGTAATCGTCGTAGTGCCTCGTCTTCGCCTACAATCCAAAGGATGTCGCCAAGACGCATCTTGTATGTAGCACCAACCATAGAGAGGTTTTCTTTTCCTTCCTCTCTGCCCACCACCATGCAGTTGAACTCCGAGCGCAATCCCGTCTCGGGCAATGTCTTGCCTACGAACGGCGAGTTCTTGTCGATGATGATCTGTGAGAGTCGCATCTCGCGCTTCTCTATGTCCGGGTCGTCGGGTTCGATGTCGACGGCGAGGGCAGCGTGCGCAGCAGCCAACTGTGAGTCGCTGCCGATGACCTGCAACTTGTCGCCGGGGAATACGATGTCGTCGCCACCAGGGATGTTGATGCGGCGGTGTCCGCGCAGTATGCTGCTCACGTGTATGCCGAAGCGGTTGCTTAGGCGTAGGTCGGCAAGGCAGAGTCCGCTCCAAGTGGAGTTCTCGGGTATTTCAATTTCTGATATGTGTATATCGCGGTCGAGCAAGTGACCCTCGTACAGTGGTTTCTTCAGTCCGAGCACCTGCTGTTCGATGTCGCGCGAGCGTAGGTTCTGCACGAACATTCGCTCCATTTTGATGCTCTGCTTCTTCAGTCCGCGCGACAGAATCATTATGCCCACCACAGCCAGTGCGATGGTCATCATCAGCGCATTGGTAAAGCGTGTGAGGTAGTTGCAGATGTAGAACACGAATGCCGAGGCAATAATCAGTCGCACGAGTATGGTAACGAGCAGCGGCATACGGTTCGACCGGCTGTCGTTCCACAGCGCACGGAACTCCTCCGAGTGGTTTTTCTTCATCACGATGGCACGCAGGAACGGTGCGATGAACATCACGGTGAGCACACCGCAAATGCCGTTAGCCCACCAGTGCATACCAGGCATCATGCGGCGTATGAACGGCAGGAAGAACGTTAGCATCAGGGCGATTGTAGCCACGGAGAGGATAGAGTAGATGATGGTGATGCGAGCCATCTGCGCGATGAGCGAGTGCCAGTTGCTCTTCGGAGCCGACGAGGGGTGGGAGAGCGTGATGTTGTTCAGTGCGCGTACCCATGTCTTCGGCAGATGGCGCTCCAGCACGTTGTACGAAGGCACCGAAAGGCGTATCATGTAGGGCGTGAGGAACGTAGTGATGACCGACACTGCCACTACGACTGGGTAGAGGAACTCGCCCGTGACGTGCAGCGAAAGACCTAATGAGGCGATGATGAACGAGAACTCGCCAATCTGCGCCATCGAGAAACCGCAGCGCATAGCCGACTTCAGCGACTGGCCGCCGATAAGGAAACCGAATGTACCGAAGATTGACTGTCCGAGGAGAATGGTCAGTACGAGTACGGCTATCGGTATGGCGTACTCAACGATAATCTTCGGGTCGACAAGCATACCTACCGATACGAAGAACACCGCTCCGAAGAGGTCTTTCACGGGCGAAACGAGCTTCTCTATCTTTGCCGCTTCGATTGTCTCGGCAAGGATGCTGCCCATCACGAACGCACCGAACGCCGAGCTGAAGCCCACCTTTGTAGAGACTACAGCCATGAGACAGCACAAGCCGAGCGACACGATGAGCAGCGTCTCGTTGTTGATGAGCTTGCGCGTGGAGCGCAGGAAAAGTGGCACGGCGAAGATGCCGACCACGAACCACAGCACGAGGAAGAAACCTATCTTCATCACCGAGCCTATCATCTCGCCGCCGTCGGGGTTGTTGCCGCTGGCGATGGCGGACAGCATTACCATCATCACGATGGCGAGTATGTCCTCAAGGATGAGCACGCTCATAACGGGCTGCGCAAACTTCTGCTGGCGCAGTCCCATATCCGTAAATGCCTTATATATAATAGTGGTGGAGCTCATGGCGAGCATACCGCCGAGAAATATGCAGTCCATACGCTTCCAGTCGAAAGCGTGTCCGACAACGATGCCGAGTGTCATCATTGCGAAGATGATGGTGAGCGTCGTTATCACGGGCGTTATGCCCATCTTTAGAATCTTCTTGAACGAGAAGTCGAGACCGAGCGAGAACAGAAGGAACATAACGCCTATGTCTGCCCAAATCTTAATGTCTACGGTGTCCATGACGGACATGGTGTAGGGCATGTGCGGACTCACGATGAAGCCAGCCATGATATAACCGAGCACAAGCGGCTGCTTGAGTTTCTTGAAGAGTAAGGTAACGGTGCTCGCAACAATGAGGATAAGAGCGAGGTCGTTGATCAATGTAGGTACTTCGGACACTTTGTATTCTTTAAAACAAGACAACCCAAACAATATTGTTTGGGCTGTCTTTCATTCTATTAAATTGTTTTCTGTAGTTGCTTGATAGCAACGCTTAGTCGTTGTAATGTGCAGTCAGCTCGCAGATTTTGATGATCACCTGCATAGCTTTCTCCATCACCTGCACGCTCACAAACTCGTGAGGACCGTGGAAGTTGCAACCGCCTGCGAAGATGTTTGGGCAGGGCAGACCCTTGAACGAGAGCTGTGCGCCGTCTGTGCCGCCACGGATGGGCTGCACCTTCGGAGCTACGCCGCTTTCCTGCATCGCCTTCAGCACAATGTCGATGACGTGCATGTTCGGGTCTATCTTCTCCTTCATGTTGTAGTACTGGTCGTAGAGGTTCACGCTCACAGTACCCTCGCCCCACTTCTCGTTCATCTTGCGTACACACTCCTCGATGAAGTTCTTGCGGTGCTCGAACTTCTCGCGGTCGTGGTCGCGGATGATGTACGACAGTGTCGCCTTCTCGCAGCATGAATTGATGCCCAAGAGGTGGTAGAAGCCTTCGTAGCCTTCTGTCTCCTCAGGAGTGTCTGTTGCAGGAATCATCTCGGCAAACTCTACCGCGAGGCGCGAAGCGTTTACCATCTTGCCCTTGGCATAACCAGTGTGCACACTCACACCCTTGATGTTCACCTTGGCACCAGCAGCGTTGAAGTTCTCGTACTCCAGTTCGCCGAGGTCGCCGCCGTCGATGGTGTAAGCCCACTCGCAGCCGAACTTCTCGACGTTGAAGTGGTGTGCACCCATTCCGATTTCTTCGTCGGGGTTGAAGGCAATGCGTATGTCGCCATGCTCCACTTCGTCGTGGTCGCGCAGCCAGCACATTGCCTGCACAATCTCAGCGATACCTGCCTTGTCGTCGGCACCGAGCAGAGTGGTTCCGTCGGTAACGATGATGTCCTCGCCGATGTGAGCCTTCAGCTCAGGGAACTTTGTCGGCGAGCTGACGATACCTTCAGAGAGAACGATGTCGCTGCCGTCGTAGTTCTCTACGATGCGTGGGCGGATATCCGCTCCACTGCAGTCGGGAGACGTGTCGTAGTGCGAGATGAAGCCAATCGTCGGAATGTTCTTCTTCGTGTTTGCCTTCAGCGTAGCATAGATGTAGCCTTGCTCGTCCATCTCAACGTCGCTCATGCCCTCGCGCTCAAGCTCCTCTTTCAGATACTTGGCGAAGATGAGCTGCTTCGATGTGCTCGGCACGGTCTGCGACTCCTCGCTCGACTGCGTATCGAATTGTGTGTATTTAAGAAATCTTTCGGTAATATCCATTGTCGGTTACTATTAGATGATGCTGTTCTTTTTGGTCCACTCTACGATCTCTGGGATGTAGCCGAATGCGAGACCCGTAACGGTGTCTGCGCAACCGTAGTAGACAGCGATGCGACCAGTCTCTGGGTCGTGAACCTCAGCACATGGGAAGCATACGTTTGGCACGTCGCCCATGCACTCGTAAGGAGTCTGCGGAGAGATGAGGTACGGACCCGAACGGTGTGTAGCCTTCCAAGGTTGCTCGAGGTCGAGGAGGGCAGAACCGAATGCGTAAACATAGCCGTTGCAAGAGCGGAGCACGCCGTGGTAGAACAGCAACCAGCCCTCTGATGTCTTAACAGGAACAGGACCTGCACCAATCTTCATGCACTGCCATGCTGAAAGCTCGAAGGCAGCCGGTGCCATAACGTGGCGGTGGCGTCCCCAGAACTCCATGTTGGGCGACTCGCTGTAGAAGATATCGCCGAACGGTGTGTGACCAGTGTCGCTCGGACGAGAGAGCATTGCGAAGTTGCCGTTGATCTTCTCAGGGAACAATACACCGTTACGGTTGTAAGGCAGGAATGCGTTCTCGAGCTGGTGGAATGTCTTGAAGTCCTTTGTCCAAGCGATGCCGATTGTTGGTCCGTGGTAGCCGTTGCACCATGTTACATAGTAGCGGTCCTCGATGAAGCAAACGCGCGGGTCGTAACCATATACCCACTCGCCGATCTCCTTGTTGTCGCACTCGAAGCGGAGTGGCTCCTCGTTGATGTTCCAGTTCACGCCGTCCTTAGAGAAGCCTACATGGAGCACCATGCGGCGGTTTGTGTCGTCGCAGCGGAATACACCTGCGAAGCCCTCACCGAACGGAACTACTGCACTGTTGAAGATGCTATTTGATGTAGGCAGCAAGTCGCGCGGAATGATTGGGTTCTTTGAACAGCGCCATAACGGAGTTCTTTGACCTTCGGGACGATCTTCCCAAGGCATGTTTGGCAATGGGTTGCCTGAAATGATAAGTTTGCTCATAGTTTTTTAAGTTTTTAAAGCCGCCTCTTCTGTCCCGTTCATAGGAGAGAAGAGGTGTGCTTGGTTGTTATTGTTATGTGAATTTATTTCTTGTCAGGATAAGTGAACGGTACAAACCATGTGATGAGGAATGCCGGTATTGTGCAGAAGAGCACGAAGATGAAGAAGTTCTGGTAGCCGAGCATATCGCTTACGTAGCCGCTGAGCATACCTGGAAGCATTACGCCGAGGTTCATGATGCCCGAAGCGAATGCGTAGTGTGCCATCTGGTGCTTGCCCGGTGCAATCTGCTGCATCATGAAGAGTGTCAGACCAACGAAGCCGAAGCCGTAGCCGAAGTATTCGAGAACGATACCGCCACCGATGAGCCAAAGGCTGCTCGGTTGATAGATAGCGAGCAGGGTGTAGGCAACGAATGGAAGGTTGAATACGCAGCAGAGCGAGAAGAGCGACTTCTGCAAGCCGCGGTGTGCAACGTAGTAGCCTGCAAGCACACTGCCGATAACGAAGGCTGCTGCGCCGAAGGTGCCGTAGCACAAGCCGATTTCCTTCTCTGTGAGTCCGAGACCGCCGTTCGCAACGTCGGCTTTAAGGAACAAAGGCACAATCTTCATCACGAAGCCCTCTGCAAAACGATAGAGGATGATGAAGCAAATATAATAAGCAATGTGTTTTTTGCGGAAGAGGTCGACGAATACATTGCCCAAGTCGATCATAGTCTGCTTGAAATCGGGCTTTTCGGCTGCGTCCTTTGCCTTTTCCGACGGCACGAATTTAGCGTTGTACAGACCGAGCATAACCATTATCACGCCAATCACTGCCATGATGATAGTCCAAGCCACTACAGTTCCGTTGTGCTTTGCTGCAGCTGCGGCTGTAGCGCTGAGTCCGGTGAGGTCACCCGTGTAGTAGTCGATGAGCATACCGGCAAGGTAAACCAAACCGCCGGTAGCGGCAATTTTTGCGATGTTATAGAACGCACCCTGCCAGCCGATATAGCGAGCCTGATCGTCTTTAGACAGCGAAGCCATGTAAACGCCGTCGGCAGCTACGTCGTGTGTAGCGCCGCTGAAGGCGATAACTGCGAGCAACGCGATGCTTAATGCGAAGAAATTTGGAAGATGCAGAGCCAAGGCAACGAGTCCGAAGATGCAGCCGGTAGCAATCTGTGTAACGATGACAAAGAACTTCTTTGTCTTATACATCTCAAGAAGCGGACTCCAAAGCGGTTTCAGTGTCCAAGGCAGCATGATAAGCGAAGTCCAGAACGCAATCTGTGTGTCGCTTACATCGAGGCCTTTAAACATAAGTGTACATACCATGTTTAGCACCACGAACGGCATACCCATGGCGAAGTAAAGCGTCGGAATCCATGATATCGGGCTGCGCTTCTTGTCTTCAATAGCTATCTCTTTCATTGATTTGGTTTGAAAATATTAGTTTTTAATTTGTTAAATTCAAGTGTGGGGCTTTTGTTGCATGTCTTTCGCTTGTATGGCAAGCAAGTGATCCGCTTGCATTGCGAGTTTTCACGGTGTGAAGTTACTAAGAAAATGTCGAATGACAAAACAACTGCGCCTAAAATTTGTTCAACACGTCGATGATTGTCTCCACTTCCTCTTGTGTGAGTGTTTGGTTGAGCGGAATGCTCAGTTCTTCGGCGTGTATCTGCTCGGTGATAGGCAACTGTAGTTCTGCCATTTCCTTGTAGCAAAGCTGTCTGTGTGGCGGTATGGGGTAGTGTACCATTGTCTGTACGCCGTGTTCAAGAAGGTACTTCTGTAGTTCGTCGCGCTGTTTGCATAGAACGGGAAAGATATGATGCACGCTCTGCTTGCAGTATTCCATAGAAGGAAGCTGCAGACGTTCGTTGTGGATGCGCTCTGCGTACTGCTTTGCTATCTCGCGGCGGCGTGCATTGTCTGCGTCAAGATAGCGCAGTTTAACGCGCAGCACGGCAGCCTGCACTTCGTCGAGTCGGCTGTTTCTGCCTTTATAGTCGAACACGTACTTGCGGCTCGAACCATAGTTGGCAAGTGTTGTAATCATCTCTGCAAGAGTTTTGTCATCGGTTGTTACAGCTCCGCCGTCGCCCAATGCGCCGAGATTCTTGCCCGGGTAGAAGCTGTGAGCGGCTGCATCGCCAAGCGATCCGGTGCGTCGGGTGCCGAAATGGCAGCCGTGAGCCTGCGCGTTGTCCTCGATGAGTCGCAGGTCGTGGCGTCGGCAGATGTCGCCGATATGGTCGGTGTAGGCGCACTTGCCGTAGAGATGTACAATCATTATGGCACGTGTTCGGGGCGTTATCGCCTCCTCGATGCGTGTGTCGTCAATCTGGAACGTGTCGATGCGTGGCTCTACGAGCACCGGCTTGAGGTTGTTCTCGGTGATGGCGAGTATGGTTGCGATGTATGTGTTCGCAGGCACGATCACCTCGTCGCCGTCCTGCATTACTCCCATCTCTTTGTAGGCACGCAGAATGAGTGTAAGAGCATCAAGACCATTGCCGCAACCTACGCAGTGAGCGGTGCCTATGAAGTTGGCGAACTCTTCGCAGAACGCCTTGTTTTCTGCTCCCAGCAGATACCATCCGCTTTCTACAACGCGCTGCACGGCTTCGCTTATCTCGCTGCTGTGTTGTGCTGTAACCGACTTTAAATCAAGATATTTAATCATTTCGTAAAACTATACTTTAATGTTACGGAACAGCCTATGTTCTCCTTAAACTCGCATAAACCATAGTTGGGTATGCCGTCTTCCGTCGACGGACCGATGTCGAGTGTACGCAGTCCGGCTTCGTAATAATGACGAAACAGAGAGTAGGTGAGGAAGTTCATTGGGCGCAGAGCCGAATACTCGCGTATGTCGCCCCAATATACCACCTGCGCAACGCCCTCGGCTACATGAAAAACCTGCGCCGCAGCCACGTCTTCGCCTTCATGTTCGAGTACGAAGAAGTCGGCTCGTACGACGTTGCTCACCGTCTGCCACACTTGCTCCAGCGTCATGCGCAGCGGAAAGCCGCGCTCCTCACGGTTGCGGCGTATCACGTCGTATGCTCGTGCTACGTCTTCGAGGTCGTTGCTGTTGAGTTTTATGAGGTTGAACGGCACGTTCTGCGCATGATGAAGGTTCTTCCTTGCGCTGCGGTCGATAATCTGTTCGTAGTTAGCAATGCGCTGGAGGTCAACTTGATAGTTGAGATCTGTGCAGCGCACGTTCATCTTGCGCGTGAGCACACTCGTCCATTTCGACAGTTGCGTTTCGTCGTAGACAAGCGGTTGCAGCGTTACGGCAAGTTGCAGCGAGCGTTCTGCAGCGTATGCAAGCAATAAGTCGACTGCCTCCTCCATGCGTTCAAGAGTCTGAACGCTACGTGTTGTGAAGCCTCCGAACGGAGCCGAAAATGGTGAGCGCAACATTCCGTTGCGCTCACCAAGTATAATGCCGAAGCGGTGCTTCGTATCGTGTATCGACAAATAGTGAAGATCTTCAGCCTTGTCGCGGTTCAGTTCGGTGAAGTCCACTGAGTTGAACACGTGCTGTGGCGTGTATGTCTTTGCATATTCGTCGGGAGATAGTCGTTCTATCTGCATCATTTCTTTACACCTTTTTATATTAAGGAGATTTTTCTTGATTGGTGCAGTTGAGACAACTGCACCCCCTTCTTTTTTAAAGCACTCCTTTATATTTAAGAAACTCCTCGTAGTCGTAGATGTAGTCGCTCTCGTCGTACAGCTCCGAGGCGAGCACGAGGCACACCGCACCCGACGAGAAGTCGTCGATGGTGCGCCATATTCCCGTTTCGATGAGCAGTCCTTGATAAGGGCGGTTGAGCAGAATCTTGCGTTTCTCATGTCCGTCGTCGAGTGTTACGGTGAACGAGCCACTCAATGCAATGAGCAGTTGCTTCAATCGCTTATGTGCATGACCGCCACGCATCGCACCTGCCGGCACATCATAAAGCCAGTAGGCGCGTGCAATATGGAACGGCACGTTCTTGAACTCCTCTACTACAGAGAGGTTTCCGCGTCGGTCCTCAATCTTCGGGATGTCAATTATCTTAGCATCTGCTACTTTCATAATAAGTTCTTTTCAGGTCGTTTACTTATCCATATACGGGTCGGTGCCCAATACGGTGGCAGCCAGGCGCTTCGCCTTGTCGCGCAATGCGGTTGTATCGTCTGTCGGTTCGCCGTAGCAGAGCACAACGCCCATTCGTCTACCAAAGTGAGCCTCCTCCTTACCGAATATGCGTATGCGTGTGTGGTCTTCCTTCAGAGCCTCAACGAAGTTGTAAGGCAGTGGGTCGTTCGACTCCTTCGGCGAGAGGATAACCGCACTTGCGCCTGCGTGCTCCAAGTGGATACCTGCGATAGGCATACCCATTACGGCACGGAAGTGGAGCTCGAACTCAGAAAGGTTTGTTGTGTGTCCGAGAGTCACCATACCCGTGTCGTGCGGACGCGGAGACAGCTCGCTGAAGATTACTTCGCCCTGCTTTGTGAGGAAGAACTCAACGCCCCAGATGCCGGCACCGGTCAGTGCACGGGTCACCTTCTCAGCCATATCCTCAGCCTTGCGCAGCTCATCTTCTGGAATAGCGAACGGCTGCCAGCTCTCGCGGTAGTCGCCGCCCTTCTGCACGTGTCCGATAGGCGGGCAGAACAGCGTCGGTCCGTCCTTCTGTGTCACGGTGAGCAGTGTGAACTCAGAGTCGAAATGTATGAACTCCTCGATGATGATCTCCTTGACGTCGCCGCGGCTGCCTTCCATTGCGTCGTTGAACGCCTTCTCGAGGTCGGCTTCGCTGCGCACGATGCTCTGTCCGTGACCAGACGAAGACATGAGCGGCTTGATTACGCATGGGAAACCTATTTCCTTAGAGTGTTCGCGCAACTGCTCGAGCGTAGTAGCGTAGAAGTACTTGGCTGTGCGCAGGCCTAACTCCTTTGCAGCGAGGTCGCGAATAGCCTTTCGGTTCATTGTATAGTTCACGGCGCGTGCGCTCGGCACTACCTGTATGCCTTCCTTCTCAAAGTCGAAAAGGCGCTCGGTACGTATCGCCTCAATCTCCGGCACAATGATATCGGGGCGGTGTTTCTCTACAACAGCTGTCAGAGCGTCGCCGTCGAGCATATTGAACACTTCGTGCTCATCGGCAACCTGCATTGCCGGGGCATTTTCATATCTGTCGCATGCCACGACATACTGTCCAGCACGCTTTGCGGCGATGACAAACTCCTTGCCCAGTTCGCCCGAACCCAATAACAATATCTTCTTCATAGCTTATTCTCCTATCTTGATTATGTATTCGCTCATGAACGAAGCACCCGGCTGCAGGTGATTCATCAAGTATTTATCACGGAACTGACCGCGATACTCGTAGTGGTCGTGTACGCCATACCACGGCTCGATGCAGAGGAACGGAGCGTTCTTGCCGTAAGGTGTCCAGATGCCAACGCAAGGAGCGTTGAAGCTTACTGTGACTGCAGGACGCGCTGTCTGAGGGTCGAGTATTTCTATCTCGCGCAACTGGCACTTGTCGATGATTACTGCGTCGTCCTTGAAGCTCTCCTCGTTGAAAGCCCAGAGTCCGCCGTTGCATCCCTCCAGTTCGTAGCGGTCGTCGGTGATGCAACCCTCGTGATTGCCGTAGATGCGCTCAATCTTGTCGCCACGGTCGAAGCGCAGGCAGCCTTTGATAGGCTCGCCTTCCTTCACTCCCGGCAGGTAGAAAGCGGGGTGAGCGCCAATCTGGAAGTGCATCTCGCGTGTATCGGTGTTGTGAACATGCCAGATGACGTGTATCTCGTTCTCCACGAGCTTGTACGTTACTGACAGCATGAAGCGGTATGGGTACTGGCGCAGAGTAGCCTCTGTGTCTGAGAGTACGTATGTCACGCGGTCGTCAGCCTTCTTCAGCACTCGGAAGTTCATGTCGCGTGCAAAGCCGTGGCGTCCCATCTGATAGGTGTCGCCTTCGGTGCGGTATGTACCTTTCCACAGTCCGCATACAATAGGGAATAGTATCGGTGAGCGGCGTCCCCAGTAGCGGTCGTCGCCCTGCCACAAATACTCCTTGCCTTCGTCGTCCTTGATGCTCTGGAGCTCGGCTCCAAGGTCGGACACTTCAACTGTTAACAGTTCATTGTGCAATGTTTCCATTTCGATAATCTATTAAATTATTCTTGTGTTCTCTCGTTGAACTTCTCCATGAGCCACACCTTCTGTTCGGCGATAGTAAGGTGGCTGTTGTCGAGTACGAGTGCGTCGTCGGCTTGGCGTAGAGGCGACGTCTCGCGGTGGGTGTCGATGTAGTCGCGCTGCTCCACGTTCTGCAGTATCTCGTCGAAATCGGCAGGCATACCCTTTGTTTCAAGCTCCTTGAAACGGCGTTGTGCGCGTATCTCGGCTGAGGCAGTCACGAAAATCTTCAGTTCGGCGTTGGGGAACACCACCGTACCGATGTCGCGTCCGTCCATCACGATGCCCTTCTCATTGCCCATAGCCTGCTGCTGCTCCACGAGTTTCTCGCGTACAAAGGGCAGAGCCGCAATCGGACTCACGTGTTGCGACACCTCCAATGTGCGTATGTATCGCTCTACGTTCTCTCCGTTGAGGCAGACTTCAGGCAGCTTAGTCTCATTGTTCAGCTGAAATGTGAGTTTTACATTGGGCAGCAAAGCCTTCAGTCTCGTTTCGTCGATGTTGCCTTCTGCGTCAAACACGTCGTTGCGCATGGCGAATAGCGTTACCGCACGATACATAGCGCCCGTGTCAACGTATATATATCCCACTTCGCGTGCAAGATCCTTTGCCATTGTGCTCTTGCCACACGATGAGAAGCCGTCAATGGCTATCACAATTTTCTTCATATATAAGTTGTATATTTAGTATATGTTTTTAGTTGTTCGTTAGTTGTTTAAAGCGAGAAGGCGAGGTTCAGCATGAGCGACGAGCTCGACACGTGGTACTTGCCGTAAGCTAAGTTTATCTTGAAGCGGTTGAGGCTAACGCCTGCTCCCACCGAGAAACCTGCCAAGTGGGTGCTTCCGCCTTCTGAGGTGTTTATCTCCATCTCGTCGGCACGTCGGAAGTTGTAGCCTAATCCGAGCCAGAAGTTCTGCGAGATAGTGGCATCTACGCCCAGAACAAGATGGTTGAAGAAGCGGTAGTTCCAGTGGGTGAGGTCTACAAGCGTGGCTGATATTCGCAGTGGTGTGTGTGCCAGTCGCTTGCTTGCTCCGAGTTGTATGTCGATAGGCATCGGGTCGTATTCGTCGTCGTATGCCTTCAACTGTCCTCCTAAGTTCTTTGCCACAATCGAGAGTGACCAGTCGTGCTCGGGGTCGAAGTAGTTGAGACCGAGGTCGATGCCAGCGCCAACCGAGTTGTATCCTCCTATGTGCGATGTCAGGAACTTGGCCGTTATGCCGCCAGCGAAGCGGTCGTTGAGCATATACGAGAAATATCCGGCTACTGAGAGGTCGCGTGCGGAGAACTCGCCCAACTGGTTGTTGTTGGCATCGGTCTGTCGCATCTTGCCGTAGTCCATATATTGTCCTGACACAGCCCACGATGCGCGTTTGCCCACGGTACGGTTGAATGTGGCACTTGCAGTCTTGGCTCCCGCCATGTAGGTCATAACGTTCAGTCCGATTGTCTTGTCGCTTACAGAAGAGAGCAGGGCAGGGTTGTTGAATATCAGCGCGGCATCGTCTTCAACGAGTGTCACGTTGTCGCCACCCACGGCTGCGGCGTGTGCGCTGACCGGCAGACGCAGAAAGTTGTAGGCTGTCTGGCTTTCCTGCGCTGATGCTGTCGTCGTTGCTAACACGGCTATGGTTGTTATTATTGCTTTCTTCATTCTTCTGCAAAGTTAGTTATTTATTTTAATAATAACGCAGGAGTTTCCGATTTGTTGTGTTTGGGAAAGCAAAAAGGCGTGCCAACAAGCACGCCTTTTTGCTTAATTAGTCATCGTTCGCGTCCGCCGTCTGGTCGGATTGCGTCCGCCGTCTGATTGGATTGCGTCCGCCGTCTGATTGGATTGCGTTCGCCGTCTGATTGGATTGCGTTCGCCGTCTGGTCGGATTGCGTTCGCCGTCTGATTGGATTGCGTACGCCGTCTGATTGGATTGCGTTCGGGTGACGATGGCTTTTAGTCCGCTTAAATGGTTTGCGGACAGCAGTAAGTCTTCTATTTTTCGCTGACAATCTCCTTAGCACGTTCGAGTGCCAGATTGATATGGCTGCAGATGTTCTCCTCGCCCAGGATATCGTAGAAGCGAGCTTTCTGTAGTTGGGCGTGTACCTTCTCGCTCACACCAGAGAGTACGATTGTGATGCCCTCGTTCTTGCTCATCTCGCAGAGATTGGTAAGGTTGTGTATGCCTGTTGAGTCGACAAACGGCACCTTGCGCATACGTATGATGCGCACCTTCGGGCGGTCGCCGAACGAAGCCATGATTTCCTCAAACTTGTTGCCGGCACCGAAGAAGTACGGACCGTTTATTTCGTACACCTCCACACCCTCAGGGATAGTAAGGTGCTCGATGTTGCCCTTGCTGATGTCCGACTCCTCGTTTATCTCGTCCATGATTACCTTTACGTCCGTAGTCTCCGACATACGCTTCATGAAGAGCAGGCAGGCTATGATGAGTCCCACCTCGATAGCCACGGTGAGGTCGAAGATGATAGTCAGAAAGAAGGTTATGAGCAGCACTGTCACGTCGCTTTTCGGGTTCTTCATCAGTGCTACGAACGAGCGCCAACCGCACATGCCGTAGCTCACGATTACGAGCACGCCTGCCAAGCACGCCATAGGGATGTACTTAGCTAATGGCATGAAGAAGAGGAAGATAAGCAGCAGCACTACGGCGTGGATGATGCCGGCGATAGGAGTACGTCCGCCGTTGTTGATGTTGGTCATTGTGCGAGCGATAGCACCCGTTGCAGGGATGCCGCCGAAGAGTGGCGAAGCGAGGTTGGCTACGCCCTGCGCCACAAGCTCGGTGTTAGAGTTGTGGTGGTCGCCGATGACACCGTCGGCTACGGTTGCTGACAGCAGCGATTCGATGGCACCGAGCACAGCGATGGTCATTGCCGGAGCCACCAGACTCTTTATTGTCTCCCATGTCATCACTGGTACCTGCACGTCGGGTATGGCGTTGCTCACGTTGAAGCGGTCGCCGATGGTCTCAATGCTTGTGATGCCTGCGTACTGCTTCAGGAGCAGAGCTGCTATGGTCATAACGATGATAGCTACGAGCGAGCCGGGTATCTTCTTGCTGAACTTCGGTGTGATGGCGATGATTATCACGCTCACCACGCCCACCAGCGAGCACCAAAGGTCGGCGGTGGAGAAGTGCTGTATGTAGCAAATCCACTTCTCGACGAAATCGGACGGCACCGTGTCGATAGTCAGTCCGAAGAGGTCCTTAATCTGTGTGGTGAAGATGGTTACGGCGATACCGCTTGTGAATCCTACAACAATCGGGTAGGGGATGTACTTGATGATAGTTCCGAGCTTCAGCAGTCCGAACAGTATGAGGAATACGCCTGCCATGATGGTAGCAATGGTGAGTCCTTCGATGCCGTATTTCTGGATGATGCCGTAGATGATAACAATAAAAGCTCCCGTCGGACCTCCAATCTGTACCTTACTGCCGCCGAGCAGCGACACGAGGAAGCCAGCTACGATGGCGGTAATGATGCCCTTCTCGGGTGTTACGCCTGAGGCGATACCAAATGCGATGGCGAGCGGTAGTGCCACAATGCCTACAATGATGCCTGCCATGAGGTCAGACATGAAGTTCTTCTTGTTGTACGACTTCAGTGTGTCAAACAACTGGGGCTTTAAATCGAATGTTTTCATCCGTATAAATTAGTGTTGAATGAGTGAATATAAAATCATAGTTTCCTGTAAACGAATGCAAAATTAAACATTTTTATGGATATAGCGAAATAATGCTAATGCTTTCCACCGCCAGTTACCTATATTTAACACTGCAAAAGTGCCCGTTTCTTATATAAAAAGCGTAACTTTGCAAGGTTATAAGAAGTGAAACGAAGTAATATATATTTAAGGTGGAACAAAAGAAGTCAAAGAAAGCAGACCTTGAACGCAAGCGCCCTCTGTGGTTCTTGATAGGACTCGTCATGCCGACGTTGGTCTTTGTTGCGCTGTTGGAACTGGTCACCTGGAGCGGCAGAAGCAGCACATCGGACAATGCGCTTGACGACTTTCTCGAAGAGATGGAACAACGCCCAAAGAAAGAGCGCGAGGATATGGTGGCTGCGATGGATGTACGCAAGCAGAAGCCGAAAGAAACTGAGCGTGTGAACATTGTTGACGAGCCGAAGGAGATGGAGCCGCTTAAGACCATCGCCGATACGTATATCGATGGCGACGAGGAGGGTGCGCCTTCGGTAGACAAAGATGATAAGAGGAAAGACGATACGCAGGTGGCTGCCGTAGACATGGGCGACAATCCGCTCAACTTCCGCATCGTGGAGCAGTTGCCCGAGTTTCCGGGTGGCATGTCGGCTTACGTGAAGTGGCTCACCGACAACCTCAAGTATCCTCTCGCTGCACAGAAACAGAAAATAGAAGGACGCGTTGTTGTCTCGTTTGTCATCAATCGCGACGGATCACTCACAGACATTAAGGTGACGAAGTCGGCTAATCCGCTTCTCGACCGCGAGGCTCTGCGCGTGGCGAAGATGATGCCCAACTGGAAACCCGGCATCAACAACAATAAACCCTGTCGCACGCTCTTCGCCGTGCCTATCGACTTCAAGTTGTAGAATGCTCACCCCCTCACCATCAAATCTCAACATAACAACACCACAACATCTCAACATCACATAACAACATTAATCATGCACACATCTGATCAAATCTTGAAACTTGTCAACGACACACTTGACAACCTCGCATACGACCGCAAGCCGTCGTCGCTCTACGAACCTATCCGCTACGTCCTTTCACTTGGCGGCAAGCGCATTCGCCCAGTGCTGATGCTCCTTGCCTACAATCTGTTCAAGGACGACCCCGAGTCGATCATCATGCCTGCTTGTGGCTTGGAGACATACCACAACTATACACTTCTGCACGACGACCTCATGGATAACGCCGACCTGCGTCGCGGACACGAAACCGTACACCGCCGTTGGGATGCCAACACCGCAATCCTCTCTGGCGACTCGATGCTCGTGCTTGCATACCAGCGCATCGCACAGTGCGACAAGGCTAAGCTCGCCGAGGTGCTCGCTCTGTTCACCGAGACAGCACTCGAGATAGGTGAGGGACAGCAGTACGATATGGACTTCGAGCACCGCAACGACGTTGCTGAGGAGGAGTATATCGAGATGATTCGTCTGAAGACAAGCGTGCTTCTTGCTTGCGCCCTGAAGATTGGCGCTATTCTTGGCGGTGCTTCTGCCGATGATGCCGACAACCTCTACCGCTTCGGCGAGCAGATTGGCTTGGCGTTCCAACTGCAGGACGACTATCTCGACGTATATGGCGACACAAAGGTGTTCGGCAAGGCTATCGGTGGCGACATCACATCCAACAAGAAGACATATATGCTCATCAACGCCTTCAACCGTGCCAACGACGAGCAACGTGCCGAGCTTGTGCGCTGGATTGAGGCTACGGAGTTCGACCGCGCAGAGAAAGTGGCTGCCGTGACACGCCTCTACAACGAGATTGGTATCGACCGACTCGCTCAGCAGAAGATAGAATACTTCTTCGCCGAGAGTCGCAAATATCTCGCAAAAGTTTCTGTTGCTGAGGAGCGTAAGGCAGAACTGGCTGCTTACGCCGAGCGCATGATGAAACGCAAGTATTAATTGTTGGTAGACAACTCGTCAACTTATAAAACAGAAGAATGTTCATAGATACACATACGCATTTGGACGGCGAGGAGTTCGCTACAGACCGTGCCGAAGTGATGGCTCGTGCCCGTGAGGCAGGAGTGGGCAAAGTGTTCCTTCCTGCCATCGACATCAAGTCGACGGAAGCTATCCTCGATGTCTGTCGCCAATATCCCGGCTATGCCTACCCGATGGTGGGTCTGCATCCCGAGGAGGTGCGAGCCGACTGGCGCGACGTGCTTGCCCAAATGGAGCAATATTTGAAACCCGAGAACCGCTTCATCGCTATCGGTGAGGTGGGTTTGGACTACTATTGGTCGCGCGAGTTCGAGCAGGAGCAGCTCGATGCCTTCGAGGAGCAGGTGAAGTGGTCTGTAGAGACACGCCTGCCGCTGATGATCCACTGTCGTAAGGGGCAGAACGAGATGGTGCAGCTGCTGCGCCGTTACAAGAACGACTTGCCCGGCGGCGTGTTCCATTGCTTCACCGGCAACGAACACGAGGCTGAAGAACTGCTGCAGTTCGACCGCTTCGTGCTTGGCATCGGCGGTGTGCTCACCTTCAAGAAGAGTCATCTGCCCGAAGTGCTGCCCGCCGCAGTGCCTCTCGACCGCATCGTGATAGAGACCGATTCGCCATACATGGCTCCCGTACCCATGCGCGGACAGCGCAACGAGAGTGCCTACGTCAAGTTTGTGCTCCAGCGTCTCGCCGAAGCCTACGGCGTGAGTGACGATACCGTTGCCGATGCTACCAATGCCACCGCCAAGCGCATCTTCCCACTGGCGTTTGCTGAGTAGAATGCTGATATTTGTTTGGTAAAGGTAGACAATCGAATGTGTTGAGCTGCCTTTACTGGTAGATATTTTTGACTATTATTATTTTAACGAGTCTCTTTGTTATCGTCCTGAGGCGATAATGTCAATAATCAGGTAACCAAGAGCAACGGCAAGCAGTCCACAGAACATGCTGCTGGCGATGTAGAGTAGGGCGACGAAAGCGTTGTCGCCACGCAAGAGTGCGATGTTCTCGTTGCAGAACGTGGAGAACGTGGTGAAGCCGCCGCACAAGCCGGTGGTAAGCAGCAGCGTTGTGGTGTTGTTGCCAAGGTGTCCGCGTGCGGCGAGTCCGTAGAACAAGCCGATGAGCAAACAACCTACGATGTTCACAGCGAAAGTGTGATAAGGGAACGCACCGTTTGTACTGTCTTGCACAAACTTCGAGACAGCGTAGCGCAATGCCGAACCGATGCCACCGCCAAGAGCTATAATTAAATAATTCATTTTTCTTTAGTTTAAAAGTCCACTTAAAAGTCCCTAAAGTTCACCGAAAGTGCTCAAAAGTGCCGTTTTTACCCATAGATTACTACAAAATTATTACTTTTTGATTGAATGCTATGGTTGCTTGTTAGGTTTTTACGCTTTGTTAACAAAGTGAGATTAGGCAGTTGTGATAAAAGTGGGTATTGCATTATAAATTATAAACATCATACACGTAACGCACAAATGAACAAAGATATAATAGACAGATTGAACGAGTTGGGCAGCAGCGGAGAACCCTTTTTGTTTGTTGTCGACTATAAGGGCGACAAGGCGTATATAAAGAAACTCTCGGAGATAGATGCCGGCGAGTGCCTCTACGACTTCGTCAGTCATACCAACGCCGTCGGCGGATGTGCCACTCAACTGCCTGCTGAGATAGAGTGGGAGGTGGAGGCACCGAAGTACGACGAATACGAGCGTAGCTTCAACATCGTGAAGAACAATATGCTGGCTGGCAATAGCTATCTCGCCAACCTGACATGCCAGGTCGCGGTGCATTGCAACCTCTCGCTTGAAGACATATTCCGCCATTCGAAAGGTAAGTACAAGTTGCTCTTGAATAATCCGTCGGATGATATAGGGCGTTTCGTGTGCTTCTCGCCCGAAACATTCGTAAAGATAAGAGGTGGCAGAATCTGTTCGTACCCGATGAAGGGCACCATCGACGCAACGCTGCCCGACGCCAAGCAAGTGTTGATGGACGACAGGAAGGAGGCAGCGGAGCACGCCACCATTGTCGACCTTATACGCAACGACCTGAACACGGTGGCTACGGACGTGAAGGTGGAGAAGTATCGTTTTGTTGACGTTCTGCACACCAACAAGGGCGACATCTTGCAGACAAGTTCGGAGATAAGCGGCAAGTTGCCCTCCGACTACACGCAGCGTATCGGCAACATACTCGCTGCGCAACTGCCTGCCGGAAGCATCACGGGTGCGCCTAAGAAGAAGACCTGTCAAATAATAGACGAGGCGGAGACGTACGAGCGTGGATTCTACACCGGCATCATGGGCATATACGCCGACGGCGAACTCGACTCTGCCGTGATGATACGCCTCATAGAGCAGACCGACGGCGGAATGTTCTTCAAAGCAGGTGGCGGCATAACGTCGCAGAGCCAGTGTACAAAAGAATATGAGGAGGTGCTACAGAAAGTGTATCTCCCGATTACAAAGTAAACGAAAGTGATAAAAGGGTAATTCGTGAAAGCAATGCAGCAGTTTGTAGAAACAATAAAGATAGAGGACGGAAAGGCGCTTAACCTGAATTTCCATCAGGCACGCATGGAGAGCACCATGCGCCACTTCTTCGCCCATACGCCGGTGCCTATGCTCTCTGGCGTGCTGTCGCCCACGCCCGATATGCACTTCTACAAGGCAAGGGTGGTGTATGGTGAGCAAGGCGTTGAGGATGTACAGTATGCACCCTACAAAATGCGCGAGATACGCAGCTTGAAGCTTATTGAAGACAACGAGATTGACTATTCCTTCAAGAGCACCGACCGCGCATGTCTCAACCGCCTCACCGCTCAGAAAGGCGACTGCGACGAGGTGCTGATCGTGAAGAATGGGTTGCTCACCGACACATCATTCACAAATGTAGCAGTGTTTGATGGTGAGCGATGGCTCACCCCCAAGCATCCGCTTCTTTTGGGCACAAAACGCGCAAGCCTACTCGAAAGGCAAGTGATAAAAGAAGCGGATATAAGTGTAGAAACGTTGATGAGAGCACAGAAAGTGAGCCTCATCAACGCTATGATTGATTTGGGAGAGATAGAAATTTCTATTGCCAATGTCATCCGCGTCGACCGTTACTGATGCCCGTACCGTCAGACCCAGGAGGTGCAGCTGTCTCAGCTGCACCAACCAAGCAAGAACTGAACCGTCCAATCGGACTCCGTCCGCCATCCGTAGGAGGATATGGCATCTTGCCATATCCACGCAGCCCTCCACGCACCAACTTCTAATGAGTGATAAAATTGCGTATCATGCGCCTTCCTTCTGGCGTGAGTATCGATTCGGGGTGAAATTGTATGCCGTGAACATCATAAGTGCGATGCTTCAATGCCATTATAAGTCCGTCTTCATTCACCGCTGTTACAACTAATTCTGTAGGGAAGTTTGCCTGCTTTACCGCCCAAGAATGATAGCGTCCTACCAACGTGTTGCCGGGTATGTTGTTGAAGATGTAGTCGGGCGCGACAATGCGTATGCTCGACTGTATGCCATGGTAGACTGCGGACAGATTGTATATCTCTGCGCCGAACACCTCGCCAATGGCTTGCTCGCCCAAGCACACGCCAAGTATGGGCTTTGTAGGGGCATAACGGCGGATGACAGCCTTTAGTAACCCTGCCTCGTCGGGCACACCAGGACCAGGAGAGAGGATTATCTTGTCGAAACGCTCAACGTCATCAAGCTCGAACTGGTCGTTTCGCCAAACGGTTACGTTCACATCCGCACCTCCTTCTTCCTTTATGTATTGAAAGAGGTTGTATGTGAACGAGTCGTAATTGTCAATGAGTAGTATATTCATATAAACAAAGGTATTACAATAATTCTGAATATCAAAATTTTATTTGTAACTTTGCACAAATTATATACAATAACTATTGGAGTTTTATATTGAAATTATGCATACAAGAGAAGAAAAGCTGAAAGCGTTCGGACGTATGCTCGACGTGCTTGACACACTGCGCGAGAAATGCCCGTGGGACCGCAAGCAGACCAATGAGTCGCTGCGCCCGAATACCATAGAAGAAACCTACGAACTGTGCGACGCACTGCTGAAAGACGATGAGCCGAACATCTGTAAGGAGCTTGGCGACGTGCTGCTACACGTTGGCTTCTACGCTCGTATCGGAGAAGAAAAGGGCGAGTTTGACATTGCCGACGTGTGCGATAAGCTCGTCGACAAGCTCATCTATCGTCATCCGCACGTGTACCATCCCTCGCAGGTTGGTGCGCCCGACCCGAAACCGCTACCTTACGGCGAGCAGGCTGACGAGCATCTGGAGGACACGGCGAAGACATCGCAGCAGGTGACGGAGAAGTGGGAGCAGCTGAAGCTGAAGGAGAAGGATGGCAACAAGAGTGTGCTGGCCGGTGTGCCCGACGCTCTGCCTTCGCTTATCAAGGCGTATCGCGTGCAGGACAAGGCACGCAATGTGGGCTTCGACTGGGAGGACAAAGGCGATGTGTGGGCTAAGGTGCGCGAGGAACTCGACGAGCTGGAGGCAGAACTGCGCCGTGAGGACAAGGAACGCTCTACGGAGGAGTTCGGCGACTTCCTCTTCTCGCTCATCAACGCAGCACGTCTCTACAAGATAAATCCCGACACGGCACTCGAAAAGACCAACGCCAAGTTCATCCGCCGCTTCAACTACATCGAGCAGCATAGCATAAAGATTGGCAAGCCACTGAAGGATATGACGCTCGGAGAGATGGATGCTCTTTGGAATGAGGCGAAAAACAACGAATAACCATTTAAATAAGGATATTATGAAGAGTCTTGAAATATTGCTGCGCCCTTTCTGTAAGGGAGGCGTAGCACTTCTGTTCCTCGCCTTGCTTATGGCTGCCTGCAACGGCAAGCCGGAGAAAGCGCAGTCGGAGAATGCAGCCGAGGCTGAGGAGGTGAACGACACTACGGTCTACGGCGTATGCGGTGAGGGCACATCGATGCACTCGCTCGAGATTATTACGGATGCAGGCGACACCCTCGTTTATACACTTCTCAGTCGGGATGCCGAAACGGAAGTGGAGACACCATCGGATGTGCAGGGCGGACTCATGGCTGGCGATAAGATGGCTGTGACCGGACATAAGACGGCTGACGAACTGGTGGCTGACCGGGTGATAAACGTTACATCGTTGCTCGGACATTGGACAAGTATCGACAAGAACTTCACGATAGAGGAGGGCGGAACGGTGCACTCTGCGGTCAAGGCAGAGACAAACCCTTGGACTTCTTGGAAGATTCTCAACGGCAGTCTACTGCTCAACCGCGACACTTTCTGTATAGAATGTCTGAGTGCCGACTCGCTCTATCTTGAGAATGCAAACGGCATCTTTACATTCAAGAGACAGAAGTAGAGAACCGCTCTTTAAACGAAAGAATAATCTCTGCTCTTAAACGAAAGAAGTAAGAAAAACAAGTGGAGATAGTGTAAAACTATGGAACCTTTCAAAATACATATACTCGGTTGTGGCAGTGCGCTGCCAACGTTGCGCCATAACCCTTCGGCGCAGGTGGTGGAGATACGCGAGAAGCAGTTTCTCGTCGACTGTGGCGAGGGTACGCAGCTGCAGATGCGTCGCTCGAAGATAGGCTTCAACCGCCTCTGTGCAGTGTTCATAAGTCATATACATGGTGACCACTGCTTCGGACTCATCGGTATGCTCTCGTCGTTCGGCTTGCTCGGACGCACCATGCCACTCGCAATCTACGCTCCGAAAGAGCTGAAACCCGTGCTCGATATGCTGCTGGAGACATTCTGCAACGACTTCGACTACGAGATACAGTTTCATGCTGTCGACACGAAGAAGCGTGCAGTCATCTACGAAGACCGCAGTTTGACTGTTGAGTCGATACCGCTGAAGCATCGTGAGCCGTGCGCAGGCTTCCTCTTCCGCGAGAAGCCGACACTGCCGCATATCCGTCGCGACATGATAGATTTTTATCATATCCCCGTGTCGCAGATAAACAACATAAAGAACGGAGCATCGTGGACTGACGAAGACGGCAACGTGATACCAAATAGCAGGCTGACACGCCCTGCTGACCCACCGCGCAGCTACGCTTATTGCAGCGATACGTGCTATCTGCCCGAACTGCATAAGCAGCTCGAAGGCACAACGTGCATCTATCACGAAACGACGTATGCTACGGAAGACACAGAGAAGGCGACTAAGTATTGTCACAGTACGGCAGCGCAAGCTGCACAAGTGGCTCGCGACGCACATGCAGGTCGTCTACTGTTAGGTCACTATTGCTCGAAATACGACAACGAACAGGTGCTACTCGAAGAGGCTCGCGCCGTGTTTCCAGCGTCAGAACTGACGCGAGAGGGCATGGTAGTGGAGCTGAAATAATATAAAGATAGGCTGCATCTCAGCAATAAAAATATGCGAGCATATTTTGTATTGTCTTTGATTTGCACTATCTTTGCACTTAAATAACGTTATATGGGAATTTTTGGATTTTTTAATAAGAACAAGAAAGAAGTTCTTGACAATGGTCTGGAGAAGACAAAACACAGTGTCTTCGACAAGATTTCTCGTGCTGTCATGGGTAAATCTACCGTCGACGACGAAGTGCTCGATAATCTTGAAGAGGCTCTGATTACATCTGACATAGGTGTAGAAACAACTTTGAAGATTATCCAGCGCATTGAAGAACGTGTGGCACGCGATAAGTATGTGTCTACGTCAGAACTTAACAATATCATGCGCGATGAAATTGCATCGCTGCTTACAGAGAATAACACTGCGGATAATGACGATTGGGAATTGCCAACCGACCATCGTCCTTACGTGATTCTTGTTGTTGGTGTGAATGGTGTCGGCAAGACAACCACCATTGGCAAGCTCGCTTATCAGTTCAAGAAGTCGGGCAAGAAAGTGTACCTCGGTGCTGCCGACACATTCCGTGCCGCTGCCGTTGAGCAGATTTGCATCTGGGGCGAGCGCGTAGGTGTGCCCGTAGTAAAACAGCAGATGGATGCCGATCCTGCATCCGTAGCTTTCGATACGCTCTCTTCGGCTAAGGCAAACGGAGCAGATGTCGTAATCATCGATACCGCAGGACGTCTGCATAACAAGGTGGGCTTGATGAACGAGCTGAAGAAGATAAAGGATGTTATGAAGAAGGTGCTGCCCGAAGCACCCGACGAGGTATTGCTCGTGCTTGATGGCAGTACAGGTCAGAACGCTTTTGAGCAAGCAAAGCAGTTCTCTCAGGTCACACAAATCACATCGCTTGCTATCACAAAGCTCGACGGAACAGCGAAGGGTGGAGTGGTTATCGGCATCAGCGACCAACTTAAGGTGCCGGTGAAGTATATCGGACTGGGCGAATCGATGGAGGCATTGCAGCTCTTCAACAAACGCCAGTTCGTCGATTCGTTGTTCAAGAAATAATTATGAAGAAAGGACAAGTAGATATTATAACAATGGGCTGCTCAAAGAACCTTGTCGACAGCGAGAAACTGATGACACTTTTCGAGCAGACTGGTTATCATTGCACCCACGATGCAAAGCGCATCGAGGGCGAAATCGTTGTGGTCAACACATGCGGCTTCATTGAGGACGCAAAGCAGGAGAGCATAGACACCATCCTCGAACTCGTTCAGGCAAAGGAGGAGGGCAAGATAAGCAAACTCTTCGTGATGGGTTGTCTCTCGCAACGCTATCAGAAGGAGCTCGAAGAGGAAATTCCGCAGGTGGATAAGTATTACGGCAAGTTCAACTTCAAGCAGTTGCTTACCGACCTCGGCAAGCCCGAAGAGCCTACATGCTCTGGTGCACGCCACATCACTACGCCGCATCACTATGCCTATATAAAAATTAGCGAGGGTTGCGACCGCCGTTGTGCCTATTGTGCCATACCAATTATCACCGGCAAGCACGTAAGCCGTCCGAAGGAGGAGATACTTGAGGAAATACGCGAACTGGTGGCAAGTGGCGTGAAGGAGTTCCAGATTATCGCTCAAGAATTGACATACTACGGAGTGGACATTGACGGCAAACGTCATATCGCCGACCTTATCTCGGACATCGCAGATATAAAGGGCGTGAAGTGGATTCGTCTGCACTACGCTTATCCTAACCAGTTCCCGTTCGAACTGCTTGACGTTATTCGTGAGAAGCCGAACGTTTGCAAGTATCTCGACATCGCTCTGCAGCATATCTCCGACAATATGCTCACACGTATGCATCGCCATGTTACTAAGGCGGAGACAATGGAGTTCATAGAGCGCATCCGCAAGGAGGTGCCGGGTCTGCATCTGCGCACAACACTGCTCGTTGGCTTCCCTGGCGAGACAGAGGAAGACTTCAAGGAACTCGTAGAGTTTGTGAAATGGGCACGCTTCGAGCGTATGGGGGCTTTCTCCTACTCTGAGGAGGAAGGCACATACAGCGCAGAACATTACAAGGATGATGTGCCGGCAGAAGTGAAGCAGCGTCGTCTCGACAAGATAATGGCTGTGCAGCAGCGTATCAGTGCAGAGATTGAAGCTGCTAAGGTTGGCAGCGTTCTGAAGACCATCATCGATCGCAAAGAGGGCGACTACTACATCGGTCGCACGGAGTTCTGCTCACCAGAGGTCGACCCCGAGGTGCTAATCAAGGCTACGCGCCGTCTGCGTGTCGGTGCGTTCTACGATGTACGTATCACCGATAGCGACGACTTCGACCTCTATGGCGAAGTAGAATAATATAATCATTACACATTCTCACCTTATATTATATATGAACAACAAGGAATACATCACAGAGCTATCTCGACGCACGGGATATTCGCAGGAGAACACTCAGCGCATGGTGCGTTGCGTGTTAGAGTCTATTGCCTCTACGTTCGATGAAGGTGAGAATGTGTCAGTACCAGATTTCGGTACCTTTGAACTGAAGAAACGTATGGAGCGCATCGTTGTCAATCCGTCAACGGGACAGCGTATGCTCGTTCCACCGAAGATTGTGCTTAACTTCAAGCCTGCAACATCGGTGAAGAACAAGATGAAGAAAGGAGACGACGCGAATGGCTAAGGTGAATGATTTCGCTCGTGAGCTGAGTGAGAGGTACGGCTTATCGCTTAGTGACGCTTCCGACTTTATCGGTGCAATGTTCGATGTAGTAAATGAGGAACTTGACGACACTGATAGCTCGGTGAAGATAAAAGGCTTCGGCACTTTCAAGGTGTCGGCAGTGAGCGCACGCGCCAGTGTCGATGTGAATACTGGCGAACGTATTATCATCGATGGACGCAACAAAATCTCGTTCACTCCCGAGGTCTTGCTGCGCGACCGTGTCAATCGTCCGTTTGTACAGTTTGAGACTGTAGTGCTTAACGATGGAGTCGATTTTTCTGAAATAGATGATGAAATGGATGAGCTCTCCGATTCTGTAATTGAAACGGAAACTCAGGGGGTGCAGTTGTCCCCAACTGCACCAACCGATCAGTTGACTGACCAATCCGCCAATCAACCCACACCAACTGAGCAATCTCAGGGGGCGCTGTTGTCCCCAACTGCACCAACCGATCAGTTGACTGACCAATCCACCAATCAACTCACACCAACTGAGCAACCTCAGGGGGTGCAGTTGTCCCCAACTGCACCAACCGATCAGTTGACTGATCAATCCGCCAATCAACCCACATCAACTGAGCAATCTCAGGGGGTGCAGTTGTCCCCAACTGCACCAACCGACCAGCCAACCGACCAGCCTTCCCCCTCAGAACCTGCATCAAAAGTGGTAAATACAGAGGAACACCGTGACATGGCTCGTCGTTTGATGGCTCCAAAGAGCGAACCAATAGATGATGATAACAATAAGGCAGACGAAGAAAAGTCGGCTAACGACATAGATGAGTCAGACGATGAAGGCATTGTTATTGGTGGATGCAAGCAACGCAGTCCGCGTATGATGTATGTTCTCACTATTGCGTCGTTTGTTATACTCGTGAGTATTGGCATAGGTATGTATTTCCTCTATCAGCGAATAGAAGAGAAGAACCATGTCATAGATAGACTTGAGACACGATTGTATGCTCAACAAGACACAGTGGTAGCAGTTGAACCGCAGTGTGTTGTTAGTGATACAATAGCGTCTAATGATGCTTTGAAAGCAGCAGATGCACACACCGCAGAAAACATAAAGAAAGAGAAGAAAGACTCTGTTCGTGCGTCTAACTCTAAGGCTGCGACAGGCTCTACAGCAGTAATGTCTGCAGCACCAACAGCCACCACACCGTCCGACTACAACTATGATGTTCGTGTACGTACAGGTGCTTATATTATTGTTGGTGTTGCCAAAGTGGTTACCGTAAAACCAGGGCAGTCGCTCGCCTCAATTAGTAAAGCCTATCTTGGAGAAGGTATGGAATGTTACGTTGAGGTGCTGAATAACTGCCATACAGTGAAGGCTGGTGACAAGTTGAAAATACCAGAAGTAAAGTTGAAACCGCGTAAAAGATAAAATAAGAGTAACATTTTGTAAACATTTGCTTGTTACTTTCAAAAATTAATTGTAACTTCGCCTGCGATAGTAATCAAACTTATATTAACTTAATAACAAACAGGCAGATGAAGAAATACAACTTTAATGCAGGACCTTCTATTCTTCCTCGCGAAGTGATCGAAAACACAGCAAAACAGATTTTGGATTTTAATGGTTCAGGACTTTCTTTGGCAGAGATTAGCCATCGTGCAAAGGATTTCCAACCCGTTGTTGATGAGGCTGTAGCCCTTATCAAGGAACTCTTGAAGGTGCCAGAAGGCTATTCGGTATTGTTCCTCGGTGGTGGCGCTTCATTGGAATTCTGTATGATTCCTTACAACTTCTTGATTAAGAAGGCTGGTTATCTCAATACGGGTACATGGGCAAAGAAGGCGTTGAAGGAAGCTAAGCTCTTTGGCGAAGCTGTTGAGGTGGCTTCTTCTGCAGACGCAGGCTATACATTCTATCCAAAGGATTACGAATGTCCGACAGATCTCGACTATTTACATATTACAACTAATAATACTATTTATGGTACCGAAATCCGCAAGGAGCCGGAAGTGCCTGTAAGACTTATCGGCGATATGTCTTCTGATATCTTCAGCCGTCCTATCGACGTTGCTAAGTACGACTGTATCTATGCAGGTGCTCAGAAGAACCTCGCTATGGCTGGTGTTACCCTCATCATCGTAAAGGATGAATGTTTGGGTAAGGCTCCGCGTCAGATTCCTACAATGCTCGACTACCGTACACACGTAGAGAAGGGTTCTATGTTCAACACGCCTCCAGTAGTTCCTATCTACTGCGCTCTCGAGACACTGCGCTGGATCAAGGCTCAGGGTGGAGTAGAGGAGATGGCTCGCCGTGCTGAGGCTCGCGCTAAGGTGCTCTACGACGAAATCGACCGCAACAAGTTGTTCCGTGGTACAGTAGAGAAGGACTCTCGTTCTTTGATGAACATCTGCTTCGTTATGAACGACGAGTACAAGGATCTTGAGAAGCCGTTCTTCGAGTACGCTACACAGCGTGGCATGGTCGGCATCAAGGGTCACCGCTCTGTAGGTGGCTTCCGCGCAAGTTGCTACAACGCTATGCCTATGGAAGGCGTTGAGGCTCTCGTTAAGTGCATGCAGGATTTTGAAAAGGAACATTAATAAATAGTATAGCTATGAAAGTATTAGTGGCAACAGAGAAACCGTTTGCAAAGGCAGCGGTTGACGGCATTAAGGCTGAGATAGAAGGTGCAGGCAACGAACTCGTTTTGCTTGAGAAATATACAGAAAAGCAGCAGCTTCTTGACGCTGTGGCTGGTGTTGATGCAATGATCGTGCGCTCAGACAAGGTTACACCAGAGGTGCTTGACGCTGCAAAGCAGCTTAAGATAGTTGTACGTGCCGGTGCCGGTTACGACAATGTCGACTGTGCTTACGCTAAAGAGAAGAACGTTGTTGTTGAGAACACACCTGGTCAGAACTCTAATGCTGTGGCTGAACTCGTATTCGGTTTGCTCGTTTACGGCGTTCGCAACTTCTACAACGGCAAGTCGGGTAGCGAGTTGAAGGGCAAGAAGCTCGGTATTCTCGCTTTCGGCAACGTAGGTAGAAACGTGGCTCGCATCGCTAAGGGCTTCGACATGGAAGTTTATGCATACGACGCATTCTGCCCGAAGGAGGCTATTGAGGCTGCTGGCGTTAAGGCAGTTGACTCTCAGGACGCTCTCTTCGAGAACTGCGACATCGTTTCGCTGCACATCCCTGCTACTCCCGAAACAAAGCAGAGCATCAATGCTGCTCTTGTCGGCAAACTCCACAAGAGCGGCATCCTCATCAACACAGCTCGTAAGGAAGTTATCAACGAGCCTGAACTCCTTGCCCTCATGGCAGAACGCACCGACCTGAAGTTCATCACAGACATCATGCCGGACGCTAACGAAGAGTTCCAGAAGTTCGAAGGCAGATACTTCTCTACACCTAAGAAGATGGGTGCTCAGACAGCAGAGGCTAACACCAACGCCGGTATTGCAGCTGCTAAGCAGATCAACGCTTTCTTCGCTGACGGCTGCACTAAGTTCCAAGTTAACAAGTAATTAAGTAAAAATCCCCGATAACCCCACCCCTTTGCCCCATAGGGAGGACATAGTGGTGGGGTTTTAAAATAATCATACTATGGCAACAGTAAAACCATTCCGTGGCGTACGTCCACCGAAAGACCTTGTTGAAGAAATAGCATCACGTCCTTACGACGTGCTCGATAGTGAAGAGGCAAGAGCTGAGGCAGGCGATAACGAGAAGAGTCTTTATCATATCATCAAGCCGGAGATCGACTTCGAGCCTGGCACAAGCGAGTATGATCCGCGCGTTTACGAGAAGGCTGCCGCTAACTTCAAGATGTTCCAGGAGAAGGGTTGGCTTCGTCAGGACGCAGACGAGAACTATTATATCTACGCTCAGACCATGAACGGCAAGACTCAGTACGGACTTGTTGTGGGTGCTTTCGTCAACGATTATCTCAATGGCACCATCAAGAAGCACGAGCTGACACGCCGCGACAAGGAGGAAGACCGCATGAAGCATGTTCGCGTAAACGACGCCAACATCGAGCCGGTGTTCTTCGCTTATCCTGACAACGAGGTGCTCGACGCGCTCATCAAGCGCTACGCAGCAACAAAGCCCGAGTACGACTTCGTTGCTCCCGATGACGGCTTCGGTCATCAGTTCTGGGTTATTAGTGACAAGGCTGACATCGAACTGATTACTAAGGAGTTCGCTAAGATGCCGGCTCTCTACATCGCCGACGGCCACCACCGTAGCGCTGCTGCTGCTCTCGTTGGTGCAGAAAAGGCAAAGAACAATCCGAACCATAAGGGCGACGAGGAGTACAACTACTTTATGGCTGTTTGCTTCCAGGCATCGCAGCTCACCGTGCTCGACTATAACCGCGTTGTAAAGGACCTCAACGGTCTTACATCAGAGCAGTTCCTTGACGCTTTGCGCGAGAACTTCGAGGTTGAGGACAAGGGCGAGGCTATCTACAAGCCGCAGCGTCTGCACGAGTTCTCACTTTATCTCGACGGACATTGGTATTCGCTCACAGCCAAGCAGGGCACATACGACGACCACGACCCTATCGGTGTTCTTGACGTAGACATCTCGAGCCGTCTTATCCTCGACAAGGTGCTCGGCATCACCGATTTACGTTCAGACAAGCGCATCGACTTCGTAGGAGGCCTTCGCGGTCTCGAAGAGCTGAAGCGTCGCGTAGACAGCGGCGAGATGCGTATGGCACTCGCCCTCTATCCGGTTTCAATGAAACAGATAATCGACATCGCCGATAGCGGAAAGATTATGCCGCCAAAGGCAACATGGTTTGAGCCTAAGCTACGCTCAGGACTCATCATCCACAAGCTGTCGTAACATAGTAGTAGATAAGTGAATAAGCAACGAGTAGACAAGGTGGTTTGCACAACTGTTTGTTATGCATCTCGCCTTGTCTACTTGTCAATTTAATATCAATGGAGCCAAAAGACGAATTTCTAACAATCACAGACACACCCGCAGAAGGCTTTTACAGCGAGAAACGCAGTAAGTTTCTCGCTTTTGCCTTTCATGTCACTTCCGAGGAGGAAGTGAAGCAATACGTAGCAGAGTTTCGCAAGAAGTATTATGACGCGCGTCATGTGTGCTGGGCATACATGCTCGGTGCTGACCGCACTGATTTCCGTGCCAACGACGACGGCGAGCCGAGCAGCACAGCCGGCAAGCCCATCCTCGGTCAGATCAACAAGAACGAGTTGACCGACATTCTTATCATTGTTGTGCGCTATTATGGAGGTGTCAATCTTGGCACAAGCGGACTTATTGTTGCCTATCGCACCGCAGCGGCTGAGGCAATAGCCAACGCAGAGATTGTAAGTCAGTTCGTAGAGGAGGAGGTTGTTTTCGATTTTCCTTACATTATGATGAACGACGTAATGAAAATCATCAAGGACATGTCGCCGCGCATTATCAGCCAGACCTACGACAACACCTGCGAGATGAAACTCTCAATTCGTAAGTCGGAGGCTCCAATGCTTAAAGCCAAGTTCGACAAGCTGGCGTTTAAAGAAGATTAGTTGAAAGCATCCCCATATCTTTCAGAATCACCGTAACCATCACATTATTGCGAAAAAATCTACCATATCCTCCATTCGGCGTATAACGTGCTGTGTATCAGCGAAGTAATGGCTGGGAGATATCTGAACAATAGGGGTTATCTTCCATCCTATCTTCCAGTCTATCTTCCAGTTTGTCTTCTAACTCATCTTCTGTCCGTTTCTCGACATTGTTGTCATAGCGTGGCAACATTGTTGTTGTAGCGTGGCAACGTTGTTTGCGTAGCGTGGCAATATTGTTGTTGTAGCGTGGCAACATTGTTGTTGTAGCGTGGCAACCTACCCTTATGGCAATTTTCTTGCCGATTCTTTCTTTATTTTGGATTTTTCTTATTACATTTGTTGTCGGATTATAAGCACTCTGACTGTCGTTATAGGAGACGTGCTCTTCTAAGACCACAAGAGAAACGCCTACGCCGAGCTGAATGTAAGTAACATGCAGCGGGCTATGGGTGGGAAAATAGTTATGACACGAAATGTCAATCCCCAACATTCGAAAACGAAAAATGTCTTAGATGTAATAGACTTCCAGTATGTATGGGGGTATGTCCTCGTGATTACATGTTAGGTTTCAGTCATTGCAAATATGAAGTTATGGACGAAAATTTTGATGTTAGTTTATTAGACTATTTACAACATCAACTCGGATAAAAAATTATGAAAAAGGTTCTAGCAATAATTAGTCTCTTGTTTCTTGTTTTGAATGGTCATGCTCAAGAATCATTAGATACTATCAACTCTTTTATACTAAGTGAAGTTGTGGTTAAAGCAGAAAGGATTATTCATAAGGGTGATCACGATGTACTATATTTATCAAACGACAATAAAAAGTTTGGTACAAATGCTTTAGATGCAGTTTCTTCCTTAGAATTGTTCCAAACAGCAATAAATGAAACAAAATTGGTTTCTTGGGACAGACAAAATGTATTTATCCTTATAAATGGCGTTCCATCAACGGCATATGACTTACGTGGATATAAGGGTGAGGACATAAAGAACGTAGAGTTTTATTCTATTGCTCCTCCTCAATACATGAGTCTGACTGCAGGGCCTGTAGTCAACATTGTTGTGAAGAAGAGGCACGATAGATCTTATACCGGTTATTTCAACACTTCTAATGCTGTAAACACAGGATTTGGAACAAACCAGATTGACTTGACATATGCGGATTCTCTGAACCAAGTAAAACTGGGTTATCTAGTTGATTACAGAAACATAGGCAATATTGATAATCTTGCTGAATACACTTATAGTCCGCAACTACATTCTCAATATAGGGGTACAAGTCGCTATAAAGGTCAATATCATAACATCAGTGCATCGTACCAAAGATATCAGGGTAATCATCTGTTTAATGCTAAGGTATATACTATCATTGAACCCTTACAAGATGAAGAAAAAAGGGCGGGCCTTATTTCGACAGATGACACCAAATATAATGGTGAAGGTACAAGCCTTTTGAAGAGTCGTTCCAATACGGTGGCTGTAGATTTATACTATCGCTATTTATTAAAGAAAGGCCGTCTGTTTGCCATAAATGTGGTCAATACATTTGGAAATAGTTATTCGGATTCGAAGCAATTTATGCTCTCGGAGAATACAGGAAACAATGACTATGACTACAATTTACACTCAAGAGTGGATAATGATTCGTATTCATTTATTACAAACGCTGTCTATGCCTCTCCGCTTTGGGGTGGCTCATTGAGTGTTGGTTCAAGATATGAATATAAGCAACTTAATCAGACTTCATTCAATAACAAATACAAACCATATTCTCACTATGAGTTCCTTAATACGGGTGGTTCCTGGACATGGAATACAATATCGTTTGTTCCGGCTGTTGGATTGAATATATTTAAGCAGACATCCTCGGGTATATCGCAAACCTCTGTTCTTCCTTACATAAGACTTTATTCAGATTGGTGGGGAAAGGGTAAAATGAAAGGAACAACTGTGCAGTTGACGTTGACAATGCGTAATATATCTCCTTCGTTAAATGAAATCACTGAGAGTGAGACCTATTTAGACCCCTGGCTGATATCTGCTGGCAATCCAAAATTGAAAGATTATTGGATTACATCGGGGAAACTGTCGTTTGCATATTTCTCACCAAATAATAAAAATCAGATAGTCTTCATGGTACAGCCATCATATGCTAACAATAAGATAGCTACCACAATACTAAAAGAAGGCGATAATGTTTATTTCAGACCTCAAAATATAGGAGGTGATTTCGAATGGAGATTTGACCTTTATGGGAGTTGGTATCCATTTAAATGGTTAGAATTATCACCCTATATTGAATACTATATCTCACGACTTGAAACTCCATCGCAAAATATCAACTTTGATTATTGGCGTATAGGTGGCAATATTACAGCATCATTTGAAAACTTGTCTTTGATCTTCAGTGTTAATTCACCAACAAAAGTATACGACGGCGACCTTTTGTCACGTGGCAGCCTTCAATATGCTGGAACGATACAATATAAAATAGGTAATTGGTCAGTAGGTGCAAAATACAATTATTCAGGACACAACAACTATACTGTTTCGAATTTACCTATTCTTAGGTATAATGAGAACAAGGATTGGAAACCACTTCAGCATATGGTACGCTTGACTGCCACATATACATTCTCCGTAGGAAAATCAAGAAGGCACGATGGCAAGATTCTTACAGAATCAAGTAAAGACAATACCGGTTTAGGTAAGTTTAATACACCACAGATAAGTAAATAAAATGAAACGCTTCCCCTTTATAAAGCAAAAAGATTCAATGCAATGTGGAGTGGCTTGCCTTGCATCTATATGCGAATATTATGGAAAGAAGTATTCAACCCAATTCATTTCAAAACTTTGTTCGTGTACCCCTACAGGTAGGGTGTTCAAAATCCGCAATTTTTCTGCACGATTTTTGACCCAATAAACGTCATAACTCATTGATATTCTGCAACAATTATATGCATAATGTATAGGAATGGAAATCCTGCACGATTTAAAAAATGCAGTTTATTGATTTACTGTTAGTTAGGTGGATATTTGGGGGACAAATTGGACATAAGAATTATGAGGATTTTGAACACCCTACCTTTAGGGGTGCATTCTATGTTTAATTATAGTATTGACAACGCTCGTTTCAAATGTTGTTTTCGTTAAACGACTCTTTCAAACCATTAGGTGCAAAAACGGTACATACAATTTATTTCGTTTTCTTCAATCCCTTGTACGCAAGGAATGCGACGACGAGGGCGGCGAGAGCGAGCAGAACGTAGCCGATTTCGTGGCTGTACTGCAGGGCCTGCTCGTAAACATCCTTTGTGGTCTTAAGGTTGGTGTACTTGTAGATGCCCCAACCGATCATGGCGAGCACCGTGTTCCATACGCCTGCACCGAGAGTGGTGCAGAGGAGGAACTTGCCTACGTGCATACCAGAGAGGCCAGCAGGGATGCTGATGAGCTGGCGTACAGCCGGCACGAGGCGTCCGAAGAATGTTGAGGTGGCACCATGTTCGCGGAAAAACGCTTCGGCTTTCTCTACAGCTGCACGGTCGATGAGGCACATGTGTCCGATACGGCTGTCTGCAAACTTGTAGATGATAGGTCTGCCGAGCCATTTGGCAAGGTAATAGTTGATGAGCGCACCGAGATCGGCACCGATTGTGGCGAACACCACGACGAGCACAAAGCTCATGCCGCTGTCAGGGTCCATAGCCTTCCATGCTGCCGGCGGAACGACCACCTCAGACGGGAATGGGATGAACGAACTCTCGATAGCCATAAACAGGGTGACAACCCAATAGTTGAGGTTGTCGAGGATCCAAAGGAAAAGCTCTGCTGTATTCATTTCTTTTTACTCTTTTATTTTTAAAGATATGCTTTTTGTGGGTGCGTGGGTATGGGCAGGATGCCCATACCACCTACTTTACTCTTTTACTTTTTCATAGTCGAAGTAATCCTTCGGGTCCATGCCCGTGGGGAAGTATTCGCCGAGCACCTTGCGCGCTTCCGACGGGTTCTGCTGACAGGCTATGTTGAGATACTTCAAGTATTCGTCACGCTTCTGCAGCTGTCGGCAGCACGAAACAAGGTAGGCCGCACCCTCGTCGCCTGGATTGTGGTGCGCTTCGTGATAGGTTTTGAACATGCGGTATGCTATGGTAGGGTAGCCACAGTCGTACACCGAGATGGCTATGCGGAAGAAAATCTCGTGAGAGAAGTGAGTGGCTTGCAAGGCTTCAACGAAACTCTTTATTGCTTCTTTCACTCTACCATGCTCTAAGAGGATATGACCACGTATTACGTTTATCTCGCTATGGTTGCAATCGGGGTCGTTGTCGGTCTCGGCAAGACATTCGAGTGCCTGTTCTATATGTCCGAGTTGTGAGAGAGTGAATGCACGACATTGGTTCACTTCCGATGTGCTAATATTGTATTTCTTGAAACATTCCAACGCCTTGTTGTACTGCGGCATAGCCTCCTCCGGTCTGCCCATGTTGAGCAGGCAGTTGCCTACGAACATATATGCAGCACCCTCCTCCGGACAGAGTTTGAGGAAACGCTGGTAGTAGTCCATTGCCTCGGTGAAGTTGCCAAGCGAGAACAGGCCGTTAGCCTTGTTTAGCAGTGCCTCCTCGTCCTCGGGGTCGATAGCTATGGAGTATTCGCTCGACGTTATCGAGTCGTTGATGCGGTTGCTCATGAGCTGCGTTACGGCGAGTGAGTTCCAGTACTTGCCCGAGTAAGGGTCTTCGTCGAGCAGCTGTTCGAATATCTGTTCGCTCTGCTCGTAGTCGCCCTTGGCGAAAGCAATGCGTGCTTTCACCTCACGATAGTCGAGCAGGTCATCCTCGTCGCTCATGGCAAGCCACTTGGCTGCTATGTCGGGTTGGTTATAATCGATAAAAATAGTAGCTATGTCGAGTACATAGTCGGGCACGTCGTCCTCGTCAATCTGGTGCATCGCATTGTTAAGGAAGTTATCAGCTTCCTCAACATTGCCACGTGTAATCATAATCTCGGCTTGCAGATAAAGACAGTCGAGGTCGAGCTGGTCGGAAATCATGTCAGCGTAGTGTTGCGCTGTGTCGATGTCTTTATTGTCGATAAGAGCTATGCGTCCCTTGAACACCAATGGCATAGCTGCTCCAGGGTGTAGTTGGATGGCATAGTCAAGAACGTCAACAGCTTCCTTTCTCTTGCCACTGTCATAGTAATATTCAGCAATGTCCGACAGCTCGTCGCTGCCGAAGTACTCTGGATGGTCTTCTTGCAGCGACGATTCGTATCGGTGTAGTGTCTCTTGAAATTCGGGACTGTTGAAATAATTCTCTTTTTTCTCCATCAAAGTTTTACTTGTTTTGCTTTGCCCAAGCGTCCTTCAGACCAACAGTCTTGTTGAACACGGGGTTCTCGGCTGTAGAGTCGAGGTCTGCCATGAAGTAGCCGATGCGCTGGAACTGCAGATACTGTCCCGGCTTGCAGTCGGCAGCGTAGTCCTCAACGTAGCAGTTCTCGATAGTTTTGAGGCTCTCCGGGTTGAGCAGTTCGCGGAAGTCGCGCTCGTCAGCCGACGGGTTCTCAACGCAGAACAGACGGTCGTAAACGCGCACCTGAGCCTTGTGGCAGTGGTCGGCAGAAACCCAGTGGAGTGTGCCTTTCACCTTGCGGTTGGCGCCCTCAAGACCGCTCTTGCTGATCGGGTCGTACTCGGCCTGAATCTCCACGATGTTGCCCTCGGCATCCTTTGTGCAGCCAGTGCACTTCACGATGTAGGCGTTCTTCAGACGTACCTCCTTGCCCGGAGTCATGCGGAAGAATTTTTTCGGAGCATCCTCCATGAAGTCGTCGCGCTCGATCCAAAGATTGCGCGAGAAGGTGATGGTGTGTGTGCCGTCAGCCTCGTTTTCCGGGTTGTTAATAGCCTCCATCTCCTCAGTCTGACCCTCAGGATAGTTGGTGATGACGAGTTTAACAGGGTTGAGCACGGCAGACACGCGCAGCGCACGCTTGTTCAGGTCCTCGCGAACGGCAGCCTCGAGCAGTGCCATGTCGTTGAGAGCGTCGAACTTGGTGTAGCCGATTGAGTCGATGAACTTGCGTACTGACTCGGGCGAGTAGCCGCGGCGACGCATACCCGAGAGTGTCGGCATACGCGGGTCGTCCCAACCCGACACGAACTTCTCCTCAACGAGAGCCAGGAGCTTGCGCTTCGACATCATTGTGTATGTAAGGTTCAGACGGTTGAACTCGATCTGACGCGGGCGGAAGTCGTGCAGGTTCTCTGTCTCGCCACGCATCTCCTTCAGATAGTCGATGAACTTGTCGTAGAGTGGGCGGTGAGGTACGAACTCGAGTGTACAGATAGAGTGGGTTACACCCTCGAAGAAGTCGCTCTGTCCGTGAGCGAAGTCGTACATCGGATAAGCGTGCCACTTCGTGCCTGTGCGGTGGTGTGGAGTGTGGATGATGCGATAGATGATCGGGTCGCGGAAGTGCATATTCGGGTTAGCCATGTCGAGCTTTGCACGGAGCACCATGCTGCCTTCCACAGCCTCTGGAGTGTTCATCTTGTTGAACAACTTGAGGCTCTCCTCAACGGGGCGGTCGCGGTAAGGCGAAGCAACGCCCGGAGTGGTAGGTGTGCCCTTCTGCTCAGCAATCTGCTCGGCAGTCTGCTCGTCGATGTAAGCGTGTCCGTTCTGGATCATCCACACTGCGAAGTCCCAAAGCTTCTCGAAATAGTCGGAAGCGTAGTATATGTTACCCCATTTGAAACCGAGCCAAGAGATGTCGTTGAGGATGTTCTCAACGTACTCGTTGTTCTCCTTTGTAGGATTGGTGTCGTCGAAGCGCAGGTTGCACACTCCATTGTACTTTTCAGCCACGCCGAAGTCCATGCAGATAGCCTTAGCGTGTCCGATGTGCAGATAACCATTAGGCTCTGGCGGGAAACGCGTCTGTATGCGTCCGGCGTTCTTGCCCTCAGCGAGGTCCTGCTCAACGAGCTGCTCTACAAAACTCAAATTCTTCTCTTCTACTGTCTTTTCTTCTGTAATTGCCATATATTTAGACTTTTTCTGTTTCTTTCTTTCGTTACATTATGATATAGTATCGTGCAAAGTTACGATTTTTCAGTGATGTGCGCAATTTTATACTATCAATAATTTTTTTATTTCATTCGATTTTGTTACTTTTGCGTTCAGATTAATAATAATCGAAAGTCAATATAAATTAACTTAAACAAATATCAGAGTTATGAAACCAATACTTTTCCTCCTCGCTGCAGGTATGGGAAGCCGTTACGGCGGACTGAAGCAGCTCGACGAGCTCGGTCCTCATGGTGAGACAATCATGGATTACAGTATCTACGATGCAATCAATGCTGGCTTTGGCAAGCTTGTGTTCGTTATCCGTAAGGATTTTGAGGACGACTTCCGTCGCATTGTTCTTTCTAAATATGAAGGCCACATCCCTTGCGAGCTCGTGTTCCAAAGCCTCGACGCACTGCCTGAGGGCTTTACATGTCCTGAGGGTCGCACAAAGCCTTGGGGTACTAACCATGCGCTGATGATGGGTGCAAGCGTTATCAATGAGCCGTTCGCTGTGCTCAACTGCGACGACTTCTACGACCGCGACGCATTCCGTGTAATGGGCAAGTGGCTCAGCGAGTTGCCAGAGGGTTCAACGGGTAAGTATGCTATGGTCGGTTTCCGCGTAGGTAACACTCTTTCTGAGAGTGGCACTGTAAGCCGTGGCGTATGTGAGAACGATGAACATCATCACCTGACATCTGTTGTAGAGCGTACCAAGATTCAGCGCTTCGACGGCGTTGTTAAGTATCTCGACGACGACAACGAGACATGGGTAGAGATACCCGATACAACACCGGTATCTATGAACTTCTGGGGCTTTACACCTGATTACTTCAAGCACAGTGAGGAGTACTTCAAGGCGTTCCTCTCTGACCCGAAGAACATGGAGAACCTTAAGAGCGAGTTCTTCATCCCATTGATGGTAGACAAGCTCATCCACGACGGCACCGCTACTTGCGAGGTGCTCGACACTACATCTAAGTGGTTCGGCGTGACCTATCCGGAGGATCGTCCGGACGTAGTGGCTAAGTTCCAGAAACTTGCCGACGAGGGTGTTTATCCAGCAAAGATGTTCTAAACTACATCGCAATATTTATAATCATTATAGCGAGGAGTTGCGCTGAAACCATTCGTTTCGGCGTAGCTCCTCGTTCTTTATTGCTATTTACTCCGTGTTTTTGTTTGCGTTCTCATTAAAAAATAGTAATTTTGCAGCCGTAAATAAATGTAGCAGTATCGTTTACTATATACATTATATTATATAGAGTGCTTGGTAAACCTCTTAAAAAACAAGATTATGCAGAAAAACAAGAAAACCGTGAGTGTGCTGTTTTTGCTTTTCAGTACGCTTTTCTGCGTTTGTCTTATTACGGCAAACGTGCTTGAGACAAAGCAAATTGCGTTAGGTCCGATTAGTGTAACTGGCGGATTAATCGTATTTCCCGTTTCGTACATCATCAACGACTGCGTTTGTGAGGTATGGGGTTATGGAAAAACCCGATTGCTGATATGGCTGGGTTTCGCTATGAATTTCCTATTTGTCCTCTTCGGAGCATTGTGCGACATACTGCCCGCTGCGCCTTATTGGCATAACGAAGAAGGCTTTCACGCTGTTTTCGGACTTGCGCCGCGTATCGCTTTCGCATCATTCTTAGCGTTCATCGTCGGTTCGTTCGTCAATGCTTATGTGATGAGTCGCATGAAACTGTCGTCGGGCGGCAAGAACTTCTCGGCTCGCGCCATACTCAGTACGGTGTACGGCGAGGCAGCCGATTCGATTATCTTCTTCCCGCTTGCGCTCGGAGGAGTCATCCCGATGAAGGAACTGCCCGTGCTTATGATTTCGCAGGTAGTGCTTAAGACACTCTATGAGATAATCGTTCTGCCTCTTACCATACGCGTAGTGCGCTGGACAAAGAAGTTCGAGGGCGAGGACAACTTCGATACCGGAATGAACTATAGTATTTGGCGAATATTCAATATTTAAGACAACGTAGAGGTTAATGTGCTTTAAAATGTAGTATATATAAAATGTAGTATATATAATAAGTATATAAATGGCAACAAATTCAGATAATCGCCGCGACGAAGGCTTGCAGGCACTCGGAGCGAAGACAAAGTATCGTGACGACTATGCGCCGGAAGTGCTTGAGACGTTTGTCAACAAACATCAGGGCAACGACTACTGGGTGCGTTTCAACTGTCCGGAGTTCACATCACTGTGTCCGATTACCGGTCAGCCCGACTTTGCGGAGATACGCATATCGTATGTGCCGGATGTGAAGATGGTGGAGAGCAAGAGCTTGAAGCTCTACCTTTTCAGCTTCCGCAATCATGGCGACTTCCACGAGGACTGCGTGAACATCATCATGAAAGACCTCGTGAAGCTTATGGATCCTAAGTATATCGAGGTGACTGGTCTCTTCACACCGCGTGGAGGCATTTCTATATGGCCTTATGCCAACTACGGCAAGCCAGGAACAAAGTATGAAAAGCTCGCAGAACGTCGTTTTGATGAGCACGATTTGCGTGGATAATAACATCGTTAGGTGCAGTTGTGGGCAACTGCACCTTTTCTCGTATATAATAACTACCTAAAAATTAATGTAATAAGTATGAAGAAAATCTTTTGTACAGTGATGATGGCACTTGCAATGTCTGCCAGCGTTTCTGCTGAAAATGCTGCTAACAGCACAGCCGGAACCGCAACCGACAAGGCTGTTGCGAACAAGTATGTGCCAACAGAAGGCAACCTCGCAGCACGCTCTCATTTCCAAGACTCTAAGTTCGGTATCTTCCTCCATTGGGGACTTTACAGTATGCTCGCCACCGGCGAGTGGACAATGACAAACAACAATCTTAACTACAAGGAATACGCCAAGCTTGCAGGTGGTTTCTATCCCTCAAAGTTCAGTGCACGCGAGTGGGTGTCAGCAATCAAGGCTTCCGGTGCAAAGTATATCTGCTTCACAACACGCCACCACGAGGGCTTCTCAATGTTCCATACAAAATATTCAGACTATAACATCGTTGACGCTTCGCCGTTCAAGCGCGACGTCGTGAAGGAACTTGCCGACGAGTGTCATCGTCAGGGCATCGGTTTGCACTTCTACTACTCGCACATCGACTGGGGACGCGAGGACGCACCGCTCGGACGCACCGGTCTTGGCACTGGCCGCCCGAAAGAGGCGCAGAACTGGGACAGCTACTATCAGTTTATGAACAATCAGCTCACAGAGTTGCTCACCAACTATGGCGAGGTGAACGCTATCTGGTTCGACGGCTGGTGGGATCAGGATATCAATCCGTCGTTCGACTGGCGCTTGCCCGAGCAGTATGCGCTCATACATAAGTTGCAGCCCTCTTGCCTTATCGGCAACAACCACCACTCTCAGCCGTTCGACGGCGAGGACTTCCAGATGTTCGAACGCGACCTTCCAGGCGAGAATACTGCCGGTCTGTCGGGTCAAGCAATTAGCAAACTTCCGCTTGAGACCTGCGAGACCATGAACGGCATGTGGGGCTACAAGATTACTGACCAGAACTATAAATCTACCAAGACTCTCATTCATTATCTCGTGAACGCTGCCGGACGCAACGCCAATCTGCTTATGAACATCGGTCCTCAGCCAGACGGCTGTCTGCCTGAGGTTGCTGTGCAGCGCCTTAAGGAGATGGGCGAGTGGATGAAGGTTTATGGCGAGACAATCTACGGCACACGTGGCGGACTCATTGCTCCGCACGATTGGGGTGTGACAACACAGAAAGACAACCGTCTCTTTGTGCATATTCTCAACTTGCAGGACCGCTCACTCTTCCTGCCTATCGGCTCGAAGAAGATTTGCAAGGCTGTCGACTTCGCCACACGCAAGGCTGTGAAGACACAGAAATGCGACGGTGGCGTGCTGATTTCTCTCGACGAAGTGCCCACAGATGTTGACAAAGTAATAGAAATTCAGCTCTAATATTTACTAAAAAAGCGTTGATATTACTGAGTAATTGAATTTTTTTCTCTAATTTTGCATATTTGAAGAGGTGTGCAGTGGCTTAAAGTCACGCTATCTCTTCAAATTGCGTTATACGAACAATAAAAAAATCAACTAATAGAGATGAAAAAGAAAATCCAGTTCAGTCTCGTTTATCGAGATATGTGGCAGTCTTCTGGCAAGTTCCAGCCACGCAAAGACCAGTTGGAGCGTATTGCTCCCGTGATTATCGATATGGGTTGCTTTGCCCGTGTTGAGACCAACGGTGGAGCTTTCGAGCAGGTGAACCTTCTCGCAGGCGAGAATCCAAACGATGCAGTACGCGCTTTCTGCAAGCCTTTCAATGAGGTAGGTATCAAGACCCACATGCTCGACCGTGGTCTTAACGCTCTGCGTATGTACCCCGTGCCTGACGACGTTCGCGCCCTCATGTACAAGGTGAAGGCAAAGCAGGGTACAAACATCACACGTATCTTCGATGGTCTGAACGACGTTCGCAATATCATTCCGAGCATCAAGTGGGCAAAGGAAGGCGGCATGACTCCGCAGTGCGCTCTCTGCATCACCAACTCTCCGGTTCACACTCTGGAGTACTACATGAACATTGCCGATCAGCTTATCGCTGCCGGCGCAGAGGAAATCTGCTTGAAGGATATGGCTGGTATCGGTCAGCCTGCATTCCTCGGCAAACTCACAAAGATGATCAAGGACAAGTATCCTGAAATCATCATCCAGTATCACGGTCACTCAGGTCCTGGTCTCTCAATGGCTTCAATCCTTGAGGTTTGCCAGAACGGTGCCGACATCATCGATACAGCTATCGAGCCGTTGTCATGGGGTAAGGTGCATCCGGACGTTATCTCTGTTATCAGCATGTTGAAGAACGAAGGCTTCGATGTTCCCGAAATCAACATGAGCGCATACATGAAGGCTCGCGCCATGACCCAGGAGTTCATCGACGAGTGGCTCGGCTACTTCATCAACCCTGGCAACAAGATCATGTCTTCGCTCCTCCTCGGTTGCGGTCTGCCTGGCGGTATGATGGGTTCAATGATGGCTGACCTCGGCGGTATGCGTACCACTATTAACAACGTGCGCAAGAAGAACGGCCTTGAAGAACTCTCCATGGACGACCTCCTCATCAAGCTCTTCGACGAAGTGGAATACGTATGGCCACGCGTAGGCTACCCTCCATTGGTAACACCGTTCTCACAGTACGTGAAGAACATCGCCCTTATGAACCTCCTCACTCTCGAGCAGGGCAAGGGACGTTTCGTGATGATGGACGACTCTATGTGGGGTATGATTCTCGGCAAGTCGGGTAAGATCCCCGGAACTATCGATCCAGAGCTCGTAGAGCTTGCAAAGAAGCAGGGTCGTGAGTTCACCGACGTTGACGCTCACACACTTCTCACCGACGCTCTCGACGACTTCCGCAAGGAGATGGCAGAAAACGGATGGGAGTGCGGTCAGGACGACGAAGAGCTTTTCGAGCTCGCCATGCACCCTGAGCAGTATCGCAACTACAAGAGCGGTCAGGCTAAGAAGAACTTCCTCGCCGACCTTCAGAAACTCAAGGATGCCAAACTCGGTGCTAACCTCTCTCCCGAGCAACTCAGTGCTTACAAGCACGCTAAGGCAGACGCTGTTGTTGCTCCGGTTAAGGGTGACATCTTCTGGGAGTTCTCTGGCGAGGGCGAGTGCGCACCTACTGTAGAGCCGTTCATCGGCAAGGAGTACAAGGAGGGCGATGTGCTCTGCTACATCCAGGCTCCTTGGGGCGAGTTTGTAGAGGTGCCGGCTGCTCTTGGTGGCAAGCTCGTTGAGATCAACGCAAAGCGTGGCTCAAAGGTACAGAAGGGCGACGTTATTGCATACATCGAGCGCGAGCACGAGTAAATATGTATAAGCAAATTATCGACAAATACTACGTAGGATGTGACGCATTGCGCCACATCCTACTAACACATAGCCAATCTGTAACGCAACGTGCGTTGCAGATTGCTTCGTTACATCCCGAACTACATATCGACTGCGACTTTGTAGAGCAGGCTGCGATGCTTCACGACATCGGAATCATCCGCGTAGATGCCCCAGGTATAGAGTGTCACGGCACGGAGCCGTACATACGTCATGGTGTCTGTGGTGCTGAAATGCTGCGCAGCGAGAGATTGCCCGAGCGTTACGCTCGTGTCTGCGAGCGTCATACCGGTGCCGGACTGACCCTCGACGACATCGTTTCGCAAGATCTGCCATTGCCACATCAGGATATGCAACCCGAAACAATAGAGGAGAAACTTATCTGCTATGCCGATAAGTTCTACTCGAAGACACATCTCGACCGCGAGAAGACCATTGAACAGGCAGAGCGTTCGCTCGCCAAGTTCGGTGGCGACACATTGGCACGGTTCCGCAAAATGAAGGAACTCTTTGAGCCAGAGAAGTAAACAACAAGAACCAACATTATTCAAATTGAGAACAAAGACAGCTATAGCCCTATTGCTTTGCGCCATCATGTTTGTGATGGCAAGTGCTGACGCACCCTTTAAGCAACGCAAGAAGAGAGCGAAAGTTCTTCGCGACTCAATAGAGATAAGTGATATTGCGGATACCATTTTGCGCGATTCGTTGTCGGCTAACGACACTATGCTTACTCTTACTGTTGACACAACGCTCGCATTAGGCGTTGACACAACCAAGATGGACTCTCTGCAACTCGCTATCTACCACCACAATAAGGCTATCGACGACTCCATACGCCTCGACTCAATCAACCGCCAGCGTGTGGGAGGCATCAACTCTCCAGTAAACTATTCGGCAAACGACTCTCTCGTGTACGACGCTGTCACGAAGACAGCACGTCTATATGGTAGCTCCACCGTAAAATACGAGAATATGGACCTTGCTGCCGAACGCATACACATGAGCATCGACTCATCCTTAGTACACGCTACCGGAGCCAAGGACAAGGCAGACACCACCGGCATGACACTCTTCGGCACCCCCGTGTTCTCCATGGGCTCTGACAAGTACGAGAGCGACACCATGGCGTTCAACTTCAAGACAAAGAAAGGCCTTATCAGCAACGTGTACACGCAGCAGGAGGACGGTTTTTTGCGTAGCGAGATATCAAAGCGCAGTCCGAACGGCGACATCTTTCTTCAGCATGGTCGCTATACCACTTGCGATGCCGAGCACCCCGACTTCTATATAGCTCTTTCGCGTGCAAAAGTGCGCCCGGGTAAGGAGGTCGTGTTCGGACCGGCTTATCTCGTGGTTGCCGACGTGCCTCTGCCGTTTGCCATTCCTTACGGCTTCTTCCCGTTCACCAAGAGCTATTCGAGCGGCTTCATCATGCCTACATACGGCGACGAGAGCAACCGCGGCTTCTATCTGCGCGATGGTGGCTACTACTTTGCCATCAGCGACAAAATGGACCTCAAACTCCTCGGCGAGATATATACAAAGGGTTCGTGGGGTCTGTCGGCTGCCATGAACTACACCAAGCGCTATCGCTTCAGCGGCAGCTTCTATGCAAGTTTTCAGAACACACAGACGGGCGACAAGGGAATGCCCGACTTCACCCGTCAGAAAAGCTTCAAGATACAGTGGAGCCACCGCCAGGACCAGAAGGCAAACCCTTACAGCTCGCTCTCAGCCAGCGTGAACTTCGCTACGTCGAGCTACGAGCGCAACAACCTCAGCTCGCTCTATAATCCGCAGACTCTCACCCAGTCTACACGCACATCATCCGTGTCGTGGAGCACAACGTTCTCGAGTATCGGTTTGTCGCTCAGCTCTACAGCCAACCTCTCGCAGAACATGCGCGACTCGTCGATTGCGATGACTCTGCCCGACCTCAACATCTCGCTCTCGCGCTTCTACCCCTTCAAGCGTAAGCACGCTGCGGGCGACGAGCGCTGGTACGAGAAGATCTCGATGTCGTACACGGGTCACATCTCCAACAGCATCAACACCAAGGAGGACAAACTGCTGCATTCCAATCTGATAAAGGACTGGCGCAACGGCTGGAACCACTCGATACCTATCAGCGGCAACTTCACGCTGTTCAACTACATCAACATTTCGCCGTCGTTCAACTTCCAGGACCGCATGTACACGCATAAGGTGATGCGCTCGTGGGATGCTGCTGCGCAGCGCGAGGTGTGCGACACTATATACGGCTTCAACAACGTGTACAACTATAGTATGTCTATCGGTGCGTCGACGAAGCTTTATGGTTTCTATATGCCGAGCCGTAAGATATTCGGCGACAAGATTCAGGCTATTCGCCACGTGCTGACTCCGTCTGTGAGCTTCAGTTATGCGCCCGATTTCAGTGCGTCGCACTATGGCTACTACAAAACTTATCAGCGTACGAACGCTGACGGTTCGGTGGACTTGGTGGAGTACTCGCCTTATAAGGATCAGCTCTTCGGCGTGCCGGGCAAGGGCAAAACGGGCAACATCGCGTTCGACCTCTCAAACAATGTGGAGATGAAGGTGAAGAGCAGCAAGGACTCCACAGGCTTCAAGAAACTCAGCATAATCGACGAACTCGGTCTGTCGATGAGCTACAATATGGCTGCCAAAGAAAAACCGCTTTCCGACCTCACTATGCGCATCCGCTTGAAGTGGTGGAAGAACTACACGTTCAACATGACGGCTGTCTTTGCGTCGTATGCCTACGAGCTTGACAAGAACGGCCGTCCGTTCGTGGGCAACCACACGCTTTGGGGCATGGGCAAGTTCGGACGCTTCCAGGGTACGTCGCAGAACTTCTCGTTCACGCTGACGCCTGACAAACTTAAGAAATGGTTCGGTGGTGGCGACGACAAGGAGCGCAAGAAGCGTAACGGAAAAGACGACGAGGAAGGCATCGACACCGACGTGGAGTCGAACGTGGACGATACGATGGTGAACGCCCAGCGTGGCACGCGCAAGAAGAGTGGGGGTGGCAAGGCCGAAACGGATGCCGACGGCTACATGCGTTTCAATATGCCCTGGTCGCTCACTTTCGGTTATGGCATCACGATGCGCGAGAACACGGGTGGCAAGTTCAACACGAAGACGATGCGCTATCCGTACAAGTTCTCGCAGAACCTCAACGTGAGTGGTAACTTGCGGCTTAGCGACGGCTGGAACATCTCGTTCTCGAGCGGTTACGACTTCGACCAGAACAAGCTCTCGATGACTACGGCTTCGCTGCAGCGCGACCTCCATTGCTTCAACATGGCGTGCTCCGTAGTGCTTGCGCCGTACACGAGTTATAACTTCTCGTTCCGTTGTAACGCTGCTACGCTTACGGATGCGCTCAAGTATGACAAGCGTTCGGGATACAGCAACGCCGTTCAGTGGTACTAAAAAAGAGTGGTGAGATGTTCTTGCTCTGGCAAGCGGCAGAGCCGAGCGGAGAGGGTGAATAAAGAATAGAAGCGTATGGATTCATTATTTCTACTTCAGTTTGCATGTTTCATATTCATGCTTATCAACGGGCTGTTTGTGGGGCTCTCTCATCTTCATGTAAGATGGGAGAACAAGCGGTATGAGCGTTCACGGTGGATGATCGTTGTCGCCATGACAGGACTGGCGATACAATATGCGGTGCAGATGGTTTTCGGATTCCGTGCTGCTGACGACAGTCTTGGGGCGGTCATCAACATTCTCGTCTATACGCCCTGCTTTTCGCTTATCTCCATGGGAATCTACAACATAGAGACCACACGTTCCAACCTCAGAAGGATGATACTGATGTGTAGTGGCATTTATGCTGCCATCGTTGTGGTCTTTTGTGTGGGTATCAGTTTTCATCATAGCCTGTATATCAGAGAGTGGCTTTATGTGATGCTTGCGTTGTTTTGCCTAAGTGTTTTATATTGCATATACATGATTATTCAGGAGATGATCAGGCGTAAGAATATGTTGGAGACAATGGCTGCAACGGATTTGTTGCCTTACGTGAGATATTCGCGTGCAAGTGTAGTCATTCTCTGGCTCGCAGTTCTCGCTATGCCGATTGCCATCTTTTCTACTACCTTATTATATATAGTAGGTCCTGCCATATTGCTTGCCTTGTTGTTCTTCAACCTTACATTTATCGCTCTTGGCAGCAGTTATATTCCAACAGAAGAACTCCTGTATAATGAAGAGGAATCGGTAAAGCCGAATGTGGAGTGTGGAGCATCGGGGGGGGGTAAATCCTTTTTCGGATGGGCAGAAAAGCCCGCGGGAGGCTACCACAAAGCGTATGAACCCGATTTCGGAGGAGCGTAGAGTATTCGTACAGCAAAAGCTTGATGAGTGGTGTGCGAATGGAGGCTATAAGGACAGCAACGTAAATATGTTGACGCTTTCTCGTACACTTTGTATGTCAAAGAACGAATTGAGCCTGTTTTTCGATCAATGCTTGCACTCTAACTTCCGAATATGGCTCAGCGAGATACGTCTCAACGCTGCAAAGAAGATGATGTTGGAATGTCCAGATTATAGCAACGACACCATTTCAGCCGAGTGTGGATTCTCTTGTCGCACTCATCTTTACCGAATCTTCAAGACAAAAGAAGGCTGTTCTCCTACAGAATGGAGAGGCTTCCAATCTACAGATACAGCACAAAATGATTCAAATTGAGTATAACCATTTTTCGTAAAATACCAAGAAAAAGCAAAATCTTTATCGAGAAACAGCCCAAAAGGGTGTCGCATTCCTACGAATGCGACACCCTTTTGGTATGAATGCGACACTTGAACAGTGAAAAACCGCACCTTCTTTCGGGGCAATACACTATATTTGCAACATGAAGGAAATAATAGAAACTATGCCAAGGATTGAATTAGCCCTGATCATCATCGGGGTTTTTGTACTCATATTATGTATTATCTTCGGATATGCCATGATACATGAGTACAGGATGTACCTTGAGAATCATTGGAAGGCTCGCTATAGCTTTCGTGACTTCATCAAGAGAGAACGCTTTTATATCTTTCTGCTGTTGGCATCCATATTTATCTTACTGACCAACCTCTTGTATTTCCTGGAATGAAAAAAAATAAACGAAATAATATGGTAAATCATTTAACAACAAAAAATCGGTTGCTGGTCGCAATGCTTGCATTTATTCTTCCATTTGCTTTTGTGAAAGCAGAAGTAAAAGAAGACGGAAAGACTATTTCGCAAGGCTGGTACGTCGGAGTAGAAGGTGGAATGCCTTTCGGTTTCTCTACTTTCTCAAGTTTCGGACACGACAAGACTCACCTCGGTTGGGCTGCCGGCTTATATGGCGGCTATCGTTTCAACCCCATCTTCTCGGCAGAGTTGTCTGCCAAGTATGGAGAGGTAAATATGTCTGCACAAGACTGCTGCGTAGAACGTAACTATTGGCTTGGAAGCGACGGTGTGCGTTACAAGGCAGGTGTCTTGGGCATGGACAGTTGGGAGTATGCCAATCTGAAAAGCCATGTCAGGATGGGCTGGTATGGAGCAAGAGTGAACGTTAATCTCCTTGGGCTGTTCCATAAGACAGCTAACAGCCGATGGGATTTGGCTGTCTCGCCTCATATATATGCAGTAACGACCAAGGCTGATATCCAGACTATAGCCGATGATGCCAAGGTGATGAAATGTTCTGCCAACTGGCATTTGGGTTATGGTGCAGACTTGCAGGTTGGTTATCAACTGACTTCATGCCTGAAATTGGGCATCTATTCCGGTTTGACTCGTCTTACTGGCGAACGTATGGACGCAATGCCGGAGCATCTGCATAAGAATAACTTTGTTTGGGAGAGTGGCATAAGGTTGGGGATAAGCTTCGCAAAGGCTAAAAAGAAGAACGTGGTTGTGGAAACAACGCCGATAAAAGAATTGGAAGTGCCGACAACAGAACCTGAAGTGCAGCAGCTGGAGACCACTCCTAAGGAGACCACCCTCCAGCATGAGACAGCCGAAAAGGCTGCGACAAGAGTGGGAGAGCAAGAGGTGGTTGAACAGCCGAAGGCGACATTCCCCGTCGTCTACTTCGCATTCAACAGTATCGGCATCAAGCAGAGCGAGCTGTCTAAGCTGAATGGTATCCTACGTACATTGAAGGAGAATCCGAATATGAAGGTGACGGTGACCGGCTGGTGCGACACGAAAGGCAGCGTGGCTGTCAACAAACGTATATCTCGCCAGCGTGCAGAAACCGTAAAAACTTGGCTTGTGAAGAATGGCATAGAGGCTAATCGCATTACTGCAATAGGAAATGGTAGCGATGATACCCAAGATGCGGATAAGGCTCGCCGAGTAGAGACTAAAGACAATCATAAGTAACCCATAAAACAAGATAGAAAATGAAAGCAAAAAGAAGATTTAATATTTGGTTATGGGTGCTGTTATGCGTCCCATGCCTGTTGGCAAGTTGCGACCATGATGTTCATGATGGTGAGGATGATGGTGGTTTATCAGTATCGCTCACTTGGGCAGATGAAGCCGACCAAGGTACGGAAGTGAAGGATGTGAAGCTCTGGATATTCAATGCCGATGACGGCTCCTTGGTAGAGGAAAAACATTATAGTAGTGCTAAGGAAGTGGCAAGTCAGCGCTTCGTTCTTCCTGAAGGGTCGTATCGCATCTTGGCTGCCACCAATCTCACAGAACCGTTTACTATCGGTGAACAGACCAGGGCTTTGACTAATTGGAACAATATCCAGATAGGCTTGACCAATCCTAAGGATGTGAAGCATAATGCTTATTTCGGAGTTGCCGACGTGAGGATAGACAACAAGGAAGGCAACTATGTGGTGCAGAATCCTATGAAGAGCGTGCTTGCCGAACTGACCATCATCATAGAGAATGTACCTAAAGGTACAGAGATGAGTGGTAAGGCATTAGATGCAGCCTGGTGTCTGTTCCCTACACAGAAGAATGGTGATGGCGACTATGGGTTGCCGAGCATAAAGCCAACGGAAGTGGAAATACCTACTATCTTGGCTACTGAGTCAACTTTGCAATCAGAAGTCATCCGGCTGATGCCGACCATACAGGGAAGCCCCGCCTCTCATGTTTATCTCCACCTCTTGCTGCCTAACGGGACCTTGCAAGAGTATGACATCACCGCTCCTGCGATGAAGGTTGGAGGAAAGTATGAGTTACGACTCAACTACAACCAAATGCAGCCAAAGATGAATCTGGAAGCTACCATCAACGGTTGGACGAACCTCAACAATGAAGTAGAAATAAAATAATAATAACTTTTAAAATGTTTATAAGATGAAAAAGATGACTAAGTTCTTCGCCCTTGCACTCTTGGCTGGTGCAATGGTTTCATGCAGTACAGAAGACACCGCACCTTCTACCCAGAACGATAAGGTAGCCGTGCAGTTTACTGGTGGTATCAGCGTAAACACCCGTGCTGCTGGTGTAGCTTGGGCTGATGGTGACAGGATCGGTATCTTCATGACAGAAGCAGGCAAGACACTCTCTGCGGATGTAATCAAAGAGGGTGTTGACAATGTTTGCTATCAGTCAAATGGAAGTATAGCCTTTTCACCTGTTTCTGGTGGTAAGACTGTTTTCTTCCCGATAGATGGAGATGTGGACTTCTATTCTTACTATCCACAGACCACTGTCAATGACTACAAGGTTGCACTTGATGTAACAGACCAAACGAAACAAGAAACTATCGACTTCATGTATGCCAAGACTGAAGGTTGCAACAAAGCTACGCCACAGGTATTCTTGAAGTTCTACCATAAGTTAAGCAATCTTATTTTGGATGTTCAACCAGGTAACGGTCTCACGCAAGAAGACCTTAAGAAAATGACTGTGACAGTGAAAGGTCAGAATACCAAAGCCACTTTCAATCTTGCGGATGGGACTATCTCTGGTGAAGGAAATCCTACGGACATCGAGATGAAAACTACCGTAGCTGGCAAGCTGTATGAGGCAATCCTGCTCCCTACAGAAGAAGAAAGCCGAGTGATAGAGTTTGACCTCAAAAATGGTTACGACGCTCCTTTCGTATGGACAATGCCTGTAAAACTTGAGGGTGGCAAAAGATACCACTATACAGTAGTAAAATTGAGTCGTTCTGCCGTAGATATTTCTGGAAACATTGAGCCTTGGATAAAGGCTGGAGACGACAATGAACATATAGCACAATAACAACACTTAAAATATAACGTTTATGAAGAAGTTTAAAATCTTCTACATCGCTGCTGTAGCATTGCTGTTTGCAGCTTGCGCTAACGAAGAAGACGGTATCGGCAACAATGGTCCTGTTGCTGCTACCGTACAGGCGGACATTGTTAAAAACGCCACACGCGCCACCACTGGCAACACCTGGTCTAAGAACGATGCCATAGGCGTAAATGTCACATCAACTGGCTATACAATAGGAGACAATGTGAAATATACAACTACTGGTGACGGAAATTTCACATCTGACAATCCAATATATTTTGCAAGCGCAACTGAAGAAGTCCAATTCTGTGCCTATTATCCATATCAAGAAAATGTTGATGGTAACGGCATTGTAAATAATTGGAATATGGCAGAGGTAAAGGAAGGCGAACCATGCCCAGCAGATTTTCTCTTTGCAAGAGATGCAACCGCCACCAAGTCTTCCCCACAGGTGCAATTTACTGGAGACAACCAATTCAAGCATTGCATGAGTATGATACGGTTGACTTTCAGGGCTGGCAAGGGCATTAATGCAAATAATGCGAACCTTAAAAATAAATTAAAATTAAAGGGTATCTATAAGACAGGTTCTATTAATACACTAACTGGTGAAGTTACAGTCTCTGGAGATAGAGGAATTTATGAATCCGATGTAGATAATAAAAGTTTGAAAAACGATGTCACCTGTACCTGTGAGTTCATAGTATTCCCTCAGTCTTTGGACAACAACAAGATGGATATAGAATTTGAAGTAGCTGACAATGGCACAATCAATACTTACACTACTTCATTGCCTTCGTCAACAAACAATGAGTTTAAAGGCGGCTATCTGTACACATATACAATAAGTATCCACAACACAGGTGTTGTTATAGACAAAGCTGGCATTACAGCATGGAAGCCAAGTGATGAAGGTGGTCTGGACGCAGAACAGCAATAACAATGATAAAGAAGGTGCAGCAATAGGAAATACAGGGTTAGTGAGCTTGGTCGCTCACTAACTCACTAACAATAAAAAACTGAAGATTATGAAGACGATAAAACAAAGAATTTCCTATGCGGTAATGGGCCTTATGGCTATGGGCTTTACAGCATGTACGCAAAATGAAGATATGGCTCCAACGCTGAAAGGGCAGGAAATCAATGCTACTTTCTCTGTTGGAGGTATGCAGACTCGTGTCAATACATTGGGAGACGGTAAAAATTGGGAGGATAAAGATAAGCTGAAAGTAAGTATATTTACGGATTCTGATCCTGGTAGTACGACTGTTCTTTCTTTTAATGGCGAATCAAATGAATGGTCCCGCAGTGGTAGTTTCCGTTGGTTAAATGAATACGAACAACATACTATTTTGGCTGTATATCCATCTGACATGGATTTTGGGAAAAATAATCTACAGTATGATTTACAGACAGACCAAAGCAGCGAAGGTAATTTGAAAAACGCTGATCTCATAACTGGATATTGGTACGATATTCCTTTGTCCTATTATGTAGACATTCCTATGAAGCATCGCATGTCGCTGGTCACGATAGTATATCATGTTGGTACTGCGGATTATCCTAATATGGATATTAGTGAACCACAAGTGTATTCTAAACACAACAGTGTTGATTTTAGTAGAGACCAAGCCCGAGGGCAATTTGTCATGAGTACACCTACTGCTAATCCTGCTTGGGTACAAGCCTGTAAGCATGACGATGGTAAGTTTTCAGCAATCGTTATCCCTGGTTCATACATTAAAGATGAAATATTCGTAAGATTCAAGATAGGCTACCAAAACTTTCATGCAAAAATGAAGTCAGATACGAACTTTCAAGAGGGCGAGCGCTACACCTACAAACTCGATGTAGGAAAAGACAAAGTGGAACTGACCCGAATCAGCGTAGATGATTTGAAAGGTTGGGACAGTAACAACGAAGAAGATCTCAAATAATTGGAGGAAAGAATATGAAAAAGATATTTCAATACATCATGCTGGCAGTTGTTACTATAGTAATGGCTTCATGCACAAGTGATATAGAAGAAACAACCGCAACAACAGGCAAGAGCAACGTACAGTTGGTTGTTGGTGAATTTCCTGCATTCGGAGATTCACAGACTCGTGCTATAGGTACACCAGATGAAGGCAAGACTTCATGGGCTGTAGGAGATGAGTTGCTTCTGGAGATGACCAGTAAGACTTTAGGTACTAAGTATGCTGCTTTTAAATATAATGGCAGTAGCTGGGAATTGGCAAGTGGCGAGTTGTCTTATAAAGAAGACGAAGTGCCAACCTTTCCTCATGTATATTTTGCCCCTAATTACAAATGGGAAGCCGGCAAATTAGTTTTGAAAGAAGGTAAGGTTGCTGGAACGGATGAATACATCGAGGGAACAGCCAATATCACCCCTAATGGTCAGGGTATAAATGTATCTTTTGCCAAGGCAACACGCAACTATTCACGCCTCCGCATTGCAACTATGCCAAATAAGCAAATAACTGTTGACATCGATCAATACATTCCTGCGGGCAGCAATATGGAAAGGTATCAAGATATTGCCCTTACATCTGATGAAAAGGGCAATGCCTATTTATATGGTACTTTTGGTAAATCTGCCGAAGTCACTGTGAAATATGGAAGAGCTCCTTTGGCAACTCATAAATTCTCGCAAGCAACAGTAAATGCTAAGAGTTATGTACTGGATGCAACTGTCATTTCGGCAAATAGTGCAGAAGAAATAAAGTCAGCTATCGAGCAAGAAATAGCAAATAGCAAGTACGACAAGAATGTGATATTGACATTGCCTTCCAATGCGTCTTCAAGTTTATTTGAAGCTATAAATACTGCCATTAAAAACAGTGGTGTTGAAGACGGAACTGTTAATTTAACCTTAATGGGGGTTATGACAATTCCCGAAAATGCTTTCAACAGTTTAAGTGGCGATGCACCAGGGTTACTCAGTGTTTACTTGCCAGATGTTACCGTTATTAAAAGTCAGGCTTTTGAAGGCAATAAATTGAGGGAAATCGATGCTCCAAATGTCGAAGAGATAGAATTTAAGGCTTTCCACAAATGCACACAACTTGAAGATGTTTCTATGCGTAAGGCATCAAAGATAGGACTACTTGCATTTAGCGAGTGCCGCTTGTTGAGAAGTGTCTGGTTCGGTGCACTTAGTTCAGTTATGAGTTACAGTGATGATGGTTTGGGAGGAATATTTGATAAAGTTAATACCACAAATATTCAACTGACGTTGTCTACACGACAAGCTAAGCTGGGTCTTGTTCCTACATATGATGCTATATATGAATGGTATCCAACTGGACAAAGCTACTGGGATTCAGAAGACTACTCCAAAAACAAGATTCTTGGCTATACATTTAGACGAATCATTCGTGCAGACGATTAATTATACTCCTAAGCTGGGCAGGAGTATAAGGTGCTCAGCAAACATATATTCACCCGCACTTCACGGGAAACGACAAGGGTCTATATGCCACGATGATAGGTGGGCGTATAGATCCTTGAATGTAAATCAGCATCTGTAGTGTTGCAGCTCATTAAAACTTATATATAGTTAAAACCTTGACCTTAGAAGTTTTATAGGTTTTGCTTGGTAGTTTCAAGAATAAAATGTACTTTTGTTGATGAATAACCATATATACATTAAATAAGGAGTAAGTATGAATACCTCAATCATAAATGAGCCACAGCTTTTGGTAACGGTATCTGACCCTACTATGTTGACAAAGCTGAAAAACGCCATCAAAATTATGAATGGTGTTAGTTCTATTTCTATTATGAGACCTAAGAAGACTGGTCTGGAACTTGCCGAAGAGGACAAGGCGAAAGGTAGGGTTACCCAATGGAATTCTGTTGACGAAATGTTTGACACTGTTTTAGGAGAATAATGTATAAGTTTGGTACAACCAAAAGATTTGACAAGGCTTTAAAGCTTTGCAGAAAGCGTGGCTATCCGATAGAAGAACTAAGAAAAGCCATAGCCATATTGGTAGAAAATGGTAGCCTACCATCAGAATACAAACCACATATTCTTCATGGTAACCATGAAGGTGAATGGGAGGCGCATATAAAACCAAACTGGCTGTTAGTTTGGGAACAGAATGATGACGAATTGACTCTCTTAATGCTAACAACGGGTACCCATTCCGATGTATTTGGCAAAACAAGAAGATAATATTCACCCGCACTTCACGGGAAACGACAAGGGTCTATATGCCACGATGAGAGGTGGGAGTATAGACCCTTCATCGTGTCTTGATACCTGTTGGGTGGATGATATGGCAGTGTGTGCAGTGGTTTCGTGCTACCTGTTTTCATTGTTTGAAGTACCTTTGCGTCAATCGTGAGGTGCTTAAACAAAATGTTATTATGAGAACAGAAATGAAAACCTCAAACGAGTGTTTGTATCCAACCGATGTATTCTTGATTAGTTGTGGCATGGGATGCAAGCGAATCACCGTCAGCGACATTGCTTATATTGAGGCAATGAAGGACAACTGCATAATCCACATAGTTGAAGGAAAGCGTTACACTCAATCTTGCCCAATGGGCGACATTGAGCCAGAGTTGAACCCGAATATGTTCAAGCGTATTCACCGCTCTTTCATCGTCAACATTCGCTACATTGATATGTACTATTATGGTTATGTAGTTTTGGTGAATGGTATGGAAGTACATATCGGCGACAAGTATCGTGATGCCTTGAAGTCTTCGTTTCACTTTTGGGGTTCGAGAAACCGAAACAAGTAAGATTTTGAAGAAATAACAGGTTAGTATAGCCTGTTTGATGGACACAAAGCCCGTCTGGTGGAAATCGTTGCACCAGTCGGGCTTTCGCTATATATTTACATCATCAACGTTGAGAGGCGGGTCCTGAAAAGCCTAATATTAAATGAGTAGGGGAAAACAAGGATTATGATATTAGACTTTTTAAATCAATTCCGCAAAGCTAACAATTCTATTAGAAAGTTAAGATTATGTGATAATTTTGAACGTATTGGAGATCCTTCATTGAAATCTATTGAAATCACCGATTATAAGGAGGATTTTCTTATGATAGCTCCTCGTGATCATGGTGAAATGGCTTACTTTCTTCCGTGGAAAGAAGATACAGGTTTTTATATAGATCTTCCTAAGAATACTCCACAAACTTTAATCTTTTTGACTTCTGAATTGTCTGGTTGCTTTGTTGGTGTACAGAATTTAGATGATGTTTATAGAATTAGACATTACAATTTCCAAACAATGGATATTGATGGTAAAGATTTTTGTCGTTACAACTTTGCTGGGCACCTTGTACATTGGTTGGCTCCACAACGAGGAAATGTTTCCGAGGAACTTAAAAAAGTGAATGCACCCCATGAGGTTTATGACAACTATAGTGGTCATAGTCCGATACTCTTTTGGGGTGAATTTGTAGATAACGATTGGCAGTTCTATTATCAAACTACTGATAATACAATTCATCGTTTTTTAGTCATTTAAAGTAATTGAATAATTATGGCTATAGACACAACTCCTTCGCAGGTAGCAACCAGTGCGTTGCAGGCGATTCCCTTCGGTAGTATGATCGGAGGTCCGTTAAAGGCATGTATCGAAGCGCAGGCTATGGCAGCGCAGACTTCATGGCAGTTTATTCAAGAAGTAGGATTGAATACAGACCCGAACACAGGAAAGAAAGAGGCTGTAAATATTTCTTTCCTTTTTATGCAGAACGGTCGCATGGTTCAGTTGAATGTTCCGCTGTTGACGATTGTACCTATTCCGTATATCGCCATCCACGATGTGGATATCAATTTTAAGGCGAATATTTCTGCATCCTCTTCAAGTGTTAGCGAACAGTCAAGTAGCTCAGCTCTTGACGCAGGTGCTGAGATTACAGCTGGGTTGAAAATAGGTCCATTCCACATGGATGCCAAGATGAACGCCAACTACTCTTCCAAGAAAGACTCCAAGGCTACGCAGGATTCTAAGTATAGCGTGGAGTACACCATGGATGTGGCGGTAAAGGCAGGGCAAGACAGTATGCCAGCAGGTCTCGCCAAGGTTCTTGAACTTCTTGGTAACTCTCTCGATGTTTCCGATCCAGAGGGTACATTAGAGGTTAGTGCTCGTAAATTGGTACTATCAAAAGATATGGATGGAAAAGTTATCCCTGTATCTCTTATAGCAACTTACAAAAACAGCAAGGGTATCTTTGAGCCTAAGGCTATAAATATTGACGGTGTGACAGGAAAGGTAAGCGATGATAGTATGGTCTTTGAATTCACAAAGTCAGATAAGTACATTGTTGTCGCAGGTAAGAAGAATGTTGAGGTTGATGTGCAGGATGCCGGGTTTGACACCAAACCAGATACTCCTACCCCATAATCTAACGTAAATTAAAGGAATCTTATGGCTCAATTAAGTATTATAATCAGTTCAATACTTCGTGATATGATAGTGGCACAGCATGAAGCAAATATGTATGCCATGTCATTGGAGGACGTTTACAAGCAAAATGGACGCTTGGAGCAATTCGCTCTTCCGACAGTTGCTGTTGGTGAGGTGGAGCTTGAGTTGCACTATGGTGTGAAAAGTGATTCCGTTCAGACAGAACAGTATGAAATCAACTATCCGCAGCTGCGTAAGGTAGCTAAGCAAATAAGCACTAATTTTGCCAAGGCAATAATCAAGAGCACTCTACCTGTGTTGCAATCTCTTTTTCCTGAAAACAATACAGATGGTGGAATCAAAGTATTGGCAAATTTTGCTGTAGATGATAATTTGAAAAGAAAATATAGAGTTTTTTTGAGTCGTAAGATTCTGAAAGCTATGCAGCTGAGTTTCACTTCTCTCATCAAGGATGATGGAAGTATAAATGAAAGCGTTTTGCTTGACTGTCTTATTTCAGTGTGTGATGAAAAGTTACTTGGACTCGAAGATTTACAAGTACTTTTTAATAGACCCGATGGAGAACAGACTCGTAATGATATACGAGAGAACTTGAAGAACTTCCTAAAAAATACGATGCCAACAATTATAAAAGACATTAATTTGAAGCGCAAGCGTATCATACCATATGTAGATGTGACATTGAACTCGGAAGAATTGGCAAACTTACCAGAGGAGTGTATCCATACCTTGCATTTCCACGTTTCGCCAAATAACATCAAACTATATTCTGAGGAATAAAAATATTGTAGAACCATAAAAAAGAAAGATTATGCCTACAGGAAAAGATATTAAACGAACAAGCAGCCAAGTGATGGAGTTGAAAGACCTTATTTCTGGTCCATTGGCTGCTACCATTGATGCAGACTCCATAGCGACCAGACGTTATTTGAGCTGTCTGATGGAATTGGCTTTCGAGTCATACGACAAGGAAACAGGCAAGGTTGGTGAACTGCGTATGCTTGAGTTCAACTATCAAAGCCACGATGTAGATGGTACACATCAACAACAGGTAAAGATACCATTGCTGACATTGGTTCCTCTGCCATTGCTTCAAGTAAAAGAAGCTGATTTCGATTTTGACATTCAGATAGTTGATGCCCTAAGTGCAGATACAGATGCCACATTCTCTTTGAAGAATGGAGCTACACCTCAGGAGAAAACGGCAGAAGGTGTCAAGCTACGAGTTTCAATGGCTTCCGCAAAAGTCGAAGGCTCACGCAAGAGCAGTTCACAACAATCGCTTACTGCCAACATGAAAGTGAAGGTAAGGATGGAACAAGCTGATGTGCCTGGAGGTTTAGCCAACCTTCTGCATCTTACTACCAACAATTTACAGATGGAAGCGGTAGAAGAAGGAAAGGAGGCAAACCATGATGAATAATAAGCAGACGCAGCAAGTGCCAGGTATGGCTTGCCCACAATGTGGCAAGTTTATCCCTACCACCATCACCGAATTACTGACCTCAGGACATCTACGCTGTTCTTACTGTCTATTGAAACTAAATATAGACAGGTACAAGTCGGCTACGGCTCTGAAAGCTCTCGCCAAGGTGGAGGCTGCACAGAAACGAGTGGAGAGTACAAGTAAGTTTAATCGATAAGCTATAAATATAATAATGTGGTTGAAAAAGGAAACAGTTATTTCAATAAATTTAAATGACAATAACATTTAGGAACCCATTAGAAACTCCCACTATAATTCATCTGCAATTCACGGGAAACGACAAGGGTCTATATGCCACGATGAGAGGTGGCGTATAGACCCTTCTCTTCAAAAGCTACCACAATATTTACCAAAACTTTTCTTCTGTTTTCTTTGTGTTTTCAAAATAAAAGCTTAGCTTTGTAAGTGAGATTGATTTTTTAAAAGGAGGTTGCAATGCCAAAGATATTTGAATACTTCGGATTTATCTTTCTATTCTATTCGAATGAACATGAACCTATACACGTTCATGTTATGAAGGATGGATATGAAGCTATATTCGAGATAATGTTAGAGAATGGTGAACTTGTTGAAATTCGCAGAAGAACTTCTAACAAGATTCCACCATTAAGTGAAAAGGATGCTGCTACTGCTGAGGCCTTTGTTAAGAAGTACTATAAGAATATAGTTGAAAAATGGGTTAACTTCTTTATTTATAAAAAAAGAATACGTTCAACTAAAATAACGAAGAAATTATGAACTTAAGTATTGTTTCTGCAAAATATGTAGCGCCATTAAAAGTGGAATTGCACTTCAATGATGGCATCATTAAGACGATAGATGTTGGTGCTTTTATCAGAAAACATCCACATCCGCAATACAACTCTTACTTGAATGAAAACAAATTCAAAAAGTTCAAGATAGAGTTTGGCAATATCGTTTGGGGAAAGAATTGGGATTTGATATTCCCAATAGATAAGTTATATGCTGGCGTTTGCTGCTAAACAATATTCAAGGGTCTATATGCCGCGATGATAGGTGGCGTATAGACCCTTGGTTATATGGTGATATTCGTTGTACAAAGGTATAACACTAACACCGCAAGTAGGCAATTTTGAGTTGTTAAAGATAGAGAGAGGTAAACTCACGTGGAGTAAGAACCTTAATGTCAGAATAAGTAAAATCATTGGTATTTCGTGTGATAATGTAATCAGCCTTCACCGATTTTGCAGAGTAATATTGTAGGGCATCCTCGAAATCCTTTGAACGAAGTTTTATAGCAGAATCCACCTCAACTTCATTTACAGATGAAACATTAACCAACTCCCTAATCTCAGAGAAACATTCATATAATGCATCACCAGTATATTTTTTTCTTGCAATATAAGCAATATTAGAAAATGACAATGAAGATAGATACAAGGTGTAGCACTTGTTGTATCCTAAAGCTAAAACATTTCTTGCATCCTCGAAAAAGCCTTCACGTTTCATTAAGAAATCAAGGATGACATTAGTATCTATAAGTACATTCTTCATTTGTATTTTTCAAGTAGATAGTTCAACTTTTCATCATCATCGTCAGAAACATCAGAAAGGCATCCTGCCAATTTCTCCAAATGATCGGGAAGTGCCAATGCTGCATTATCTTTGGCACTTGGTGTTTGAAGTTTCATGAGAAACTTCTCTATGAGGTGCGACAAATTGATATTGTTCAACTTGGCATATCTCTCAGCTTTTTGATAGATATCGCTGTTTATGGTAATCGTACTCATATAATATTCCTCCTGTTAAATCAAATAATATGCAAAAATAGTGAAAAGATTGCATATAAACAATATATTTCCAACGTTTATTTTTTTAAATGATAAAGTTCGTAAATGTTCGGCTTTTATGGGAAAGTCTTTGTATCTTTGTGCGATATATGTACTTTGTAACCAATAATAATTAGGGGTATGAAAAATCAGAAAATGTACGAGGCAGGTGACAAGATGATATCGCTTATTCGTGATAACTATAACTTGCTGCAGTGTTTGGGTAGCTTCGGTATCAGTCTGGGCTTCGGCGACAAGACGGTGAAGCAGGTGTGTGAGGACCAGGGAGTGGATACGTACACGTTCCTGGCTGTGGTGAACTTCATGATAAACGGCTATCGGGAGATGGACGACGTGTCGCGTCTGTCGGTGGCTACGTTGCTTCAGTATCTGAAGGCGAGCCACAACTATTTCTTGGGCTTCCAGTTGCCGTTTATACGCAAGGAACTTGTAGACGCGCTTGACGAAAACGACAATCTCGCTCGACTCATACTGAAACTTTACGATGAATATTCGCGTGCGGTTACGCAGCACATGAGGTATGAGGAGAAGACGGTTTTCCCGTATGTGGAGTCGCTAATCGGCGGAAAGCCGTTGGCTAATTATGCTATTGACATGTACTCGAAGCATCATGGTCAGGAGAGTTCGAAGCTGAGGGAGTTGAAGAGTATCATCATCAAGTACTTCCCGGGTGACAGTCTGCGTAACAACCATCTTTCGGCTACGCTTTATGATATATATAATAATGAGGAGTGGCTTGCGCTGCACGCTGAGGTGGAGGATAATATTTTTATTCCGGCCATCAGGTCGCTGGAGGAGAGGTCGCGGCAGAGTGATGTGTCAGCTAAGATTTCGAATATGATCGGCAGGAACCAGGAGGGGACTGACGCTTTGGGCGAACGCGAGAAGGATGTTATAGTGGCGTTGGTGCAGGGTATGAGCAACAAGGAGATAGCCGAGCACTTGTGCATTTCGGTTAACACTGTAATCACTCATCGACGCAACATTGCGCGTAAATTGCAGATACATAGTGCGGCTGGTTTGACGATATATGCTATTGTGAATAATCTGATTGATATTAGTGCGGTGAAACTCTGAAAGTTACATCGTTTGCGTTAGACTAATGGTGTACGTGGAGTTTAAATTTATTGGAATTTTTCCATTGTTTTGATGCTCTGTTGTCGTTTTTTTTGTATACCTTTGCAAGCGTAACAAAAACATAAATCAGAAAACTTTTCATTGCACGGAACTAACAAAAGTTTTCCAAAACGGAAAACTTTTCGATTTCTAAAATTGAAAAAGTTATCTCAAACGGAAAACTTAAATATGAAAGATTTTGCAATTGTCAAACGCGACGGGTCTAAAGATCGCTTCTCTTTAGACAAGATTATGAACGCCATACTTAAGGCGTTCGAGTCAGTGAACGAGGATATAGATTTGGCTTCTGTATCGAAGATTGTCAGCCACATTGATGTTTTTGACGGCATCTCGGTGGAGGATATTCAGAACCAGGTGGAGAAGGCTCTGATGAGTGAGGGCTACTTCAAGGTGGCTAAGTCGTTCATCATATATCGTCAGCTTCACTCGGAGGATCGCGAGACGCTCGAAAAACTCAAGTTCCTTACCGACTATTGTCACGCAGCGAACGCAGCCACAGGCTCTAAGTACGATGCCAATGCCAACGTGGAGCACAAGAACATCGCTACGCTCATCGGCGAGCTCCCGAAGTCGAGCTTCATTCGCTTGAACCGTCGCCTGCTCACCGACCGTATCAAGAAGATGTACGGCAAGAGACTTGCGGATGAGTATATCGACAAGCTTAACCACCACTTTATATATAAGAACGACGAAACCTCGCTCGCCAACTATTGTGCTTCAATCACGATGTACCCATGGCTCATCGGCGGCACAACGAGCATAGGCGGCAACTCGACGGCTCCTACAAACCTGAAGTCGTTCTGCGGAGGATTTGTCAATATGGTGTTCATGGTGTCGAGTATGTTGAGCGGTGCCTGCGCAACACCGGAGTTCCTCATGTACCTCAACTACTTCATCGGTAAAGAGTACGGACTCGACTATTGGGAGCACGCCGACAAGGTGGTAGACCTCTCTGCAAAGCAGCGCACTATCGATAAGATGATCACCGACTGCTTCGAGCAGATTGTTTATTCGATTAATCAGCCGACGGGTGCACGCAACTATCAGGCTGTGTTCTGGAACGTGGCTTATTATGACAAACCATACTTTGAAAGCTTGTTCGGCGAGTTTGTCTTCCCAGACGGTTCAAAACCCGATTGGAACGGACTCTCATGGCTGCAGAAGCGTTTCATGAAGTGGTTCAACAAAGAGCGCACAAAGACGGTGCTGACTTTCCCCGTAGAGACAATGGCGCTGCTCGCAAAGGACGGCGACGTGATAGACAAGGAGTGGGGCGACTTCACGGCGGAGATGTACTCGGAGGGTCACTCGTTCTTCACATACATGAGCGACAATGCCGACTCGCTCAGCTCTTGCTGCCGTCTGCGCAACGAGATCCAGGACAACGGCTTCAGCTATACGCTCGGTGCGGGCGGTGTGTCTACCGGCTCGAAGAGCGTGCTCACCATCAACCTCAACCGTTGCATACAATACGCCGTAAAGAACGGACTCGACTATGCCGACTATCTCTCGGAGGTGATTGAACTCTGCCATAAAGTGCAGCTCGCTTACAACGAGAACCTGAAGGAACTGCAGGCGCAAGGAATGCTGCCACTGTTTGACGCAGGATACATCAATATGGGCCGCCAGTATCTCACCATCGGTGTGAACGGACTCGTGGAGGCTGCCGAATTCATGGGCTTGAAGATCAGTGACAACCCCGACTATCTGCACTTCGTACAGAAGGTGCTCGGGCTGGTTGAGAAGTACAACAAGAAGTATCGCACAAAGGATGTGCTGTTCAACTGCGAGATGATTCCGGCTGAGAACGTGGGTGTGAAACACGCCAAGTGGGATCGTGAGGACGGCTACTTCGTGCCGCGCGACTGCTACAACAGCTACTTCTACATCGTGGAGGACGACTCGCTCAACGTGGTTGACAAGTTCAAGATGCACGGCGCACCATACATTGAGCACCTCACCGGTGGCTCGGCACTCCACATGAACCTCGACGAGCACCTCTCGAAGGCGCAGTATCGTCAGCTCCTGCGCATTGCTGCTAAGGAGGGATGCAACTACTTCACATTCAATATCCCGAACACTATCTGCAACGAGTGTGGACATATCGACAAACGTTATCTGAAGAAGTGTCCGCATTGCGGAAGTGAGAATGTTGACTACATGACACGTATCATCGGCTATCTGAAGCGTGTGAGCAACTTCTCTGAGGCTCGTCAGAAAGAGGCAGCACGTCGCTTTTATGCCAACGGAACAAACGAAGTAAAGGATTGAACTTTCGCTTGCGAAACTAAAAAAACGTATAAAACAATGCTAAATTATCTCAATACTGGCATAGTGTTCCAGGAAATCCCCGATGAGGTGACGCTGTCTATCAACATCACGGGTTGTCCGTGTCGTTGTCCGGGCTGCCACAGTCAGTATCTGTGGGAGAACATCGGCGAACCACTGACACCAATGGTGCTCGACAAACTCGTTGCCGACTATAATGACGAGATAACCTGCATCTGCTTTATGGGTGGTGATGCTGACCCGAAGTACGTTAGCCAACTCTCGCAGTATCTGCATCGTGAACACCCCAAGCTGAAGGTGGCATGGTATAGCGGTCGTCAACTGTTCCCAAGAACAATACGCAAAAGCGACTTCGACTATATAAAGCTCGGTCCGTATATCGAACATCTTGGCTGTCTGAAGGAGCGCACCACTAATCAACGACTCTACAAGCGTGCTGTGGGAGACGACTTTACAGATATTACATCACGCTTTTGGAAATAGACAAACTACGCTAATGTTATAATTCCGAATATTCTATTAGTCGACCCTAACACTCTTTGTGGTGTTAGGGTCGAAACTGAATTACTAAAAACCAAACATTCGAATGACTAAATTCACGCTTTCAGCTATCATCATACTACTCTCTTTGGTGCCAATCGGAGTGGACGCACAAAACGCAACTGCAAAATATATGCATATATCTGACCCCTCGTTTCTGCGCGATGGCGACGAGATAATTATCGTCAGCAAGGATAATGGCGTGGCTATGAGTAGGTATCAGAATACGAAAAAGGACTATATGCTGCCATGCTTGATAAAGTTGAGCAAGGAAGACGAACTGGAATTGGCTACGTGCGAAACGGATAGCATGGCTGTGTTCAAAGTGAAGAAAATAACTGGTGGTTGGAGGTTGAAGGATAGCAGGTGTGGTTGGCTTAGCGCAGGCACGAAGGCTTCATATTCGTTGATGTTCCAGGAGAGAGAAACGGAAAAGACAAATGAGATTGATATAAAATTCTCGGACGAGGGCAATGCCCGTATCAGTTTTGTGAAGTTTAAAAATGGAGGATATCTTGATTATAAACCAGACTCGGAACGCTTCGCACGCTATGTTAAGAATGACGGCTATGGCAAGGTGCAGATATATCGCCGTCTTGTAAATGCGGTTGTTGTAGAGAGTCTTGCGTTTGGTGAGTCGGGTGGCAATGCGGACATTGCTTCGTACTATCAAGATGCTTATGTGTACAACGTAACTATCGACCGCACGTTCCGTGCCGACGGCGGATGCTATACACTTTGTCTGCCATTCGGTCTTACAGAAAGCGATATTCGCACAGCTTTCCCGGGTATGCAGTTCAAACAACTTCAGAATGTGGAGGAGGTAGACGACGAGAATGTGGTGTATCACTTTCTCACTGTAAACTCGACAGTTGCTGGCGAACCATATCTTGTGCAATTCTTGAATGGGGTGACGAAAGATGTGGTTAAGCCGGTTGTGAAGAATAAGTTCATCCTCGCTGCCAAGCCTGCGACGTTGACTGGTAAGCTCTCTTTAGGCAGTTTCAAATTTGTGGGTACCTACGATCCGGTCCTTCTACCAGCTGACGGGCACTATAGGTTTGTTGGTGCTGACGGCAAGCAACTTGTAACGCCGAATGCAGAAGGCAACTTGAAAGGATTGCGTGCATACTTCTTTATGCCCAGCCTTTACGATAATTGTAAATATGATTCTAATGGAAAGCCTCGTTCTGTGAGAATAAGTACGGATAGGGGCAAAAGTTCATCAAAATAAGAGTAGATTATGGATTTATTAAGTAAGATTGGAAGCTACGACTTCCTTGTGGAGCCATTCCACTGCGATTTTTCTAACCATATATTTCTTGGACATCTTGGTAACCATCTGCTGAATGCAGCCGACTTCCATAGCAACGAGCGTGGTTATGGCATGGACTATCTCAACACGGTGCATAAGACCTGGGTGCTCTCGCGCTTCGTTATGGAGCTTGACGAAATGCCCCTTGCTTACGACCGCATCACGGTGGACACGTGGGTGGAGAACGTGATGAAGTTCTTCACGAGTCGTAACTATGCCATTCGTGATAAGAGCGGCAAGCACTACGGCTATGGTCGCAGCATTTGGGCAATGATTGACACCGATACGCGTCAGCCGGTGGATATTCTTGTGGAGCGCGACGGACTGATTACGAAGTACATCGAGACCGATGAGCCGTGCCCGATTGAGCCGTTCAAGCGTGTGAAACTATCGAAAGCAGCTGAGTGTCGACGCATTGTTGAGACACGTTACAGCGATGTGGATGTCAACGGACACATCAATAGCGTGAAGTACATAGAGCATATTCTCGACCTTTGGGGGCTTGACTTCTATCGCACGAACCGTTTGCAGCGCTTCGATATAGCTTATGTTGCAGAGTCGCATTGTGGCGACCGCTTGCATCTGTTTGTTGAAGAGGTGGCAGAGGGTGAGTTCTGTGTGCAAGTGATGAAGCAGACACCAGAGAGTGGTGCCGGACAGAAGGCGGATGCCGAGCTGAAGGAAGTGTGTCGTTGTAAGATAAAATTTGTAGCGAAGTAAAACGAATTGATACGAAAAATCCCAGTGCAATGGTTGAGTCATTACACTGGGATTTGTTTTTATATTGCTTGAGCAGCATGGGCACTCAAGCAATTTCGGATTATTTGTTCGGTGAACAATTAGTCCTTTGTGATGTCGTTGAATGTAGCAACGCGGTTGAACTCTACCTGCTCGAAGAGCTTGTCAGTAGCACCCATACCAGTAGCCTTCAGACGATTCTCTGAAATCTTGTACCTCTTAACGAGGATAGCCTTAACAGCGTCAGCACGCTGCTGAGAGATGCGCTCGTTGATTTCCTTAGAACCCTCTGGAGAAGCGTAGCCCTTGATTTCTACCTTAGACTCTTTGTGGTTCTTCATGTAGTTGGCGATGAGCTCGATAGAAGCTACCTGAGCTGGGTCTACAGAAGTCTTGCCCTGGCGGAAGATAACTGTCGGCTGGAGGTTAGTTGCGGTCTCTGCCTTAGGAGCAGGACGGTTATTGCACTCCTCAAGAGCCTGCTTGAGGTTGTTGATCTCTGTGTCCTTAGCGGTGAGGTTCTTCTTGTTCTGCTCGTCCTTGCTTGTGAGAGCAGCGTTCTCCTCGCGGAGGCTGTTAATCTGAGCGTTGAGAGCGTCAACTTCTGCCTGGTCACGACCCGAAGCAATTGTGAAGTTATGTGTGCCGTTAGAGTTCTTGAACTTATAGTTGAAGCCAACATTAACCTGGAACATTGAGCGGTTGATGTTGTACTCAACACCCTCGTAACCGAGACCATTGAGCGACCAGTTCATAGAAGGCTCAACATAGAACTGCCATGCCTTTGTCTTGCCAAGGTTGAAGGCGAAGTTGAGACCAGCCTTAGAAGTGAGCATATTAGTGTTGTCTTTGTAAGAAGCTGCGTTAGAGAAAACATGACCCCAACCGAGACCATATACAGCTGATACTTCGAAGAGACGTGGCTCACCCTTGTAACCACCTACCCAGTTGGTGATGTTTGCAGTACCAAGGAGTGAGGTGTTGATGCCGTTTACGGCAGTGCCTGTCTTGTGCAGGAATCCCTGCTTAGAGCCAACTTCCTTGAAGTAAATGTTGCTCTCAACTGCGAGACCAAATACAGGTGTGAAGTTGCGACCGAGACGTACGCCAAGGTTTGGACGGAAGTCCTGAAGCCAATGGTGACCCTTAGAAGCTGTTGACACACCGGTATTTACACCGACATACATGTTGTCAAAAGTCTTACTTTCCGTAACAGTTTGAGCCGAAGCTGTAGCTGCCATCACAGCAGCTGCAAAAAGAGTTGAAATCTTTTTCATAAAATTACTTTTTTATAATAGTTTATTGTTATCTCTCTATAATTATTTGCTGCAAAGTAAAGCAAAATAAATGAAAAAGCCAAATAACTTGGGAGTTATTTGGCTTTTTTGATGGTATAAAGGGAAAAATCTACCATTATTATTCATTAGTAGGACAAAAAAGACTTCTTTTTGAACTTCTTTTAGTATTTATCGTGCTTTTTTTGTACTACACATCTTATATACTAATGTGCCACCTTGCATGATTGTGTTGTGCGAAATGGATGTTTTGTTGTACTTTTTGCCGTTGAGCAGGATGTAGTCTACGTATTTGTTCTCGGCAGAAATGCCATCGGCTACAACGGTGAATGTCTTGCCTTCGGGCAGATGAAGCACAATCTTTGGCATCTGTGGAGCACCGAATACATACTCGCCACTGACAGGGTTCACAGGATAGAAACCCATTGCCGAGAGCATGTACCATGCCGACATCTGTCCGCAGTCGTCGTTGCCGCAGAGTCCGTCTACGGTGGGGTGGTACTGTGTGTCGAAAATCTCGCGTATGAGTTCTTGCGTGCGCGATGGTCTGCCTGCTAAGGCGTAGAGATAAGCCACGTGATGGCTCGGCTCGTTGCCATGTGCGTACTGTCCGATAAGTCCGGTAACGTCGTTCTGCGAGGTGACGAGTTCGAGTGTGAAGAACTCGTCGAGCTTCTTGAGGAACGGCTTCTGACCGCCGAAGAGCTTGATGAGTCCGGGAATGTCGTGCTGCACATGCCATGTGTACTGCCATGCGTTGCCCTCGGTGTAGTCGCCACCTACGGTTTCGGCGTGAGCCACGTCGCTCGGGTTGAACGGACTTCTCCATGAGCCGTCGGCAAGGCGCGGACGCATGAAGTTGGTCTGCTTGTCGAAGAGATTCTTGTAGAAGTTGGCGCGGCGTGCGAAGTACTGCTGATCCTGTTTCTTGCCCATGATACGAGCCATGTCGGCTGCGGCATAGTCGTCGTACATACACTCGAGTGAGTTGGATACCGATTCAGACGCGACAAGGTCGGTTGGCCAATAGCCGTACTTCATGTATGTCTCCCAGTCGTACTTCTCGCCGTGGCTCACGGTCTGTGTACGTTTGATGGCGTTGAAAGCGCGCTCTGCGTCGAAGCCGCGGAAACCCTTGTGGTAAGCTTCGGCTACGATAGACACGGCGTGGTTGCCAATCATGCAGAAGTTCTCCTTGCCCCAGAGTCCCCAGATTGGCAGGAAGCCCTGCACCTCTGCCTGCTCAACGAGCGAGTTGACCAAGCCGTCGACGCGCTCCGGAATGACCATAGTGTAGAATGGGTGAGCGGCGCGGTAGGTGTCCCAGCAAGAGAAGGTGGAGTAGAACTCGCCATTGCTTGAGCAGACAACCTTGTTGTCGGCGTTGCGGTATTTACCGTCAACGTCAGCAATCTGGTTAGGCTGGATAAGTGCGTGGTAGAACGCCGTGTAATAGTTCTGCTTATCGGTGTCGGTGCCGGTCACATCGATGCGACTCAAGTAAGAGTTCCACTCGTTGTGAGCGGTGCGTGTCACCTCGGCAAAGTTCCAGTCAGGCACTTCTGTTTCGAGGTTCAGGCGTGCGCCCTCAACGCTTGTCGTAGACATTGCCACCTTAACGAGCAATTGCTCGCCACGCGGAATGTCGAACGTAGCCACGATGCGTTGTCCGCGTTCTGTGTCAACAGCCTTCGGCAGCTGGATATGGCTGACAACGGGGCGGTTGAACTTCATCACGAAGAAGTAGTCCTGGTCCACCCACACCTTGTTGCGTACGTGTCCGGTCAGAGTCTGCGCATCCTCCCATTTCGTCTCGCACGAGATGCACTGCGAGTGGTACTGCTCATCGCGCCAAGCCGGAGCGTGCTGCAGGTCGATGAGTACGGAAGTGGAGTCGGGGTTGTCGAATGTGTAGCGGTGGAAGGCAACGTGTGGCGCAGCTGTCAGTTCGGCTTTCACCTTCACATCGGTGAGGTAAACCGAGTAGTAGCCGGGTGTGGCAAACTCCTGCTGCTTAGAGTAGCGAGAGCGATAACCATCCCAAGCACGTGTGCGTTTGCCGCTTGTGGGCATCACGAGTATGTCGCCAAGATCCATACAGCCCGTGCCGTTGAGGTGGGTCTGCGTAAATCCCCAGATGAGAGAGTCGCTATAAACGTACTCCGAGCAGTAGCGCCAGCCCACAGCACCCGTCACTGGACTGGTCTGTATCATGCCGAACGGGCGGCACGCCCCCGGGAAAGTATGTCCGTTGTCAGCGTTGCCGACGAACGGGTTAACGTACTGTGTGTAATCAGTGGTGTCTGCGAATACTGTTGTAGCCATTGTCGGCAGAAGACCGAGCGCAGCAAACGCCAGCTTGCAGAAAAGTCTTTTGGATTTGTTCATATAGGTGGTTTTTAATTTTATAGACAAAGGTAGTGTTTTTATGTCGCTTTACAAAGCAAACCTGCTTATTTATTGCAGACTATATAATATAATTAAGGTGTAAGCACTTGTCGTTTCGTGGTCTGGAACGATGTGTGCCTCGGTTCTTATCGCTTCAACGAACCATCCGCATCGACCGGCGCAGACATCCGCATCGACCGACGCAGATGCTTAAAGTGTTGTAACTGTGTTATAATAATATTGGATCAAATAATATTGTTGTGTTTTTAACAATCCAATATTATTTTTTATCTTTGCGTCATGAATAGAACTCAGCCCATAGATTACAAGTCCGTATTGTC
>OIWQ01000087.1_pt1 | contig 111135 bp, 85 predicted proteins | sample 1587571 | NCBI WGS metagenome assembly OIWQ01 (sample SAMEA3888910, study PRJEB22519) | human gut metagenome | biome: human gut; feature: human-associated habitat; material: faeces | place: Denmark | collected 2010
TTCCGGTAGAAATACCAGAAGGGCTTTATTGTTTTGGATACTTTCGGAATTTAAGCACACATCATCCACAAGCTTCAAATCTCCTCTCCTGTTCTGCTAAAAAACAAACGAGACCGGACAATCTTTTAATAATACTATTTTTCAGTATCCTTTTCAGCCTCTTTTTCCTTCAATTTCATTCTTTTTCCTTCTGTTTTATTTAAAATCCCATATTTTGCCAAGACTAAATACCCTTTCAAAATTGAACTACTTTTTCAAAATGGAAAGGTCGGCTCTGTTATTATATATTTCCTTCTTCTTTATATGTGTCTGATAATCAATTTGTTGCTATTCTTTTAGAGTTTTGGCACGCATTTGGCATAATACATTGCAAGTATTATAATAATAAATATTTAAAAGATTAAAGACATGGAGATAACACTATCATTTGTTTTTTGCCTCTTGAGCGGCTTTGCCTGCTTCTGGCTATTTTGGAAATGTGTAGACTGGTTTGAAAAGATCTAGAAGAGGAAAGGAGAATTAATTATGTACACAGCACTATTTGTATTAGGTATTGCAATCTTCGGTTATTTGATGTATGTACTCATCAGACCCGAAAAGTTTTAAAGTTATACAGTTTAAGGTAAAAGTATGAATACAGAAATTTTAGGTGTGGTCGCACAAGTTGCCTTGATGGTGATTTTGGCTTATCCACTAGGAAGATACATTGCCAAGGTTTATAAAGGAGAGAAAACCTGGTCGGATTTCATGGCTCCTATTGAAAGGGTCATTTATAAAGTATGCGGAATTGACCCTAAAGAAGAAATGAACTGGAAACAGTTTCTGAAAGCATTATTGATATTGAATGCTTTTTGGTTCGTATGGGGAATGGTATTGCTGGTTTCGCAAGGATGGTTACCTTTAAATCCAGATGGCAACGGACCCCAAACGCCGGATCAGGCTTTTAATACCTGTATCAGTTTTATGGTCAACTGTAACTTGCAGCACTATAGTGGCGAAAGCGGATTGACTTACTTCACACAATTGTTTGTCATTATGCTCTTCCAGTTTATTACCGCTGCAACCGGTATGGCTGCTATGGCTGGTATAATGAAGAGTATGGCTGCCAAGACAACAAAAACAATCGGTAACTTCTGGCATTTTCTGGTGTTGAGTTGTACCCGTATCCTGTTACCGCTTTCTTTGATTGTAGGTTTTATCCTGATTCTTCAGGGAACCCCGATGGGATTCGACGGAAAAATGAAGGTAACTACCCTCGAAGGACAGGAACAGATGGTTTCGCAAGGACCTGCGGCTGCCATTGTGCCCATTAAACAATTAGGAACGAATGGAGGTGGTTACTTTGGTGTGAACTCTTCTCATCCGTTGGAAAATCCGACTTATCTTACCAATATGGTGGAGTGCTGGTCTATCTTGATTATTCCGATGGCAATGGTACTTGCATTAGGGTTTTATACTCGTAGAAAGAAACTGGCTTATAGTATTTTCGGAGTGATGCTCTTTGCTTTCCTGGTAGGCGTCTGTATCAATGTCAGTCAGGAAATGGGTGGAAATCCCCGTATCGATGAACTGGGAATTGCGCAGGATAACGGTGCGATGGAAGGTAAGGAAGTTCGTTTGGGTGCCGGAGCTACAGCACTTTGGAGCATTGTGACTACTGTTACTTCCAATGGTTCGGTGAATGGTATGCATGATTCTACTATGCCGTTGTCAGGTATGATGGAGATGCTGAATATGCAGATTAATACTTGGTTCGGCGGTGTAGGCGTAGGTTGGATGAATTATTATACGTTCATTATTATCGCGGTATTTATCAGCGGTTTGATGGTCGGTCGTACCCCGGAATTTCTCGGAAAGAAAGTAGAAGCCCGTGAAATGAAAATAGCTACGATAGTAGCACTGCTTCATCCATTTGTCATATTAGTGTTCACAGCAATCTCAAGTTATATATATGTACATCATCCTGACTTTGTGGAAAGCGAGGGCGGTTGGCTGAACAATCTTGGATTCCACGGCTTGAGTGAGCAGCTTTATGAGTATACATCTTGTGCCGCTAACAATGGTTCCGGCTTTGAAGGACTGGGAGATAATACTTATTTCTGGAACTGGACCTGTGGTATTGTACTTATTCTTAGCCGATTCCTGCCTATTATCGGACAAGTTGCCATTGCCGGCCTGCTGGCTCAGAAGAAGTTCATTCCCGAGAGTGCCGGAACACTGAAGACTGATACGCTGACTTTCGGAATAATGACGTTTGTCGTTATCTTCATTGTGGCTGCTCTGTCCTTCTTCCCGGTACACGCTTTGAGTACAATTGCCGAACATTTAAGTTTGTAATTCTGAATTAGAGAAGATATGAAAAATATGAAATCAGCTTCTTTGTTTCAAAAGGAGCAAGTTATAGAAAGCCTGAAACAATCATTCGTGAAGCTAAACCCGCGACTGATGATAAAGAACCCGATCATGTATACGGTAGAGGTGGCTACAGTGGTCATGTTGTTTGTGACACTTTACTCCATCATCAATCCCTCTCAGGGTTCGTTTGCCTACAACATAGCTGTGTTTATCATTCTGTTTATTACACTGCTGTTTGCCAATTTTGCCGAAGCGATTGCCGAAGCACGGGGAAAAGCGCAAGCCGACAGCCTGCGTAAAACACGGGAAGAGACACCTGCCAAAAAGGTGGAAGGTAATCAAATAGTGACTGTAAGTTCTTCACAGCTAAAGAAAGGAGATGTGTTTGTCTGTGAAGCCGGAGACGTGATTCCGTCCGATGGGGAAATAATCGAAGGATTGGCCTCTATCGATGAAAGTGCGATTACAGGTGAGTCTGCTCCGGTGATCCGGGAGGCGGGCGGCGATAAAAGCTCAGTGACGGGAGGTACGAAAGTATTGTCCGATCATATAAAAGTAATGGTGACCACCCAACCGGGAGAAAGTTTTCTGGATAAAATGATTGCACTGGTGGAAGGTGCGTCTCGTCAGAAAACTCCGAATGAGATAGCACTGACTATTCTGCTGGCTGGTTTTACACTTGTCTTTGTCATTGTGTGTGTGACGTTAAAACCGTTTGCCGATTACAGCAATACTGTCATTACCATTGCTTCACTTATTTCTTTGTTTGTGTGTCTGATTCCGACAACAATCGGAGGACTTCTTTCCGCTATCGGTATTGCCGGTATGGACCGTGCACTACGTGCGAATGTGATAACAAAATCGGGTAAGGCAGTGGAAACTGCCGGCGATATTGATACCTTGTTGCTGGATAAGACCGGAACTATCACCATCGGTAATCGTAAAGCTACCCATTTTCACACTGCGCCGGGCATTGATCTGCACGCTTTTGTAGAAAACTGTCTGCTTTCTTCTCTGTCCGATGAAACTCCGGAAGGCAAATCAATCGTAGAACTGGGACGTGAATCAGGTATCCGTATGCGCAGCTTGAATACGACAGGCGCGCGAATGATTAAGTTTACAGCCGAAACCAAATGCTCGGGTGTCGATTTGCCGGACGGAACTCAGATTCGTAAAGGGGCTTTTGATGCTATCCGTAAGATTGTGGAAACTGCCGGAAATAAATTCCCCGAAGAAGTGGAAAAGGTGATCGCTGCTATTTCAAGCAATGGTGGTACGCCGTTGGTGGTATGTGTTAATCGGAAAGTGACGGGTGTTATCGAATTGCAGGATATCATCAAGCCGGGTATTCAGGAACGTTTCGAACGCTTACGCAAAATGGGAGTGAAGACAGTGATGGTGACCGGTGATAACCCGCTGACTGCCAAATATATTGCAGAAAAGGCAGGTGTCGATGATTTTATTGCCGAAGCGAAGCCGGAAGATAAAATGGAATATATCAAGAAGGAACAACAGTCCGGCAAACTGGTGGCAATGATGGGGGACGGTACGAATGATGCTCCCGCTTTGGCTCAGGCGAATGTCGGAGTGGCAATGAACAGTGGTACGCAGGCTGCAAAGGAAGCCGGCAATATGGTAGATCTGGATAATGATCCTACCAAACTGATCGAGATTGTGGAAATCGGTAAGCAGTTGCTGATGACCCGTGGAACACTGACTACTTTCTCTATCGCCAACGATGTGGCTAAATATTTTGCCATTGTCCCCGCCTTGTTTATGGTGGCTATCCCCGAACTGGCGGCGTTGAATATCATGCAGTTGCATAGTCCTGAGAGTGCGATCCTTTCGGCAGTCATCTTCAATGCGATTATTATTCCGATCTTGATTCCGTTGGCTTTGCGTGGCGTTCAGTACAAGCCGATAGGTGCAAGTGCTTTGCTTCGCCGGAATCTGCTGATTTACGGTGTAGGTGGTGTGATTGCTCCGTTTATCGGAATTAAACTGATTGATTTATTAGTAGGTTTATTCTTTTAATTAAAAAACAATAGCGATGAAAACTTTATTTAAATCACTAAAGATAACTCTTGTTTTCTGTGTCTTTTTCTCCGTATTCTATATTCTTATTTTGTGGTTGTTTGCACAAGTGGCAGGACCTAATAAGGGAAATGCTGAAGTTGCCACACTGGATGGAAAAGTGGTGGGTGCGGCCAATGTCGGTCAGATGTTTACAAAAGATATTTATTTCTGGGGACGTCCTTCGTGTGCCGGAGACGGTTATGATGCTTCTAGTTCGTCCGGTAGCAACAAAGGACCCACGAATCCCGAATATCTGGCTGAAGTGGAAGCGCGTATCGATACGTTCCTTGTACATCATCCTTATCTGAGCCGTAAAGATGTTCCGGCGGAGATGGTAACGGCGAGTGCCTCCGGCCTCGACCCCAATATTACTCCGCAATGTGCATACGTGCAGATAAAGAGAGTGGCACAGGCACGTGGCCTGACTGAAAACCAAGTGAAAGAAATCGTTGATCAAAGTGTGGAGAAGCCTTTACTCGGAATTTTCGGAACGGAGAAAATAAATGTGCTGAAGCTGAATATAGCACTTGAAGAGAATAAATAACCAAACACTGGGCGGCGTGCCTGTCCGAATCGTTTTAGTTATTTATTGCGGTTCAAATAAACAGGGCTGGACAGGGCGCTGCTCTTTTTTAGAAACATAAAATAAAAAGATAAATATGAAGAGTTTTTTTAGTAAGAAGATTGTTGTAGGAGCATTGGTTGCGGCAACTGTATGCGTATCGGGTATAACGGATGCAAAAGCACAGGAATTTGCTGTGCAGGGAGATATTGTCAGTTCCTATGTCTGGCGGGGAATGTACCAGGGTGGAGGTGCGGCTTTTCAACCCACGCTGGGGTTTGGGTTCGATAATTTTTCTGTTACCGCATGGGGATCTACTAATTTCAGTGGGGGGAATAAAGAACTGGATCTGACTCTTGCCTATAAGTTTGGTAAGGCGGGACCTACGCTGACGGTTGCCGATTTGTGGTGGGAAGGTGAAGGGGCATATAAATATTTTAATTTTAAGAGCCACGAGACGGGACATCATTTTGAGGCGGGATTGGCTTATACGTTGCCCGTAGAGAAGTTTCCCCTGTCCGTAGCGTGGTATACGATGTTTGCCGGAAAAGACAAGAAGCTGAATGATAGCGGAGAACTGAAGCAGAATTATTCCTCCTATCTGGAACTGAACTATCCTTTCAGTGTGAAAAATGTCGATTTAAATGTAACTTGCGGCGCAGTGCCGTATAAGGCGGAGGGTATCTACACGAATAGTGGCTTCGCCGTGACTAATGTAGCTTTAAAAGGAATGACAGAGATAAAAATTAATGATAAGTTTTCATTGCCGATATTTGCACAGGCTATATGGAATCCATGTGTTGAAGATGCTTTTTTGGTTTTTGGCGTAACTTTAAGACCATAGATATAAACTCATGAATTTTTATTATGCAGAAACCCGTGGTGATCGTGATGATTACTACGGGTTGAAATAGTTTATAAACAGCAATTAATGAAATGGATATGGATAGAGAACAGAGTGTACAACATTTTTTGGATCTGATCAAGAAGTCTCATCGAGGCAAGTTTAAAATCTATATCGGCATGATAGCCGGTGTAGGGAAGTCTTACCGTATGCTTCAGGAGGCTCATGAACTACTGGAGAATGGGGTGGATGTACAAGTCGGCTATATTGAAACTCACGGGCGTGCCGGAACGGAGGCTCTGATGCAGGGGCTGCCTGTGATCCCCCGACGTAAAATTTTCTATAAAGGAAAAGAGTTGGAGGAAATGGATGTGGACGCCATTATCCGCCTTCATCCCGAGATTGTGATTGTGGACGAACTGGCACACACCAATGTGGAAGGCAGTTTGAACGAGAAACGTTGGCAGGATGTGATGACTCTGTTGGATGAGGGGATTAATGTGATTTCCGCAATCAATATCCAGCATATCGAGAGTGTGAATGAAGAAGTGCAGGAGATTACAGGGATCGAGGTGAAAGAACGGGTGCCGGACAGTGTGCTTCAGGAAGCGGATGAAGTGGTGAATATCGACTTGACAGCGGAAGAACTGATCTCGCGTCTGAAAGCAGGAAAGATATACCGTCCGGAAAAGATTCAGACAGCGCTGGATAATTTCTTCCGGACCGAGAATATCCTTCAACTGCGGGAACTGGCTCTGAAGGAAGTGGCGCTCCGGGTGGAGAAGAAGGTGGAGAATGAGGTTGTGATGGGTGTCTCGGTCGGAATCAGGCATGAGAAGTTCATGGCTTGTATCAGTAGTCATGAGAAAACACCCAGGAGGATTATCCGGAAGGCGGCACGTCTGGCAACACGATATAATACGACTTTCGTTGCTCTCTATGTGCAGACTCCGAGGGAGAGTATGGACCGGATTGATCTGGCCAGTCAGCGTTATTTGCTGAATCATTTTAAGCTGGTAGCAGAACTGGGCGGAGAGGTCATCCAGGTGCAGTCGAAGGATATTCTGGGGAGTATTGTCAAAGTTTGTCGGGACAAGCAAATATCTTCTGTTTGCATGGGAACTCCTAATCTGAGATTTCCTCATGCCATTTGCTCCATACTCGGATATCGAAAGTTTTTGAATAATTTGTCACAAGCTAATGTAGATTTGATTATACTTGCATAATATTAACCGTATGAACGATATGAATATTAAAACAAAACTGATTCTCGGCATCGGGATGCTGGCGGGAATGATTATTTTGCTGGTAACACTTTCTGTTGTGAACCTTCAGTTGCTGACTGCCACAGAACCTGACAGTCCTGCCGCTATGCCGGCATTGGAACGCGCTCTGTTGTGGATTTCCGTTACCGGCGGTATTTGTATATTGACCGGATTGACATTGCTGTATTGGTTGCCCCGAACAATCAGTAAACCCATCAAGGAACTGAAACAAGGGATTCTTGAAATAGCCAATCATAATTATGAAGAACGGCTGGATATGAGAAATAATCAGGAGTTTCGGGAAGTCGCCGAGAGTTTCAACCGTATGGCGGAACGTCTGGCCGAGTATCGGGCAAGTACGTTAGCGGATATTCTTTCTGCCAAGAAATTCATTGAGGCCATCGTGAACAGTATCGACGATCCGATAATCGGTCTGAATATGGATCGTGAGATTTTGTTTATTAATGAGGAAGCACTGAACGTGCTGAATCTGAAAAGAGGTAATGTCATACGTAAATCTGCGGAAGAATTGTCTTTGAAGAATGATCTGCTTCGCCGGCTGATTCGTGAATTGGTGACGCCGGGAGATCAGAAAGAGCCGTTAAAGATATATGCCGATGATAAAGAGAGTTATTTCAAGGCTTCCTATATTCCTATCATAAATACGGATGCAGGGAAGGATGAACCCAGCAAATTAGGGGATGTCATTCTGCTGAAGAATATAACGGAATTCAAGGAACTGGATTCTGCCAAGACTACATTTATTTCGACCATTTCACACGAATTGAAAACTCCGATTGCGGCTATCATGATGAGTCTGCAGCTATTGGAAGATAAACGTGTCGGTGAGCTGAATGATGAACAGGAACAGTTGTCCAAAAGCATCAAGGAAAATAGCGAACGCCTGTTGAGCATTACGGGCGAATTGCTGAATATGACTCAGGTAGAGGCAGGCAAGCTGCAATTAATGCCGAAGATAACGAAGCCCATTGAACTGATAGAATATGCGATTAAAGCTAATCAGGTACAAGCGGATAAGTTCAATATTCAGATAGAAGTAGAGTACCCGGAAGAGAAAATCGGCAAGCTCTTTGTCGATAGTGAAAAGATAGCTTGGGTATTGACTAATTTGCTCAGCAATGCGATTCGTTATTCTAAAGAAAACGGGCGTGTCGTGATTGGTGCCAGGCAGGAAGGAGATATGATCGACCTGTACGTTCAGGATTTCGGTAAAGGCATCGATCCCCGTTACCACAAGAGTATTTTCGACCGTTACTTCCGTGTTCCCGGAACAAAAGTTCAGGGCAGCGGACTCGGTTTGTCTATTTCGAGAGACTTTGTGGAAGCGCATGGCGGTACGCTGACAGTAGAAAGTGAACTGGGAAAAGGAAGTCGGTTTGTGATGCGACTGAAAGCATAAAAGAGAATGTTCGGAAAGTGTCCGAGGCGGTTGCTGTGATAAATAAATGTGGTAGCTGATTTAATTTGAAATGAAACTTTGGGAATCAAGACATTGCAGCGTCTTTTAAAATCTTTATATTTGCAGACTAATTGAAGTTAAAGTCAAATTTATACAATATAATAACTTAAAAGAACCAGAATCAGATGAAACAGGACATGATTGTTATCCTTGACTTGGGTAGTCACGAGAATACGGTATTGGCGCGCGCCATCCGTGCATTAGGAGTTTATAGTGAGATTTATCCTCACGACATCACAGTAGAAGAACTGAAAGCATTGCCCAACGTAAAGGGTATTATTATCAATGGTGGACTGAACAACGTGATCGACGGTGTTGCTATTGACGTGAATCCGTCTATTTATACGATGGGGATTCCTGTTATGGCTGCCGGTCACGATAAAGCGACTTGCGCAGTGAAGCTTCCGGCATTTACAGATGATATCGAGGCTATTAAGGCTGCTATAAAGTCTTTCGTATTTGATACTTGTCAGGCTGAAGCTAACTGGAATATGGCGAACTTTGTCAATGACCAGATCGAGCTGATCAGACGTCAGGTGGGTGATAAGAAAGTATTGCTGGCATTGTCGGGTGGTGTTGACAGCTCAGTGGTAGCTGCTTTACTTTTGAAGGCAATCGGTGAAAATTTGGTATGCGTGCACGTAAATCACGGCTTGATGCGTAAAGGTGAGTCTGAAGATGTTGTTGAAGTATTCAGCAACCAATTGAAAGCAAATCTGGTTTATGTAGATGTAACAGACCGCTTCCTGGATAAATTGGCAGGTGTGGAAGATCCCGAACAGAAACGTAAGATTATCGGTGGTGAGTTTATCCGTGTGTTCGAAGAAGAAGCACGTAAACTGGATGGTATCGATTTCTTAGGTCAGGGTACTATTTATCCGGATATTGTAGAGAGCGGAACGAAGACTGCCAAGATGGTGAAATCTCATCATAATGTAGGCGGTCTGCCTGAAGATCTTAAGTTCCAGCTTGTAGAGCCCTTGCGCCAGTTGTTCAAGGATGAAGTGCGTGCTTGTGGTCTGGAGTTGGGGTTGCCTTATGAGATGGTTTACCGTCAGCCGTTCCCCGGTCCTGGTTTAGGTGTACGTTGTCTGGGTGCTATCACACGCGATCGTCTGGAAGCAGTACGTGAGTCTGACGCCATTTTGCGTGAAGAGTTCCAGATTGCCGGCCTGGATAAAAAGGTATGGCAATACTTTACCGTAGTGCCTGACTTTAAATCTGTTGGTGTACGCGATAATGCCCGTTCTTTCGATTGGCCGGTGATTATCCGCGCTGTCAATACGGTAGATGCTATGACAGCTACTATTGAACCGGTAGACTGGCCTATCCTGATGAAAATCACAGACCGTATTCTGAAAGAAGTGAAGAATGTGAATCGTGTTTGCTATGATATGTCGCCGAAACCTAATGCGACTATTGAATGGGAATAAGAGTATAGAGCATTAAATAGAATAGCCCCCGGAAGCTGAATATAAACTTTCGGGGGCTAATTTTTTGCATTTAGCGTCACCTATGGCGTCACCTGCCACCAATTGATGTATAAAAGAAAAAGGCACCCAAGAGTGGAAGCCTCTCAAATGCCTTATTCTTATCAAGTAGCGGGACCCGGGATTGAACCGGGGACCTCATGATTATGAATCATTTAGAATGATTTTTTGTGATTTTTATTGGATGATATATTTGCTTATTTATCAGTGATTTAATACTTTTGTGACATTGTCTGATAACGACTGATTCTTAGAAAATAAAGCTTTTTGTGTTCCCGTTGTGTTCCCAAATGGCTTATTAAAGTGTTTTGTTTTATGTTTTTAAATATGATGATTTATGGATAAAAAGTATATAAGTTGTTTGGTTAATGACAAAGTTGGTGTTTGTGCAATAAGTCTTGTTCTAGACAAAAGGCATGTGAGGAATGGAGGTAAATATCCTATAGCTTTACGTTTTACTATAGATCGAAAAAGATTGTATTATCCGTTGGGAGATAAATATACAGAAAAAGAATTTGATGCTATTTGTAGAGCAAAAAATACAGGTCGAAGATCCAATATTAAGAGTGAGAAGGAAACTAACTTTGAGTGTAAGATGCTTTTAGAACAAACATTTAAATCTTATGTTGATATAGTACAGGATTTGGATAAAACTTCTAAACTTAGTTTGAATATGATCATGACTCGGTTAACTGGAAAAAATGAAGAAGATTCATTTTTGTTAGTATGGGAAGATATTATTAATAATAGGTCTGTGGGAACTGCAGATAGTTATACTACGGCAAAAAAATCATTTATTAAGTATGCGGGAGTAATATCTGGTTTTAATGTATCCAAGAGTACAATTGAGAAATGGATTAAAGGAATGGAGAATGATGGATTTACTAAAACGACTATTGGAATATATTTAAGGGCATGTCGGGTTGTGTGGAACGAGTGTACACAAAGGGGATTTTTAGGTAAAAAAGAATATCCGTTTGGTAAAGATAAAAGTTTGATCACGATTCCTGTAGGTAGTACACGAAAAAAAGAATATCTGAATGTAGAGCAAATGACGGAATTGTATCAAGTGTTTATTTATAAAAAATATCCAGAATCATGGCAAAAGAGTTATATAGAAAAGGTTCATTTTTCTTTAGGGTTGTTTTTGGTACAATATTTATGTAATGGTTTTAACTTAGCAGATGCTGCACGGCTTCGATACAACGATTATTATTATATTAGTGGCAAACAGTCTTTTCAGTTTATGCGTTATAAAACTAAGGATAGAAGTGAAAATAATAGCGAGGTGGTAATTCCAATTATTGAACCTTTGAGAATTATTTTGTCGGAAATTGCTGCACCAGAGGAAAGAGGGGGATTGGTATTTCCTTCTATATTGAAGGGGGAAACAAATGAAGTACAGGTAAGAAAACTGATAGCATTAGAAAATAGTAACATTCAAGATCGGATGAAAAAGTTGACTATGGCTTTAAATTGGGAGATTTTTCCTAGCAGTACTTGGTGCAGGCATTCTTTTGCAACAAATTTAACTCATGCGGGAGTTCCTATTAATTATATAAGTGACAGTATGGGGCATTCTCATGATGAAAATATTACTGCGCGTTATATAGACATTTTTCCATATGAGCAGCAAGTGCTATATAATAATAAATTATTAAATTTAGCCAATGAGAAAATGACTCCGATTACTAAATTGTTAAATTCACTTACTCCTGATGAATTGAAGACTCTAATAACTGTAGTGAAGAGTAAAACAAAGGAGTGACAGGCGTAGTAGGATATTACTGAAGTCTGGATAAAATGAATTCGACACAATTGAAAGAACTTTGTGAGCATATCAGGAGTATAGCTTAACAAAATTTTCTATATTTGAGGCAGCATTCGGGAAAAACGGGTGCTGCTTTTAATTTTGTTGTTAATCATAAATATGAAGAAAAACATGAAATTTGATAAATTAGATAAAAGAACAGCAACAGAACGCTTGCAGCTTTATGAGGATGCACTTGGTGCATTTGAACTTCTGCGCAGAATAAGGGAATCTCAATATGTGTATCTTTTTTGGGACCAGTCCGCTTTAATGAAAATATCTATGGTAACTCATTTTAAGAGAGTTGAAATTGAAGAAACCCGGCAATTATTCTTGATATATGAGGATATAGACGCCATTTTGCAAAGAATTGCAGATGTCGGTGATGTAGAGTTACCGTTGGATAACAAAACTAGGTACGAAAAGATATCTATAGGTCTATCGTACTTACTGTTCTTGCTTCACATGCTAGAAGACAATGTCTCCCCTGATATGCTTGCTATACTTGTCGGTATTCTTATTAAGATATCTAGTAAAGAGGATTTAGACAAGACGTTGACAGAAATCCGGCAGATAGGCATCCCTCTGTTGAATGCCCAGATTAGACTAGAACAAAACAATGTTTTTTCCGCTAAAGTATTAAAGCCTGTCCTGCAAATACTATCAAGAGCTTATGCCAATATTGGGATTGATTTCTTCATGTCGTTACCTCAAGGTGACAAGTGGGAGAAATACAAAATAACCAAAAGGGAATTCTTCAAGCTGTTATATATGTTACCCCGTAAAGAGTCTCTTGCTGTATTAAAGTATATACCAGAAATAGATTATAGCCAGTTAGTCGATATCTATGAAAATAAGGACGCAGACCGTTTTCTGGCAATAAGCGAGAATCTAAAAATCGATTATGTAATGGCCAGTTATAACTGTTATGCCAATTTTATGTCGATTTTTGACATGGCTAAAAGAATGGCAGGCATTGATGTTTTTTCTTCCGCAGGTAAAACGCTAATGTCTTTAATAATGGGTCGTTCAAATATTAATCATTATTCGTTGAAGAATGTTTCTGATTCCGACCTTTATTTTATGCTCCGTGGATTTAAATCTCAGATTCGTGAAGCAGATAAATGCGGAGACAATGAAGAGAAAATCAGACTAATAGATAAGGCAACTTCCATTCTTGAGAAAAACAACCGTGCTTTTTATGATATTATATTTCCTCTTCTATGCCATAACAATAGGATAATTCCATTGAAGGATTCCTTGAAAATAGAGGAAATATTACAGACTCCCCCCTATAAAGAGAAAATAGAAAAAGCCCGTCAAGAGTATTTGGCTTCTCTGAAATATGTATCGGATGAAACGACTGATGGATATAGTAGAACCTCCTTTTCCCGTATAATAAAAAGCCTGACTCCTTATTTTAAGCTTACACCCGCAGACAAACTTAAAGCAGGAAAATGTTTTTGTGATTTTTTCCTCATGGATCTAATTCAGATAGCTTCTAATTTATCATCATATTATGATATACATGGATTTGCTTATATTCTGTATAATGCCAAATGCTTTAATTTAAACGGAGTGGCATTTAATGACTTCGTGAAGCTAATAATAGATATTTTTCCTTTCTCCCATATTCAGATTAATGCACAACCTTATTCTTTGAGCAAATCTGAAACCAAAGCAAATAGTTTAATAGACAAACATAAGGCTTTGAAAGAATTGTTTGAATCAAATTTCAAATCAAAAGAAGAATAAATCACGATTCTTTTCCTGGCGTTCCTCCGAGATTCCTCACGCATCGTCCTATAAACTAGATAAGTGTTTAGTTTATAGGATTTTATATATTCGACAATTCACTTTTCCATTCCACAAGCATTATTTTATAGTAATTTTAATTTCTCGTTCTCTACCTTTACAAACGAATCCAGCACGTGTATGAATTCAATATTCAATATGAATTTTAAAATTATAAATCATGGAGACATTTGTATTAAAGAACAAGCCTCTTTTCCAGTCTACTTTGGGTGATTTGGTGGAGGTCTTGAAAGAAGAGTTAGGCTTTGCAAGCGAGAGTGGTAACGATGAAAAGGACAACATCTTCCCATCTGGTGGTAAACATTATGTCCGGGGCATGAAAGAACTGGCAAAAGCTCTTCATTGCTCCATTTCGACTGCTCAACGCATAAAGAGTAGCGGTGTCATTGATGCAGCCATTTCCCAAAACGGTAAGGTCGTTGTAATTGATGTTGAGCGGGCTTTGGACATATTGAGAGTTTCTAATAAAAAATGGGGACGCAAGTAGTCTCAGGTAATTAATCGGAATAGACAGTTTCGCTGAGAAATATGCCGGCTGTTTTCAACGGTGGAGCTGTCTGTTCATAAATCAAGAAGGAATCTATGAAAAGTCTATTGACCTTCAATGAAGTTCATATGTAGTTTAATAGGTATAAATTTATGGATGTAAAAGATAGCCTACTGTCAGGTGTGTCTTTGTATAACAGCTTGATTTCAAAAGGATTATTCCTTTGTTTTATTGCTTATATTTGCTCTCGAAAATGAACATAACTTATAATTTCTTTAATTATGGTAGATGATAACAAACCTCTTTCTGTATCTGATATTGAGCAGAAAGAACAAATGAATTAAACGATGCTAGAAAACAATCAAAATCCTGTGACTGAAGTATCAGAGCAGGGAGCCGTTCAAGCAACGGTAGAGAATGTTAATAATGGTATGATACCTCAGGGTAGTGCTACGTCTGATAGTAACAGTAGCATAAATGCTGTTGTGCCAAATGGGACAGCATCAAGTGGGACGCTCCTAAGTGGGACAGTTCTGCAGAATTCCTATCTTAAGATGTGGGACGGGGAACCTTTGTCTGAAGGAAAGTTGTATCACCGCAATGAAATGATAGGTTTGCCTGAATGTTCCATCATGGAAAACCGTGACTTTTTGGGACGTGCGGAAGAATGGCAGAATAAGTGTCGTGAAGTAGGTATGGCCCAACCGGCCAAGTATGTCAGAGCCCGGATTGTCAAACAGGCCGGATATACTCCTGCGCTATTCAACCAGGAAAAAGGAGAATGGGAAAAGGTTTCCGAAGACTTGTTGGACCGGTATTATTGTCGAATGGACGGTCACGGACGTGCTGCGGGACATGACCTGGAATTAGCCGCGGCTATGAAGAATCCGGTTTATCAACCTTTCGATTTCATCTTCTTTTTTGAGGATATTCATGATCCGGATATATTCCGGAAACAGTTTGTCTCCATTAACTTCGACACGAAGAAGACGACCAATGCCGAACTTGCGGGTTATGCTGCTGCGGTATATAAGAATGCGGATACGCAATATTACAATGACTTGCTCAAGACCGGTTATGTTGCCAAAGCCGCCGCATATTATGCGTATGCCAAAGAACCTTCCCGGGATGATATGAAGAAGATCAACGAGGGGACGTCTGTAAGTGTTGACCGTCCGATGGTCGATGCAATGAAACGTGCCTTGGCGGTATATCGGAAAATATTTACGGGGAAAGCATCGTCAAAGCTTCTAAATGGTGTTCCTCTTGCCCGCTGGACTTATAATCGGCTCAAGCAGGAGACTGACAAGGAGAAACTGCTAAAGACTATCACCCAGAAATTTTCTGTTCTTACTCCCCAATATGTTGCCGTATTGCAGGAGGCCAGAGGTGTCAAGGGTGACAGGACCCGGACCACTGAAATTGTTTTGGGAGAATTGTTTGACAATATTCTTAAGGATTGATTATGTTTTTGGGGCAGTAGTAATTATTGCCCCTCTCTAAAGAAATAGATATATGGATAATGCTTTTAAAGTACGGACATTCAAAGAGGTGATTACCGATAAAAATAATTTTAAGGAGCCGGGAGCGGTTCTGGGAGATTTCATCAAGGAAGGCGAACTTTCGGTTATCGGGGTTGCAGCTAATTGTTCGGAAACAGCTTTTTGTTACGATATCGCCTTTGCCAATGCATCAGGCCTGTGCCATTGGGAAGAACCGGTCAGTGATAAAATAAGGAAAACACTTTGTGTTGACTTTGAACTGTCAGATTCTCAAATAGCCCGTCGATATGCCAATGTTCCCGACTTTGTCTCTTGTAGTGTAAGAAGGGCACATCCGGTTTCTTCTGCACACGGCTGTTCTCCGGAAGATACAATAAGAAACATAGAGAAGCTGGTAGAGGAAAACCGTCCCGAGCTTGTTATTATTGATGACTTGGAGGCTCTGACAGGCAATGCTGTATCAGTGTCTGTTGTAAAAAAGACGATGGAAGGTCTGAACCATATCAGGGAGTCATTCGGGCTTACTATGATACTGGTTGCACATTTTCGTAAACGTAACGGTAGAAATCCTATTGAAATCAGTGATATAGAGGGAAGTCCCGTTATCTGTAACTATACCGACAGTATAGTTGCCATCGGCAGTTCAGTGGAAGGTACTGAAATAAAATACCTGAAACAACTGAAGACCCGCAGTACCCAAAAGATGTCGGAGGTTGTTGTTATGTGTCTGGAGGATGTTCCCTGGCTTCATTTTGATTTTATACGGTTTGATGATGAATTCAACCACCTTGTCAACAGTCAGAAAAGTCGCAGCACGATTACTGACTTCATGGGAGAGAATATTGTAAGATTGAACTCTGAAGGTTTCAGCATACGTTCGATAGCAGAGATGCTGGGGCTCTCAAAGAGTGTGGTCGGAAGATTTCTAAAAGACCGGAACTCATATTCCCCTCAATTGAACTATGATTAATTGCGGTGTATATTGTTTCCGGATAGAATATTATAATATTTTTCATAGATAAAGGAGTATATGGCGGGTACAGGTACCAACTTGCCATTCTCCACTTAAATTAATTAAAGTTATGACAACATTTTTAAGACGGGCAGGAGGACATGAACTTCCTGTCACAACCCCTCTTATGCCTGAAAATATCCCGGGAATGAAGGAGATAAAGGGTTTAATAAAAGTGGATATTATTAATTCTAACTAAAAAAAGAAATGAAAAAGGAATATCATGGGAAGGCAATTTATCAGCCTTCCGGCAAAGCTGCCGAATATGGAGAATGGGCTTGTAATTTTCATATTGGCTGTTCAAATTGGTGCGACTATTGTTACTGCTCAAAAGCTTTGCATCCAGGTTTGTGGAGTTCTACAGTAACCTTGAAAAAGGCCTTCAAGGATGAACAGGATGCTATTGCGGTATTTAAGAAGGAACTCTCCATAAATTTGCAGGCACTACGTGGGGCCGGATTATTTTTCAGTTTTACCACCGATCCGCTGCTTCCTGAAACAATGGAACTGACAGCACAGGGAGTAAAGACTTGTGTGGAGAACGGTGTGAATGTGAAAGTTCTGACCAAGCGTGCCGATTTCATAGACAATTTCTTTGGGTTGCTGACTAGCTATGGGAACTTTGATGAGGACCAGTATAGGGAGCACACGGCTTTCGGATTCACCCTGACCGGACATGATGAACTGGAACGGGGGGCATCATCCAATATAGAACGTATCGGTGCTATGGAGGAACTGCATAACAGGGGGTATAGAATATTCGCTAGTATAGAACCGATTGTAGACTTTCCGTCTTCTATGCAGATGATTAAAGGCTCCCTTCCTTCTTGTGATCTCTATAAAATAGGATTGATGTCAGGCAATGGGGTAACGTATGATCCGGTTGAAGCACAGAACTTTTTATCGGAACTACAGCAGTTACCCGGACAACCTAAAATTTACCTGAAGAATTCTCTGGTCAGATTTCTTGATGTGGATAGAAAGATACTGCCTGAGAACTTTGTAGAGAGTAACTACAATATGTTCGGCTGAGGATAATGCACATGGGAAGTCTCGAATGAAGGGGCTTCCCCTTAATCTCAATTATATTATGGGTAGATTGAATTCAAACCGGGAAAGATGCGGTTCATTAACAGGTATGATAGCATGGGGAGAGTTAAAGAGCTGTTTTTAGTTTATGAATTCATTGAGAACTATATTAACGTAAGTTTGATATTATTTTGCAATAAAGTAATTTATGCTTTTATATCAAATTCACGTTAAATATAATGGCAAGTTGTATTCGTAGACATTATCGAGGCTCTGGATAATCCCCGCCATAAATCCTTGTCCGATATGTGCGGTAAAAATAGGACCGGAGCAAAGCAAATCCGGCGGGGAATTGTTGGAAAGCTGGAAAGAAGTTGGAAATTGGTATTTTATGAAAGACAGTCAGGTTTGTCACAGGATTCCTTCATATGAAAAATGAACTTCCTGCCCTTTTCGGTGTTTTCTATCTCGCACATTCTTTTTTTCTTTCATATCTCATTGACTATAAATATAATACAAAAGAGATACTCAGTACAGGCTTACCGTATTGGGCTCAGTCTTTATAAAATAGTAATAACGAATTAATAAAAAGTGAAAAGATGACATCAGTAAAAATTAAGTTTAGGGCTTCTACAATGGCTGATAAAGAAGGGTATTTATATTATCAGATAATCCATAACCGTATTATCAGGCAGATCAGCACTGATTATAGAATATTCTCATCGGAATGGGATAATAATTCCGGAATGATAATATTGTATCCGGAAGGTGTTGATACGGAGCGTGCCAGTATAGTTTTGTCTATACAAGAACGCATTCGCTGGGATAAAGTGCGGCTGAACAAGATTATAGAGTCGTTGGATAATCAGGAGAGCGGATATACTGCCGACGATGTAGTGCAACAATTTAATGATCGTGCCAAAGAACAGTCTTTTTTTGATTTCATGCTGAATGTTATTGTCGGGTTGAGAAGACTAGGCAAAGTGCGCACTTCAGAAACTTATACGGCCGCACTCAAAAGCTTTATGCGATTCCGGAACGAACGGGATGTAATGTTGGAGGAGATAGATTCGGAAATGATGATGCTTTATGAGGCCTGGTTAAAGGAACGGGATATTTCCATGAATACTATCTCATTTTACATGCGTATTCTTCAGGCGACTTATAATCGCGCCATTGAAAAAGAATTGACTGTGCAGCGGTATCCTTTCAAACATGTCTATACAGGAGTTGAGAAAACAGTGAAAAGGGCTGTTCCATTTAAGTATATAAAGAAAATTAAGGATTTGGAACTTCCAGCCGGTTCTTCTATTGATTTTGCCCGCGATATGTTTCTTTTCAGTTTTTATACCCGTGGCATGTCGTTTGTTGATATGGCCTATCTAAAAAAGAAAAATCTAAAAAATGGCGTTTTGACTTATCGCAGGCGTAAGACAAAGCAACAGCTTACCATTAAATGGGAGAAACCTATGCAGGAGATAGTGGACAAGTATCCTGATACAAATATGTATCTGTTGCCTATTATCAGAGAAGTTGAAAATGAAAGGAAACAGTATGAGAATGCGCTTCATCTTATTAATAACAAGTTAAAGGAGATTTCCATAATGATCAACTTGGCTGCCCGGCTGACAATGTACGTTGCGCGTCATTCATGGGCAAGTGTGGCAAAAAGTAAAAATATTCCTATCTCAGTCATCAGTGAGGGTATGGGACATGATTCAGAAAGTACGACACAAATATACTTGGCTTCGTTGGATAACTCGGTTATAGATAAGGCGAATAAGTTGATACTTAAAAATCTATAGCCATAGTGTTTAGCAAAACGCTTCGTCTCTTGATAAGAGATGAATTTACAAATGCAAAGGTACGAAAAAAAAGTAAATGGGAGCATGTTTTAACAATAAAGTTTCTTTTTCACCTAAAATATAATATGAGTGTTTAGCATAAATGCATAATTGTATTACATAATAATCTTATAATCAACTATTAATATAATATATTCATCTCTTATCAAGAGACGAAGTTTTAATAGAGTGTTCTTATACTTAAGAATTTGGTTAAAGATATTAATTTTAATCTTCTTTATTGGGGGGATGGATGAAGTATTAGACTTGATTAATAAGAAAAAGGCAACGCTTGAATTTCTAAGAAATAGCATAAGCCGGAACATATATTAGTATGAGGGACGATGCCACTGTATATAGTTCAGTAACTCTTACTAACGTCATGGGAGACAATATCAGTAACGGGACAGGCCAGGCACTAGTCTCGGAAGTGAGAGGTTTATCTAAAGGTAAAGGGGGAGCAAATTGGTGCTACCTCTTTATTCATCATACGAAGGTGAATGCGGTAAATGAGAAGTTAAAAGAGAGGTATTGTACTTTCATTCATAAAAGTGTAGTGTATAAACGCAAAAACAAACGTATCGCAAAAGATGAGAAGCCAACTATATCCGGTCTCGTTTTTGTACAGGGAGAAAGTGATGACATACAATCCTTCTTGTGTGAAAACTTTTTTGGTTTGTATCTGGTGAAAGATTGCAGTACAGGTAAGATTGCGGTTATACACAATAATGTGATGCAATCTTTCATGCAAGTGTCCCAGGTGGAACCAGCCCGTATTCGTTTTATGCCCCATACTTTTGATTATTATTCTTCGGGTAATACTTTGGTCAGGATTACTTCTGGTCCATTAACAGGATTGGAGGGATACCGGATACGTATTTCCCGTGATAAATGTCTGGTTACATCTATAGGTGGAATGACTGTTGCCATAGGCGGTATATATAAGGAAAGTTTTGAGAATATAGATGAATATGTCAGACAACGAAGAGAATTATTATGCAAAGAGAGCCAGGAGGAATGTTTTACATTAACTTCGTGTCAATCAGAGATTGCCCAGTGTTTCTTTACTCCTCAAAATCAAATGGATGTAATGGCAATAGGCAGTGCTCTTAACTTATGGATTGTAAAAGCAGAATCATATATCAAAGAAAAGAATTTCGATAAGGCAGTGGAAATTACTTTGTTTATCTTAAATAAGATTGGAAATTGTTTTCATTCCATATATAGCGATCCCCGTATCAAAAATTTCAAAGAAATAAATGCCGTATGTTGCAATGCGGACAAAATTTTGATTTCTGTTTTGAACAGTGTTGACGTATCTGTGGATCTAAAAGAAATAATAAAGAGTGAAAGAAGGTCGCTTGTTATTTGTTATCCGTTTTTGCCAATGGAATTGTAGGCGGTGAAATAAGCAGATTATATTATATGATTATTGCAGTAAATTTTGACGGAACGACCGTGGACTACAGATAGGAAAAGAGATTCTTTTATCTATCATGCTGATATAATATACGAAACTGTAAAATGAAGGTTTGCCGGCATTATTTGATGTGACACGTTTCTTTTTAAAACTCCAATGACCACACAATCGGAAAATACAAAACGTATTGCTAAGAATACACTAATGCTATATGTACGTATGCTGTTCAGTATGCTGGTGTCGCTTTATACGTCACGGGTGGTACTGAATGCATTGGGCGTGGAGGATTATGGTATATATAATATAGTAGGTGGTTTTGTGGCGATGTTTTCTCTTGTTTCATCTTCTCTGTCATCATCTGCAAGTCGGTTTATTACATTTGAACTTGGGAGAGGTGACCATGAAAGGCTAAGGAAAGTTTTTTCCACTTCTTTAAGCACTCAGATTACGCTTTGTCTGATAATTTTTATATTGTTAGAAACTATAGGGCTGTGGTTTCTAAATATTCATCTCACAATTCCCTCAGAAAGACTTGTTGCAGCACGTTATGTATTCCAGTTCTCCGTGGCAGCATTTATGGTGGGGTTGCTCAGCGTACCCTATAATGCTTCCATCATTTCCCACGAACACATGAATGTGTATGCTTATATGGGTATTGCCGATGTATTGTTACGTTTGTGTATCGTGATTTGTATAGCTTATTGTCCATATATAACGGATAGGCTGATTATGTATTCTTTCCTGTTATTGTTAGTAGGGATTTCTCTTCAGGTATTTTACGTATGGTATTGTCATAAGCATTTTCTTGAATGCCGTAGTAAAATACGTTTTCATAAGAACTTTTTCAAAGAGATGGGAGGATTTGCCGTATGGAATTTCATTGGTTGTACAGCGGGATTGCTTAAAGACCAAGGAGTAAATATACTGCTCAATATGTTTCATGGTCCTGTATTGAATGCAGCGCGTGGAATAGCGGTGTCAGTAAGTACGGTAATTGGTTCTTTTGCGGGAAATTTTATGACTGCGCTTAATCCTCAAATCACTAAATCGTATGCGGCTGCAGATTATGACTATATGAACAAACTTGTGGCGCGTGGTTCGCGTTTTTCGTTCTATATCATGTTACTTTTAATTACGCCTGTTGTTTTAGAAACGGAATTTATACTCAAATTTTGGCTCAAAGGCTATCCTGATTTCACGGTTGCCTTTGTTCGTTTGTCTCTGTTCTTAAGCCTCGTTGATATCCTATCAAATACATTGATTACGTTGCAGACGGCAACGGGTAAAATACGTAACTATCAGTTGGTTGTAGGCGGTATGCTGATGATGAATTTCCCGTTGTCGTATCTTTGTTTGAAAGCGTCTCTCTCACCGGAGAGCGTGTATGCCGTAGCTATATCAGTGGCATTGTGCTGCTTGTTGTTGCGACTATTCTTTTTAACTCGTATGGTAGAGGCTTTTTCTTCAACTTCATTCATTAAGAATGTTGTGGCAAATGTAATAGGAGTATCGTTTCTTTCATTTGCATTACCGGGAATATTGCATTTTTTCTTTCCAGATGGTTGGATACGTTTTTTTACTATATTGTTTGTAAGTCTTGTATGCACAGGGCTTGCTGTGCTATACATAGGTTGTAGCTCTTCAGAGAGAAGATTCATATACGATAAGATTTTGGTGTTACGTACAAGAATTATCGAGAAGATATAAAACATTTTATCCGTGATAAACATTAAACAAAAGCAATTGTGTTGTGGTTGTGAAGCTTGTGTACAAGTTTGTTCCAAACAGTGCATTACGTTGGAGGAAGATAAGGAGGGATTCCTTTATCCTTATGTTGATGCTTTTCTTTGTGTGGATTGTGGTTTATGCGAGAAAGTATGTCCTGTGATAAATCAGAGTACACCTAATGAATCTATAGCTGTCTATACTGCTGTAAATCCTAATGAAGAAATTCGTCGGCAAAGTTCTTCCGGAGGTATATTCACGTTGTTATCAGAAACGGTTATTGCAGAAAGTGGGGTTGTCTTTGGTGCTAGATTTGATGAGCATTGGGACGTAATCCATGACTATACCGAAACATATGAGGGCTTGGCAGTTTTTCGTGGATCTAAATATGTGCAAAGTCGGATTGGAGATGTATATAGCCAAGTTAAACAATTCGTGAAAGCGGGGCGCAAGGTTATGTTTACGGGTACTCCGTGCCAAGTCAAAGGTTTGAAACAATATCTTTGTAGAGAATACGATAACTTGCTGACTGTTGACTTTGTTTGTCATGGTGTACCCAGTCCAAAAGTTTGGCGTACGTATTTGAATGAAGAAATCACACGTCAGTGCGAAGAAAAAAAAACAGTTTCATCTCACTTTAATTCATCGTTTTTTGAACGAGATGCCCTTGTGAAGGGGATATCGTTCAGAAACAAGGCATTTGGCTGGAAAAAATATAGTTTTGTCCTCACCCTCTCCAAGACCGTAGCCACAGGAGATAAAAAAATAGTTTCGTCCTCTTGCATATTCTATGATAATGCTTATATGCAAGCATTTTTGGCTAATTTCTCGTTGCGTCCTAGTTGCTATAACTGTCCGGCAAAAGCGGGAAAGTCCGGTAGCGATATAATGATAGGGGACTTTTGGGGAATTAATAATATAATGCCTGATTTTGATGATGACAGAGGATGTAGTTTAGTAATCTTGAACAGTAATAGAGGAGAAGCGGTGTTTTCACGCTTGAACATTAATTATAAAAAGGTTTTATATGCAGAAGTTGTAAGCAATAATTCGAACATTGAGGTTTCTGTGACAGAACCGCCGTATCGAAAACTGTTCATGATTTTGTTCAGTCGTTTCGGATTTAAGATGGCCCATAGAGTACTGTTTTCTAAAAATATAATATACAAAGTGCTGCGCTGTATCTGGTTGCAGACGTGTAAAATGCCATGAAAATCGGAATACTTACGCAGCCTTTGCACCGTAATTATGGCGGGATTCTCCAGAATTGGGCGCTTCAACATGTGTTGCTTGATATGGGGCATGAACCGGAGATGATATTTCTCTGTATGGGGAGTCGCCCCAAAGGAACGTTGCTGGCTATACGTTGTATGAGTTTTGCTAAATGTATTGTGAAAAAATTTTTGTTTGGGTGTAAGGATGTGTATCTTGATTCTGTGTTTAATCCACAATATAGCCCGAGTGGTCCACGATATGCTGATGCTGGGTTTGTACGTTGCATCCGTAAGACAAAACAGTTGACTGTGGACATGGATATAGCAAAGTATGTGACAAAAAGAGGTTATGATGCCTTTGTGGTGGGTAGTGACCAAGTATGGCGAGAAGAATACTCCCCTTTGATAACACATTATTTTCTTGGTTTTTTGCCAGAAGATGATAATCGAATCCGTATTGCTTATGCGGCATCGTTTGGCAAAACGAAAGGCTATATATCGAAAGAGTATATGCCATACTGTCGTAAGTTACTTCATCGATTCAATGCGGTTTCTGTACGTGAATACGAAGGGGTAGAGGTGCTCCAGAAAGACTTTGACTATGAGGACGGTGTCAAAGTGCTTGACCCGACACTTCTTCTTTCAGCAGATGAGTATAGGAAGTTAATAAAAGATAAAGACCGTATGCACAAATCAAAATCGCATATTGCGGTTTATCTCCTTGATTCATTGAAAGATAAGGACTCTATACCTGCAAGAGTTAGTTCACGACTTGGCATTCCTTTCAAGATGTTTTCAGCAGAATATCAAAAAGGAAGAATGTTGACTGTATCGCAATGGATTGCAGAGTTTGACAACGCTAGCTTTGTTATTACCGACTCGTTTCATGGTTGTGTATTTTCGATTCTATTTCATCGTTTTTTCATGGTTATTGCCAATGTTACTCGTGGAGTAGGTCGCATCGTTTCGTTATTACGTGACTGTGGACTTGAAAACCGTATAGTGTTCAGTTTCGAAGATTTTGAACAACGTATTGATGAACTAATATCTCCTATTGATTATACTCAAGTTGAAGAATTGTTAAAAAAGAAAAAAACAGAAAGTTTTCAGTTCCTTTGTAAAGCAATAAACAATGAACTGCATGATGTCGATTCCTAAAATTTCAGTAATAGTACCTATATATAACGCTGAGAAGCATCTTAATAGATGTGTAAGTTCTATTCTATCACAAACATTCGTTGACTTAGAACTTTTGCTTATTGATGATGGAAGTAGAGATAATTCGAAAAAAATTTGTGATGAATATGCAGAAAAAGACAGCCGAGTCAGAGTGTTTCATAAATTAAACGAAGGTGTTAGCTCAGCACGTAATCTCGGACTTGACAATGTGCATGGTGAATGGATCATTTTTATAGATGCGGACGATTATTGGATTGAGGATACAGCGTTGAAACATTTGTATGATTTTGCAAAAACAAATGATTTAGATGTTGCCCGAGGTGAATATATATCAGTAGATATAGACGGAAATAGAATAGAGATAAAGGATTATACTTCAAAACTAACTTTTGAACGTAAACTATTATCAGGAAATTCCTTTTTAAAGAATGTAGTGTGTGGTGAGTTTTTTCTTGTATTATGCCTGATAAAGCGAAATGCCATAGTAGGACTCCGTTTTGATGAAAATCAGTTTTTTCTTGAAGATATGAAGTTTTATATGCAGATGCTCTTGAGAAAGCAAAGATGTGGATATGTCCAGTACTATTTTTATGCATACCGGAAAATAGCAGGCTCCGCATCTCGAACTTTTAAGATTCACAATTTGAAAGATTCGTTAGGGATGTGTGATTTTTTTTGGAATATGGCAGAAACAACAGATGATGGAGATTTATCGAAAATATGTAGATATTATTCTGTGATGATGTATTACTGGAGTTTGCAGAGGTTGGCAAACTCGGTTTCATTTGCTCATTTTGAAGACATAGCTTCTGTATTGAATTTGAATGAATTATATAAGCATACTTGCCAAAGAAGTAGGCATAATGATGTAAAGTTGAATCCTAAAGTAAAAGTTATATTAACTCTAACTCCTAAGTATAGTACATATTTGCTTAAAATTAGAGCGTTGATAGTGCATTTTTGTAAAATTTGCAAAAATATGGTTCCGATTCTTGTGTTTTTTTATAAGTATTAAAATGTTTAGGTGTTTCTAAAATGGTAAATATGATTCCTATAGTTTTTGCTTTTGACAATCGCCTCACAATGCCTGCAGCAGTATGTATTTATTCGCTGTTGTTCAATGCAAAGCCACAGACAATATATGATATTTTTATACTTTACCCTCAAAATGAAAATCTTGATACTAGAGATATTGATAAGGTTACGAATCAATTTGATAGGCATCGGATCCGTTTTTGCGGAATCAGCAATTTATTTGACTCTTCATTTGAGGTAAGAGATATAACGGTTGTTACATATTTTCGACTGTTAATTCCAGAAGTAGTGCTGGAATATGAGAAAGTAATATATTCAGATGTAGATGTAATATTCCAAGATGACCTTTCGGATATATATTGCAAAACAAATTTGAATGGAATGTATTTGGGTGCAGTTAATTCTTTATCACATATAGTTCCGAATATGCACAAATACTATACTCGAATAGGTTTGAATCCTCGAAAGATATTTTATGCAGGGAATCTTATTATAAATTCAAAAGAGTTACTCAAAGATGGCATGATTGACCGATTTAGAAGTATGGCTAGGCGGAAATTCTTATTTCAAGATATGGATATTCTCAACATAACTTGTTGCGATAAGGTATATTTTTTAGGTCCTGAATTTTGTGTTACTAATTATTTCTGTCAATATGCATTAACCAATCGAAAGGTGTTGTTGGATTTTTGGACAGAGAGTGAGATTTTAAATGCCTTTAAAAAAGGTATAATCCATTATAATGGTCAGAAACCGTGGAAAGGTTATTGTGTTAATTTTGATATTTGGTGGGAGTATTATCGTAAATCTCCAGTTTTCGAGGAAAAATACTATTTCGATTTTTTCTATAGGAAATTAGATGAGTTTGACACTCTTACACTATGGAAACGTATAAAAATTCTGTTGAGATATTTTGTATGTGGCAAGAAGAAGTTTTGACTTGTTATAGCTTTAAATAGTATAAATATAAAATGATACCCAAAACGATTCATTACTGTTGGTTCGGGGGGGGGAGCTCCCTTCTCTTGCAAAAAAGTGCATTGATTCATGGAAATTTTTCTTTCCTAATTATGAAATAAAAGAGTGGAATGAATCAAATTTTGCTATAGATGCCATTCCGTATACTAGAGAGGCTTATAAATCTAAAAAATATGCTTTTGTGAGTGATTATGCTCGCTTTTATATTTTGTACAATGAGGGTGGAATTTATCTAGATGTAGATGTTGAGGTTATAAAATCATTTGAAGATATTATATTAAGGGGCAATTTTATAGGATGTGAGAATATGTGCAACGGGCCTTCTTTATACATAGCTCCAGGCTTGGGCATGGGATGTGAGGCTGGGAATTTAGTATGTCTGGATATGTTGAATTTGTATACTACGTTGCATTTTACAAATTCAGCTCCACAGACTGTTGTACATTATACATCTAAATATTTTCATTCTAAGGGGGTGAAGAATATAAATGAAATACAATTTGTAAATGGATTTTGGATATATCCTAAAGACTATTTTTGCCCCAAAGACCCAGCCACGTCCATATTGGAAATAACGAATAATACTAGAACTATTCACCATTATGCAGCGAGTTGGTTTACTTGGAAAACGAAACTTGCGGTATTTATTAGGAACTGTTTTGGGGAACGAGTTCTTCATTTTTTACTTCGTATTAAGAATTAATATCTATATGATGTATGTTGTGAATATGGCTTGTGGTTTGGCTAATCGTATGTTTCAATATAGTTACTATCTCTACTTGAAAAAAGTGGGATACGATGTGTCAGTAGATTATTATGAAACGGGAAAATTGGCGCATGAATCTGTCGAGTGGAATCAAATTTTTCCTAAAGCATATATAAGTCAGGTTTCATGGCGAGAAGTACTTCGGTTAGGAGGGGGAGGCAGTGTGTTTGCCAAGTTACGTCGTCGTTATTTGCCATTTACAACGCGGGTGAAGTATATGCCAACAGCATTTAGCGTGTATTTACCAGAGAAAGACAGTAAAGCCACTTATCTGTTTGGAGTTTTTCAAAATGCACAGATGGTCAATGAGGTAAACGAAGATGTGAGAAAAGCTTTTGTATTTTCTCCTTTTGAGGATGAACAGAACCAAACATTGACAAAAGAAATAGCAGAATGTGAATCTGTGTCTATCCATGTACGCAAAGGTGCTGATTATATGGAACGTATATGGTATCAGAATACATGTTCGTTATCCTATTATGAGAAAGCAATCGAATTAATGAAGAAGAAAGTTAGCTCTCCAAAGTTCTATGTATTTGCTGATAATCATGAATGGGTAAGGGAAAACTTCAAGGGATTTGATTATATATTGGTGGAAGGGAATCCGTCTGTCGGATGGGGCAGCCATTTTGATATGCAACTAATGAGTCTTTGCCATCATAATATCATATCAAACAGTACTTATAGCTGGTGGGGAGCATTCTTGAATGAATCGGTTAACAAGATTGTCGTTATGCCTGAAGTTTGGTTTAATCCTAAAAGTTGTGATGATTATACTTCTACAAAGTTAATGTGTGAGGGATGGATCGCGTTATAACCAAAGTATCAGTTATCATTCCTATATATAAGGTTGAGAAGTTTATTGGTCGCTGTGTACGATCGTTAATGGAGCAGACTTTATGTGATGTGGAATATATTTTTGTGAATGATGCTACACCAGACAGTAGTATGGAAGTGTTGGCTTCTGTTATGACCTGTTACCCAGACAAAAAAGATTGCATAAAGATTCTGAATCATGAAGAGAACAAAGGACTTCCGGCAGCTCGTAATACAGGGCTGGCGGTAGCCGTAGGCAACTATATTTTTCATTGTGATAGTGATGATTTTGTCGAAGCGGATATGTTGGAGGAGTTATATGTTAGAGCTCAAAAGATTGATGCTGATATCGTATGGTGTGATTGGTTCTTAACTTTTGAAACGAATGAACGTTATATGAAACAACCTTCTTACGCTACTTCAATAGAAGCACTAAAAGCTATGCTGGGAGGGGCGATGAAGTATAATGTTTGGAATAAACTGGTGAAACGTTCTTTATATGTAGAGAACGATATTGCATTTCCTGCTGGTCATGGTATGGGAGAGGACATGACCATGATGCTTTTGTTTGCTCATGCCCGAAAGGTAGCTTATTTACCTAAAGCTTTTTATCATTATGTAAAATTGAACACATATGCTTTTAGTCAGACTTATTCTGATAAACATTTAGAAGAATTGCAATACAATGTAAGGAACATCGAATTGAAATTGGAGTTGTTGTTTGGCACTGCTTTGGAACAAGAAATTTCATTTTTGAAGTTAGAGGCAAAATTTCCTTTTCTTCTTTCGTGCGATACGCATAAACAGAAATTATGGAGAGAATGGTATCCGGAAGCCAACAAATACATTCTAAAAAATCGTAATATTTCGACTCGTAGCCGTATCATCCAATGGTGTGCTTGGAAACGTTTAAACGGAATAATTTTTCTTTATCGATGGTTCTTGAATAGAATTATTTATGGCATAATTTACAAATAGTATGATTAAGGTTATCGCCGTTCTTTTTACACTTATACTAACGAGTTTCTTTTTTTTTCCGTTTGAGCCGGTATTTTTGCCTGGCATTACTGTGAAAACAATTTTAGCGGGTTTGTCACTGCCTTATATTGCATTTCTTTTGGCAAAAGGAAGAAATGCTATTGTCAGTCATGATGTTGTGACAATAATCCTTTTTACCCTACCCATAACGCTGTTCAGCTGGGTGTCCAATATCCACAATAATACGTATGATTATTCTTTTAATTTCTATTTTGTATCGTTTTTTGTGTGGATGGGAGCAGCTTGTGTAATAGTTAGTTTGATAAATGCAGTTCATCAACGATTGAGTGTACAATTGGTAGCGAATTATTTGATAGGAGTATGTTTGTTACAATGTATATTATCTCAATGTATGGAGTATAATCCTGCCTTGATGGATTTTATAAATGGATTGATGGCTAAGGATGGGGAAGCATTTATGGGAGATGCAGGTAATAGGATACATGGATTAGGGTGTGCTTTGGACGTTGCTGGAGGGCGGTTTGCCGCTGTCTTGTTAATGATTGCTTTTTTTCTAACTTGTTCAAGAACGAAACTTGAAGTTTATTTTTATACGACGTCTTTTTTCATCATAGCCATTTTCGGAAATATGATTGCGCGAACGACTACAATAGGAGTAATATTGTCTATATTATATTGGATTTATGATATACTGAAAGGAAATATTGAACACAAAATTTATTTGAGGTATATACTGGCAATATGTATGTTTGTCATTCCTGCAATGGTTATCCTTTATAATATAAATGAGGTTTTCCGTGAAAATATCCGTTTTGGATTCGAAGGTTTTTTTTCGTTAGCTGAACGGGGCAAATGGGAAACAAACTCGACCGATATTTGGAGTGAACATATGGTAGTATTTCCAGATAACTTGAAAACTTGGATTATTGGAGATGGATATGGAGCAAATCCATCGTATGATCCTTATTATATAGGAAAAAGTTTTCATGGCTTTTATATGGGAACGGATATCGGCTATTTGCGATTTATTTTTTTCTTTGGGCTATTAGGAATGTCAAGTATGATAGCTTTGTTTATTCATTTCTGGAATATTTGCAGACTTCGTTTTCCAGTTCAAAAAGATTTAGTAACATTACTATTGCTATTAAATCTCATAATATGGTTTAAAGTGACATCTGATCTGTTACCGGTATTTGCTATTCTTCTTTGTGTTCCTAAAGACAAAAATAATTGGTATGTACAACAACAAAATGGGCTGAATGATGGTGTTTCAAACGCTATAATGTAATTGAATTTTAATGGAATAAAAAAATATGCGTGTACTTTGGTTTACAAATACTCCTTCATGTTATTGTGACAAACAAGTGGGGTATAATGGTGGGGGGTGGATTTTTTCTTTGGAAAAAGAACTAAGAAAGTCTGTCGGTAATCAGATGGAACTTGGCATATGCTTCTATCACCGTCAGCAAATATCTCTTGCTAAGGTAGTGCATAATGGTGTTACTTATTATCCTTGCCCACGTCCTAAAAAATCCTTTGTATACATCATAAAAACTATTTTCGGTAATTTGGAGTCAGCGTCATATGAGCATGAAAAATTGGCAATACCGCAATTACTTGAAGTTGTGAACGATTTTAAACCAGATATTATTCATGTATTTGGTTCCGAAAATATTTATGGTTTATTGTCCAATTATGTTGCCATTCCTTTAGTACTTCATATACAAGGTATTTTGACCTCAATATGGAATGCATATCTTCCCCCGTTCGTCTCATGGACAATGTATTTTTGCAAACAAAAGTCTATAAAGGCTCTATTGCAAAGCATCAGTGATAAGATTGCATGGAAACGAAATTGTATAACGGAACAAAGGATGTTTAAAAGCATTAAATATTTCATGGGAAGAACAGAATGGGACAAAAGTATTCTTTATACGTTAAATCCTAATGCTCAATATTTTCATTGTAACGAGATACTGAGAGACTCATTCTATTTGGAAGAGCCTAGGAGAGAAATTCCTTCTCACCGCTTTGTTTTTACGACAGTAATTTCATCTCAGCTATACAAAGGATTTGATATTCTTCTAAAAACCGCTAAAGTACTGAAAGACATGAATCTGGACTTTGAATGGAATGTATTTGGAGATGTTGGTTTGAACATTGCAAAACGCCTAAGTAAAGTAACTTTAGAAGAGGTGAATGTATATATTAAGGGAATTGCTTCTTCTGACGTAATAATGTGCGCTTTACTCCATTCTACAGCATATATTCATACATCCTATATTGACAATAGTCCTAATGCTTTATGCGAAGCACAGGTTTTAGGATGTACATGTATTTCTACAAATGTGGGTGGTATATCATCTTTGATCGAACATGGTCGTACCGGATTTTTGGTTCCAGTCAACGACCCTTATTCAATGGCACATTATATTATAACTGTTTCGAGAGATTCAAATCTTAATAGTCAAATAGGAATGAATGCACGCAATGAGGCATTGAAAAGGCACAATAAAGAAAAAAACACTAAATGTGTTATGGAAATTTATCATCAAATCTTAGATCATAAGAGATGAGAGAGATTATCATTTTTTGCAAGCGTTGCAGAAATCGCATAAGTATGTATGTAAATTTTGTACGATTGAGAATACACAGAATAGATTTTGGGAGACATTGTGTTATTCATGGCAAATTTTATATTCATTTGTTTCCAACTGCCAGAATGAAAATAGGAGATAACTTTTACTGTTCTTCGGGTTGGAATATTAATGCATTATCTACTAATCGTAGAGGAGGAGTGTATGCTACGGATAATGCTTCTATTACTATTGGCAATAATGTAGGCATGAGCAGTCCGGTCTTGTGGGCTCATAAATCTATCACTATTGGTAATCATGTAAAAATTGGAGCCAATAGTATATTGATTGACACCGATAGCCATAACCTGAATTATATAGTGCGCCGAGGACAATGGACAGATTGGGGTGTATCAAAACCTATTGTTATAGAGGACGATGTGATGATAGGTGTTAACTGCATTATACTTAAAGGCGTTACTATTGGAAGCCGAAGCATAGTAGCTGCCGGTTCGGTTGTTACTAAAAGTTTTCCCTCTGATTGTATTATTGGTGGAAATCCTGCAAAATTGATTAGGAAATTAGAGCCCATTTAACCCATGAAACTCATCTATTGCATCCGTGCCCTTTACAACCCCGGTGGGATGGAACGTGTTCTTTTAAATAAAGTAACTTATTTAGTTGAAAAGTTATATTGGGATGTAACCATCATCACTACCGATCAGCAAGGACTTCCTTCTTTTTATTCATTTCCGAATGGAGTCCGTATGATAGACTTAGGCATCAACTATGCGGATGACAATGAGAAGAATGTGTTGTTAAAAATAGCAGGATATCTGAAACGCCGAAAAGAACACAAGAGGAAACTCTCTGCTTTGCTGGAAAAAGAGCGTGCCGACATTGTTGTCTCCCTCTACCCCTCGGAGTCTTCTTTTATTCCGCACATAAAGGACGGCAGTAAGAAAGTGTTAGAGTTGCACTATTGCAAGTTTTTTCGTTTGCAATACGGGCGGAATGGTTTGTTAGGTCTGATAGATCGATGGAGGACGAGACAAGACGAAAAGATTGTCAGTAGATTTGATAAATTTATTGTACTTACCCACGAAGATAGAGGATATTGGGGAAATTTGCCCAACATAGAGGTGATACCCAATGCCGCCCTGCCAATGGGAAATCGCCATTCGGACGTTTCATGCAAAAGGGTAATAGCCATAGGACGTTTAGACTATCAAAAGGGATTCGACCGTTTGATTCAGGCATGGGAGATTGTGCAGCAAACAAATAAATATAGCGATTGGCATCTTGACATTTTTGGGCAAGGGGAATGGCAGGAGATGCTGCAACGAATGATTGAAGAAAAGAAATTAGGAGATACGGCACATCTTAATAAACCGACAGCACAGATCGGCAAGGAGTATGTTCGCAGTGCCATGTTGGTGATGAGCAGCCATTATGAAGGTTTTCCGATGGTGATGATTGAGGCGATGGCTTGTGGATTACCGGTGGTATCTTTTGACTACAAGTGTGGTCCAAAAGATATTATTGACTACGGCATAAACGGCTTATTAGTGAAAGATGGAAATATCGAAGGACTTGCCAATGCCATGATACGCCTGATGGACGATGAATCATATCGTAAGCAACTATCCGCAAACGCACGAAAGGTGACTGAAACTTATTCTGAAGAGGCAATAATGACTCGTTGGATTCATTTGTTTGCCTCACTGACTGAGAAATGAAAAAATTACTTCAAATAAATCCGGTACTGCGGGTGAATACCTCTACGGGACGTATCATGCAGGAAATTGGTGAACTGGCCATGCAGAATGGTTGGGAGAGTTATATCGCTTATAGTCAGGGACGTGACGGCATTAAACCCTGCCAATCGCATCTGCTCCCTATAGGTAACCGATGGAGTGTTGCCTGGCACGGTATCATGACACGGCTGTCCGACCGTCACGGACTAGCTTCAGACACGGCTACCAAACAGTTCATCAGTCGGATAGAAGAGTTACAGCCTGATGTAATTCATATCCACAATATCCACGGATATTTCCTGAACTACCGGATCCTGTTCGAATATCTGTCGCAGTGCCACATACCGGTGGTATGGACGGTACATGATTGCTGGCTGTATACAGGACACTGCTATTACTATTCCTTTGTTGGGTGTGACAAATGGCAAACTGAATGTGGACATTGCCCCCAAAAGAGGAAATTTCCTGCCAGCTGGTGGATAGACAGTTCTCGCCAGAACTATATGAGTAAAAAAAACGCTTTTACTTCCATGCCTCACAACCGTCTTACCATTGTTCCAGTCTCGGAATGGATAAAGGACGAAATGCAGCGATCTTTTTTCCGTGGGTATGATTTCCGGGTCATCCACAATGGTATAAACACACAAGTTTTTAAATTGTTCGATGCAGGGCTAATAAAAAATAAATATTCCTTAAACGGCAAACACATCCTGCTGGGTGTAGCCAGTATATGGAGCAAAGAAAAGGGGCTTGATGATTTTATCAGACTTTCCGGAATGTTGAACGAAAATGAAATAATCGTACTGGTAGGTGTTGATGCGAAAACCCAAAGGTACCTGCCGCGGAATATCATAGGGATCAACCGTACGGAGAATGTACATGAGCTGGCTGAATTATACTCTGCCGCTGATGTTTTTGTCAATCCGACCTGGCAGGACAATTATCCGACTGTGAATATGGAGGCGATTGCTTGTGGAACTCCAGTTGTAACATATCATACGGGGGGCAGCATAGAGGCAGTTACGGAAGATACAGGAAGAATAGTAACACAGGGTAATGTAAAGGAACTGTTGGATGTCATACGTAACATCATGGTAAAAGGTAAATCTTATTATCGCACACGATGTCGCGCATATGCCCTGACACATTTCAGAAAAGAGGACCGGTATGCCGACTATCTGGAACTTTACAATGAGCTTATCTGTAAAAACGGTAAATAAATGCCGGCCTTTAAACTTAGGCAATACAACTTATAGGATGAACAAAACACTGAGAGTCTTGCAATTGGGCAAGTTCTACCCGATAATGGGCGGCGTGGAAAAAGTGATGTATGACCTGATGAGCGGACTGTCGGAACGTGGTGTGCCTTGTGATATGCTATGTGCCCTGTCTCAAGGAAGCTCCCGTACTTTCTCCATTAACGCTCATTCCCGGCTGATAGGTTGCCGTACCTGGATGAAAGTTGCCGCAACGATGATTTCTCCCGATATGATTTTCTCATTACGGAAAAGGTGCAGGGATTATGACATCATCCATGTGCACCATCCCGACCCGATGGCCTGCCTGGCTCTGTTCCTTTCAGGTTATAAGGGCAAGGTTATCCTACACTGGCATGCTGACATAGAGAAACAAAAAATATTGCTAAAACTTTATTCTCCCCTGCAGGAATGGTTGTTGACACGTGCAGATGTGATTATCGGTACTACCCCGCCTTATCTGGCAGAGTCGCCATGTCTTGCACGGGTACGACACAAGATGGAATGTCTGCCAATTGGTATTGAGCCGGTTTGCCCGGCTCCGGCTGCTGTAGAAGAGGTCAGGAAACGGTACCCGGGTAAGAAGATCATCTTCTCTATAGGGAGGCTGGTTGCTTACAAGGGATATAAATACCTGATAGAATCCGCCCATTATCTGGATGACGATTATGTGATATTAATTGGCGGCAGCGGAGCCATGAAATATGATTTAGAGGCTGAAATTGAGACATGGGGCGTACAGGACAAGGTTATGTTGCTTGGCAGGATCAGTGACAAGGAACTTTCTGCCTACTACGGGGCCTGCACGTTATTCTGTCTGAGCAGCGTGCAGAAAACGGAGGCTTTCGGTATTGTACAAATCGAAGCCATGTCATGCGGCAAGCCTGTGGTGGCGACCAACATACCCCATTCGGGAGTATCATGGGTAAATGCCCATGGTTTTTCCGGGCTGAACGTAACTCCCTGCAGTGCCAAGGAGTTGGCCGGAGCTATCATGACGATTACCCGTAATGACGATTTGTACCAAAAACTGGCCAAAGGTGCCAGAGAACGTTATCAGGAAACATTCACAAAAGAAAAAATGATAGACAATATATTAGAAATTTATAGAAGTTTATGGAAAAAGTAGAAGTAGTATCGAAGGCAGTGAAGGGGAGTGCAACCGAGAGGAGCCGTAGCGGGGATATCATGTCCCCGATCGCCCGCACGACAAAAAGGTTCTTGGACGTGGTAGCCAGTATAGTGGGATTGGCCGTTTTCTCCCCGGTACTTCTGGTGATCTATATCGCCATTAAATGTGAAGACCATGGAAAGGCCATTTTCAGCCAGGAACGTGTGGGGTATCATGGTGAGATTTTTACGCTGTACAAGTTCCGTTCCATGATTACACTGGCGGAGGCGGACGGCAAACCCGCCCTGTGTCAGAAAAGGGATAAACGGCTTACCCGTGTGGGTCGTTTTCTGCGTGAACATCACCTGGATGAACTGCCACAATTGTGGAACGTACTCAAAGGAGAGATGAGCTTTGTAGGACCGCGACCGGAACGTAAATATTTTGTAGACCAGATCAAATCCATAAATCCGGATTATGAACAGCTGTATCAGCTACGCCCTGGATTGTTTTCGGCCGCCACACTTTATAATGGTTATACGGATTCCATGACCAAGATGCTGGAAAGGTTGCGGATGGATCTGGACTATCTCTACCACCGTTCCCTGTGGTTTGATACAAAAATCATCTTTCTTACCGTATTTTCCATATTGGTGGGAAAGAAATTCTAACGGTTAAAATTTATGACAAAGACAAGGCTTATGAAACTCCAACCCAATTTACAGTTAAGAAAAATCGGCAATAAATATATGATCGTAAGTACAGCTTCAGGAAATGTGAATATGACCGATGTGTTCACCCTGAACGAGACCGCCGCACGGCTCTGGCAGTTGATGGAAGGAAAAGATATCACTCCCAAAGAACTTGCCGTATTGTTGTGTAATGAATATGAGGTTGGGGAAGAGGATGCCCTGAAGGATGTGGAAAAACAACTGTGTGAATGGAAACAGTCCGGCCTGGTCGGATAAGCGTAAGAGAACACTTGATTGAAAAAAGAAATGGAAATGTATCCGAATAAGGAAGTAACCATACTGTTCATTTTATTGCGGGCCGGTTTATGGGAGAAAGAGCCGGAGAGCCTGTCCCTTTTTCCCTTGTCCGGTGAAAGCTGGGAGAATATCTATCGTATGGCACGCCGGCAGACCGTTACGGGTCTTGTCTACCGTGGGGTATGTCATTTACCCGATGAAATGTTGCCGCCGGAGAAGTTGCTGGTACGCTGGGTAGCCGAAATAAATGCGATAGAACAGCGAAATCACCGGATGAATGCGGTGCTGGCAGAACTTTATGAAATGTTTCGGAACGATGGGCTGACTCCCGTTCTTCAGAAAGGCCAGAGCGCCGCATTGTTTTATGAGTTTCCCCTGTTAAGGGAATGCGGTGATATTGACTTTTATTTTCCGTATAAGAATGAACGGGAATTTGCCATTCGCATAGTGAAAAACCGGGGAATACGGGTAGACTGGCAGCCAGATGACAGTGTCAGCTATATATGGAATAGTATCGAAGTGGAACACCATCCGCGTATGCTTGACCTGTATAATCCCTTTTTACATGAGGACCTGAATAGTTTGGAAACCCTGTTTGGCTACCATGACGTATGGCTCTCACCCGGTTGTGAGATAACAATACCTTCGCCCACGCTTTATGTGCTGCTGCTCAATACCCATATAATGAAACATGCCATTGGCCGGGGTATAGGACTTCGCCAGTTGTGTGACATGGCTCGTGCCTGTCACCGGCTTCATATCGCGGTAACCTCCAGTGAGATAAAAAATATTTGCTGTAAGGCCGGTATAATCGGATGGAACCGCTTGCTTCATTCGTTCCTGGTGGAACATTTGGGACTGCCGGTAACTTCTTTGCCTTACAAGGATAGGCCGGTATCATCCCGTCCTTTGCTGGAAAGGGTGCTGGAAGGTGGTAATTTCGGTCAGTATCGGATGGAACGAACCCCGGGGACACAGGCTGTGTGGCAGCGCAAGTTGTATACGGCACACTCATTCCTGCGTAACGTGAGTTTGTCTTTCGGCTATGCACCCAAGGAGGCTTTCTGGACATTTACTAATTTATTGACAGGACAAGTCAAATGATGAGGGAATATGATTTCCGGGTGGCGGGTTTTCTTTTCAAACTCCATTTACCCGAAGAACAAGACATAGACCGGCTGTTGCCCTCGTTCCGTCCTTTCCGTTGCGTAACGGATATTCAGGGCAGGGCAATATTCAATTTTGTAGCGGTTTCGAGTTCTCTTTCCGAAAAAGGAATTATCCGTGTATTGGAAGAGACGGAAAGTGATCTGGGACATATCCGTTTGCTTGAGATGGCGGAGGGATACCGGGTTGAATTGCGTTATACTGCCGGTAGTCCGGTACATGTTCTGCATGCAGAACCTTTTTTTACTCTTGCCATGGCAAATATCCGCTGGGATGACCCATATGCCGGGGAAGTCCTTTGCTCCCTTTTGCGTATCGTCTATTCACAGGCAATACTCTTTTGGGGAGGAATTTCTGTCCATGCCTCCGCCGTGGCATGGAGGGGAAAAGCTTACCTTTTCATGGGTAAAAGCGGTACGGGTAAGAGCACCCATGCGGTACAATGGCTTAAATGTTTTCCAAAGAGTGAATTGCTGAATGATGACAATCCTACGATTCGTATGGAATCCGGACGCAGCATCGCATATGGTACCCCATGGAGTGGAAAAACGCCTTGTTACAAAAACCGGTGTTTTCCTGTAGGCGGAATTGTACGTCTCCGGCAAGCGGATGCCAACCGGTTCGTTCTTCAAAAAGATGTGGATGCCTTTATTACACTGTTGCCCGGCTGTTCGGCCATACGCCTTCACTCTTACCTGTGTAATGGGCTGTATGATACACTGGCGGAAACCGTTAGTGCTGTTCCGGTAGGTGAATTGGACTGCCTGCCTGATGAAGGGGCCGCACTGTTGTGTGAGGAATCCTTAACGAAGGAATATGAATATTTATATAACCATTAATAATAAGCAAAGAAGACAACATGAGAAAAAAAATGATTTTCATAAGTTGCATGGTGGTGCTGCTGTTATCATCCTGTGCTTCACGAAAAGGTATTGCCTATCTCCAGGATATGGAGTTGGGGCAGCGATACCTGTACGATGCCAGGTATGAGGCGACCGTGCATCGCAATGACCGGCTGAGTATTACAGTGAACTGTAAACGTCCCGAACTGGCCATTCCTTTCAATGCCCATGGCAACAGTATCCATGTGGGGGCTGACGGGAATGTATCGACTTCATCGGGGGAGGTTTCTGCCGAGTCAGCTAAAGGATATCGTGTGGATGTGGAGGGGAATATCGATTTTCCCATTTTAGGCAAATTACATGTGGAAGGGCTGAAAGTAAGTGAAGTGACGGACCTGATCAAGAACCGGATCATTCAGGGAAACTACATTAAGGATCCGCAAGTATCGCTGGAATTTCTGAATTTCAAATACACGGTATTGGGAGCTGTTGGTCGTACGGGAACATTTACTGTCAAGGATGACCGTATTACCCTTCTGGAAGCTATAGCCAACGCTGGAGACCTGAGTTCGAAAGCAAAAATCAATTCAGTGGCGGTGATTCGCGAGATTGACGGTGAGAGAGAGATTTTTGTCCATGACCTGCGCAGCAAGGAGCTGTTTACCTCTCCGTGTTATTATTTGCAACAAAATGATATTGTATATGTGGAGCCCAGATATCGTAAGAAGGATTCGGAAGATAGGGGATTTCAGGTTGGAAGTATTTTCCTTTCACTGGCAAGCGTGATTGTCTCACTGATTTGGGCATTAAAATAGGGAGAATTGAAAAAATGAATGAACAGAACAGAAACAATCAGGACATCAATCTGAAAGACCTGTTTTTTTATCTTTTGTCCAAATGGCGATGGTTCCTGCTATCCATATTGGTGTTCGGCTCCCTGTCATGGCTGAGGTATGCACAGTCTCCTTTCGTCTATTTTCGTCAGGCCACGGTCATCATCAAGGATCCGTCCAATAAAACCACTACGGCAGGGCTTGACCGTTACGACAATTATATCAATAAAGTGAATGTAGCTAATGAGATTCTGCAATTCCGCTCGAAGAAACTGATGCAGGAAGTGGTAAAACGGGTACACGCCGACATTAGTTACCTGCACAAGGAAGGGCTGCGTGAAAATGAACTGTACACCAAGGCACCGGTAGCGGTGGTCTTTCCTGATGCGACACCGGAACAATATCTATCCTTTAAAGTGACTCTCCGTGACAAGCAGACGGTAACAGTTTCTGATTTTATGGGAACGGAAAAAGACAAGGTTTGCCAGGTGGGCTTGAATGATACGGTTGATGTAAACGGTGTCCGGATGGTAATTTCTCCAACGAATTATTATACGGATGCATGGCTGGAAAAGATTGTCAGGGTGCAGAAGAATCCGTTGGCGGCTGTCGCAGGTTACTATCGTGGGAATCTGGGCATTCGTCAGGAAGAGGATGATTCCTCTATCCTCACCTTGTCGCTGAAGGATAGTTCTCCCATCCGTGCTGAGGATGTATTGAATATGCTGATTACCGTATATAACGAAGAGGCGGTCCGTGACAAGAATCAGGTAGCTGTGAATACGGCCGATTTTATCAATGAGCGACTGATTATCATCAGCCGTGAATTGGGAGGGGTGGAAACGGAGCTGGAAACCTTTAAGCGTGATAACCGGATTATGGACATCAGTTCTACAGCAAGCAGCTATATGAGCGAATCACAGCAGTCGAACAGCCAGGTGCTGGAACTGGAAACCCAACTTCGGCTGGCCCGTTACATCAAGGACTATTTGGAGGACCATACAAAAGGGACTGATCTGATTCCTTCGAATACGGGCATTGACAATGCAAGCATTGAGAACCAGATCAGCCAATACAATACCATCAAGTTACGTCGTGACAAGCTGATAGACGACAGCAGTGACAGCAATCCGGTGGTGGAGGAACTGAACAATTCACTGCATGCAATGAAACAGAGCATTATTCGTGCGGTAGATAATATGATTGTTAGTATCAACGTACGTCGTAATGATGCCCGAAGCCGGGAAATGAGAGCACAGTCACGTGTATCTTCCATTCCGACCAAGGAAAGGGAAATGCTTTCCATTGAACGCCAACAGAAAATAAAGGAGGCACTATACTTGTTTTTGTTGAACCGTCGGGAAGAAAACGCACTCTCACAAGCAATGGCTGATAATAATGCACGCGTGATCGATGGTGCTGACGGCAGTACTGTCCCTATAGCTCCTTCAGGAAAACGTATTCTGTTGTTGGGAGTGTTAATAGGCTTTGCCCTGCCATGTATTGTATTCCTTGTCAGAATGTTTATGGATACTTATGTGCATAGCCGTAAGGACTTGAAAGGAAAAGTAAGCGTTCCTTTTTTGGGGGAGATACCACTGGATAAGGAGACTGCAAAAAGTGGAAGGAAGGGGGCTTCCATAAATGAGAAGGAAGATGATATTGTGTCGGAAGCGTTTCGCATTTTGCGGACCAATATGTCCTTTATGGAAAAGAAAGATAGCAGGATGCAGGTTATTACTTTTACTTCTTTCAACGAAGGTGCGGGCAAGACATTTATTTCGCGTAATCTGGGTATGAGTCTCGTTTATGCAAAAAAAAAGGTACTGCTGCTGGATATGGACATCCGCAAGGGAACACTGAGCCGGCACTTCCATAAACATAAATTGGGACTGACCAACTATTTGGCTAATAGTAGTATAGGAATTGATGATATAATTCATCATGACGGAAATCAACCGGGTCTGGATATTATATCTTCAGGGACGGTGGCTCCCAATCCGGCGGAATTGCTAATGGATGAACGTCTGGATGAACTGGTAAAGGAGTTGCGTACACGTTATGACTACATCATAGCCGACAGCGTGCCGGTAGGTATTATTGCCGATGCTACGATAGCTAACCGTATTGCCGATCTGACCATTTTCGTGGTACGTGCCGGAAAATTGGATCGCCGCCAGTTACCGGACATTGAGAGCCTGTATCAGGAGAAAACCCTGAATAATATGACGTTGGTGTTAAATGGTGTGGATGTAAGCCATCGGGGGTATGGATACGGTTACGGATATGGAAACTATGGTTACGGGAAGTATGAAAAGAAGAAATGATATAAATTCCCCAAATAAATGTTGGAGTACCTTTCCCTAACTCAGGATTTTATCTTGGCGAAGAAAAGAATTCTGTTATAAACAAGGGCTTCAACTCGAAAAAGACTGTTTGTGAAAATCGTCTTTTTTTAATGAGAACTATGTTTAATTCTTTAAATAATATCGCAATGAAAGAACAGAAGAAAAAAAAGTATGAAGCACCTGAGACGAAGAAGACTCAGGTGGAATTGGAAGACGGAATCTGTGCCGCTTCCCGTACAGGAAAGCCTGTTGTGGATGACAAGAACGACAAGGTAAACATCTCGGAGCAAGGACATGGAGGATGGAATGGCATCGGTGATGATATCTCCGGAGAATGGCAATAAAAAACGATTGTAAACTAAAAGAAATAAGATTATGAAGATACAAATGAAGCATTTTATTTCGGGTTGTGCGTTGTTTGTTACAGTGCTGACCGCATGTAGCGATGACGATTTTGAAGGGAAAACTTCTATAAAGTCCGGTGACGCAGTTCAATTTGCAGCCTCGTCCCGTACATCTACCCGGACAGTCTATGACGATGAGAACATCTTCCAAATTAACTGGGAAGAACAAGACAAAATCAAGATTTACAGTAACAAGACTTATGAAGGGGTGGCTGATGCAGACTATACGGTTACGCCTATCGAAACGGAAGACCCCCAAAAATCCACTAATAAACTTTATAACGAAGGCACTATTGCTGCATTTGGGACAAGCCAATTGATGTGGGCAGACAATGATACGCACAAATTTATCGGTGTTTATCCCAGTGATAATTCGAATATAAGTGTAGATGCTGAAACTGGAATTGTGACACTGCCTATCAATCGCAACCAGCGTTGCGAAGTGGTCGCTGTTTCTGGCAATGATTATTACTCTCAAAGGTATTCCGACTATACCTATTACGCCAAGCCCGATATGAAGAATGCCTATCTGGTGGCATATAACGCTCTTACGCCCGAACAGGCTGCAACCAACGACGGTAATGTCTTTTTGGACTTCAAGCCGGTGATGACCACCATAGAAGTAGTGGTAAAGGGGCGTGCGAAGGTTAACGAAGAAGATGTACAGGTTACTGGTATATCTGTTGTACGCGAAGTGCCGGAAGGGGATGGAGATACTTTTACATGGAATGCAGAGACGGGAGAAACCACCAACAAACTGCCCGAAAGTTCCAAAGGCATGAATACACAAAGTACTACTACTTTTGTTGGTTTGAAAACTTCGGACAATACAAATATAGTTACACTGAAAAATAACGAATCCATTGTGTTTACAGTATTCCTTCCTCCATATGCCATTGATGGTAACTGGCCTATGAAGATACGTGTACATGCTACTGGTGCTACGGAAATAATCACAAAAGACATATCAGGGATTCTTGCCAGTAACAAACGTCGTGTGACATTGCCAAACTTTAAATCTTCAAATGAGCAAATCGGCAACAACTGGATTACTCCGTTGGATGATAATATTTATGTTTCGCAGCTTTCCATTCCCGGTACACACGATGCAGCTACGGGTGACGGAACAACATTCAGTTTAGGAAAAACTCAGGACATGACCTTAGACCAGCAATTTGAAATGGGTATCCGTGCGTTCGATCTCCGTCCGGCACTTAATGCGAGTAGCACAATGATTCTTTGTCATGGCATAGTAGCAACGACATTTGTATGGGATAACGTAATGGAGCGTTTTAAATACTATCTGAAAGAGAATCCAGGTGAATTCATCATTGCCATTATGCGTCATGAAGATGAATATAGTGGAACAAGTTTAACTCATTGGACGAATGAAAATACACATGAAAAATGGGCGCCTGCAATGTTGGAAAAGTTGAATGTAATGAAGAATACTATTAATCCATCTACAAATCAAAGTTATACCATTGACTTTCGTCCTGATTTGACTGTAGGCGAGATGCGTGGAAAGATTCTGTTTATGTGCCGTTCGTGGACGAAGTATAACGATGCTGGTCCTGTAGTGGGTGGATATCATGATTGGTCACATTCCAAAGACGGAGGCGAGGTGTCTATTTGGGGACCGTCGTCTGTTATCGGGACATTGAATATTCAGGACTGTTATAATCGTTCGGCAGCCGGTGTTTCTAGTGATGAGTTTTCTACTGTTAAATGGAACGCAATAGAGGCTTTGCTTGAAAAGAGCCGATATTTCCACACTAACCCTGCCATGATTAATCGTTGGTCTTATAACCACACTTCTGGATATACTAGTGGGATAATTGCTACAGCATCTTCCACAGATGGTTATCGTGAGAATGCCGCTAACACTCATATCAAGTTCTATAACAAGATTACCTCTACTGATTGGGTTGGCAGCACTGGTATCATTCTTTCAGACTTTGTAGGTGCTCGTCGTAGTGGTAACTTTACCGTGTACGGTGATCTTCTCCCGCAGGCTATCATCAACAACAACTACAAATACCGCATGAAACGAAAAGGTGAGTAATAAAACATTGTTCAACGAACTTTTCATCCTTTTCTGAAGAGAAGGATGAAAAGAAAGAATCAGCAAAAATGAATCATGTGGCTGTACACATTTTGAAGTACGTTTCAAGACCTATGTACTATATGGTGGTCCGGCTTTGCAGGCAGTTGTTAGTAGCAACTTAAAATATAAGGCAGTAAAATAAAAAAAACTTTAAAAAATGGTTAGAAATTTGTTTTTAACAACCTTGTGCGCACTGGCTTTTTGTCCTGCCTTCGCACAGACTTCCACCACGGAAGAAAAGGTAGAATACAGTGAGGACAAATACAAAGTGGAAACCAACCGTTTCTGGAGCAACTGGTTTATCAGTGCAGGCGGTGGTGCACAAATTTATTTTGGCGATCATGACAAACAGGTCTCATTTGGCAAGCGTTTGGCTCCTGCATTGGATATTGCTGTGGGCAAATGGTTTACTCCCGGGATTGGTATGCGTTTAATGTATAGCGGTCTTCAGCAGAAGGGAGCCACCCAAAAAGGTGCCTTGTCACATTCCACCGGTGGTGATGTTCCAGGGAAGGGAGGAAACGGTTATTGGCTGGAGAAACAGAAATTTGACATGGCCAATTTTCATGCCGATATCCTGTTCAACTTCTCTAACCTGTTTTGTGGTTACAATGAAAAGCGTATTTGGAATTGCAGCCCTTATGCAGGTCTTGGATGGGCCCGTGTATGGAAATCGCCATCAGCAAAGGAAGTAAGTGCCAATGTCGGAATTTTAAACTCATTCCGTTTGTGCAGCGCGCTTGATCTGAACCTTGATGTACGCGCCATGCTTGTAAACGATCGCTTTGATGGTGAGGGTGGCGGACGTTTCAATGAAGGCATGTTGTCGGCTACTGTCGGGCTGGCCTATAAGTTCAAGCCTCGTGGCTGGGATCGTAGCAAGACCATTTATCGTTACGACTACGGTGATTTGGAAAGTATGCGCCGTAAACTGAATGAAATGAGTGCAGAAAATGAACGTTTGAAGAAAGCCCTTGCTGAGGGTAACGTGCAGGATGCTCGGACTATCATAAAGAAGATTGCCGCAGCCAATCTTGTTACTTTCCCGATTAATAAGAGCAAACTGGATAACGAGGCCCGTGCCAATTTGGGTATGCTGGCGGAAATCATTAAATCAGGTGATCCGGAAGCGACATATACTATCACCGGTTATGCGGATGCGGGCACAGGCAGTAAGAAGGGTAACGAGAAATTGAGCAAGGAACGTGCACATGCCGTCTATGATTGCCTTGTTAAAGAGTTCGGTGTGAAAGAATCACAGCTTCGTATCGACTACAAGGGTGGTGTGGAGAATATGTTCTATAATGATCCGCGTTTGAGCCGTGCGGTTATTACCCGTAGTGAATAAAGTCTTTTAAATAGGGCCTGTCCAAAGCATAGGGACAGGCCATTATTCTTTATGTTCCCACCTATAAATAAATATAGCTGGGAAAACAATATGAAAGAAACTGTTTGTTATCACAGATACGTAATGTAATATTTTTGCTATGGATACTGAATCCGTGAACTAGCCTGTTAGTCCGTTTCAAGGACCGCTATGGTTGGTTTGGAAGTATTTTTTGAGAGTTCAATTAAAGAATTGTAGAGACATTGAAGAGAGAAAAAATGAGACAATAGAGAAGGTGAAAAAACAGGTAACGGAATCGGGGTAAACTATTTTTATATCATAATCCAATTAGCCACAGCATATATTGTCCCGGTGATAGTGCCTGTTTTGTAATGATACTTAAGCGACATGGATAAGGTATGTTTCTATATGTCGGTAACTCCATTCCTTTGTTGTTATAAAAATAAGAAGCGGTATGATTTTATATAATAGTCTGTTAGCTAAAATTATTCTAAACAGGAAACGAAATAAGAGGGAACATTATTTCATGGTTTTCGGTTGTTGTTTTACCCGTTATAAATATCTGGAAATATGGGAGGACATGGAATTACGAATTCATGAACGTCAGTATTTTGAGTGTTTTTTATTGGCATTAATGCCTTCACTGGTACTATCGTTGCTTTTTTCGTGGTGGTTTATGTTGCTTGCACTATTCAGTTATCATTTACTTTACTGGGCAGAGAGATGGTTCGGACATCATTCCTCGTTTGACTGGGAAGCACTGGAATATTGTGGTGATACCCTTTATTTAAGGAAACGAAAATTCTGTGCCTGGATGAAATGGTATGGAAAAAGAACATTGCCACCCTCAGAATGGGAAGATTAAATACTGTAAATATAAAGATCACTGGCAATGCTATTGGTACATATCTAGTGTTTGTCAGTTGGTTGATTAATATGTAACAATAAACAAGCAACCCTTTACCCCATAATGGATTTTTACCACAGTTGAGGAATGTGATATTTCTGGCTGTACGCACTGAATCCACTATTGTTTGTTTTGTTTGTCGATTCTCTTCTTGTGTCAGGCGTGGCTGGGAAGAGAATCATTTTATTTCTGCTATGACTGAAAGAGTTACATTGTCTAATGACTTGCTACTTTCCGAAGTGGCGTTGATGTTGTCTGAAGGATGTACAGTAACCTTACTTGCCAAAGGCAGCAGTATGTTCCCATTTATAATCGGCGGATGCGACCGTGTTGTTTTACAAAAAACAGATTGTATTCAAGTGGGGGATATTGTATTGGCATATCTTACGGGAAGAAGTTATGTGTTACATCGTATATACCGGATAGCAGATGATGATATCATTCTTATGGGAGACGGTAATGTCAGTGAAATAGAAAGATGTCGGCGGGAAAATATTTGTGGTAAAGTACTGAGAATTATGCATTCTGGTAAGCATATAGAATGTTCTTCTTTGAAAGAACGCTGCAAAGTACGGATTTGGATGGCCTTACTTCCTTTCCGTAAATATATTTTAGGAGTATGCCGATACTGGTACAAATAAAACGGTCGGATAAGTTTATGATAGGCATATGAGAATAAAGGATAGTATTAAGTGGTTATGGAACGCTTCCGAAGGCTACCGCATACTAATTTTATGCAGAGGCATGATGGGAACATTATATGTGGGTATATCGCTCTTTTTCATATGGATATGCAAGTGCCTGATTGATATTGCAACTAAGGAGCCGGGTGATCATATGAATGTTCTTATTTATCTGATGGCAGCTTGCCTTATTTCCCGGTTATTGCTATCTGTGGCCGGTGTCCGTCTTGGTAATTATATAGAGATCCGTTTTCGTAATGGACTGCGTCATCAGCTTTTTAATCATTTGATGGAAAGCCGTTGGACCGGGCGCAAGAGATTCCATACCGGTGATATTCTTAACCGTCTGGAGGAGGATGTGGTAACCGTAACGGATATGCTGTCCCGAGGATTTCCGTCTATAATGGTCATAGTCAGCCAACTTATTGGAGCACTGTTTTTCCTTTCAAGGTTGGACTCACGGCTTGCCGGAGCGATACTTTTTATTATGTCAGGTGCATTGTTGCTTAGCAAAAGCTATATAAAAAAGATGCGCGGACTTTCCAGTGATATACGTTCTATGGACAGCCGGATACAAAGCCATATTCAGGAATATCTGCAACACTGCATACTGGTCCGTACATTGGGAAACACATTGCGTGCCGGTAATACATTGGCCTCATTGCAATTAAACTTACAGCATCAGGTAATGCGACGTACGGACTTCTCCCTTTTTTCCCGTATGGTAGTGCAAATAGGTTTTTCTGCAGGATATATGACAGCTTTCTTATGGGGAGTTTTTGGCTTACAAAATGGTACTGTAACTTTTGGTGTGATGGCTGCCTTTCTTCAACTTGTAGCACAAATACAAGGCCCGTTGGTGGAACTTAGTCGTCAGATACCGGCATTTATCCATCTTATCACTTCTTCGGAACGTCTTGCTGAAATCGCAGTTCTACCTTTGGAACAACAGGGAAAATCGATAATGTTGGATGGCATACCAGGTATTCGTGTGGAAAGTTTGGATTTTTCCTACCCCGATGGTGAGAAAAAGGTGTTGAATGGATTTACCCATAATTTTCTCCCGGGTAGTCTGACTGTTGTAATTGGAGAAACTGGTACAGGGAAAAGTACTTTTTTACGGTTGATTTTGGCTTTATTATCCCCGGACAGTGGTAGGATTGTATTTTATAACAAGAGAAAGGAAGTGGATGTCTCACCTCTTACCCGTTGTAATCTTTCTTATGTACCGCAAGGAAATACGCTTATTAGTGGAACAATCCGTGATAACTTGCTAATGGGTAACCCTAATGCTACAGACGAAGAACTATATGTTGCACTTCATACGGCGGTAGCGGATTTTGTATATACTTTGCCTGATGGTTTGAATACCCTTTGCGGCGAACAAGGAACAGGGCTTAGCGAAGGTCAGGCGCAGCGTATTGCGATAGCTCGTGGTCTGCTCCGCCCTGGTCGTATTTTATTGTTGGATGAACCGACTTCCGCATTGGATGAGAAGACGGAAAAAATATTATTAGAACGGCTTTCAGAACAAGTACGGAATAAGACGCTTATTCTGATTACCCATAGAGAAATGATTGCTCAGCTTTGTAGCTCTATGGTAAGAATGCATGGAGAATAATATATTTCTATGTTTTAATGATAGGCATTTGAGGTTCCCAATTGGTGATGTTATTTATGAAAATCATCTTAAATATATATCATGTTAGGCTATTTGAAATGAATTTGAAATCCGGTTCATTGACAAATAACAAATTAGGTATAAAAGGATAAAAAACGTGCTTCTTAATATCTCTAAGAATAAAAAGCAGAGAAGACTAACTATCTTCTCTCTTGCTTTAAAATATCAATCTCATCACTATCTTCTCCGGTTGTGCTGTGATCTTAACTCTCTTTACTTGATCCGCCCCAAGTAGTACAGCCGAATTTTTATAACACCCTATAAATTCTCTTTTCGGCATGAAAAACGTGTACCCGAAAGGAACTCCTCCCCAGTAATCCGGTATCCTAAAACCATTAAAACTATGCCCGGTGATAATGTTGGCATCAATATTATAGATCAACTTTGGATCATAATTCAGCCAGTCTATTTCCCCCTCCCTGTACTTACGGAGAAATGTCAGTTCCAATGTTTTCCCCGATACTTCTCTGACCTTAAATTTGACTCCACCGGCATTAAAGACCTTATCCAGATCCGCCTGAACAGCATTTTCTATCTCATTGACTCCTAGTGTACTCAGATCATACACCTTGCCCATTGTAAATATTTTCTTTTTCATGTTACTCCAGGTCTCTTTCTATTATTATTGATATTTCTCCTTGTCCGTCAGTTTTGAAACTTAGTTTCTCGTAATTAACAAGTTGGCATAACCGATCCTCATATGTATCTATCAGCCATTCTAGGCTAACCAATGAATGCCCATCTTCATCTTCATATAATTCCCCGTCTTCATCCGCTATATCTGTCATATCAGAGGTAGTCAGACTGAATATATGAGCAGCCAGTTCTATAGAGATGTAATTAGTATCATCAGTCGCATATAACTTAGGGGGATATTTTATTTGGATGAATACTGCATTCTCAAAACAACTGATTCTGTGTCTTACCGGAATATCAGAGAGCCCGTCCATTAGAAGCTCGACTATGGAGTAATCTACTTCTTGTATATCTCCTGTATAATAACGCTTCATCATTTCCACTCTAAAATTGGCTATCAAAGACAAGTCCTGTATTGGCATCTTTGCTAGTCGGGGGTATAAGATACCGTTCTCATCAATATAACTTTCGGGATCAGTACATTTCAATTCTTTATTTCTTGTTGTTGAAAATCTTTTTACTTTCATACTACTTAGTTTTTTGTGATTTAATGATTAAGGTTGTGTTATGATTCTCTTTCAGATATTCTTGGAGCTTAGAATATCTGTCTGCTCTACATCTTCCACGTGGACATAGAACAAATATTTCTTTAAGGCTTATTTCTAATGTTAAGTTACCGTCCGTACTATCCTTTTTATTCAATAAAGAAGCCAGTTGAGGAAAATATTCTCCTAAAGCCTTTATATCATCGGAGAATTTATTCGTTGTCTCTTTCGAATCGGAGTATGATTCTACCGGAGTTTTTGGTATGTCACCACAATCTTTGTTGAGCGAATACCAGAGTTGGGATGTGTCTGTCATAACTTTAAGTATTTAATTCATAGTTAGGGATTTCAGGGCTTCGTAGCGGAGTTTCGGCATTTTTTAAGGTGAGATGGGCAGAAAAAATAAAGAGTACCTTCCGCCGTAGTGTTCCCTTTGCTTCTTGATATGTGGTAATTCAAGTAGTAGGATACTTTGGTTTCAGGTACTCTTTTTGTGTGAGTATTGTTTCTTCATGGATAAGGCTATGGGGCGATCTGAGGCGTACTTGTGCTATTCCCTCGTATTTATCTCATCCAGCAATAAGCATTCGCCTTAATCTCTACTTTTGTAAATTTCTCCAGTTCCGCCTTCAACATCTTCACTTCATTCGCAGTCGGTTCAGGGAGGGTAATATCATACCGTGAGTTACGACCGATATTCACCTGCTGTGGCGAACACATACCGACCAGTTCCACCAATTCTTTCAAATCGAATTTCATTAGAGGTTCACAAGTTACGTAGGTGGGGATTCCATAGTTAGCGATCTCCTGCATAGCAATTGCACGTTCCCGGGACAGGGGAGCGTTCCTCATTATATCCGGATAAAAACGGTTCGTCTCAATGGTCGTACAAAGAACGGATTTCTTCATAACCGGATGATCCAGATATTCTAGAAAACGGGCGGGATTCTTGGATTGGAAGAGATACCTGTTATCAAAACCGTCACAATAGTCCAGTACCTGCTCAATCCACTCTGCCGGGACATTAGCCGCCCATTCATCCGTACTGCTGCCTACAAAGATAAAGTTGCCTTCCCCCAGGTTCACTTTCAGTTCCTTCAGCTCCAGACGCAAGGGAGGCAGGAGAAGTTTACATCTCATAAAACAATACGCACAGGAGTGTTCACATTCGCCTTTCATCGGGTTATATGTATGTGAAACGAAAGCATACATGTTCCCGATACTTTTATTCAGTGCCATAATTCTTTTTTTAAAGTTAGTTATTTTTTTTTCATTTTCTATTTCTGTACCGCATACGTTCACACCCGAATATATTATTGGCGTAAGCGTATTCGATTATTTCCGTTATATCAAAACCGGGAATAAGTTCCTCTATGAATGCCTTTGCCTTACCCGGCTCAACGCCAGCCTTACATAAGATACCCGCATAGGACATCGCCGTATTATTCCTGCCATTGCTCAAAGATTTCCCGTTCCATGCTTTTCTCAGTATCCGGATAATGCTGTCATCAGAAATGACTTGTTTGTTCAACTGGTTCAGAAAACCTTCGACCCAGGATTCGTCCTGTACCAGAACAGGTTCTCCTTGCACATCCCTGATAACTGTTTCTGTCATCGTATTGGGTATGACAGGTTCCGGTGTTCCCGGTACAAAGTGAAAGGGAACAGGAGTTGGATTTTTCCATAAGTCCGGATCATAGGAGAGATAATTCCCTCTGGCCAGGTCGGTGGTGCTCTTGTCTATCCAGGGACAATCAAACAGCTTTACTAATTGTCCGTACAGGTCATAGTGATAAAGCGGTTCACAGTTATCATGCAGGATGATCGCTTTATACCCCGTTCCGCCTGGAGTGACAAAACAGGCATAGACACATGGAAATCCCTGCAGCCACCTGACAAAATCCGGCATATCATCCACCCCGATATGGTCAAAATCGAGAGCCGTATAGGAGGAGTAGACTGTGCATTCATTCTTATGTCTGGACCTGAAGGTTCCGTTCCAGGTGGCTACGGGGAGAAGGGCTTTCTTCCTGTTTTTCTCATCTTGGGTTCCAGCACTCCTGACGGCTTCTACTTTAGGTTTCAGATGATAGTAGGTGTCATCCCGGATAATTTCTAGCAGCTTGTCCACGTCATATTCCTGTGCTTGGGTTACATCGGTGATTCTAGGAAACAGGGAGACTTTTTCCCGTGCATGTGAGATAATTCTGAATATTGCTGTTTTTTTACCGTTTATCCTAATAGTCTTCTCTTCACAAGTCAGGTAACCAGTAATATCGGATGCGCTCGGTTTACCCTGTATTCCCAGGTCATGATAGATTCCCCGAAGGATTTCCTTTACTTCCGGTCTTGTAGATTCACCGCCTACTTTCAGTACATTCATCAGTCGACCGGCGATTTCATTCCTGGGTAATAACTTCATGGGAACCGGGGCAAGGGCTTGTTTTATATAGTCCTCCCGCCAGTATGAGCTCTCAAAGCCCTCCCTTCCCAGGGCATCGTAGTAATCTTTGTATTTCCTTTCGATAAAGTTGCATTCCTCCAGGAGCAGTGGGGCATTTTCATGCAGGTCACAATACATCCTGGCCTTTCTGTCGAACCGGTTGTTCATGTTCCATTTGGTGAAGATTCTTTGTATCTCCGGATTATTGCTGTCGGTAGCCTTTGTCACATTCACCCCGGCTTTCAATGCACGGTACATGGAGAAGTCGTTGTTATAGATTCGGTCGGATACTTCCCAGGCCCTCCTGTCTGCTATCTCCAGAATTTCATTCTTAACGACATGCACATGATTATCCGCATCTCTGACTATACAGCAATAATGCTTCTTGTGACCTTCCGTTCTTATGTTATCCTCCATCAGCCGCAATTGTTCGTCTTTGTTGGGTACGGCATTGTAGTTCTCTATCTGACGCAGAGTTCCCTCATTCTTCTCCCTGATGGAATTCTCCAGTTCATCCCTTGTCGCTTTGGCTTCTTTGGTATTGAAATAAAGAGTGGCTGAATTCCGGAAAGGGTTTTCCTCAAGTCTCTGGCGGCCTACTATTTGCTGGAGGTCCACCGAAACATCCACTGCCATGCAACTGACTTGCGGATTGGCAAAAATGTATGAATAGGCGTTGGTCGAATAGAAATCGGCACCTATATATACAGTTGAGGTACAGAAAGTGAACATTTTATGTGGCTCTCCTCTTTGTGGGATATCTCCGATCCTGAATTTCATGCCCGTTTCTCTGGAAAGATTATCCAGTTTCCGAAGATTATCAGTCTTGGCTGAACAGATAATGGCCGTTTCTTCCGGTGTGAGCCCGTTCTTTTTGATAATCTTCTTGATTTCAGAAACGCTGTTGATATAAAACACGGCCTCCCTGGCGGTAAAACCTTCTCCATTCACAACGGTTGACTTGCCGTTGCCTTCCCGGTATTTCCCGATCAGGTCAGAACACAGTTCCAGGACGGGTTTCTTAGATTTCACAACTTCGACATTGGGAGTCTGTGTCATATCCTCCGGCCAGAGAAGCTCATAAATGGTCATATTCCTGAACTGTTCCGTCATGTCCAGATAGGATTCCAGATAGGGCGTAGCCGACAAATAGATGACAGTGGAGAATTTCCGGAGTACCTGGCATAGCTCATATTCCGTAGTGGCCTTGTACTGGCAATCGTAAAATATAGCCTGGAACTCGTCTATCACTACCACCCATTCGGATATATCCTCCCCCGAACTAATCAGGACTTCCATGATTTTCCTGAGTGAATCATACGTTGTCAGTATCTTGTTCCCTCCGGATCTGATATATCCGGTTAGGTTTTCATTGAAAGCAAGCGTGTCGGTCGGGGAAATAAGTCTGCTTTCAAAATACCTCTTCTTATCCCCCTGGTAACGGTACAGGTGCAGGTTGTCGGAGAGATGCTGGGAATACTTGTTATAGAGCAGATGCTTTCTGGGACTGGCTAATATGACTTTCCTGCCTGATCTTAGATAGGCTTCAGTAGCTCCGCATCCGCATATACGTTTGTTTAGAATGTAATGTTGTCCTTCCGGCAGCAGGGTATTCCATAAGTCATGCCAGTCTGAAAGGTATCTGATCCCCTCAGGGACATTTAATGTAATTTTATGCATTGTTTCACTTTTAAGATTAATGGGGTAAGTCGGAGACAGAGGGTATACGATAGTAGAGAGTATGTAATACATAACCGAAGGGTGGAATATTTTATTCTTCAAAACACACTCTTCTTTATACATTTTACCTCTTTTTGCAAACTTTTTTATTCCACCTTTATCTCCCTTCAGGGAGTTATGTATGTCACTTCACTACGTTCCTTTACTCTTTGCCTCCAGCCAACCCCGGTTATACAAAATTTATGGTTCATCTGTATTTTTATCGAAATCCCCCTTAGTCTTTTGTGAATGTATATTCAGGGTTACTCCGAAAGTGCGTAACAGGTATTTCTTTAATCCCAGGTAGGCTTCGATCTTTGGATAATCCCTTTCACATATGCCCCTGAATTCTTTGAGGGACACATTAATGACCAGCCCTTCATGCAGATCGTATTTTTCTTGTAATCTCTTGATATCCTCTTTGTATCTTCTGGGTATTCTCTGTGGAACTGTTTTTTCGCTGACATCAGGACAATCCCTTACCTGACGGTCTAGTATAGAGCTATCGTTCTTACTTGACAATATTATATATGTTTTCATACATATATCAAGCTTTCGAGGGATTTGAACGGCAAAACAGATATTTTTTTGAAGGAAAAGAAATGGTCGGGCTAACCCTGAATCTCTTTTTATCCGTCTGTCCCGGGAAGGTGTCCCAGAAAATATGTACATTTTGGAACTTTACCCATGTGATGTAAATAATACGAAATAGATGTTTGTGTGTAATCTATTGATAATGTTTGTAACTATACAAATACTTACTATATCATGTCTGTAATTATGCTTGTTTACGAATGATAAAAAACATAATTTTGGAGGGTATTTTATATAAATTTCATGCCTAAAATGCTGAAAAATGTGATATCCGGGACAGTGGGATCGTCAGTTCCGGGACAAAGGGACAGTGGATAACTCAAGGGGGCTTAAGAAGCTTCAGATAAACAAAAAGACTGAAACTCATTATTGAATTCCAGTCTTCATTGTATGATTACGTAAAAGTCTTACAGGATATGGTCTTTTTATCAGGCTGCGTTGTCGGGGAATTGTGCATCCTTAATAGCATCCGCGCTGGATTCTTCACTGTCCTTATGCTTTTGAACCACACGGTCAACAGCAGATTTTGACAGTTTCATATGATCTGCTATTTTCCTGACGGAGTATCCTTTTCCACGCAGGGTGAGAATCTCCTGTTCCACCTCTGGTGTAAGCTTGCTTTTACCCTGTGCCAGCAGATCCTCTTCCTCACATTCCCGAATGAATTCCAAATGGAGATAGCCGTCACTGCGAATCTCAAAATGCCGTACTTTGTCAGGAATGGCATTGCTGCGTGACTTGAGAACCTTGACATACACCTCAGTAGCATTACATTTGGCTATTGCAAGCACATTATCCGCCAAGTCAGTCAGTTTGGCGGAACCGGGCAGGTCCTGCATCTCAATAGGTTTGGATTTGTCCCGCTTTCTTGTATGCATCAGCGTTATCACTGTTACGTTATAGCGTCCACAGATTAATTTCAGCCTTTTCATCAGCTCCTTTGCAACTCTGGCCGTGACACTTCCTGTTGCCGCCACTGTGATACTGTCCAATATGAACAGCACCTTTTTTTATTCCATTTTTTTGCAATGGTTTCTATTTCGGAAAGAATCCTTTCAAGGTCTTAGGTGAAGTTCACTTTGATTTCTTATGACTTTATTTGTAATTATATAAATCTCAGTATTGCTAAGATACAAAATCTCGATTTCAAATCAAAGTTTAAAGAAAATCATATTATTGCATCTTTTACGCTTCTATATACGCTCTTGTAATCAGATATTTATAAATTCTTCAGGTTTTCGACGATGTCATCAATTGTGTGAATTGAAGTGTTTAGTGCAAGCTTATCAGCTAATGATGGACTAAATCTTAAAACTTCATCTTTCGTTATTTTATGCCAAATTGGTAAAATAACCTTGTGCCCATTCATTTCTCTGGCAACCATGCCATTCAATTCATATTCCGTCCAATTCTTCTTGACAAAGGAAGGGGAGATTATGACAATTCCATAATTAGCATTGGATAAACCATAATCTATTTTCTTTCGGAGACTATCTCCGATTTTTAGTTCAAACTCATCATACCAAACTTCAAAACCATTATTCCTTAATGCTTCGGCTAAATCTCTAACAATATCATCTTTATCTTCTGAAGCATGTGAGATGAAAAAGTCATATTGTTTAGTCGGCTCCGGAATATCCTCTGTCGAAACCAATTTATTATTTTGTGTTGAATAATTTTGGGCGATAAGAGTCTCCAAATGTCTTTTTTGAATTTCAATTTCACTTTGTAACTTCTTTTGGAACTTTAATTGGTCATCTTGTAGTTTCTTTTGTTCGCTTTGTTGTGCTTTTAGCAACTCTTGCCTTTTTTTCCCCAGTTCTGCTGACTTTGTTGCAATACTTTTTTGATAGCTCGCAATTTTGGTTCTGCAATTAAGAATATCCTTTTGATATCCATCTATTTGCCGTTGCTTTGAGTTAAGAGTAGAAATAGAAGTATTTTTATTGATAGTTCTATGCACCGAGTCTATCTGTTTATTCTTATCAATTTCTTTTTTGTTTTCATCAGCAATTTTCTTCTGCAAATCTGCAATATCTTTTTCTAACCGATTTATCTGATTTTGATAGTAAGATGAATTCATTTTTATATCCTTGTTTAAAAATTATGGTTTACAGTAAATAACTTATCAAAGATAGTGAAATTTTCCGATTGACGAACTCATAAAATAAAGTTTCTCTGGCGAAATTTTGCTTGCATTGATAAAGTAACTATTTTAGTACATGGAAAATATAAATTAAATCGTATATTATGGTAGAATATTTTATTATAATTTGAATTAGAGGAGGGATCCGGTGAAGCGAAATGATAAATATTCAATATATTTCAGGGTCTGAGTGAGGGATAGAGAAATTAAAGTTCCGACAGGAATTGATATTTAAAAAGAACGTTGGGAGGATACAAAGGAGGAGTCAACAGGTTTGATATGAAATCTGAAGATTTAGACTTTTACGTAAGTTTTACTTCAACAGTTATCGTTTTCGCCTTCATGAATTTACTCAGTTGCTCTCGGAATAAAAGCATTGTAAAAAGTAGATAAAGGCCTCAATCGGGGCATAGATATAGATATGAAGAAAGAAAATGTTATTGAAAAAGGAATGGTGGCGATTAAAGGCATCACAGCAATGATACCTGTACTAGGAGGTACTTTAACTTCTGTTTGGTCAGATATAGATGCAATTCAAGCTAAGCGAAAGCACGAACGGCTTGAAGAATTTTATCTTTCCTTAGAAATGGAAGTTCAAAAGATTAAAGAGCAAATTAATGAATCATACATCAATCAACCTGATTTTCTTGATGTGTTTGAACAAACTGCTAGGCATATTGTAAATGAACGTAAAGAAGAGAAAAGAATTTTGTTTAGAAATATTTTGCTTAGTAGCATTACTGCAAAAGAATGCAGCTACGATAAAACGGAAAAATATTTAAGAATATTAGAACAAATGAATGGTTTGGAGTTACTAATTTTGCGAATTCTTCAAAATCCTTCAGAATTTAATCGGCAAAATGGAGAGAAAATAAAAGATCCCAATGCTCCAACACCTGGCTACAGAAACCTGATAATCTATACCAGAACTTATTTTTTCATAGAGATGTTGAGCGAATTATTAAATGCTGCCCAAGAAGATGTTGCCGAAAGTATATACTATCTTGAAAGTAATAGACTTATTGTTGATAATGTTTCATTATCAAAATTGCAAACCAACGGTCATCCCATTCGTACTTTAGAGGATAAATTGACTTCTAAAGGGAAAGATCTTATAGCATTCATTATTCGATAATTGCATAAGTAAAACAATTCGGGATTTTACGAAGGAATTAAAGGTGTAATAAAGTAATTTGACAAATTGATAATGTTGAGCTATATAGGTTACTCTTTGACTTAAGTGCTAATATCTTATCTCTCCATAGGAAAAGCATAGCTAAAAAAGCAGAGAGATATTGAGAAGCTGATCAAAAGGTTTAATGAATTATGTGACATTGAGCGGGAATCCACTAATGAAATAAAAAATGAAATGGCGGGGTAAGCTAGAGGCAAATACTCAGTGAGCGAAGCGAATGATGATAGCATAACTTCCCGAAGGGGAGGGCACTATAAAATATTTTGTGTAAATTGAAATACGGGATTCATATTAGAGTCTCGTATTTTTATTTTATACATTTGTAAAATGAAGAAGATTATGAAAGAAAAGAATCATGTAGTGCCAGATGAAGTATTAAGTAAGGAGTTCCTTAGCCAATTCAAAACAGAATCCAATGTGAGCAAGTTTCTTAAACAGTTACATGCCCAAGTATTGGAGAAGATGCTTGAAGGTGAAATGGACGCATATTTAGGCTATGAAAAGAATTCTATAGCCGGGAATAATACCAGTAATTCACGTAATGGCAGCTATCCGAAGAAAATCCAAACCGAACATGGGGAGGCTGTTATTTCCATTCCCCATGATCGTAACAGCCAGTTCGAACTGATTGCAATGCCCAAACACGAAAGCAGTGGACTTTCGATAGAAAAGCTTGTTATTTCCTTATATGCCAAAGGAATGAGTGTTTTCGATATAGAGGAAGAGATGTGTGAGATTTATGAAATAGAACTCTCTACATCAGCCATTTCCATCATTACAAACAAAGTAAACCAGGCCGTTCAGGAATGGCAGAACCGCCCTTTGGATCCGGTTTATCTGATAGTCTGGATGGACGGAATCGTCTTCAAAGTACGGGGATAACGGCAAGATCATAAACAAGACCGTTTATCTTTGTGTCGTCCTGAAGCAGAATGGCCTGAAAGAAGTTCTTGGCATGTGGGTTGGCAAATCGGACAGTTCTTCTTTCTGGATGGGTGTACTGACTGATTTAAAGGTACGTGGAGTGCAGGATATACTGATTACCTGTATCGACAACCTGAATGGATTTACGGATACCATTCGTACCGTATTCCCTCAGTCGTCCACTCAAATCTATGTGGTACATCAGATCAGAAACTCCTGTAAATATGTCGTTTATAAGGACAAGAAAGAGTCTACGGCAGATATGAAGAATATCTATAATGCACCCAATAAGGAAGTTGCTGCCACAGAACTTGATAATCTGGAAAAGAAATAGGGAAGAAAGTACCCTTATGCCATACTTTCATGGAGAAACAACTGGGATGACCTGACTGTTTTCTTCCAGTTTTCACTGGAAATCAGAAAAATAATCTATACCACAAATCTCATTGAAAATCTCAACGGGAAAATCAGAAAGTACACGAAATCAAAGTTTTTATTCCCTTCTGATGATGCCGTGAAGAAAACAGTATATCTGTCACTAATGGAGATTGAGAAGAAATGGACATAGCCAATTCATAACTGGGGATTGATTATGAACCAATTTATGCTTATTTTTGAAAACAGAATACAGATATAAGAGGAAACTTACAACTGAATCCTGTTTCAATTTACACAAAAAATAGGACAGTGCCTTAAAAAACAATAATGCGTTCTTCTCTGCGGCTACGCTCCGCCTCATAGCAGATGAGATGGCTTTCTACAGAAACATCGATGGCAGTAGCGAGAGATTTTTTGCTGGAACGGACGGCTTCAATGAAATCCTCCATCAAAGCCAAGTCTGCTCCTGCATGAAACGGAGTGCCGGCAATATCCGAAAAATCATAGACCGTTTCTTCCCTTCCGCAAAACCGTTTTACGCGTAAAGTCGTTTCATCTCCGTCTATTTCTCCTTCCGTCAGGCAAATGTGTGTTTCCCGATTATCTTTCAAAGTAAATACATCCATTGAGAAATTAATCGTTACTTCACTTTCCATTTCCATAGATACAATCTGATGGTCTACCACATCGTTGTCACAATGATATACACAACGCCCGTAAATCCCTACATGTAATTGGTATTCAATCACATCATCAATCGTTTTACCCTCCGGTACATCAAAATTAGCGATCCACTCACGACGCTCACGATATAACTTTACAGCCGAAAACGGACAATCATTTTCAACACTGCAATCAATGCACCGATCGGCTGAACCTTTTGGGGCATTCGCACTGTGAAACCAACGCAGAGAACCGAACGAGGTTAACTTATGGCAACGGGTGCGTGTAAGCCATAACAGAAAATCGATGTCATGACAACATTTGGAGATAAGCATCGGATTGGTTATTTCCTCTTTACGCCACATGCCTCTCACAAACCCATGTGTAGAACGGTCTATTCCTACTGATGAACGATGATTTATTGAAATAATTCTACCTAATTCTTCAGTGTCAATCAGCTCTTTGATCTTCATGAAATACGGATGATATCGTAATACATGGCAAACTGCAACGATAACCCCTTTTTCTTTTGCAGCCTTGCCAATGGCAATGCATTCTTCCAGTGTCTGGGCTATAGGCTTTTCCAACAAAACATGAAACCCTTTGCGGATGGCCATCATGCTTGGCTCAAAATGCATGTTTTCGGGTGTACATATCAGGATGGCATCCGACTTGACAGGATTGTGAAAAAAAGTCTTATAATCGGAGTAACACTGCGAAGCGTCCAATCCAAAGCGTTCCGCTACTTTATTACGCCGGATGTCATTTAACTCCACAACTCCGACAAGCTGTACCTTGTCAGGGTTTATTTTTGCATATTCCAGATATTTGTTAGCCCGGTTACCGGCTCCTATCACTACGATGGAGACCGGTCTGCGGGCATCATTTGCCTTGATATTCATAAAGAAGTATGAAAGCTATCTTATTAGTTTTTTATTTGCTCAAATCCTTGATACGGATATTACGGAATTTCACTCCTGCACCATGTCCTAGAAATCCGATATGTCCCGACTTGTTGAAGAGTCCGGGATGATTCTTCCTGTCTACAGTATGTGGGTTCTTTGTAGAACCGTCTTCCGATACGTTGTGTCCCTGGCATGCTTCACGAATGTTTCCATCCAGTATAATTTCACCGTTTACAGTTACGGTAATACGATCTCCTACTGCACGGATTTCCTCGGTATTCCATTCACCTAATGCAGGGAACTTCACTCGTTTGGCAGGAATGATACCGTATACTGACCCATGTTGTTGATATTCACGTAATCCTTTATAAATAGGAACGTCATGATCTAGTATTTGAATTTCCATACCTTCATATGCTGCGTCCACTCCCATCGGAGTGCGAATGCCTACACCATTGTTGACACCTTCACGCATAAATGCAAACTCAAAGCGAAATACAAAATCGCTGTATTCTTTTACTGTATAGAGGTTTCCGCTACCACCGTATTGTGCAGTCACGTAGATAGTTCCGTCTACAGGTACATAGTCGGTTGTATTTCCTGTCCACTTGTGCATGGAAGTACCATCGAATAATATCTCAAATCCCTCCTTTGCTTCTTCTGCAGGAAGGTTGAATTTCGGAGTAGAAGGAAGTTCGCGGATGTACATCTCTCGGTATTCTACAGGTGTGCCTTCTCCTATCAGCATCAACTGACCTTTCACATAAGCCGGAATATTACGATCGCAGGAGTTTTCAAGGATAACATTGGTGGCGGTCACCACACCGTTCACACTGACAGTCACCCGGTCGTTCAATACCTTTACATAAACTGTATTCCATTCACCTGCTATATTATCGGCTACTTTTTCCGGTGTATTTTTTGTTTTTATGTTGCCGGACAAAGCCCCGGATTTATCACCGCCTAAGTCTATTTGCCGAATAGAACGCACGCCCAAACCTGCCTTGCCTGTGCCTTTCCATTCAAACCATAGTTCAAAGTTCTCATAATTGCCAGTACCCAGAATGGCATTTTTACCACCGGTATAAGCTATTCCATTTTCTGTAATCTTCCAAAGATCGCTAGTTGTGGCAGTCAATGCTTCGTGTTTTTTGATTTTCTTGGGATTCATTGAAGCCTTCTGAGCCGGATTCAACGCAATTACTGTCCATTCGGCATTACCGAATATCGGAATGTAGGCTGCCTGCGGAAGTCTTTGCAATATGGCATTAATGTCATCGATGGCATAACCGGCATCCGCATGACCAGCTTCCTTAAAACATGCAATTGCTTTTTCCAAAGCTTTGCGTACCGGTTCACCGCCGAAATTTTCAGAGTTCTTTGAAGCGATAGTTCTTACTGCCTCGGCAGCAGCTTCAGCCGTAGCCTTATTATCCATGTATTTTTCAACCAACATCAAAGCCTGATAAGTATGAGTTTCACCCAACAGGTTAATAAGGCGATTCTGTACTTTCACATCGGAAGCAATTTCCAATGCCCTGCGATACAATTGGTATTTTCGTATCGATGTATGGGCAGACTTGGCAACCAAACTTGTGTAGCGGTTTAATGCAGCTTGAGCATTCGTTTTGTCATTAACTGCAATGTTATAGAGAACCTCGATCATTTTTATATTGTCAATATTCACCAATGACGCGAATGCTTCCTGTTTGTAATTGCCATTGTATCCTTTTAGAATCTCAGCAATGGATTCAGGATTACCCGCTTGCGCAAGAACCGGATAGTACAAGGAAGGATTACAGGATTTGTTGACATATGGAATTACGGTAGCATATTGTTTATCTTTAGGCAAAGGCAGAACTGCGTTCCGCATCGCTTTCTGAATTTGAGGAATGTTCTTGCCACTCTCTTTTTCAATCAATCGGCTGAGACGTTCAAGATCTGACGGACCTACTACACCCTCAAGAGCCTTATAGGCAGCAGTGCGTACATCGTTTTCTGGTGAAGTCAGCATATTAAACACTTTATCGGTCGCTTCGTCCATACTGCGTGTAGAAGCAAGATTTAGTGCGGCAATCCGAATGGCTTTGTCCGCATCCAACGCTTTCATGATATTGTTGTTGATTTTACCGTTAAATGAGAGCAATGCTTTGGTTGCAGCATCGGCATGATTACTATTCAGTTTTGCAATTAGAGCTTCCAATGCTGTATCGCCGCCAATCTTTCCGGCAGCAGTAATGGCAGCAATGGCAATCTCCTCGTCGTCGGAGTCCATATTGGTTATTACGGCATCAATCTGTGAAACTACATGATTAGTACCGAACCAATTTAATATGTCAGCCTTTACTTTCTTATTGTTCTTTGCCTTTAATGTCTTTGCCAGGTTTGCATATAAGGTTTCATCAGCAATGTTTTCAGATAGGCGTAAAGCGTTCACTCTATATTCACGATTACTGTCCTTCAAAGCGGCAAGGATGTAAGAGACAGCTTTTTTGCCCTCTGCTTCAATAATTACATCGAGAGCAGCACCACGTACATAAGCCTTGTCAGTATCTTTTAGCAGTTTTTTTGCTGCATTAGCTGCGATATGTCCCTCGTCGTTGACAACCATTGTCTTGAGTAGTCGCAAATAGCAAGCAGTAACATCTGTTTCCGGTATCCACTCATACTTCGCTGCTTTGGCGGCTTTCTCCAATGTAGAAAGGGAGGCGGATGAACCGCAAATACTCAATGCGTGATAGATTGCTTTTTGAGTTGGAGCGTCTGCATTCTTCAACCATTCCAACAGTATAGGTTCGGCCGTTTTCAGTCTTTTTACGCCGACAGCATAGGCCAGTTTCTCTCGAGGAGCAACCTCTTTCTTAATGAGATCAAGAAGTGCCTCGTTTGCCCCTTCAGTATGTGCCAGTCCGTTGATAGCCCATTCTGCCAGATAAGCATCATGCAGGTATTTTACAAAAACAGGGATGTCCTCAACTATTGCACAACGTTGCAACTGGCTCATTAGGAATGCTCGGTTTGGATTGTCAGTACACTTTTCAATGGCTTTTGCTAAACCTTTTCTCACTTCAGCCCTTTTGTCTGCTTTATCCGGAGCGGTAACATAAGAAACTACACCATACAAAGCATGCTCAATGGAAGCGTTCTTACCTTTGTCTGCCGGAACAAGCATTTCTCCCAACAGAACTATGCCGGCAGTACCGGTGGACATCAGTTCATTCATTATGTTGTTGTAGTCTTGTTGTTTGGCAGCAGGAAGCTGGTCTAACGCATCAGCTATAATAGTGGCAATAGTACGCTGGCGGGCATCCTGTGCCGCAATACTCCACGGCAATAAAGCTGCAAAAGTTAATGCCCAAAATATCTTTTTCATATCTTTCATTTTTCAGTATTAGTAGATTAAAGTTTCCAGGGATTTCTCATCGGCTGGTCAATCAATTGATTGGCGGCATCGTCGTTGATGAACTGCTGCGCTACTGGGTCAAAATGTAGTGTACGGTTCAGACGAAGGGCGCAAAGGGCCATATTTACGATGTTGCAGCTGCGGTGCCCGTTCATTTCATTCAAGGCGAACAGTTCCCTATTTTTGACACATTTGATAAAATCCGTGTTCTGCGGTTCCGGATCAGGCAGTTCAGCAATGATGTTCATTATGTCCGGAGCAGGCTTACCGTTTAATTCACATTCAAAACCTTTATAGACTTTACCTTTTGGACCTTCTATATACGGTACCTTATTGCCACTTTCAAACCCTTCACCTTCCAATACTATCTGGCATCCGTCTAGGTAAGTATAGGTAATCTTACGCCAAATACCGATAGCATCAGGATGTTGCTGGGGAGCATCTACTTCGACTTTGATAGGATTGGTATTATCTTTTCCCAATATGTATTGTACCGGGTCAATATAATGCTGTCCCATATCTCCCAGGCCACCTCCGTCGTAATCCCAATATCCCCGGAATGTGGAATGAACGCGATGAGAATTGTAAGGCTTGTATTGAGCCGGTCCCAGCCACATGTCATAGTCCAATTCTGCCGGGACTGGTTCCGGAGCAAGATTTTCCTTTCCTACCCAAAAGAATTTCCATGTGAAACCGGTAGCACCCGAGATGATTACTTTTAATGGCCAGCCAAGCAATCCGCTGTCTACCAGTTTCTTTAATGGTTCAACAGTAGTACCCAGTCCGTAGAAATTATCTTTAAAGCGAAACCATGTGTTCAGTCGAAATATACGATTATTCTGTTTCACGGCTTCCATCAAACGTTTACCTTCACCGATAGTACGTGTCATCGGTTTTTCACACCAGATGTCCTTTCCTGCTTTGGCTGCCTCGATGGCCATCAGACCGTGCCAGTGAGGTGGAGTAGCGATATGTACGATGTCTACATTCGAATCTTTAATTAGGTCGCGAAAGTCGTGATATGTCTGCAATGTTTCATTGAATTTCTTCTTGCCCAGGTCTACTGCTTTTTGTAGGTGGTTCTTGTCAACATCACACACAGAAACAAGGCGACACTGTTCATTACTTGTGAAATGGTAGTTACTTCTGCCAATTCCGCCTACTCCAATGATACCTTTTGTCAATTGATCGCTTGGAGCAATATGGTTGGGCCCACCCAATACTTTGCTTGGCACGATAGAGAACAAAGCGAGGCTGCCCATGCCTTTTAAAAATTTTCTTCTGTCAATTCCCATATTTTGTACATAAGTTATTGTTGTATATGTTTTAATACTGTCTTACAGTCTTGTCAAACGGATATTGCGCCACTGCACCTTGATACCGCCCCCGTCGTGAATCTGTAATGCGATACGTCCTTGTGTGGCACCAATCTTTTTGTCTGTCAAATCTGCCATCAGTTCACCGTTCAGCCATGTTTGTACATGCGCACCTTCCACGCGGATGCGTAAAGTATTCCAGTCTCCCTGTTTCAGGATATTTTCTTTTTCATCTGGAATTTGTACCAGCCAACCGCGCCCGTAAGATTCATAAATGCCACCGGTATCGTTGCCCGTCGGAGCCACTTCGCATTGCCAGCCGTGAATCTTGACCGGTGGCTCGATGAATGAACGGAAGAAGACACCGGAATTGCCATTAGCTAATTGCTTAAATTCCAGATTCAAGTCAAAATCGTTGTAATAATCGCGGGTAGTCAAATAACCGTATTGTTTGTCTTTTCCACTTTCACATACCAAACAGCCTTCTTTATCCACATACCACAATTCGGTTCCGTACACTTTCCAGCCGTTCAAGTCCTTTCCGTTAAACAGGAACTCCGTTTTAGCAGGTATCTTCTTGGATAATTCCTTTATTTTGATGTTGCGGAAGGAAGCAGGATAGCCATGATCCTGTAAACAGAGAACTCCCTTGCGCCCCAAACCATATTCAGGAGACATTTCCCATTTACCGCTTTCTTTGCGTTGAAACCAATCGTCGGTCCATGCCTCGAATTCCAAAATTTTATGTCCGTTTAAGTAATGTTCTACATGCCCATTATCGAACACGATGCGTGAGTTATTCCATTTGCCTTGTGGATTTACGAACATGGAGTCTGGGTCTGGAAGATGCATTGCATAGTCTACTCCCAGTTTCTGCCATTCTTCCAATTTGGTGGGAGCGTTTGTCTTTTCCCAACCTTCTACATCAATCAACTGATATTCAGGGCCGGTTACATACGGAACTTTAAAATAAGGATCTTCTACTACGTGATAAAGCATGCCGCTATTGCCACCGTACGAAAGTTTCCAATCCCAGTCAAGAATAAAATTGTCAAATTCCCGATCGGTTACGATATAACCTGAAAGGTCACTTCCGTCACCATTTGCTTGAATACATCCATCTACTACATGCCAAGGTTGTGTGAGTGAATCTCCATTATAGTCACGCCAGCCATTGAGTGTGTTTCCATCAAATAATAGTTGCCAACCGTCAGCTATTTCCGCTTTGGTCAAAGTGTTGTGTTGAGGAGCTGACACACAGGATGCCATGGTGGTAAGCATAGCACTTACAACGGTTCCAAACAAAGTCCTATTTCTCATTCGTTTCAAAATTTAAAATTATTAATTATATTAACAATGTGACATATTTGTTCTTTTTCCAATCATACTATCGACGGATTTTTCTGCCAATAGTATGATTGTTGATATAGAAAACTCTGTAAAATGGATTGTTATTGATGATTGTCGATTCGGACAAGACGAATGGAACAAGCATCCGTGACATGATTCCATTGGCGTACTCCGGCTTGATCGGCCGCTTTGCCGTCTCTCTCTGCTAAGTTATATCCTTGACCTGCATTTCCATAGAAGAAAAACGCTTGCCCTAAATAACCTAAGGCAAAAGCTCCGTTGCTATATATTTGTCCGGCAGGCACTATACTTAAACCTGTTAAATCGGATACTGTATTAATATCAAACGCACCATTGCCGCCGTTGTTCCAATTGTATCCCGGTGCCAATAATGTTCCCAGTTGGTCCTGTCCGATATACTTAAACAAGCGTTGCCAGTCAGTTACATTACCCATTAATCCGTTACTATTATTTCCTCCTCCGGTAGAGATACGCCACAGACCATCCACAATGCTGCCGGCTAATAAGTCTTCATCTGCCACTACTTTACTTGTGTATAAATAACCATATAAGGAAGCATCAACATCAGAGTCACCACCTGGGTATGTATAAGATGCAACTTGTTGATTCAAAGAATTCATAGCACTAAATGGTATCTCCGAACCATCACCAAATTTTGTTGTACGGAGGTTAGTCCCCAACCATACTTCACTACCTATTTTGACAGTTGGATATGAATTGCCTGATATATCCGCTACTAAATACGGCTCAGCCACAACTTCAACAGCATTTTCTTGTTCCTCTGTTGTAATACCGAAAGCAGAAAGATAAACTGTTTGAACAGCATTAGAATTGCCGGCTACATAATCAAGTGTATTTTCGTTATAGTTGAATGCTACTGTTCCTCCGTTTTTGTCGATGTCGGACACATTGCCGTCATCGTCTACCAAATATGCGACCAACCCTCTGGTATAATCAGCCGCTCCACCTTGACCGGTATAAACAACGACAGCCTTTGAAGCAATATGATCATTTTTTAGATACTCCAGACAGATTTCCGCAACTTTTAATTTATCATCCATCACCTTATAAATCTTGCTTATATCAAAATTCTCGACAGAAGGAATTTTGAATTTATAGACTTTCTCTATCGGATAAATAGGTTCTGCTGCTTTTGCTTCCTGCACTACTTCAATCTTTCGAGTAACTGAAAAAACCTTTATAGTTAGAATCGTAGAACGTGCAATCATTCGTGGATTATCTTCCAATGCAAGCGATATCCTATTTCCTTCGAGTGTTACGCTGCACCATCTTTCTGCATCGGAAGGAACGTGGAAAGAAATTGTCGAGTTATCCATGTTGGATATAATCTCTATTTCTCCTGCTGCTTCTTTGGCCGGCAAAGTAATGCTCTCTTCCGGTGTTATCAATACTGTTGGTGTAATGCCTGGATCACCGTTGACAGTTACCGAATAATAATCGTCGCATGCATTCATTGCTAATGCGAGGACAAGCAACATCGTGGCATATATAAATTTTATCTTTTTCATTATTTTGAATTATTTATTCAACAGATGGAATATTCTCTAATCTCTTAAAGTCAATGTCTGGAGCTGTTCCACTGGAAGGACGGGTAAAAATCTTTCCATATTCCGTATGATCATCCGAGAAGCCGAAACTCTTTAGAACGAAACCACAATTCTTCTCATCGACCGAGCCGGAATAGTCGTATCTCAAACCCTGTATTCCCGTATTGTCACAGGTGAATTTAGCTGTCGTAATCTCTTTCCAGTCGCCTGACGCAAGCCGTACCCACTGGTTTTTGTAGAGTACGGAACGGGTATAGATTGAGTTTACCGGATCGAAGTTCTCTAGGAATGAATGAGCTCCCTTATACCATGTATTTGTGTCCGGACGTAAGAAAGATGCGATTAGCTTCCATTCATTGTCTGCATAAAAATAGGCTGTATAAATGGTGTTTCCGTTTCCGTCCGGTTTCACCTGAACAAGCGCTTTGTACACCGTGCCAGCTTTCCAACCGCAATGTAACCAACTTTGTCCACCGCTTCCTTCATTTCCAAACTCTCCGACAGTGACATTCTTACCTTTGCGTAATAGCTTCACTCTTTTGTCCTCTGGTATGTCACTAGGATTGTCAGTAGAATAAGGGCTCCAGACAGAGAACAAAATAGTGTGCTCACCGGAACTCGTTTGTTGAATACCCATATAGCCTTCGGAGAACCCGTTCATCATATAGTATGAACTATTTCGGACATTTTCTTCTGTGACCAAAACTTCATTATAGAAATACTCAACATTAGCTTCGGGCATTGTATACCCCCAATGCACGGAAGCTCCTCTACGAAAGAAGTAACAATTCAACTTATCTTCAGCCATTTTTTCTTCTGTTACAAAATGATTGTCGCCCATTGTCGCCTGTCCACCTATCCGGAAACCAGTGACATCACCGAAAGATTTACCGCTTCTTGATACTCCCTGCATATCCACCCGGATATATCCCGATTTTTTTATCGGAATTGTAGCAATACCGTATATTTTAGAAGTAGGACCACTGATAGTAACATCATACGTTTTGTCCCGTATCTTGAAGCGTACGACACTATTTCCGGTTTCATTGCTTCCAACGACTGCCAAATTCATATTACCAGTTTCGCCCACATGGAAGTAGGTGCTGCTAACAATTGTTTTGTCCATCCATGTATCCTTGAATTTACCGGTATAGAGGTCTATTTCGGAAGAAGCTGGAGGAGTAGTCATATACGAGTTTCCGGCAAAAGGAATAAAAATCGGTACATCCGCTTCGTTAAACGATACTGTCGGATTCTCCTGAATTTCACCGTCTGTCGATTTTTGAATGATAGTGATTTTACCTAACTGAACCAATGAAGCGTTATCCAGAATATAAATATATCCTTCTCTGCTTAGTTTGGAAGTATTTGTCGCTATGTTCCAAAGAGTCTCTTTGGTGCCGCTAGTTGCTTTCACCCACTCTACACTAGGTACATATTTTAGTGCTACTGTAGGGTCACTTGGTGTGACAGTAAACGAGACACTGCCCCCTTTACCTTCTACAATTATCTCGCCGGAAGGAGTAATAGTCAATGTCACCTGTTTAGTTTTATTTCCATCAATTTTTTCATTACCACAAGCTGATGAAAAAACTGTTAGAAATAGACATAAAATACAATAGAGGTTCATTTTCATAATCATTTTCTTATTACCAATATTTGTTTTGAACCATTTTTTCATTGTTATCCAAGTAAGTCTGGTAAATAGGCCATAAATACATTTTCTTCAAGAATATTCGTTTCTGTATTTCTGTTCGTTTGAAGAAATCATTATAGGTTTTAGCATCCGTATTCATACCAGAAATCGGGGTTTCAAAAACTTTTTCCGCTTCTTTCCAACGACGGATATCCATATAACGCATTCCTCCTTCAAATGCAAATTCTACTCTGCGTTCATGGTGAATCGCTTCACGCATTTCCGATTGTGACAAACCGGATTTTAAAGCAGGCAGTCCGGCACGTTCACGAATTAGATTTACATACTTTGTAATATCTGTATGTCCTGGATTATATTCATTTAGTGCTTCTGCATAATTCAGATACATCTCTCCTAAACGAACAATGATCCCCGGTTTATAAGGATAAGACCCTGAACGGGTGGCAGGATGAATGGCCTTATTAATTTGATAACCAGCTATTGGACTATCATGCGAAGGTTTACCATCTTGCCCTCCGTTCAAAAAGTTGTGTTGCCTCTTGTCATCATCGAACGAACAATATTTGCCATGAAAACGAATGTTGGCATAAAAACGGGGTTCTCGATTAACGTACATATTATATGTACCTTTCGGTGTCACCAATCCTTCTTTCTTATCCGCACTACCATAGGTATATTTCGTAGGATAATATGTATCTTCAGTAGAGAATCCTTCTTCTACATATCCTGAACCTAATTCATCGATGCTTAAGCCATTTTTCATAAAGAAAGCATCCACGATGTTCTGTGTGGCACTGATACAACCTGCAAAACCGGATTTGCGAGGCATTAAATGGTATTCATATAATGAACTTGTTTTTCCTGGGAAGGCCATTATAATTTCCGGGTTCTGTTCAGTAGTAGTCAGATATAAATTGGTACAGGACATTAATGCATCAATGGAACCGTCTTCCAGGTACTCTTTGTACAAATCATATTCAGGAAGATCAATAACCAACTTGGCTGCTACTGCTGCTTTCTCCCACTTTTTGTTATCTTTGCTTTGACTAAAAAGTGGAGTTCCGTCTTTATTGACGACATCCTTGAAATCTTCATTCCCGTTAAATAATGGGCTGGCTGCAAACATTAGCATACGGGCGCGCAATGCCAGACATGCACCGGAAGTGGGACGTCCGATGTTTACATTATCATAGGAAGAAGGTAGTATCTTGGAAAGTTCCATAAATTCATTGTCCAAGTAGTTTACGATTTCATCATAGGGAGTGCGCTCTTTTTTCAGTACCTCACCCGAATCATTTACGTCCATTAATGAAGTAATCAATGGGAACGGTCCGTACACCTCCAGCATTCTTGAGTAATAGTAAGCAATTAGGAACCGAACTTCATTCTTATATCGTTCTACTAGTTCGACTGTTTGTCTCTGGTCTGGAATCTCTTTTACTCTTTCCAGGAAAATAAGTCCTGAACGCACTTTTTGATAGGTCTCTTTCCACAGATTTTTTCCTGGAATAATTTGTGTAGGTGTCCAACTTCCTTGTTGTACATTCATCAGATTTCCCCAACCAAACTGTCCCAGTGACGAAGCCATTTGTGTCTCATCACTCATCATGTAATAGCCATATCCGGCAAAATTCATGTATTCCCACAAGGGATCGGGTACAAGATTATAAACACCTGCCAACCATTGCTTTGTATAATCTGCATTGTCAAATACAGCATCTATAGTCAGCATATCATCCGGTTCTTTATCCAAGTAATCGCAAGAAGAGAAAAACGGGATGACGGCAACAGCCAGCATCATTGTTTGGATATATTTTTTATATGTATATTTTTTCATTGTACGTAAGATTAAAATGTTACTTGAAAACCAAATGAATATACCTTCATTAAAGGATATTTCATTCCGTCACTGGAATTGATTTCCGGGTCCCACATATCAAATGCAGCCCATGTTAACAGATTGCTTCCTCTGAAGAAAATACGTGCGTCACGCATCATCGCCGCTTTCTGCCATTTTTTTGGGAAAGTATAGCCTACTTCAAGATTTTTCAAACGCAAATAAGAAACATCTTTTAACCACCATGTAGAATATTGCATGTTGTTAGAACTTTTATTGGTGGACAAACGAGGCCAGAATACCTGTCTATACGGATCACTCGGATCCCAACGGTCATCGCAGTTGGCATAAATATTGCCCAATCCACCACCGCCACTGCCGGGAATCAGTAAATCTCCTTGAATCATATTGGATACATTTGTAGAACCTTGGAAGAATGCGCTGAGATCAAAACTCTTCCAACGTGCACTGAATCCGAATCCATATACAATCTCCGGAACAGAAGGACGACCGATAGGTTGATAATCATAGGCATCCACTTTACCATCATGATTGGTATCTTCATAACGAATATCACCGGGTTTTACCGGTTCGAATGTATGGTCGGGGATTCCGTTCACTAATGTCCCGTCTGCTTTAAAATCCTCTTCCTGAAACAGACCGATAGCTTTCAGTCCGTAATATGTGTTCAATGGATTTCCAGTACGTGCACGGGTTGTTTGTTTCATAGTCTCGGATTCGTCATATTCTACAATTTCATTACGACTGAAAGTGAAATTACCTCGTAATGATAAAAAGAAATCTTTTCCAAAACTCTTGTTTACTTCCAGACTGGCATCAAATCCCTGATTTTTTACGATACCGAAGTTTGCCCATGGATTTGTATTGAATCCTGCTGTTTCCGGTATGGTCTTTCTTTGCATAAAGATATCTTCCCTTTTTTCATGGAAATAATCGGCTTGTATATTGACGCAGTCCCATAGGCCGATTTCAACCCCGATATCTGTTTTCTTTACGGTTTCCCACGATAAATCTTCAACCCCGAAGTCTCCTTCGAATTTTCCACCTATACCTTGGTTGCCTGTAAGTCCGTAAGTAAATCCATTTCCACTGTTTATCGTAGATAGGAAAGCAAAACGTCGTCCTGCCAACTGGTCGTTGCCTACCAAACCGTATGAGCCACGAAATTTCAATTTAGATAATACGGAGAGGGCATTCTCCATGAATTTTTCGTTGGTCACAAGCCAGCCACCGGCTACGGAGGGAAAGAATCCCCATTTGTTCCCTTTACTAAAGTTCTCTGAACCGTTATACCCGAAGTTTCCTTCGATGAAATATCTGCCTTTATAGCTATATGACAAACGAGCAGCGATACCTTGTGTACGATACGGTAGTGAATAAATGGCTGAAGCTGCGTCTGCATTTACATAATCCCGCATATTATACAACAATAGTCCGTCTATTTGGTGATTATCTGCGAGCAGACGGCTGTAAGACAGCTGACCTTCCAGGTACATGGTGCGATTGCCGCCGGCTTCTTTTGCATACTGCAAGTAATCATCTCCCTGGTTCGTGATACTGGTCAATAAATTCCCTTCTTCGTCACGTCCGGTTGCCATATAAGTAGTTTGTGTTTTTCTTCTCAAAAATGAGTTCCAAGCATAGGTATCGAATGAGAAAGTGGCTTTCGCTTTCAATCCTTTCAGTGGATGCCACAACTTGCCGATATCCTGTGTTACGGCAAATACAGATTGCAAACTGCTCTTGTAGCTTGAAATAAATCCTGAATGTGTAGCGGCTGCCCACGGATTAGTTTGTGATGTGTTGGCTGGAATCTGTCCGTTAGAGTAAACGGTGGGATGGACAATCGGAGTATTTTTAAAGGCCAGATAGATGATGTCCGTAAAAGGAGCGGCATTTGTCGAGAAGCCGGGTGTGCGCTGGTTCATGATGTATCCTCCCAAGCTTACGTTAATTTCAGTGGAAGGGGTTAGATTCATATCCAAATTGGTACGTATATTATAACGTGACAGATTATTGGATGTATTATATTCCACTCCCGGATCTGTTACTGTCATACCGGTCTCTCCGTGATAAGCCAATACCATACTATAGCGTAATCGCTCAGTACCTCCATTGATGTCTAAAGAGACACGTCCATTGGGTACATGGTCTTTGGTTATTGTTTTCAACCAGTTTACGTTAGGATATAAATCTGGATCGGTACCATTGCGAGTGGCATCGATTGCTGCTTGTGTATACATATCCTTTCCAGAGGAAAACTGACTCGCCACATTCATAACCTCCATATATTTGGCTCCGTCTACAAATTCGGGAAGCATGGTCGGAGCAGAGAAACCATAGTCAGCCTTTATCTGAATGCGAGGCTTACCAATCTGACCGCGTTTGGTTTGTACCAGAATCACACCGTTAGCTCCTCTAACACCATAGACTGCTGTTGCAGTGGCATCTTTTAAAACAGAAAAAGATTCAATTTCTTCTGGAGAGATATTGCTCAGGCTACGCTCGATTCCGTCAACCAAGACTAACGGAGTTGTTCCCGCACCAAAAGAGGAGATGCCACGAATCCAAAAATCAGAAGTATCATTCCCAGGCTCGCCGCTTCGTTGCACAGCAATAACACCAGCTACTTGTCCGGCGAGGGCATTTGTAACAGAACGGCTTTGATTCACTTGTAAAGCGGCAGGTTTCATGGTGGTAATAGCTCCAATTACACTTTCTCTCTTTTGTGATCCGTATCCCACTACAACTACTTCCTCTAATCCTTTTATATCAGGGTCCAGCTTTACGGACATATTCGTTTGTTTTCCTACTACAATTTTTAATGGAACAAAACCTATATAAGTAAACTGTAAGACGGAGGAAGGACCTGACACATTGTAAATTGAGAAATTTCCATTCATATCTGTAATAACTACATTGTTGGTTCCTTCTTCTTGTATGTTTACCCCAATTAAAGCTTCTCCTTTTTCATCGGTTACGTGTCCTGTAATCTTTAATGGAGTTTTCGGGATGACCGTTTGAGCCTTCTTGCTTACTGTTATTTGTCTATTAGTTATCTTATAACCCAAACTCGTTAAATGTAAAACTTTATCTAATATTTTGTCCAGTGTTTGCTTATTGACATGGATACTAACTTTTTCGTTTAATTCTGTAAGTAACTCGTCCGAATAGATAAATACGTATTTGGTATTTTTTTCAATAGTGTTAAATACCTCACGTCTCGTTGCGTTATTTAAATTCAGCGAAAGCTGCGGTAACTGCATCGTAGCGACTTCTGCCAGCGATGGAACAGTGAAAGTTACATATAAAAGGAGTAAAACTATGCGTTGAACATTCAACATCCTTTTATATAAATAAATATTCATTAATTTCAAATGAGCCATTTTTCTCATACATTTGATTGTTTTTAGAATTGCTTTTAATATTTTATTAGTAAGCTAAATTACGCCGGATAGTATTGCCGTATTATCCGGCTTTTTATTTCGTTTATTTTACCATAGGCTACACTGTTTTTAAGGGTTTATACTAATTGTTATCTCATTCTGATTGGGGGTATATTTCACGCCGAATATTTCCTCAATTATTTGCAATGTTTCATTTATGTCGTCAAACAGTACTAATTTACCGGTACATGATTTTGCTGCTGATATTTCATCACAATGTATTTTTATGCCATAATAGCGTGACAGCCGAAGAACAATGTTTTCCAACCGTTCACTCGTAAATTGCCATATTCCGTCTTTCCATGTAATATATTGAAGTGCATTCACATCAGTGACTTTGTTCCCGGGTTGATCAGTTTTGTACATTTGGTTCGGATGAAGGAATATTTCTTCAGCTTCTTTTTCTTTCGTCAATACTGACACGCTACCTTCCACCAACACGACTGACTTATTCAGATCTGCCTTGTAGGATGTGACATTAAACTTAGTTCCATATACCCTTACGTCAAATTCGGATGTGCGTACATAGAAAGGAGATGTTTCGTCTTTTGCGACTTCAATGTATATTTCACCATTGACGTAGATGCCGCGTCCTTTTTTCTCCATATTTGCTGGAAACCGGAGCTCGGTACCGGAATTTATCCATATTTTCGTGCCATCACGTAATGTTAGAAAAGAACGCTTGCCATAAGGTACCAGCAAAGTGCTGTATTCGACGTCTGCATCTATTTGTGATTTGTAGCTAGAATTTGATGAACGTCCATTTACTTCAATTTCGTCTTTCTTCGACCAGCTGATATCGGCATCTTCTGCCATTGTTATTGTTTTCTTGTTACCTATTATTAATCTTACATCCTGAATTGTATCCAACCTTACGGACTGAACATCCGATAGCATTACATTGATATTTTCTTCTGTTATGTTTGTTAATGGAGATACTGAAAAAAATAGTAATATCAGGCCTGCTGCTACACTGGTAGTCCAATAAATGAATCTGCGAATTTTATGACGGTGGTAACGTGCATATATATTCTTGAGAATTTCATCTTCTTTTTGGCAGGAAAGCGCTGAGCGATTAATAGCTATTGAATGTAACGTTCGGATAGCATTGGTAATATTAGCCTCTTGATGTGGATTTTCTTGTAGTACCTGTTTCCAATAGTTGTCTAATGTTTCTGTAGACAACAATTGCCACTGGAGAAATAAATCATCTTTCAAGAAATCCTTGACAGAGTAATTTTTGTATTTGGTATTGACAGGCATAGTTTATTTTCACTTTTAATCAGGTTAACAATAAACAAGTTTCGGACTTGTTTATAATAAAGACGATACCCAGATTTTTTTGCCATTAAAAAAGAGATATTTTTTTCATTTTTTTTTTTGAGAACTATTTTTGAGGGCAATTGTATAATAAATGCTGGAGGATATTGACTTATAATATAAGTATGTCGGCTGCAAAATTTGGCTGATTGTATAGAAAGAGTAAAATGAAAATGCCTGATTCTTCATTGCGTATATGTTCAAGTGCCCGAGATACCAGGTTTCTTGCAGATTTGGAGTTATTCATATTCAGCAAATCCGCAATTTCTTCGTATTCCATATTATATATATATCGCAAGCATACGGCTTCTCGTTGCCGGAATGTCAATTGTTCCAATAATAATTTGATTTTTTGGCTTAGTTCAAAGCGTTCTTCTTCTTCAATCAAGGAGTCCAATATTGTGACGTCATTTACAGTGAAGTCAATCCGTTCATATACTGCTTCTTTGTTGATTTCTGATTTAAGTATATCAATAAGCCTGTTTTTTAATGATTTAAAAAGAAAATATTTTAAGTTTTGTACATTTTTTAATGAGGAAGGATTGGATAATATTTTATAAAATACATCTTGAATTGCGTCTTTTAGTCGTTCATCGTTACTTGTTAAGGCTTTCCCATAAGAGAAAAGTTCTTGGACATGCTCTTTATATAATAGAGAATATGCTTCATGATCTCCATGAAGAAAGCGGTTTATAATATTTAATTCTCTATTATCCAAATTCTTTTTCATTTTGTATTCTTTATTAAACACTAAATGTATTTTGTATTAGCAAAATTATATTATAATTTGAAATTTTATGCATTTTAAAGTGTGTTTTTTGTGATTTCTCGTGATTTTTTTAGGATGAGTAGTTTACATAAAAAAAGATCTTGTATACTATATTTGATTTTTTAGTATATAAGAGTGATGGATGGTGAAAGATTGAAGATGTCTTTGCTTTCTTATCATTGTGGCGAGTCTCTATACGGCAAATCTTGTCACTGATACTTTTTGGAAGTTCTTTTACAAATTTAATCACATATAGATATTTGTAGATATTTTTTATATATTCGCGTGATTCTGCAATTCTTTAATTAGTTCTTCTTAGTCACTTGCTGATGATCGAATGTTTTGTACCTTCTCTGTTATTATTGCTCCAACTGAAATAACTGTTAGTCTCGTTTTTCATTCCTGCTTCAGAGTCTGTTCTGAATTTTTCTAATCTTGTTATGAGTGCTTTGGTCTTTTCTATTCCGTTTTTTTTATTTTTTTCTTTTGGCATATTGTTGATTGTTTGAGGCTTGGTAATTCGGTTAACAGGCATACCTTTCTTATTACCGGTTATTACAAACTCTCTTTTTGGGTTATATTGAATAAAAAGTTTCTATGTTTAAAATCGGAAGTGACGGATAACAGTAGATATCCCTGAAGAAAGTATGACATGTAAAGCGCTACCTGTCATCCTTTCATCAAAATAAACGAGAATTGGAGAAAATCTTGCCCTTGCTAATTTGATAATCTGAATTGTTTACATGCTCTTGATTGTTAATAGTTGATTCTTTTCTTCTTATTTGATCTTAATAAATGTCATTTTTTAAGCATTGTGTCTTCAATGTTATAAAATACAAAACCCCTATCGTGACTGACAGGGGGTATTATGTTTTTTCATTAGAGGAATGTAGAATTTAAAGCAAGTACTTATAAACTAGAATTGTCTATTTATCTAAATGATTAAAGTATTTCTAATAAGTTCTGCTACTGAAATAGATCTGAGGACAATCATGCTTTCGTATTGGGGTTGATTCTCTTCTTTGTATTCCAATTCACAGATTGTTTGTTTTTGGTGGATGATACCGGGGCTGATTCTTTAGATTTCATACAGTGCAGTATCATATATCAGATTAGTACTTATTCCGAGGATGTCATGAATGGCATTAGGGTGTGTTTTTCGTACTATTGATCGTGACAAAAATAGCAATTTATTTCTAATATTGTTCTTCCGGAGGTGCATTATTTTATCTGTGGTGGGGATATTTTATATTTGATAGTTAGTGATGAGATATTCTTCTGATTCTGTTTTTGATAGCAGCTTGTTATAAGTCGCATTTTTAGGGCGTTATTTCTTTGTAGATACCTGGGGAATAATTATTTTTGTTCTCAGTTTAGTATCAGTGTGAATCTTCCGTCGTAGCTACTCTTTGTGAAAAGAGTTACGGCTTGTTATAGTTTTTTTAAGCGGTGTGAGTTAATACTTTCATCGCTTTGTTTGTTGTTTACGGTGGTATTATGTTTTAATGATATAACAATCGTCCCGTTCCACTTGGTATTGTGCCTGATGAGTAATTAAAGAAGAATTATGTCTACGACAGTTTTTCTGTATATCATATCACTGTTATCCAATACAAATGCTTTGTTTATTAATTGTGCAATTTTAATTGTTGTATATTGCAATAATACATCTTTGTGAGAAGGTGATCATTGCACACTAGTATTTTTTATGTTAAAGCGATGTGAGCTCCCCTAAAGAACTTTCATCGCTTTGTTATTATATTGGATTCTTTTGAAAAGTCGTATTGCCTTTCACAAGTTTCACGGCTTAGTAGCACGAAATAATACTCAACCATAAAGAATATCAATTATCGATGTTCGTCCCTATTCCTAATGTAAGCACATCCGTAGATTCTATTTTTACCATATTTCCAGATGTAATATAGTGCATGTACCTTTCCTTCGTTTTGAATGATAAAATCATGTAGTTGCCTGTTTACATCATTTTCCACACAAGCTATAATCTTCCCATTGTCTTTCCTCTTTATTATAACGGCATTGTCATATTGATTGTTTCCTTCTGCTATTGCATATCCGTGATGTACTCCATAATCAGCCTGCTTTAGGCATTTGTATTGCATCCCGGTAAGTTTGTAGCATCCGTATTTTTCATACTTAAGTAGCTTGACACATTCTTCGCTGAAAGTTTTATTGGATCTGTGCAGTCTGCTGGTGTTCTTGAGTTTCTTGTTTTCTTTTCGTATAATCCATATGGCAGCTACAATGGTAATGCCGATAAGTAAAAAGGTTTCCATGAGAGTCTTGTGATTTAAGATATTCTGTAACAAAAGTATTCAATATTTTAATTATTTGCAAATGATTCATACATAAATAGATTTATTCCATTGGATTTTTGAGTAGGATAAAGTTTATGTTGTTTCTTAAATTCAGGAAGAAGTTGTATTTTTGCTTGTCCTAAAAATAAAATGGAAAGTGATTCATTTTCTTTCTGTAGCATGCTCTTTGTGAAAAGGGTCTCATGCATTAAATTGTTTACAAGCGGTGTTAGTCGTTGGATTATCATCGCTTTATTTATTTTCTCTTATTTGAATAGTAATTATTTTCAAGAGGAGAGGTTGTCTATATGAAGAGGAATAATATAGTGGAGAAATTTGCAGATTGATTTGTTTGATAATGTCTTTGTGGTTATCTATTGCTTAAAATTAAGGCTTTCTGTAAATAATGATTTTTTAAGTAAACCAACGGACTTTGTTTTTTGTTTATTTTAGAAATAAGAGATTTGTCTATTGTTTTTAGAATCTCTAAATATTGTACCCTTTGTGAAAAGCGTTCCAGTATTTGTCGTGTTTTATTGTGCGATGAGAGTCAGCGGATTCTTGTCGCTTTATTTTTTCTTTGGTTCAATAAATACTCCATAAAATATTAATGATGTTTTATTGAGCGGTATACTTCAGAATTTGAGATGTATATGATGTTTTTTGTGTTAATAATTTGCGATATATAAATTTCCATTATAATTTTGCAGGACGTAAACATGTGGGTTGTGAAACTCAATAAATGGAATAGTTAGTAAAGTCAAAGTTAAGTTTTTGTATTAAGAAAGGGCTTCTACTTCAGCGGAGGGTTATGGGGCTCTTTTCGTGTTTTAGGTAATGCCAATGATGTTTCAGGTTATCTAATAATTTAGAGGTTGATATGGTCCTATGAGAAAAACGGCAAGATATAATATTGTTTTTATGATGCGCTAAATAAAATAGCCACAGTTTTTATTCAAAGGATGAATTTCTCTATGAAAGAAACGTTTTATTTGAGAAATTCATTTATGTGCACTCTTTTTTTGAATTCATTATGCTTTAAGAAGACAGCATTCAAAGTAAACAGCCTAGATTTTATCATCGAGTTAGCTGGAGGCAAATAGTCAGTAAACGAAGTGAGTGGTAATATACATAACTCCTGGGAGGAGACAAAGTGTTATAAAAAGTTGTGCAGATTGAGGTAAAATGTATAAAGAAAAGTGTTTTTTGAAGAATATTTTATAACACTATCCTGCCTGTTTGACTTTTGGTTATAGCTTCTCAATATCCGTAAGTTATTTCTTTATTACGGGTGGTATGGCGGTTCCTTATGTTACTCATATCGGTCAGTTTAACAGTCTATACATTGGATCTTTTTGTATAGAACCATATTGTCAAGAGAGCTTCGCACTAAACCATTGTTGGTAATGCACGCTTTTTTAGGCTACTATTGACGGAACAATGAGTTCAGACGCAATGTTGAACAATTACTTGTGCGACTTTTTGTCACAAGAAATACTTAAAGATGCAAAAAAGTTATTAACTCGCGATGAATTAGTTGTCTTACATTTTATTATTTTAGGAATATTCCGATTTATTTTGAGAATATCCCTAATGTGAAATAAGAATATAATTCGAATAATTTTCTGCTAGTGTTCTGAAGTTCTATATCTGAATCTCTTCTTTTCTATAAGCTTGTGGAGTTACATGATATTTTTTTTTGAAACATTTACTAAAATATTTTGGAAAGCTGAATCCTGTTCGGTCAGATATTTCGGATATATTTAATTCAGGATTATTCTTTAGCAAATATGCAGCTCGTTTCAAACGGATAGTCATAATGAGGTCACTTGGAGTCTGTCCTGTTATTGCTTTTAGTTTGGTGAATAATTTAGTTCTGGCAATTCCCATTTGGGCAACAAGTTGGTCTACACTAAAATTCACATTATCAATTTCATTTTCAATAATTTCTGTGACTTTATCCATAAACTTTTTATCCAGGATATTATTGGTCAGAATTAGAGTATTTATTTGCGGTTGTTTACTGAATTTCTCCTGTAACATAATTCGATTATTAACGAGATTATTGCATCTTGATAATAAAATATTGATATTAAATGGTTTGGCGATATAATCGTCTGCTCCCATTTTCAAACCTTCCAGATTGTGTTCAATTGTAGTTTTGGCAGTTAACAGAACGACGGGAATATGGCAAGTATCGAAATTCTGTTTGATAGCCAGGCAAAGTTCTGTACCTGACATTTCAGGCATAATGATGTCACTGATAACAATATGAGGCATTTCCGAACACGTTTTTTCCAACCCTTCTTTACCATTAACAGCAGTAATTACTGTATAAAGTGATTTGAAAATGTTGACTAACATTTCTCTAAGCGAGTCATTGTCTTCTACAATTAGTATTTTGTATTTTCCTTCTTTTGGTATACTTTCGTTATCTATATTTTCCTTTTCCTGCTCTAGAGGCTGTTGATAGACTAAATTCAAGTTAGTGACTTCATTTGAACAAGAAGTATTGGAATTTGTACAAATTTGGTCGTTTGTGAAATGCTCTTTTCCTGTCATTAGGTGGATGCGGAAAGTTGTTCCCTCTCCAAGCTCGCTGGACACATCAATATTTCCATGATGCAATTCGATGATACCCTTAGTGAGAGCCAGACCAATACCAGTACCTGTATGTGATGGGGAATCTATGTCTGCTTGATAAAAACGATTGAAGATCTTATCAATATCTTTTTCAGCAATGCCTGAACCATTATCTGTTATTTCAATTAACACTTCCTGATTTCTCTTCCTGACTGCGATAGATATTGTTCCCCCTGCTTTGGTATATTTGAATGCATTAGAAATAAGATTATTAATAGCTTTTTGCATTTGTTTGGCATCAAACCATACACTGATATTATTACTGCTTTTTTCAAAATTAAAAGTGATTTGGCGTTGTGCCGCGTATTCCAGAAACAGCAGGTAGTGTTCATATATAAAATGAACCATATTGTGTTCGCAGACTTTGATGGTCATATGTCCTTGTTCTTGTTTCCGGAAATCCAGTAATTCGGTTATAAGTTCTCTTAACTGCAGGCAACTTTTGTAAACTCCCAAAATCTTATTGTACACATTGGGGTTGAAAGAACGTACTTGCAGTAGCATTTCCATTTGGCCGATAATAAGTGTCAACGGTGTTCGGAACTCGTGGGATATGTTGGTGAAAAAACGTAGTTTTGCCTGATTTAGTTTTTCGATATCTTCGATATGTCTTTTTTCGTATTTAAGAGATTCCTGTAATTTTAGGCGATGATGATATGTATGTATGATATAATATGTAAGTATGATGATACTTATAATGTATGCTAAATAGGCCCATATTGTACGATAAAAGGGAGGTAATATTTCTATTTGTAATCGACTAGGGGGAACTAGCTTTTCGTTTACGTTTTCTGCTTTTACAATTAATGTATAATTGCCGGGAGCAAGATTAGTATAAGTAATAGTGTTTTGCTCCAATACATTCCATGTGTCTGAGAAACCTTCCAATCGATAAACAATTTTATTCTTATTGAAAGGTATGTAATCTGTAGTTGTGTATTCGATATTGAAAATGTTCTGAATAGATTTTAGGGTTATTTTTGGGGTATATGTAATATTCCGGTGTAATATTCCACTTTGGTCTCCAGTCTGAATATTTTCTCCGTTCACTGTTAGACGATATGGAAGTATGCGATAAGATCGTGGCGCCTGTTCCAAATCTTTTTCCTGGAAAGAAATCATTCCGGTGGTTCCACCAATAAATATTTCTCCTTTCCGGCTTTTATAGAGCGCATTTTCACTTATACAGCTTAAGGGCAATTCATCATAGTTCCTGAATTCTTTATGTTGATAATCTAATATTGAGAATCCTTTATCCGTTGTCACTAACAATTTTTCAGGTGATAGTTCGCAAATATTATATATTACATTGCTGGCAAGCCCGTTTTTACGTTTATCGAAATTGATAAAATCATCAGTCTCTTTTCTATATAAATCTAGTCCATTTTCGTTTGTACAAAACCAGAGCCTTTTTTGACTGTCCTCGTAAATGGAATTAATGCTATTGCTACTGAGACTGTGTTTATTACTGTTCTTATGTTTGTAAATGGAGAATTTTTGACTGTCAAAATGATAAGCACACGCTCCGCTGTTATTGTTGGCTATCCATAATGTACCTTCGTGGTCTAAAGTCAGCCCTATAGTGGATATCGTATTATAAAGCGCATTCTTATCCTGAAATAACAATTTGCATTTGCCTGTTTGTGGGTTAAATAGCGTGACTCCATTTGCTGTGGCCAATATCAATTGTTTCTGATAAGGAATAATATCCTCCACAAGATTGGACGGAAGAGAACTGCTATCTCCTTTTTTATTTTTATATTGAGTGAAATGCCCAGTCTTCATATCTAGTCTGTTCAGTCCTTTTAGATGTATACCAAGCCATAATACTTGTTGCAGAGAATCATAGTAGACAGCCCTCACATTATCATGTGGTAGATTACAGGAACTACTTTTGCTTAGATAACGTTTGTAAGTCCGGGTAGCAGGATTATATTTATTGATTCCTCCCCGTTCAGTACATATCCATAAGTTTCCTTCGCAATCTTCTAGCATACGTCCGATAATGGGAGAACTTAATCCTTCCTCCTCTTTGGAAGAGGCCTGATATTCGCGATAAATCTGTTTTTGTGGATTGAAATAATTGATGCCGCCGGAATAGGTTCCTATCCAGATAGTTCCTTGTTTGTCACAGTATAACCCCCAAATAGAGGAATGGCTTAAACTTTTGTTATGTTCCTGTTTAAAATATCTGTAAAATTCTCCTGTATTTTTATCATATTTGTTCAACCCGTTAAAAGTTCCTATCCATATGTTGCCTTCTGTATCTTCGCAACACCTGTGAGTAAAATTGGAACTGATTGTCGTCGGATCTTCCTCTTTACACTGAAACCTGTCAATTTGTTCGCCTTGAATGCGGTACAGCCCATGACCGGAACTTGCGGTTATCCAATACTCTCCGTTACTATCTCTGAAAATATCAGAAATATTCCCTGCTGTAATAGGATGGGTTAGTTCTTTTTGGGGAGTTAGTATATATACTCCCCGGTCACTTCCGATGAGTATGGAATCATTATGTATATATAATTTTCTGATATATCCTTCGTTATCCGGAAATTTATAGAAAGGCTCCAGCTTGTTGCCGTTGTATTTAAATATTTGTTTGGATGTTGCAGCGTATAAATAACCGGAGAAGAACTGCGCTTTCATATTATTTCTGGTTATCGTACTAAATAAATCTTTTTCTATATCATAAACGGAGATACCTCTGTTGGTCATAATAAAAACGTGTCCGTTCCGGTCACCGGTAATATGATATATATCATTGTATAAAATGCTGTTGGAAATATCTTTCTCCTTTTGATAGATTTTAATTTTTTTTCCGTTATATACGCCGATTCCATTGCGAGTACCGAACCACATGAATTCACGTTCATCCTGATAAATGGAAGAAATGGAATTATTAGGTAGGCCATCGTCGGTTGTCAGATGAAGAAATGATATGCTTTGTGCTTTTCCTGATAATGTGTATATTAGTAAATAAAAAATGATTATAATCCTGCTTTTCATATTCTAGATCTTATTATACAGATTACAAATATATCGTTTTTATTAAATAAAGAGTATGTGTGTATTTTCTTTTTTTGTCGTTTATTGTACATTTTAGGTCGTTTATTGTACATCGCTGCTTTTTGTCTCATTGTATATATTTGACATCCTCTTTCTGTACATATATTATCCCTTTTTTGTGATTAGCATGCGTATTTTTGTTTTCTCAAAATAATATGAATTATTTATGAAAACTATTATTTCAATTTGTATAGCCTTGTTTTTCACTTTTGTGTGTGCTTGTGAAAGGGTAGAGGAAAATTATCTTTCAGAAAACGTTGAGTATGCAGCGGCGCAATATGATTTGTTGATAGAAAAACTGGAAAAAAATGGTAAACCTTGGGCACCTCGTACGGTAGATACTAAAGGAAATATAGTATATGCCCGTAACGTATGGGACTGGACTTCGGGCTTTTTCGCGGGAAGCCTTTGGTATTTGTATAATCTTACGGGAGATGAGAAATGGAAAACATTGGCGAAAAAGTATACGGAAGCTCTGAAACAACAACAATATATAACTTCTCATCATGATATCGGCTTTATTATAGGATGTAGTTATTTAAATGGTATGCGTATGGGGCAGGAGGCATATGATACAATTATCGTGCAAGCGGCCAAGTCCCTTTCCACTCGGTTTCGTTCTGGAGCCGGAGTTATCCAATCATGGAATACCCGTACAGGATGGCAGGCACAAAGAGGCTGGGAGTGTCCTGTTATTATTGATAATATGATGAATTTGGAAATTCTTTTTGAGGCAACTTCTCTTTCCGGTGATTCTACTTTTTACAATATGGCGGTTTCACATGCAGATATGACTTTAAAGAATCATTTTCGTATGGATGGGAGCTCTTATCATGTAGTTGATTATGATATGAGAACAGGTAAGGTGCGAAGTCGTTGCACAGCTCAGGGATATTCCGACGAATCAGCTTGGGCACGTGGGCAAGCCTGGGGTATTTATGGATATACAATGTGTTATAGGTATACACGTCAATTAAAATATCTTGAGCAGGCAGAAGCTGCCTATGAATTCGTATGTACACATCCCAATCTTCCTGAAGATTTGATTCCTTATTGGGATTTTGATGCAGTGAATATTCCCCATGAATTAAGAGATGCTTCCGCTGCTGCTATTATGGCTGCCGCCTTGTATGAATTGAGCATGTATTCGAATAAAGCAAAGTATAAAGAGACGGCAGATAAGGTAATGCATTCTTTGTCATCATCGGATTATCGGAGTAAGATTGGTGAAAATCACAATTTCTTATTGATGCATTCTGTTGGAAGTTATCCGCATGGAAACGAAATAGATGTCCCTTTGATTTATGCAGATTATTATTTTCTGGAAGCATTGAAGCGGAAAAGGGATTGCGACATTGAAGCTAAGAGTAAATCAGTGCAGAAGTAGTGCTGTAATGGTGATTTTTTTGTACTAAAAGGGTGTTTTTTTGTACAATGATTAATAGAGAACTTGGGAGGATAATTTTTATACTTCTTATGTACGTTTTTGGTTTTTGTTTTTTGGTTTTCTAACTATATTCGCAGTGTGAATAAACATTTTTGTCAGGTCGTTTTTTTAGTCAATTTGATGAATTTTTAATCATTCTAGTAACTTAAATTTAAATGCAATGAAAGACTTTTTCACTCCAATGAAGATACCCCAAAAATGGGTATGTCTGCTAGCGATGTCTTTTGTGTTTGGACAACAGGCATTTTCTTCAGAGAACTATGTGACGGAAAGTATAGCTGTTTCGGCAGATATTATGCAGCAGAAAAGTAAGACGGTTGTTGGTACGGTAACTGATAATGGCGAGCCTATAATAGGTGCCAGTGTCGTGGTGAAGAATGCCGGTAAAGGTGTTATAACAGATATGGATGGGAATTTTAAACTGGATGTTCCTGTTGGTGCGACAATTGTCATATCTTATGTCGGATATGATAGTAAAGAAATTGTTTATAAGGGCGAGTCTACTTTAAAAGTTGAATTATCTGAAGATGTTTTGCAGTTGCAGGAAGTACAAGTTGTAGCGTATGGCGTAACGAAGAAAGTGACAGTGACGGGTGCTATTTCATCTGTGGGTACAGAAGAAATTCTTAAATCACCAGTCTCAAGTATATCCAATGCATTGACCGGCAAATTACCGGGGTTGTCTACTGTGCAGCAGACTGGGCAGCCGGGAGCTGATGATGCAACAATGTATGTCCGTGGTGTCGGTTCGTTGACAGAAGGATTATCGTCACCACTTGTTTTGGTAGATGGAGTAGAACGTTCGTTCAACCAACTTGATCCTAATGAAATTGAAGATATTTCTATTTTGAAGGATGCTTCGTCAACGGCTGTGTTTGGTGTTCGTGGTGCTAATGGTGTTATTTTGGTAACAACGAAAAGGGGACAAGAAGGAAAACCTAAAATAAATGTATCTACTTCTTATTCTTTACAAATGCCAACGCGTATGCCGGAATTTGCCAACAGTTATGAGTATGCAAGTACATATGTCAATGCCCAGCGTCGGGATGGAATAGAGAGTAACTTTGCTTTTACGGATGAAGCGATTGAAGCCTACCGGACACACAGCAATCCTTTAGCTTATCCAGATACGGATTGGGTGGATATGTTAATAAAGGACGTGGCTTTGCAAACGCAACATAATTTTTCTATTTCCGGAGGAACAAGAGGAGTCCGTTATTTTGCTTCCTTGGGTGTGTTGACGCAAGATGGTCTATTCAAGTCGTTTGAGAAAGAGTATGATGGTAATTTCAAATATAACCGTTACAATTATCGTATAAATCTGGATTTGGACCTGACGAAAACCACATTGATGCGTATGAATTTAGGTGGGCGTGTTAATGATAAGCGTACGCCGAATTATGAAGGAAGTAGTGATATCGGATTATTGTTCCGTGATATTTATTGGGCTATTCCAATGTCGGGGGTAGGTATTATGGATGGAAAATGGATATGGCCTGATACAAAAGAATTTAGTCTGCCGGGTACTGTAAGAGACGGACTTTATCCATATTATGGAAAAGGATATAACACTTCAGCAGGGAATATCCTGAATTTTGATTTTATGCTGGAGCAGAAATTGAACTTCATCACTAAAGGTTTGAAGGCACATGTAAAAGCATCTTATAATAGCGGTGTGACTTTGAAAAAGTTGCGTAAAACTTCTTATCCTCATTATGAGACGATAGTAAATGAAGATGGTACAGTGAATTTGCGTAAAGTGGGAGATCAGACCAATCTTCAATATTCGGAGAGTACAAGCCGGAGCAGAGACTGGTATATGGAGGTCGCCATGAATTATAAGCGTGATTTTGGTGATCATCATGTTTCAGCCTTGGCTATGTACAATCAAACAATGAAATATTATCCGGATAGTAATCCGGATGAATTTAAATCTATTCCCCGAAGCTATATCGGTTTAGTTGGGCGTGCTACTTATGACTGGAAAACACGTTATATGGTTGAAATGAACGTGGGGTATAATGGTTCTGAGAATTTTGCGCCAGGTAAGCGGTTTGGTCTTTTTCCCGCAGTATCAGCAGGTTGGGTTCTGACAGAGGAAAACTTTATGCAACCTTTAAAACCGTGGTTGAGTTATTTTAAACTTCGTGCTTCCTATGGTGTAGTGGGGAATGATCGTGTGAGTGGTAACTATCGTTTTCTTTATCTGCCGGATTCTTATAATCCGTCGACAGGTAGTTATTATTTTGGAAATTCCATATCTACAGCATGGCAAGGTGCAGTGGAAAGTAAGATTGGTAATCCCGACGTAACTTGGGAAACGGCTGCAAAGCAGAATTATGGGGTGGATGCTTATTTCATTAACAGCAAACTAAAAGTTAATTTTGATTATTTTATTGAGCGTCGTAAGGATATTCTCACAAATCGTAAGGTTCTGCCAACTTATTTAGCAGCAAATTTGCCTATTGCCAATATTGGCAAAGTTGATAATAAAGGATATGAACTGAGTGTAAACTGGAGAGATAGAATTCATGATTTTAGATATCATATAGGTTTCAATCTGGCTTATGCTAAAAATAAGATCGTCTTTCAAGATGAAGTTCCCTATCCTTACGATTATATGAGAAAGACCGGTAAGCCGGTTGGGCAACAGATGGGGTATAAATACGATGGATTCTTTTCGGAAGAAGATGTGGCAAAGTATGAGACCGAACGTGGTAAATCAATACCGGATCATGGAACAGGGTATATTCCTAAGCCGGGTGATGTGAAATATAAGGATTTAAATAATGACCATAAGATAGACCAGTACGATGTTGCCGCTATCGGTTATCCAGTTTACCCACTTCTTACAGGAGGAATAAATTTGGGATTTTCCTATAAAGGATTCGATTTCAGTATGACATGGTCCGGCGCAACAAAAGTTTCCCGCTTATTGGATGATATTTTTCGTGAACCGTTTGGAGCCACAGATTCTCGTTCGTTAATGAAATATATGATAGATGACATGTGGACGCCGGAAAAAGGAAATTCAGCTAAAGCTCCTGCCATCTCGTTTACGAATAAAGTAAATAATTACAGAGACTCGGATTTATGGTTACGTGATGCTTCCTACTTGCGTTTGAAAAATGTGGAGATTGGTTATAATTTTCCTAAAAAAATATTGAGCAAAATCAATATTGGAAGTCTGAGAGTTTTTGCAACAGGTTATAACTTATTGACATTAGATAAATTGAAAATTGTAGATCCGGAATCTCGTCCCAACGGTAATGCAATGTATCCGGTAGTAATGGTGATAAATATGGGCTTGAAAGTAGGATTTTAATTTATAAAAATAAAGTTAGTCATGAAAAAGATAAGAAAATATATTTATCTGTTACTGATCTTCTCATATGTTTCTTTTACATCATGCGAGGATTTTGCTTTAGGGGAGAAATTTCTTCAGAAACCTCCTAGCGGGGATGTTACTATCGACACTATTTTTTCGACGGCAGAGTATGCCCGGAGAGTATTATGGTATGCTTATTCGAAATTGCCTTATGGCTTTTCTACCGGTTATAATAATTCGACTTCGATGCGTGTGGGTTCAATAGAATCGTTGACTGATCTGGCACAGTCATATGTTGGTTATGCAGGAGCGGATAAGTTGTATTATCCGGGACTTTATAATGCCGGAAGTGAAGACGAATCAGGTGGAGAGGATCATGCAACTAAATACAATATGTACGCACGTGATCCTTGGAAAGGGATTCGCCATGCATGGGTCTTTATTAATAATGTGGACCGAGTACCGGATATGACGGCGGAAGAGAAGTTGCGTTTGAAGGCGGAGGCCAAAATTACCATTGCTGTGCAGTATTCTGAAATGTTGCGTCATTATGGAGCCTTACCTATTGTTGACCATGCTATTATGCCGGAAGAAATGGGGTTACCGGAGCGTGCCACTTTGCAACAGACTGTGGATTTCATAACCCGGTTGTTGGATGAGGCTATTGCATGCAAAGAATTACCTTGGGCTTTGCCGGAAGATGATCTGAGTAATGAGAGTGGACGTATGACAGGGGCGGCTGCCATGGGATTAAAGCTAAGAGTACTGTTGTTCGTAGCCAGTCCGTTGTTCAATTCTGACGAGCCTTATTTTCCGGGGGAAGCCTCTGATAAATTGATGACTTGGTTTGGCGGGTATAGTGAACAACGCTGGAAAGATGCGGCAAAAGCGGGGGAAGATTTTTTCAAATCTTGGAAACAAGGTGGTTTTTATGAATTGGTACAAAAAGAAACGGCAACTAAAAATACAATTCGTCAGGCATTTCAGGATGCATATTATACCAGGGGTACTACAGAGAGCCTAATTTCTGTACGCAGGCATTTTAGGACAAATGGTATCAGTACGTTGCTGCAAAGTTTACGTTGGGGCGCATGGTGTCCGACAAAAGAATGTTTTGACTTGTTCCCGATGGCGAATGGTGATGATTTTGATTGGGATAATCCTGTTCATAAGAAAAATCCTTTTATAAATCGTGATCCTCGGTTGTGTGAAACAATCTTATTGGATGGTGACGATTTTCAAGGTAGAAAGGCTGAGGTATTCAAGGAAGATGCTAATGATAAAAAGAATTATCCCAAAGGTGCGGATTGGAATAAGAACAATTTGGATAGTAAGAGTTTGTCAACAGGGATTGCCGGACGTAAATTCGCTCTTGACCGGAAAGGGGAGTACAATAACCGTGTAATTCATTGGCCTTATTTACGTTTGGCTGAAGTATATCTTGCTTATGCAGAGGCATTGAATGAATGTGGGCGTACCAGTGAGGCATATCAGTATATCAATGCAGTTAGAGCACGCGTTGGTTTGCCAGGGCTGGTATTGAAAGGAAAACTGGATGAGAAAACAGAGTTTCGCGAAGCAGTACTTCGAGAACGCGCTTGTGAATTTGTATGGGAAGAAAACCGTTTCTTTGATTTGATACGTTGGAAACGTGAATCTGATTTTACAAAACATTTGCATGGAATTAATGTGTATCGCCATAAAACTACCAAAGAATATAAATTTGATTTTCCGCAGTTGCCGGAAAGAGCATGGCAAAAGCCGGGAGGATTTTCTGCAAAATGGTATCTGAGTGCATTTCCTGATAAGGAAGTGAATAAAGGATACGGGTTAGTACAGAACCCGGGATGGTGATCATGAAAATCATTCAATGAATAAAGAAATAAAAGAATACTATGAATAAAGCTATAAAATTAGTAATGACAGGTTTGCTGGTGTCGGCAAATATGCTGGCACAGGAAACGGACAGCATACAGCAGTACGGTCGAGGTATTTCGGTTGACTGGAAAGAATCTACTACTGCGGGAGGAATGGTGACAGCAGGGCAATTATCCCATAAAACGAGTGTTAATCCTTCTAACTCATTATTTGGTTCTGTTCCAGGACTATATGTGTTACAGAATGCCGGCAGTTCCTGGGCAGATGGTGCTACTATGTATGTACGTGGTTTGGGGACTACAAACAGCAAAAGCCCGCTGATATTGGTTGATGGCTTTGTACGTTCCATATCAGACCTGACAGTGCAAGAAATAGAATCTGTGGTTGTCTTGAAAGATGCCGTAGCTTTGGCACTGTATGGAATACGAGGAGCTAATGGGGTCGTTTATGTTACCACGAAACGTGGAAAGACTGGCAAGCCGGTAATTAATTTCAATTATGAGTTTAATATGGGGACTCCGGTCCGTTTACCGGAAATGGTAGATGGATATACTTATGCCCAAGCTTTGAATGAAGGGTTGAAAAATGATCATCTTAGCCCCCGTTATACTCAACGTGAACTAGACGCGTTTAGAGATCGTACTTACCCAGACTTTTATCCGGACGTAGATTGGTGGGGAGAGGCTTTGCGGAATCATAGCCTTGGTCAGAATGCAAACTTTTCCATTCAGGGAGGGGGTGATAAGGTACAATATTATGCACAGTTGAATTATCTGAATGATCAGGGAATTCTGAAGCCGACCAATGACAATGAAGATTATTCCACCCAGCTTAAATTCTCAAAGTTGAATATACGGACTAATCTTGATATACAGGCTACCAAAACCACGAAAGTGCAATTGAGTATGCTAGGTAATTTCTCAGAACACAATCGTCCGGGTGCACAGCTAGATGATATCTTCACAGCTTTGTACCAGGTTCCTTCAGGAGTGTTTCCTGTTAAAACAAAGAATGAGGTATGGGGAGGTTCTACTATTTATTCCAATAATCCTATTGCTCTCATTTCAGGTAAGGGATATGCGCGTTCACAAAATCGTGCTTTGTATGCCGATATGAATATTCAACAGGATTTGAGTACTCTTACTCCCGGTCTATCTGCTTCAGTCCGAGTGGGGCTTGACAGCGATGCTAGTTACTGGGATTCCAATACTCGTAACTTTGCTTATGAGTCTTCAGTGAAAGGATGGGATGGAGAAGAAGACCAATATAAAAACTTGCGTAATGAATCTGCTTTGAGTTTTAGCAGCAGTACAGGAGAAATTGTCCGCCGCTTTAACTTTAATGCCCAATTAAATTATGATAGAAATTGGGGATTACATCGGCTGAATACAGTTTTACTTTATGCTATGGACCGGATGGATCGTGATGGACAGAATGCTTCCCGGGCATATATGGATATGGTTGGACAAGCGCATTATAGCTATAAAAACCGTTATTTACTTGATTTTGCTTTATCGGGTTCGGCATCCAGTGTTTTGGAACCGAATCATCGTTGGGGAATATTTCCGTCAATAGGTGCTGGTTGGATTCTTTCAGAAGAAAGCTGGATGAAAGGAAAATCGGTTGATTTCTTAAAATTGAGAGCATCTTATGGTATAGTTGGAAGGGCGGATTTTGGGGTAAATCTGTATAAGTATTATATGGGAAGTGGTAATAGTTATTATTTCAAGGATACTCCGGCCAGCCAAAGTGGTATGACTGAAAAGCAAATTGCTGTAGACGGGCTTACTTATGAAAAGTCGCATAAGTTGAATGTTGGTATGGATTTCATGGTATGGAAGAAGTTGTCATTAACTATTGATGGATATTATGATCATCGGACTGATATTCTGGTAGATGGTGGTAATGCGATTTCTTCTGTGTTCGGAATGACCGTTCCCAAGCGTAATGATGGTGTTGTCAATAACTATGGAGTGGAATTAATGGCAGGTTGGAATGACCGGATAGGTGAGTTCAGTTATCAGATAAACGGGCAATTCTCCTTCAATCGGAGTAAAATTATCAATATGAATGAAGAATATCGTCCGTATGATTATTTGGAGCGTACAGGGTGTCGTGTCGGTCAAATATTTGGTTATGAAGTAGAGGGAATCTATAAGAATCAGGAAGAAATAAACCAACGTGAGGTAAAACAATATTTGTCGGAGGTACGTCCCGGTGATCTAAAACTCAAAGATCAGAATGGTGATAAACGTATCGATCAATATGATCAAGTTGCCATGGGATATAACGCTACCTGTCCGGAGATTTATTATGGTTTCAATTTAGGTGCTGAATACAAGGGCTTGGGAGTTTTGGCGCAATTTCAGGGAGTGGCCAATTATAGCGAGGTGCTGGATACACGAAGTGTGTACCGACCATTGATTAACAATAATACAATTTCCAGATATTATTGGGAAAATCGTTGGAGCGAGAATAATCCGAATGGGACATTACCCAGGCTAACTACATTAGGATCAGCGAATAATTATAATAATAACTCATTATGGGTGACAGATGCTTCGTTTTTGAAATTACGAACATTAGAAGTTTATTATCAATTACCTGATAAATGGCTACGTAGGCAGAATGTTGTGAAATCGGTGAAACTTTATGTTCGCGGACACGACTTGTTATGTCTGGATGGCATTGATATTGCTGATCCGGAGGCGTTGGGAGTTACTCATCCTGCGATGAAACAATATACATTTGGTTTTAATTTACAATTCTAAATTGGAGAGACAATGATAAAAAAAATAAAGATTAAAAATATAGTACTGCTTCTATCTTTATTGATGATGACAGGATGTGATTTTATGGATTGTGATGAGTCTGATAACTTTACCAAACAAGAGGTGCTTGATAGCTATAATCGTGTGAAGCAACTGGCAACCAATGTATATGGTTTCTTAAAAGCGGACTTTTGTTCTATAGATGGGGCCATGCTGGATGCGGCTACGGATGATGCCGTCCATATTTACAAGTCTTCCAATATCCAGCGGTTTGTGGATGGTACATGGTCTGCCAATAATTTGGTGGATAATGTATGGGGACATTATTACGAAGGAATTCGGGCAGCCAACTTCTATTTGAAGGAAACTGCCGGACTGACATTTGATGAATGGAAATATTCGGATGATTATGAGGCTATAATGAAAGAGTTTACTAATTATCAATATGAAGTCCGTTTCCTTAGAGCATATTTCTATTTTGAATTAATCAAGCGTTATCGCAATATTCCTTTTGTACTAGATGTCTTGGCACAGAATGAAGCTAACGGGGTAAATCCTGAATCTTATGAGAAGATTGCTAAATTCATCGTGGATGAATGTTCGGATCTTGCACAGATTTTGCCTGTGAATTATGATAATTTCAGTACAAAAGAGAAAGGACGTGTTACGCGGGCAGCTGCTATGGCATTAAAATCGCGTGTTACGTTGTATATGGCCAGCCCTTTATTTTCAGAAGATAGTGAAGATAAATGGAAACAAGCCGCAGAAGCTGCTTATGATATTATTAAACAGAAAACAGATTTAGGCTTGGACTTGGTTCCTTATCCTCAAATATTTAATGACGTTAATAATCAGAAAGCTGAGGTGATATTGTATCGTCCGACAGGTGAGAGCGGTGACTTTGAGAAGGCTAATTTTCCTATTGGAGTGGAGGGTGGAAAGACATCTACCTGTCCGACACAAAACTTGATGGAAGCGTATGATATGAAGGATGGTACTCCTTTTGTATGGAATAATCAGTCAAATCCATACGATAATCGTGATCCTCGTATGAAATATACGATTGTTTGCAATGAAATGAAATGGCCTGTAGACCCTGTGGAAATATGGGAAGGAGGAACTAACGGATTGCCATTGCAGAATGCCACTACTACAGGATACTATTTGAAAAAGTATGTAAATAACACGATTAGTTTCGAGGCTGGCAGCACTGTTACGAAAAAACAGCATAATTGGGTATTGTTCCGTTATGGTGAGATTTTGCTTAATTATGCAGAAGCTATGATTAATGCTTTTCATGATCCCAACTATAAAGATGCTGTTTACAATATGAGTGCGCGTGAAGCGGTAAATCAGATTCGTGGTCGTACAAATATTTCGTTGCCCGGTTTTCCGTCGGATATTACAGAAAAAGATTTCGTTAAACGCCTGAAGAATGAGCGTCGTGTTGAGTTAGCTTTTGAAGGTCATCGTTTTTGGGATGTACGTCGCTGGAAGGAACTGGGACAGACGGCCAATATATATGGAGTAAAAATAACGAAGAATAATGAGGTAATCAGTTATGAGAAATTCTTACTCGAAACCCGTGCGGTAACTGATAATATGTATTTTTATCCTATACCCAATACAGAACGCTTTAAAAATCCGAATTTGGGACAGAATCCCGGATGGTAATTATAAAAATAATATTGGAGTGTCTCCCCGGCAGGAGAGAATACTCCAATATCCTGTTCTTAACTACAGCAATGTGATCTGATACTTTTTTTATGAAATATATTCTTTTCTTTCTTATATTATTTTCCTCAAAGCATATTCTTCTTGCTAATGAAATTACAATGGAGCAGGCTAGAAAAGTGGCTATGAGTTTTTTTTGTGAAACGATACGATCCCGTGGTGGAATTCCCAGACTTCAGCTCGTCTGGGATGGTGAAAGTACTACTACGAGAGATGGATCATCTCCCGCATTTTATGTGTTTAACCGTATGGATAGTGATGGGTTTGTGATTATCTCGGGAGATGATGTTACCATGCCGATATTAGGATACTCTTGCTCGAATCATTTTGTAGTTGAAAATATGCCTCCCAACTTGCTTGATTGGATGGATGAATTACGCAATCAGATTAATGCGGTCCGGGAGGAACATGTTGTGGGCACTTCTTATATTTCGAAAGCTTGGACGCGGGCATCAGACGCTATTGGTACGCCAATAGTGAAATTAACCACAGCCTTGTGGGACCAGCAAGCACCTTTCAACAGACTATCTCCGACAACCAGTGACGGAAAGTCAATTACCGGCTGTGTAGCTACTGCAATGGCGATTATTATGCAATATTATCAATGGCCGGATCAGGGTGTAGGAACTGTACCTGCTTATACTCTACAAGCTGATAAGAATACCCAGATACCAAGCAAAACTTTTGATCGTCCTTATGTTTGGAGCAAGATGCCGGTAAAAGTTGATAAGAATTCGGATACTGATATAAAGGATGAGGTTGCAACTCTTATATATGATTGTGGCATTATTTCAAAGTCACAGTTTGGCAGGAAGTCTACGTGGGCATATTACGAGAATGCACTGGAAGGTATGATAAAGTATATGAAATATAATAAGGGGACTCATATGCAGAATCGGGCTACCCGTGTTATGAGTGAATGGCATCAGATGTTAAGGAAAGAACTTGATGCAAAAAGGCCGATTCTATATACAGCTTCTACTAAATCCGGTGGAGGGCATATGTTTGTAATAGATGGCTATACCCAGGAAAATTATTATCATGTTAATTGGGGGTGGAGTGGAAGTTCGAATGGTTATTACTTATTGACTGTTATGGATCCGTCAAATCCGGGTTCCGGCAGTTCTAGCGGTGGATACACTCAAGAGCAAGCTGCTTTTTTTAACTTGATACCAGATAAGGATGGCACCTCTGCTTTTACAGATAATTTGGTTCTTATTAGGAAGGAAGTGAATGGTGTCTATTATGAAGGACTTGTAATGGATGCTGTTAATATTCAGCCAGAACAAGAATTTAAAATAAGTATAGGAGCTGTTAACAACATCGGACGGTCAGCTTTTGACGGAAACCTGAGAATAGCTTTAGTAGGCAAGAACGGAACTATAAAAGAATATATATCCGAGGAAATCCCTGTTAAGTATCCGGCAGACTCTTACCATAGTGAAACAGACTGTTTCTGTAAAATAACCCTACCAATAAAGGCCGGAGATCGGATTAGAGTATATTACAAGGGTAAATATTCAGAGGATTGGGAATATTTGCGGGGTGGCTCACTATTGAAATCTGAAATTATTCTCAAGGAGGAAGATATGCCTTTGGAAAAAATGACCAGTTTTGCTTATGATAAGAAAAATAAGAAGATTAGTCTGAAGACTTGTCCCCAGGTAGAGTATCAGGTGCTCTCACTAACTAATAACGTGGTATTTTCAGGAATTACTAATGATGATAACCCGGAGATTCGGATTGATACAAGTGAGTTGATTGACAGAGAGTATGTCATTGTGCTCCGGAAGAAAATAGAGGATGAAGACGAGTATGAAGAAAAAAGAATACGTTTTGCAATAGGTAATCAAAATAAGAAATAGGAGAATATGAAGGAGATATTGAAATATATTGGACTGACTTTAATTTTTTTCATGGTATATTCATGTAGCGGTGGAGAGGATATTTTGCAGGAGGGACCGGAAGAAGACCCTTTTAAGGACTATTGCCTTGTAACAATAGAGCATAGCGGGAAATCATTTGGTTTTCTTGAATTTACAGGCAGTAAACTGTCTGGTAATATTCAATGGGGAGATGATAAATCTGAGATGTTTGCAGGAAAAAACACTCCGTCACATGTATATCAGACCGCGGAGGAACATATTATCGTCATAAAAGTTCAACAGGCTGATGGGATTATGTTGCCAGGTATCGAGGGGGTATCTCGGATAGATTTATCTGATTTTTAGTTAATTGAAATATTCTAAAAAAGGAGAAAATGAAAAGAATAACTTTTATATTTATAGTTTTGTTGATGGGGGTGGAAAGTGTATTTGCCCAGTCCTGCACATGGATCTACAGCACGGAAGGAAATATGTGGAAAGAATCGAAAATCAGATTACAATTAAAGCCTGATAAGGAACCCGCTTTAAAGGTGGATACAACAGAAAGCATTCAGGTATTCAAAAGATGGGGAACTTGTCTCAACGAACTGGGATGGGATGCTTTGAATTTGTTGCCCTTTGAACAACAGAAGGAAGTATTAAGTAATCTTTTTTCGAAAGAAGGCGCTTTACGTTTTTCCATGGGGCGTATACCGATGAATGCCAATGATTATGCACGGGACTGGTATAGTTGTGATGAAGTGTCCGGTGATTTTCAGTTAAAGTACTTTTCTATAGAACGTGATAAGAAGACAATTATACCTTTCTGTAAAAGAGTTCTGCACTGTAATCCTGATGTAATCTTTTGGGCATCTCCTTGGTCACCGCCGTCCTGGATGAAGGTTAACCATTATTATTCAGTACGTAGTTGGAATGGACAGAATAAAATGTCTCCTTTGTCTGATGTTGTTCTATATGAAAATACTACGGGGAAGGATGCTGCATATTATCCAAAGCAATTGGCTGTGAATGATTATTTTATTCAGGATTCTCGTTATTTGAAAACCTATGCCAATTATTTCTGTAGGTTTGTTTCTGCCTATCGGGAAGAGAATATTTCCATATCAAGAGTGATGTTTCAGAATGAACCATGGGCATATACCATTTATCCGGGTTGTGCATGGACGCCTGAGGGGATTATAAGATTTAATGTCGAATATTTGGCGCCGGAGTTAAAGAAACAACACCCGGAGGTTTCACTTTTTCTTGGAACACTCAATACCAATCGTTTTGATGTTGTAGATAAGATTCTGTCAGATTCTCGTATGAAAGATGCAGTGGAAGGATTAGGATTTCAATGGTGGGGAGGACAGATTTTGCCTGCTATCCGCAAGAAATATCCGTATTATAAGTATATGCAGACAGAGAGTGAATGTGGTTCAGGAACGTTTGATTGGAAAGCGGCAGAACATACATTTAGGTTGATCAATCATTATATAGGTAATGGTTGTGAGGAGTATACTTTTTGGAATGCGATTTTATCTGACGAAGGAAAAAGTAGCTGGGGATGGAAACAAAATGCTTTGATTCGTGTAGATTCTAAAACCGGGACTATTACGTATACACCAGAATATTATGCGGTGAAGCATTTTTGTAATCAGGTTGTTTCAGGTACAAGGGTTTTACAATATAAAGAGAAGGGGGAGGATAATTTGTCTGTTATTGCTTTCTTGACTCCAGAAGGTAAATATTTGATAGTAGCAGGTAATTATGGTGATGTTGCGCAGCAAATGACGGTACAATTAGGGGAGAAGTATTTAAATGTAACTTTACAGGCGCACTCTTTTAATACATTTATTGTAAAATAATTGTTTATATTGCATTATTATAAAAGCAAGATTAGATGTCCTCTGCCGAATCAAGTGATAATTCGTAGCTTCGGTAAAGTTCTCCTGTAACTTTAGCCTCTGAGAGTTTAACGGTATTTGTCTAAATGTTATAATTGGACACTATAAATCTAATATTTTGCTGATATATTATTGATATAGAGACCGATATATTTCTATTTACATCGAACTCATGTTAATTTAAGTGTTCCTCAACTTTATGAAATGAATAAAGTGACGGAAAAAGAAAATGTTGCTTCTTAATACCCCGATAAGGTTTTTAAATTATAGAATGTTCTTCGCAGAGTACGCCTGAAGTAAAGTGAGTAATGTAAAGTAGCCTTTGTTTTAAATTAAAATAGAAATGAAACCAATTTTATACAAACTTATTTGTAGTCTTCCTGTAACTCTTTTTGCCGGAACAGGTACACAGGTCTTTGGACAGGAACAACGCCCGAACTTGGTCTATATTTTTCCTGATCAATATAGGTTGAATGCATTGAGTATATGGAATGATGTGGCATATCGTAATGTTCTGAATACGGTAGGTGATCCGGTTCATACCCCTAATTTGGATAGACTGGCAAAACAGAGTGTGATTTTTAATCGGGCGTGCAGTACTTGTCCGTTAAGTAGTCCTCATCGTGCTATGTTGATGACAGGTGCATTCCCTGAGAAGAATGGAGTACCGGGCAATTGCCATGTGAACAATCAAAACGGTATTCCCGACAGCTTGGTTTGTTTCACTGATGTACTTGCGGGAGCTGGTTATGAAACGGCTTATGTGGGAAAAACGCATTGGCATCGTACGGAAGCCCTGTTTGACAAGGAGAATAATTATGTAGGTACAACTGAAGCACCTGGCGGACATTGTGTGTATCCATACGATACCTATATTCCTGAAGGAAGAGGGCGCAAGAGTAATAAGTACTGGTTTCAGCAATTGAAAGACAATCATTTTAATGCTACTGCCTATTCCAATCGTCCTGAATTGGTGGGTGGAAAGAAAGATGGTGAGCCGTTCCGTTATCGTCGGCTTACCTTGGAGGTTGAAGCGGATGTAGTGATAGGTTATCTGCGAAATAAGCAAGGACAACGAGACGCTTCCAAGCCTTTCAGTTTATTCTGGAGTTTGAATCCACCTCATACCCCTTATCATAGACTTACGGATTGTAAGGAAGAGGTGTTTAATCAATATTATAAAGATTTGAAACCGGAAGAAGTATTGCTACGTCCTAATGTGAAATTTGGTGAGGGTACACAAGTGAAAAACTTGGAACAACTGACACTTCAGGCAAAAATTTATTTCTCTTTGGTGAAGAGTGTGGACGATGAGATAGGTCGGGTGTTGAAAGTTTTGGATGAAGAAGGATTGACTGATAATACCATCTTGATATTCACTGCCGATCATGGGGAAATGATGGGTAGCCACGGTCGTATGGCAAAGAGTGTGATTTATGATGAGTCTTTTTCTATTCCGTTCTTTATACGTTATCCCGGTCAACTGAAACCAGGAGTGAACGATCTGATGTTGGGCGCTACAGATATTATGCCTACTTTGCTGGGTATGATGAACCTTGGAGACCAACTTCCTGAAACGGTGAAGGGAAAGGATTATTCACAAGGTATTCTTACGGGTAAATATAGGAAGGTAAAGAAACCTGTTTCTCAGTTTTTCTATCAGCAGAAAGAGAAAGGTGTACGCACTGACCGCTACTCGTATTTGGTGACAGGGGATGGAAATTATCAACTTTTTGATAATCTGAAGGATCCTTATCAGATACATTCTCTGAAAATAGAGGAAATTCCGTCAATTCAGACAAAGTTACTGAAAAAGGAACTTGGAAACTGGTTGAAGGTGTCGGAGGATGGTTGGGCCAAGGAACACAAATTTCCAGATAGGATAACTTATTAATAAAATACCATATATGGAGAAAAATACAGTTATCAACACATTTTGTCTTTAATCCATATACTTTTGTTACAATCCTCCACAAAGTTGGTGTATTGTCTCGACAGTACCTTCTGTGAATTACATATTTCTTTATCGTTTGCCATTAGTGGTGGATGATATACATTGCTTAAATATATGTTACAGCGCTGTGGACCGATTCTCACAGGGTTGTTTCTTTATTGCTTCCAATACGACGGTTATACAATTGCATCTATTAGGAATAAATCCGCTCCTGAATGCACTTGTTATTGTAATAAAGTAATACTTTGCAGAAGTATGCTGTAAATCCCTTTTTTATATCTAATACAGACGTTTTATTTAGGGAAATTTATAAATAATAATTAATCTATTAGGGTATGACTACTCTGGTATATGTCCGGCGATTATCTGGATAACACGACGCAAACAGGCCGTTAATGGGCTTTGGCACTGTTCCCACCATATGTGATGCAGTGTTTGATAGCAGATATTAGCCGATATGACGGGGTTAGCTGGGCATAAAGGTAAAAAACGAAGTGACATACATAACTCCTGGAAGGAGATAAAAGTGTTATAAAAAAGTTTGCAAATCGTGTACATTTTATAATAGAAGTACATTTTTTGTAGTATATTTTATAACATCTACACTGTCCCTACTGGCTATGTATTTACTATCGTATACTCTCCGTCTCCGACTTACCCGATGAAGAAAGAAAAAAGAAGCCGGGGCATCCCTCAGCTTCTCTTCTTATGAAGATTTTCTGTTACCCAAAACTCATGTTACCATTGATTGTCATATAACAGATTATAAACTTTCTTATTTCAGATTATACCTTCTGATTAATTTGTAAACCGTTGATTTGTAAAACCTGTATCCTTTAGACGTTACAAATCCTTCTTTATTAAGAATATCCGCTATCTCCTGCAGAGTATGTTCCTCTTTTACTAATGTACGCAACATGGCGACAGCTCTCCTGTTATTGGGATTGTTATCCGCTTTCTCCCTGCAGGTTCTGATACTGTTCTGAATTGCCTGTTCATGTTTGTCCATTAAGTGTTCCGGATTACCCAGCCTGAATCCCCTTGCCTTCTTTGCCTGTAGGGCGGATTTTGTTCTTGCCGCTATCAGTTCCGCTTCGTATTGTGAGATTGCCGACAGGATATGCAACACCATCTTATTGGCTTGTGGGAAATCACAAAACACGATCTCCACATCATTCTCCAGAAGATTTGACAGGAAGGAAACATTTCTAGCCAACCGGTCCAATTTGGCAACGATCAGTGTCGCTTCCGTTTTTCTGCAAAGGCTTAATGCCTCTTTAAGTTTGGGCCTGTCCTTTTTTCGACCTGATTCAATTTCAACAAATTCAGCAACCGGAGTTTTGTCACGAAGATATTTCTGTATAATTTCCCTTTGTGCTTCAAGTCCCAGTCCTGAATATCCTTGTTTCTGTGTGCTTACCCGAAGATAAGCTACATATTGATTGTTCATTGATTTTAAATTTCAATAGTTTTAACAGTGGTTCCGCTGACTAGATGCTCGTCTAATCTATGGAACCGGTCATATTATTACATAAAAAAGGGCTTTCCATGAGATTTCAAGTTCCTATAAACCCTGTTCTTTCACAGAAAGCCGTCTTCTTAGATTCTGAATTTCTCAGAGATTCCCTAATACCTTATAATATCGTATGTATCAGAAATCCTTTTTTCATAATCATCCGTTTTTTCTATATTCCTGTCCATCACAGAAACAAGCATGTCCAGATAAACGTCTTCTATTATTTTTTCTTCTCCTTCAGAATCGGGGATAAGATGTATTTCAAAGAGATCCTTTCCTTCATCGAGAATGATTCGTACCATTCCTGTATGTATGAATCCCTGTACATGAAATTCCAATCCACCTTTAACTGGTTTTATCGTATCCATATCTACTCCCCATGACATTACTATAACGGGGTGTGTCTTTAGGATTGACCATATATATCCTGCCAGTTTCAGATCATAATTTTTATTTTCCATATTCGATTTTATTTAAGTTGTAATATTCTGTATATATTCTCTGATAGTCTTCCATGTCCAGTTGTGGGAAAACGGAGTGATACATATAATAGAGGTCTTCCGCACTCCATAACTCCCCCTGGTCGAACAGGGCAAATATTTCATCCATCGCTTCATCGAATTCATCATAGATACCTCTTCGTCTTCCCGGTATTTCTGCTTGGTGTGGATAAGTGTCAGTACAATTTTCAATGATATGCTCTACCAGTGACAGACAGTTCATGAGGTCTTTCTTTATCGTAAATTCATGGTCCGTATGCGGTTCGTAATATCCACAGCTAAGATTGATGCAACTGACCAGAAGCCCTCGTTCCTTTAGTTCCTGCACATCCGTCATCATTCCATGTGTTTCCCTGTATCCGAACTTTCTATATCCGGCAGCTTGAAGGAATCCGGGAGAACATAGTGAGGTCCAGCCGATTTCTGTAACAATGTCCTGATAACCCCGTCTGTCAGGCTGTATAACAAAGCGGCAGTCATTGAAAAAATCCATCACCGCTTTTCCAGAGCCTACACATCCCACCTCTTCACTGACAAAGAACGCCAGTTTTAGAGTGTCATACTTTTTCAGACATTTGAGTGCTATCCATATTCCATTTTTGTCATCGGCTCCGAGTCCTTCCTGTCTTTTATTCCGGGAGCTGTAACCGAATATGATTTCTCCCGTTTCGACAGTCGTGAAATCTTTTGAATGTAACCTCTGTACCTGGTCAAGATGTGCTACGATACAGGGATATGATTCCGCTTCACCTTTTGTTATATACAAGTTCCCGGCTGCGTCCATTTCAACTTTGGTACCAGTAATTCTCTTGGTATAATTCCATATAAACTTGATCATCGCCCGTTCTTTTCCGCTTGGGCTATAAACCTTGTATAATTTCTTAAGCAATTCCATCATTCTTATTTTTTGTGGGTTAAACATTTATTTCATTCATCTCGTATGCATATGGTAGTCCTGTTTCCTCATCTATCCCGTCATAAAGTTTGCCGTTCAATTTATGAAGTTCTCCCGCTTCCAGCAGTCTTTGTACTGACTCTACGGATATTGTCTTTGTCTCATATTCACAGAGGATATTGTTCCATACCCGGTATATGGTTATGTCTTCTGCATGCTCATAGTATTCCTCATCATAATCGGAATAATGCCAGTTTTCCTTTTTGTATGTCTGTTCCGCTTTCTTCCGGCATTCTTCACAACAATAATCCTCTTCCGTTATGTCCGAATAGTATTTATCCTCTTTCAGAAAATCCTCTTCACATTCGGAGCATGATAGTACGTCGGAGTCATGGTGGTATTCTTCCAGTTTTTCTATCCATGTAAATTCTCCCAGATTCTCTACATCACAATAATATTCCTGCCCATGATAATATACGGTGGTGGTTTCACGACAATTGTATTCATGGAAATCATCGTATTCCCCCTCACCATTCAAAGAACCGTCAGTAATATCAAGTGCAATGTCGCCACTTCCGTAATTGTCCGCTGTCCTCCCGGATTGATTGTACCATTTGAATGAATCCTGATAGCTTAGGGTATCGTCATAGTCCAGGTCACATTCTATCCTGAATTTCCTGTCTGACAATGAATTCTCCTCCAGGTCAACAAAAGCTCTTGAATCACCACATCCGGCACCAACTTTCTTGTAACCGTCAATGTGTCCTCCCTTTATCAGAGCATCTATTAAAGCACGTTTGAGGGTGTTGTTCTCATCGGTAGCGTATTGTCTTTCCGCCAGTCTCCATATTTTTCCATTCTGGTCTGTAACCCTGTTGTAGATGACACACCTTGCTATCACCTTTCCTTCTTCATTGATCAGGTATGCCGCGCTTGCATCGACTGAATTCGTATAGAAATAATGCAGTTTCCTGTCTACCATGCAGGAATGAAAATCTCCTTTACAGCAGTCTGATGAATAGATTCTCTCAAAGTCTTTGTCAACATGCAGTTTATTCTTCGGTAACCTGCCGTGAGTATACCCTTGCCAGTCCGCCGAGAATTCCTCGCACAGATAAGTCACTATCTGTTCAGGGAGGGTTCTGCCGAATTCTGTTTCCAGTATGAGCGAGCGGTAGAGTTTTCCCGCTTTCATTTTAAACACCTTTCCTCCGTTTTCATGGTTAATGTAGCGGATTGATCTGGTATCCCCGTCTTTACACAGCCCTTTCAGTTCGTCCGTTTCAAAGTTCCTGGAGTAAAAGAAGTCTCCGTCCAGCTCCAAGACATAACGTAATGACATATCTGAGTGCCCGCTTATAATTATTGTCCGGGTAATGGTCTTCTTCAATTCCGCCATTGAGGAAATATGAAGCAGCGTATAGTTGTTTGTCTCTATTGCTTCATGCAGTAATCTCTTGTTCCTGATATATGCCAGCAGTATCTTGTTTTTTCTGCTGCATACCCCGTTTCCATGCTTGATAATTCCAAACATGTCCTTGAATTCTTCATAATTTTTAAATTTGTAGTATAACATAATCTTTCTTGTTTTAAAATGTTGGTAAATAAAAAAGGAGGACACCACGTTGATTGTGATATCCTCCTCAGATATAATTCCGGTATGTTTCAACCGTCTCTCAAATGAATGGAATATGTAGTTCTTCCAGCACTTCCATTAACTTTTTTGCACCTTCTTTTGATGCTTCATTTCTTAGGTCCGTCCTTCTTTGAGGATCTGCATACACTTTCAATATCTCTACAATAGTCCTGAATAATGTCTGTTGTAGGGTTTGGTGAAATGTTGTCGTTGCAAGTGCGAATCGTTTTTCATTCCACCCGTAATCATTCAAGGCCCTTGCCAATTCCTGTGCCGCCTTGAACTCTCTGCTGTTTTCAATTTCAAATCTTTCCATTTTTCTTTCTGATTCGTTTTTAGTTAAAATATAGTTGCACTGACCGGCCATTTTTCTGCGTCAGTATCAATGAGCTGGTGTACATATTTATCTGACGGATATGCCTTTTCGGCTTTTAAAGTAGCTGCAATATAATTTGTTGCTTGTACTGTCAGCGAGGGCATCATTTCTATGAAGTCCTTGTACGTTTCCCCCTCTTCGGTAATTAAGGTATATTTGATTATATCGAAGGTGTAATGTGCCATACTTTATTCCTTTCCATTTTATTCAGAACCATTCCCGTTTTACTCACCGGTGTGCTCTGTCCGTTCATTTTCTTTTCTTAGCAACTGAAGTTCCACCTTCTCCGCATCAAATTCATAATTCATGCACTTTTTAAAGTTTCCCATTAAAAGAAGCAGGGGAAATAACATCCCGTGCCTGCAATTCCTTCCGTGCTCGTCTAGTGCTGATTTACAGGTGTCACAATGGTATATGTCCTGTATACATGTTACGCTCATATATTTTCTCCTTTCTGATTTTAATTCAACAAAAGAAGGGAGAAAGACCTTGTTTGTTATTTTTAGATCTTTCTCCCTTCATAGGATTCTTAGATGTTCCGGTTTATCTCAGAAACCATCCGTAATTTTCAGTGTCTTCTCCTTTCAAGGCTTTCTGAATGCCCACTGCAAAGTCTGTGGCGTTCTGATTCCTTTCGAGGAATTTGTCAATATAGGACTGTTTGGCCGCCTCGTTAAGAAGCTGCATCAGGTCCCAGCATGAAATTTTTGCTCTTCCACGTAAGCCGAAGTTAGGGTTGTCAATATAGCCTTTGGTGGCTGCATTGATGTTTGAATCACCTAAGATAACTTTCGGTAATTCTTTCATTTGCGATGCCGGTAATACCTGGTAAAGTCGTAAACGTCCGATTATCTGGCAGAATTGTTCCTGGGATATCATTGTTCTTCCCAGATTCTCAAGAAGCCTCAGATTTTGTTCAGGGTTGAATTCCCGGAACAGTTTTAGTGCGGCTATATAGATATCCGTATCGCCCATCACTTCCAGACGTCCTGTCAAGCCGTCACATGTCAGCATAAGATTACTGCATACCCTGATTCTCCATCCGATAAAGATTTTAAATTTTTCAGGGGATTTTTTCCCGTACAGGTTCTCTTCGTTCAGGCTTCTTACGCCGCCGATACAAAGATGCACTTCCTCACCGTTCATTTCCCGACATATGGTTCGGATATGAAAACAAAATGCCATTCTCTGATAATAGATGGTTTCGTCTTCAGGTTTGAGTTCTTCCTTCCTCTTTGTCAGTGCGGAAGGATGTCTGCCTAAAATCTTGTGTGAGACTCTGATTTCCGTATTACCGAAAGCTTCTCCTGCAAAAAACATGCTTGCCGCCTCCTCAATACGGTGTATAAAAGTCTGGTGGCTGATTGTAAGTTGGTTGTCTCCAAAGCTGGGTACAATACAGTTCGTTTCCAGTTCTTCAAGTGTAATGCCTGAAGTGTTTGATTCAATAAAATTGGGATGTTCCTTCTTCTGTTCCTTTTCTGATACGATTACTGCATCTTCGATAAAGGTTCGGTTGATCATACCCATTCTTGTCATCATTCCTTGTTGTGGAACGACAGACAGTTCTCTTGTAGTTTCCATATTTCTATAGTTTTTAATTGGTTAATAAAATCCGATAAAAGAAAAAGCCAAGAGGTTTATTTCTTTGCTTTTACAAATATTCCTCTTAGCTTCTTGATTCCCTTGAGTATGGATGTGGTTACCTCAAGGATGGTTATAATTACGTCCTGTGCCTTATCATAATCCATTCACTAGACGTTCTATGGGTTTTCAGTTGCTACATTGCCTGTATCAACTTTACTTGCGGCAGGTTTACGTTTACTCCTGCTACTATACTTCTCTACAAGTTCCACAATAGTTGAACCTGCCACAATGATCTCAGCAATGTATGCTGCGATTCTGATTCCTTTCATTAAATGTTTCATTTTTCTCTTGGTTTTTGTTGTTGGTTAATAATATGTTCTTGTTCTCTTGTCTTTTATTCTTATTTCTTATTCTTGTCATATATAAGGGTTTAAGGTGAAGAGGGAAGGAGAAGAAAGGGAAATGACATGAATGATAAGGAAAAGGAGAAGAAAAAAATAAAGAGCCGTTATCAAGACTCTTCGTCCTGACTTGGCTCTTTGATAGGCTGTCATACTTTCATTACCCAGACTGTAGCTGTGATAATTACCGATACCGCTGCTATCCTTCGAATTGAATCGCCCAATGATCTTCTAAGTATTGGGGGCAACCCGGAAATTGTTTAATCTTGTTTGAAGCTTATGTGCACCATTTAGTACCGGTGCAATCTCCATGCTTCAATTTATTCTCATCTATAAGAGTTTGAGGGGGTGAGAGAGGGAAAAAAATATAAAGAGAGTAATATGTCCTTTTTTGAATAGGAGGAGTCTTAAAATAAAAACGAGGCTGAACTCAAAATGAGATAGCCTCGTTTCGTATGATAGAGGATATCCGTGGGAAAAGGGAGATATCCTCGTATTGGAAATGGATATATGAAAAGTGTACTTTCACAAGCACTGCTTTCAACCATTTCCTAAGGGAAATCTTCACTTTTAGGTGAAGAAAGGGTTATTATTGCAGAAATACGGGCTTTCACAAGTCCGGACTTCTTAGAAGTCCCAGAGAGAGCACCTTATATAAACTGAATATATAAAGAAGTGGGGAAAACTCTCTTTGGGAAATTAGGGTATATTGTTTAGAAATCTTTTTTGTAAAACTCATTCAACA
>OIWQ01000093.1_pt1 | contig 107981 bp, 106 predicted proteins | sample 1587571 | NCBI WGS metagenome assembly OIWQ01 (sample SAMEA3888910, study PRJEB22519) | human gut metagenome | biome: human gut; feature: human-associated habitat; material: faeces | place: Denmark | collected 2010
CGCCAGTACATGCGGGCTGGACGCCCTTATTGCCTGTCGCATGGGGGTAATGTCGCGGCTGGACGCCACGCCAAAACCCCCAGGGTCAAAGGCGGCACACCGTCGCACGCTACGCGCGACCAACCCCTTTAAGACGCGCGTTTAGCCTATTTTTTCTTCGCAAGCTCGAAAAAATGGGAACGCTGCTTTAAAGGGGTTGGTCGCGCCTAATCGGCATATTCCCCGCCGGGGCGGGAAATATAGCCTGGCTGCGACGGTGTGCGGGGCAAGCCCCCCACAAAAACCGGCACGTGGGCGTGCCTTATTGCTCGCTGGGGCGGCAAAATTTTTGCGGCTCCCCCCGGCCCGCTTCAATTCGCTGGGGCGAATGTTCGCGGGTGGACGTGGATCCTGAAAATTAGCAATTTCTCCGAAATTGAATTTTCTGTCCACGTTCCACTTCATTATTTTTCGTCTTAACAATTTCTTCGAAATTGAAGCCAAAAATAATGAAGCCTTAAAAACCCGCCGCCTGTCAGCCTGTGTGTTGCACAATACATTTTTGTTCTGTGTGATTACATCTGTTCGCGGTATATTTCAGCCCTGCACTCCCTTTCAGCTTCCAGTGCTTCACTGTAGGACGCATCATCAATTTTCGTGCCTTTGCTTTCGGCATAGCGTCGTAATTTATTTGCATCAGCTTCATTAAGTTCTGAAAGATGATCGCGCAAAAGACCGATAAGCCTGCTTTCGTATATCTCATAATACAGCCCACAACCACTGTGGGCTTCTTTAGATAACGTGTCATATATCAGGGCTACCGATATCCTGTCCTGATTACGAGAATGTATATTTCGGATAAATAAGTCTTCTTTTTGCATGTTGCACCTTTTACAGTAAACAGGGGGTGTTATGCGGATTATTACTATCCTCTGACCTTGCCGAACTTAGATAGTATTTTATTTACTGCCTCCGGGTCTGCGCTGGGACATTCACCAAGAAATGCTTTTCTCGCATTCAACGTATGGTTAGGTAAGAAACCATGTTTATTCTTTTTGACTATATTAAAGAAAGCCTTTTCTGCTGAGCGGCATTCACTTCCACCACTATTACCCGTTGCTTTTCCGTACATGCAAAGAACAACTTCGCACGGGTCAGCGGCAAAGGAATAAATTGGGGTTCCTGCGGCCATACATAATACAGCCGCCGCGATAACGGTTTTATTCATGGTGAGTCCTTATTAGGTTGTGTTGCTTAAATTGATTAGCGAGAGAAATAAATAGTGGTTTCTCTGCACGTCAGACAATTAAAGACAGGCTGGTATTCAATAACACCTTTTGCTCCATTCTGCCGAAGCCAGTTTTTGGCATTAAAGAAATCAGTGCCGGATTGTGCAGTGACGACAATTCGTGTTGAGTGGGCGACTGCGTAAAATACGGCTGGAGTCCATATTGTATTGTAGAAACTTTGTGCGCTGATTGATGATGTCCATTTACTGTTAACTGTCGGGGAAGGGACCATAACGTTATTGTCGCTCCATTGCGGTAAACTGGTATTTAATGGGGCGGCGGCTTTATCCCACTCTACAGGAACGGGAGGCGGTGGCGATGAACATCCGGTAACTATTGCTGCCAACATGATTACTTTAATTTGTTTTATCATGCTTTCATTTCCTCAAAATACTGGTTTCGATGAATTGGACGGAAATAAATGTCATTCATACGGCGGACATTTCCGTCTAAATCAATGCTCACAATCACGTCCAGGCTATCCAGAACCTTACGTAACATAAATGTATAGGGGAGCTGGGCGCACTGTGGATTTTCATAGCAACGGGTAATAAACCCATCTATAGCTTCTTTCGCTGATCCTGCATGAATGGAGGTCATACTCCCTTCATGGCCGGAACCTGTTATTTTAAGGAAGTCCCAGGCTTCCGCACCGCGAACCTCTGTTAATAAAATGCGGTCAGGGTTCATACGGTAATTCCAGCGTAAAAGGCTCGCCGGGGTAACGATAGAACCTTTTTCATCTGATGATTCTGACGGATAAAAAAGATGGACGTAGTTTTTATGGATAAAGAACGTGATTTCCGGGTTGTCCTCAATTGTTGATATCCGAAGATGTACCGGAATATAACCTATCAACATTTTCATATAGGTAGTTTTCCCTGTACTGGTTTCCCCGGCGACCGCGAGAGTTTTACCGTACTCGACGCATTTCTCCATAAACAAAGGAATGTTTTTTGTATTGTACAATGCAATTAATTCCTCGTCGTGCGTCTCCGTTTTTTCCTCGCCTGTTACCCGGTTATAAAACCCCGCATCGATATATGACTGATGCGGGATTTGTACCTTTGATGGCTTACGGATGGTGATAGACACCGTATCGCGCTCACAGGCCGGAGGAACAATCACCTGGCACCGTTCGCCGGATTCCAGCGTGGCTGACAGCCCCGGCTTAATATCTTCGATATTGTCGCCGTGGTGTTTTGCCAGGCACCGGGCAAAGTTGTAGCAATCCTCATAGTTCAAAGGAACGGCATGTTGCTCCCACACGCCGTTGATTTTTGTGTACAGTTCACCTGGACGGTTGACGGCGATTTCCGTCAGGCCGGGAAGCTCCAGAAAGTCGCCAAAGAAACGTTGTTTATAGCGGTCGAGGGAAATATTCTTAGCGGTCATTTTTCAACCTCAGTGTATAGATGTTGGAAAAATCAATATCCTCGCCTGTGATCAGATTGATGATCTCGCCCTGATTCTTATGGAGCGTTGGGGGAATATTGATGCTGTTTTCCAGAGTGGTACGAGCCATATCTGCCATAGCCTGGCGACTGTTTTCCGTATAGTCCATATTGCGGTCTTTTTTACCTGCGCTGTTGGATGCCCATGCGGCAATATCGGGGATCATGCCAACCATTAATGCGCCGCCGAATCGCTCCCAGAAGTGCGAATCTATCCACCCATCAACGCCAGCCTCGCCCAGCTCGCCAGCCGCGCTGGTATCAACCAACGGGATATCGAGATAAGGTGGCTGGCGGGTGCGTAGCTTCGTCGCAATGATGAATGCCCGCCCTTGCCCGTGCCTCATACCTTCTTCCGCTATGGCCCGGTAAAGTAATGATGCGGTAGTGCCTTTCTCTATCAGCTTCGTGTTGCCGCTGGCGCTCCAGATGTCAGTAGTGACCGTACAGCGAAGTTTCCCCGCCCGGTCAGATACAAAGCGGCGATCCAGTGAGCAGGGGATCGAGGTATTTTCCGGGATGTACAGGTCAGGGTTATAGGGTATGCGCCGTACTGGTGCGGGGCTTTGTCCCTGCGACGGTGCGGTGGTATTTTGCGGCTGGCCGGGAGGTGTGGCCGCGCTGCTGTCCTGTTGTCCGGTGGTTGTTGCCGATGTCAGCGTCATTTCCTGCTGCCGGGTTTTTACCTGGTTCTGTGTGGTGGCCGAACCATCACGGCGAATAAGGACGCTGGCTTTGTTGAGTTCTGGCGGGGCGGCCGGAGCCGCCTGCCCTGTTCCCCCCGCGCTGCTCTGGCCGTTATCCTGTTGCTCTGGCTCTTCTTCGGCTGTATCGATGGACATACCGAGATCGTTACGCTGCCGGTAATCGGTTTTGTTCGTCTGCGGGGCTGTGTCCTGTTTCTTTTCTTCCGTAGGCTGCCACAGGATATTGCGATAAACCCAGTTACCACCCCATGCCAGGAAGATAAGCGCGACCGCGACAATGGCAAGAAAGGCGGTTGCTTTGCCCCGTTTGCGCTTTTTCAGCTTGTTAACGGCGGGTTGTACCGGGTCTTTCTCTTCGTCGTCCTGCGCGTTGAGAAGCTCTGCCTCCCTTTTTACGCGGGCTTCCCGCTCAAGCGTGGCAATATCATCCTCAGCGTGTGCCGGGGATGCCTGCGCTTCATCCGGCACAGGCACTTTGTTTTCGTCGTTCATCTGCATGTTTCCTTTTATAAAAATATAAAACTATTTTTATAGATTAATTGGATTCCGGTTTTTCCACTCTTTCCACCTGCCGGGATACGGTGGAACCATCGGCGGCGTGTACCTTGCCAAATCCGCTATTTTCCAGACCTACAACGGCATTACCGGAACGCAGTACCAGGCGTGGCGTCACCTCCTGAATCACCAGTACGGTGAAGTCGCCTTTCTTCTGGATACTGCTGTTAACCGCATGCTCTTTGCCGTTCAGCTCTTTGGTGACAGAAGGAATGGACTTAGACGGGGAGAAGCCCACGAACGTAAAGCGGCCATCGTCATAAGCAAAGTCGGGAACTATGTTGAAACTGCCTTTGCCCGGATATTTGGTGTAACTCCAGTTGCGGGGCGTCTGCGCCGAGTTCAGCGCTTTCTGGACGCTGGCCTGTTGCTGTTTCTGCTCCCACTCGCGCTGTCTGGCCGTCGCCTCCCGGCTCGCTTTGTCCCGTTCTTCGCCCGGATAGCGATAGCTCACCTGAAAAGCGGGTTGCTGTGCCGATTTATCATCGATGACGTTCAGCTCGACGTTGTACAGGCGCTTACTGGTGACAACCAGCATATTGGTATGCCAGTCCCGGCTGTTCGGGGGGATCACGACCTGCGTTGTGTTGCCATCTTCTCCGGGCGCTCCCTGCGTGAGCGCAACTGGGCGAACGTTTACCCGGTTTGCATCCGGCGTGGCTTCCCACGCCTCATCAAAGCCGGGTTTGGCGCTTATGACCGCCTCATCGTTATCAAATACCAGCGTTGTCATAAAGCCGGGTTTGGTGTTAACGACGGTGACGTTCTGAGGGTTATAGATAACCTGCTGAACACGGGAGTCATAGCGGCTTGCCTGTGGTATGGCCGCACCCCATGCCGCGCCGCACATCATCAGTGCCAGTGCGGTAAACGTTAACTTTTTCATCATTCACCTCCCCGGATTTCGCGGTCGGTCTGCCAACTGGTGACGGTAAAGCCGAAGTAGTTGATCTCGCGTTCCGCATCGCTCATGTCCTTGTCAGGGTCTGAATGGAATGTGAACCGGGCATCCCAATACTCGTTGCGGGTGCTGTTATCAGCCAGACGGCGGATAATCTTCTTGTAGCGAACAGTGGCGACTTTATCGGGGGCTGTTCCATCGGTGATCTGGTTGGACAGGATCTCCACTTTCACGGTGTGCGCACCGTTCTTATAAACCTTGTCCGGGGCGTTTTTTCCGGCGTAAAGCGCCAGATAGTCATCGTTTACCTGGGGAGCGTTGTAGACCTGTACCGTCTCGTAGTCGTCCTGCAAAGAGGGATAGACATACCGCTCACGTACTTTGACGTAGTTTGCGGCCATCGCCTTTTGATAGGCTTCTGTTGCGGTCAGGCTGGTTTTCGATGTTCGGGTAACATGTTCCACCCGTCCTGTGTGGTTATCCACGGTATACAGATCAACGTCTGTCTGTTTTAGTGGCAACATCACGACCACGGCGACGAGCGCCAGTACCGCAATCAGCAGACCCACACCGCCAACAACAAAACCGGCTTTCGTGGCGCGTTTATCCCGGTCAATCATTTGCTGCTCAAAGGTGCGGGATTCAGCAATTAATTTCTGTTCATTCATGACTGTTTAACTCCGCCATAATTTGAGATGTGTTTACGGGTTCTCCCTTACCGCTAAATGCAGATGGAAGCGTGTTCTGGGCGCAGCCAGAAAGCGCGCATAGCAAAGCCAGCGCAATCAAGCGTTTCATCAAATATTTCCTCAATTGAATTAAAAATATGAAAATATAATTATATTTTCATAAGTTGGCACTTTGGGGGGATGGACTGGAGACGTCTTAGCTATTGAACTTCTTAACTGCGGATTCTCTCGACTGTGCCAGCCTCCGCGCTTCGTTCCGGGCTATCATCTGCTCAATCGCGTATTTACGCGCTTTAGAAGCGTTATAGCCTAACTCACCTCCAGGCTTGCCGGGCTTACCTGCATTCGCATCCTTCCAGCCCTGAATGTTGTCCTGGGTGGAACGTTTGGTTTCTTTAATTGCACCTCCGGCTAGCTTCCCGGCACCAAAAGCAGCAGCACCGATACCTACAGCGGCCAGCCCCTGCATGGATACGGTAGCACTCGCCCCGGCCAGTGCTGCGGCCAGTTTTGCGGAGAGATAAACCAATATTGCCGCACAGATACCCGCAAGACAGACTTGTGCTCCTAATTCAACAATTGTTGAACTGTCCGCGACCTTCGTTGCCTTGGTAAGGACTAGGTTTAAATAATTCACTACAATTCTTAAAGAAAGAGCTGAAAGCATAATGGTTAATATGGCTGCAAATATATTTTGTAGCCAGTTATTGAACATGGTGCGGAGAAAACTATACATAAGGCAAAAAATAAATATAGGTGCTGTAATACTCAGTAATAAGATCATGACTTCCGCTATCATGGAAACAAACGCGGTGATAATCATTAAGACGAATATCCCAAGCCAGACATAAAATTGAGCAGTCATTCCCTCATCTTTTATATAAGTGGAATCATCCATGTCGTGTAATGTTTTACCTAACACCTTTGCTTTATTCCATAAGGTGTCTAATAGCTGCCATATATTATCACTGCCAGAAAAACCCTCCTTTATTCCGTTTATGGCATCAATAACGCCATCGAGGTAGCCACCTAAATTAGCTACAAAGGACAGGATGATCGCCATCCTCATGATGTCCCACATCGTGTCTTCCATCGGCGTAGAGAGCTTACCAGCCAGAGTCTGGTATCCACGCCACATGATGTAGATGGTAGCTGACGCTGCTGCCAGCCCCATCATCATAGAAGAGTACGACATCATTAATCCTTTTGTGGCGTCCGTTATTCCTCCTATTAGGTATTTCTCAACCCCAACAAAAAGACCGCCACTCATATATTACTCCTCTAAATTATTTAAGTCTGGAGTTGGTGCGTTTAGCTGCTTTATTTGATAGTGGGCTTCATTTGCATTCTTGCAGTTTTCAGTAGCATCACCACTCTTTTGGCACTTTTCATAAACGAGTTTTAATTCATCAGGGTGTTCCTTATACCATTTTGTTGTTTTAGCTTCCTCCTTGCATCCAATAACAGAAAAACACAGGGTGAGCGTCGAAATTAAAATAATTTTTTTTGATAACATAAAAACCTCATAAATTATTAAGGTCAGCAGTTGGCGCGTTTAACTGCTGTTGGTTCCACTGTTTAACGCGCTCCGCCTCAAGCACTTTTTCGCGTTTATCTGCTGCTTTCACACTCATTTCCCACTGAGTGGTAAGCGTGTTCAGCATGACAGATTTTAGCTGAATACTGTTTGCAAGGTCTTGAGATTCTTTCGAATCTTTGGCTAGCGCAACTCTGTTGGAGAGGCTGTTGATTTCTCCCAGGGCCTGGCTTACCTGATTCTGGATCTCGTCGGTCTGCTCAAGCTGGATAGCTTTATTGATGACCTGTTGTTTGCACACGTTGGCATAACTCTCCGAGCGTTCGGCTTTGCAGGTATCAAAAATTTTATATTTTTCGTACAGCGCATCGAACTGCCCGGAGGAGCCGCCGGAGAGAAGCAAATCATTCAGAGCCTGTCCCGGCTTGCGTAGTTTTTCGAGATCGGCTTTCAGGCTTTTGGCTTGGTCAACAAAGCTGGCGATATCTCGAACACCTGTGGCTGTTGCCAGTTGGTCTTTATAAGCTCGTATCTGGTCTTTGTAGTGTTGTGCGGTCTCCATCCATTGCTTCGCTTCTTTCTGCCACTGGCGGACATTTTCCAGTTTGGCCGTGGCATCAAATACTAATATACCTCCCGCTTGTGCCAGAGGGCTTGCAAGCGAACATGCGAAAATTAGCGCGTAAAAGTGAGTTTTCATCCTATATCTCCTTTGGAATCAGAGGGCTTTAGCCAGGTAGGTATCGAGCCATTCATGAGGCTGCATTCCTTCCCGGTAAATCGATTCGAATATTTCGAGGTTGGGGGCATCGCCGCTCATGACTTTGGTATATCTGCCGATACCCGACAGGTCTAGCGTGACACGAGCGGCAAAACGTTTGGTATCGCCGCGCTTGAACTGATTTTTCACCACAACATACTGGCGGGCTTGCGGGTCAAGCCCTTTCACCACGTCGAACACTTCCGGTTCAAACTTCATGTCGTCAACATAATGTGCGCGGTCGGCGTTGGGGTTCGCCGCCAGAATCTGTGTCCCGCACTGCTCAATCACTGCCGGGGCGATATCATCTTTGATGATCTCAGCCGGGGATTGAGTGCCGACGACCAGCATCCCGTTCAGCTTACGGATGGTTTTCAGCTTGTTATAAGCAAAGTCCTTAAACACCGGGTCGCGTAACCACTTCCAGAATTCATCCATGAAAATGACCAGGCGTCGCCCGTCAAGCAGGCTGGTAATGCGGTACAGCAGATAAAACGAGATTGGCGCACATACGCTTGCATCGTCCAGGAACTCCGTTCCGTCGATGCCGAAGTTATCGCAGTTGCTGATATCGAACGTGTCAGACTCGTTATCAAACACCCAGCCGAACTCACCGCCCTGCGCCCACTGTGACAACCGAATGCTAAGGCCGTTTTCCTGGGCTTCTTTCGTAGCCGGCTCAGGCAAATTCTCCAGCATTCGGGTAATGCCGTAGACGCGATATTGTGGCTCGTCATTCATCACAGCATTAACCGCATCACTCAGACGGCGTTCATCGCGTGGGGAGATCGTCGAGCCGTTGCGGGTACAAAGGATTTTCATCAGTTGCTTGATGAAATTGATATTGCGTTTGGTTGCTGGCAACGAGAACGGGTTCCACCCTGTAGACTCACCACTGATAACCCGATAGTAACGGCCACCCAGCGCCCGGATGTTCATCTCTGCGCCCCGGTCTTTATCGAGGTAAACGGTTGTCAGCCGTTTGGTTTTGGCATCCGGGGAGAAGCTATCCTCACGCCCGTATTTCTGCTGCATGATCTCAAAGAACGTCATCAACATGGTTTTACCCGAACCGTTCGTACCGAGGATGCAGGTACTGGCCGGGTTCTTTTCGTTGAATTCGTCCTTATCTGCCAGTGTGTTATGCAGGTTGATATAGTAGCCATCTCCTGACGGGGTGCGCAGTAAAGCCATAGCATCCCCCCAGGGGGCTTTATCGCGCTTGCCCGGATAGAAATTATGGAGTGCGGCCAGCTCCACAAAGTTTTGGCTACTTAGCTCCCCTTTACGTGGTCGCAGGTTGTAGTTGCCTGGCAGTTGCGCCATATACGCCGCTGAAAGCGATATTTCTGCCGGAACAGGCGTTATCCCGATGTTGTTCAGCGCATTACTGATTTCGTTAGTATCAGCCACTAGGTTTTCCAGCGACGGGGAATACACCATGATGGAAAAATGGTGCTTTCCGTAAGCGATTTTCCCCGATGTCAGCAGGTCAAGCGCCACATCCAGATCCAGCCGCTGGGAAACAGCATCGTCATCGGCACTCATCAAAAGGCGACGGGTACGCTTAATGGCTTTCTTCGCTTCCTCGCGTGACATGCAGGTATAGGACTGCGTGATCACGTAATCGCAGGGGGCATAAAGAAGGGAGTCCATCATCCCCGTGGCGGTTTCTTCGGAGAACTCTTTAACCTCCAGCCCCCGGAAATATTGCGTACCGTTGGCGTGGTTTATCTGCCCGGATTCAGCCGAAAAGAACAACGCCGCCGCTCCCATCACGTCATAGGCCGGGGTGCGGGTGACGCGCACCTTTCGCCACTGGTGCGTTAACAGATATTCATAGAAAGCCAGTTGCGACGAAAACACCGCGCTTCCTTCGGTAAACGTACCGAGAGGCCGCGCACCATAGCGCGACAGCGCGGTATCGAGCGTGCTTTTTATTTCCAGCATTTCCAGCAAAGCACCGTCCAGTTCCTTTAGTTTCTGGCTGTCTTTCATCCGTTTGCGTTCTGCTTTTTCAAGGCTGGCAAACGGGCGATAGCAGACTGTCAGGAACAGGCGGTTACGCCGGAACACCCCGACAGAAGCGTAGTAAAGACGGCTAACTTCATCGGCATACGGGTTGCCGGAATCTTTATGAAGATTGTCGGTAAACGTATTGCGGTCGTTATGGATATAGAAAGTGACGGGCATACCTTCGAATGAGTGGATTAGCCCGTGTAACTGGTTCGTCCCGAACTGGAGTGATTCGTCAGACTCGCAGTCGAACGGCGTTCCCATCAATTCCCAGGTGCAGTACAGATCGCTTTTAGGTGAGCGAACCACATGCTGATGAATGTGCGATGAGTACGGAATATACTTCTTGATGGTGGCACACTGATTTAGTTTCATGGCGTCGAGAAACTCCTTGATATCAACAGCCTCATGCTCAACGGGCATAAGTGTTGTTGCGCCAAATAAACGGTTTGCTACCGGTTTTCCCTTCACTCTCAGCCAAACGGCAATCAGATTGAACCGCATTGGTTCATTTCTGGTGAGGGATTTCATCACCAGAAATTCGACGGGAAGTAAGAACAGGAGTGCGACGGAAGTCCAGACAGCAACGATGATGGTTACACCCGTGACAGCCAGCAGGGGCACCATAGGCACCCCCCACAGCGCCGCCGGGCGTTTCATTGCCTTGAGCAGCTTTGCCATATGTTCAGCCTCTTAGCTCATCAGCAGAGCGCCGATTTCACTGCCTCCGCCAATTAAAATGCCGCCAATGATGATGTAGCCGCACTGCGACAGGCTCTCGCCTTTCCACAGGGTCTTATAGCCAATCCAGATCACGGCCACGGTGATCGTGATTGCCGCCAGACCATGCAGCCCGGTTGACACTTTTTGCATGACAGTATTTGCCCGCTGAAATCCGTCGGCCAGTGCCGGGGTTGCAGAAAAAGTCGTCAGCGTACAGGCCGAAACGGGGGGGACCACAGCTTTTAGCTTGCGGAAAAGTATCATTATTCCTCCTCCTCACGGGGTGACAGGGAGAAACTCCGGCGCACTGAAGGCGCGGAGAACGGTGCGATGAAGATTTTTTCTTGGCGGAGTTTCGCAGGGACGCCACGGACGACGACTCCGGGCCAGATCTCGTGGTGACGGGATGAGTCACTGGCAGGGGCGGTTTTCAGGGGAACGGCAACTGATGATTTGTCCTCACGGGTTCCGGGGACCGCATAGCGGGATGATCCCGGCGGATAACCGATTCGCTGGATATAGCTCGTTCCGGAAAACGCCGTTTCAGGTTGTTGCCCGGTACTGAAATTGCCGGAATAATAACAACTCAGCGCCCTTTTCAGCGTGCCGCCGCGCCGGTAGCAGTCTCTGAGAATGTGTTCGAAGACGGACAGATTGGTACAGGGATCAAGTAGCTCTGTGGCGGACACACCATAATGGCGGAAATTGGTGCTGGTGATTTGCATCAGCCCGACAGAGTAACGGCGATCCTGTGCTGTCAGGCGACGGAGAATATGCTCTGCATCTCCCCGGCTGGCTGGCAGGTGAGAAATAATGTGTTGATCACCGAAAGAGGGGCCGGCCTTCGGGACAATCTCAGCGATGGCATAAGGGTTAAAACCGGATTCCACCCGTGCCACGTCGAATGCCGTGGACGGATGAATGCTGGCGGCGCACTGCATGGCTATCGCCAGAAAGGCTGTGGTGGAAAGCATGGTGACCTCAGTAAACAAGTGACATGCAGGGTCTGCTGATACTGCATGCTGTGGGAACAGAATTAAGGGTGGTTACGACACGGTTTCGATGGGGCCCGTATTCTGTGGTGGATTATTTTCCTCCCGGGGCTCAAGCAGGACCAGTTTGCCGGAAACGGCAATACCGGGCGTCAGGACAATATTCAGACCGGATTTACCGTGGTGGGGAAAGGCGACTCCGACCTTTGTCCACCAGGTATTTTTCTCACCCTGAGAGTCCGGATGACTTTCCTGGGCAACATACGCGTAATAAACAGGCTTTCTCATAGTGTCCTCGTTTAATTAAAATTGTTGAAGATGATTTCTTCGATCACATTCCGATCCTGCATTCCGGTTTTAACGGGTCAGCGAGAACATTCAGCGGCACCCTGAATTATGGTTGTGTGACAGCCCGCTCCATATTGTTAAAGAGCATGGTCAGGATGCAGGAGGGGGAATGAAATTTTAACGGGAAAATAAATACCGGAAGGAATGATAAAAAAGTATGTGAAATTAACGTATTACTGGCACGGTGTGTGTGTGCATGAATGATGACGGGCGGGCTGATAATAATATTTGTTGATTATTATCAGGTTAAATTAAACATCCGGAGGAAGACTTTCTTTATATGTCAGATGGGGTTGTATGCTGTCTCTGTGGCTGAATTTGGTAACGACAATAATGTGTAAGGCGTGAAAGACAGGAATACAGTAGTCCCTTTTGTTGTAAGGGACGGTCTTTAATCTGGTTAAACGTTTCCCGGCCACTTAGGCCGATACTTACCGGGCCGGGTGGTGAAATTCGTTTTCATGCCGCAGTGGTATCCGTCTGTACCTGTTGCATAAAAAACACAGAGTTATCTGACATATTTCCAGACATTACCGGGAACCTTATCAAAGTACTGGTTCATTACAATCTCTGCGCGGCGATAATCTGCTGCGGCATAAAGCATTTCAAGCTCATTCCCTGTGAGCTTTTCTTCCATATGCCCGACAACCTTTTCCAGCAGGCTGCCGTCATTTATTTACCGCAGTTTTCTGACGAATTCCATCTTGTTTGCCGGTTTGTTCATGTCTGACCTCTGGTGTACTGACTGTAAAAAAGGATTGCCACAGCAGGAGATGTGAGCAGGTTATTCATCCATGACATGGAGGCACGGGAACCTGAAAACAAGCCGGCTGGTGCATATTAAAATGTGCGGAGCTATTCTCCTCCGCACATACAGATTTAACGTCTGCGTTTCTCCAGTATCGACTGACAGTCAGTACAGGTTGTTACACCCGGCAGCGTCTGACGGCGTTTTTCCGGAATAGCCTTGCCGCAAAATCGACAGTGCTGCAGGGAAGGTGTCGGTGTGGGTCTTAACCGGCTTTGTTCAATCAGTGCTTCTAGGCACCGTTCATTAAACGCCTGATCGCGATCGATTTCATCTGGCACGTTGTATTCTCCTTACCGTGTTCTTTCTTTCGCAATGCGTGATGCAGTTCCAGACAACGGTCAGCGAGGGGGCAGTACACGATGAAAGGTTTTCTGTAACCTGCATCATGGCGTCCAGCGCCTCCGGGGAATCAATGTTTTCGACCCGATATTTTTGCCACTGATGCCAGATTGCAGCATCGGTTTCTTCATCCGGAATGGGTGTTCTCCCGTTTGGAACGGAGACACCGAGTAACCGGCGGCGTGCACAGGTTTCTCTGGAGCCAACCCCGAAATAACGGTTCATCAGTGCGATTGAGCCCCCCAGCCTGACAGCTCTGTTCAGTTGTTCCTGACGCCTGTTTTCCTCGTGGGATGATGCCAGTAATTTTTGCAGGACATCATGGCGGATAGTAATATCGACAAGCGGTAAAGGTGCCTGACTGAGGGTGATAAGATCGTTTATTGATAAGCAACCGAGCAAATTCATTTCATCGTAAGTGAATCCCATAGTTTCGCAGTGATGAATATTTCCTTCCCGTAGCGCCTGAAGAGCAACGGTTAATATAATATGATTCAGGGATGGAAGCATGAAATTGACTCCTTAACTGAATAAGTGCTCAGTAATTCAGCTGAATATTCAGTGAATGGTATAGTGTCATATAGCACAATACCGGGCAGGTCTGAAATATACATGCAGGTGCTTTTTTTTATACCTGCAGGATCGAAGTTTATGAGTGCAGGGATATTAATGTTCATCATCTTCTCCTCATTGCGTCTTTATCGGTCAGATAACTTTTTGTTGATCCACTCGTCAATCTCAGACTCGAGCCAGGCAACACTAGCAGGGCCTATTTTTATTGAACGGGGAAATGCACCCTCTTTCATATAAAGGTATATCTGTGAACGCTTCAGCCCTGTTTTTTGCTCAACCTGTCTGAGGCGTAGTAACTGATAAGATGTCATATATCCTCCTGTGACTGAAATAAACGGTGGCCGGAGAATAAAAAAACACAGTGGAAGCCTGAGAGAAAGCTGGTGAGCCCTAAATAAGGGATGCAAAACCCTTATTTAGGGTTGTCGGCCATTACAAATGGGGATGGTATTAGCCGGATAAGGATGTCGAAGATGGCGAACCACGCTTCAGCGCATTTTTCAGTGTTTCAGCGTCCAGTTTTTCCCCGATGCCATCGTCTGATGCCCATTGTTCAAAAATAGAAAGGAGCTTATAGGGATGATTCAGCAGTGGGCTGATAGTATCATTGTGCTTGCAGGCCAGCCAAAACAGGCGTGATAACGGTGTTGTCATACGGGAAGGTGAAATGGGATGACTCTCCCTTTTTTTGTATAAATTAATTAGTCTTTCGACTTCGGTGTGGCGAATAACAAAACAGGCATCAGGCGGTAATGTATAAAGAGGAAAACACCCATTGTGATTATATTTTATGGTCGTCACTTCTGTTAGTTTTTTTATGACATCTAATGCTGTGTTTTTAGGTAGTCTGGAAATTTGTTTTTCTACGCGTTCTTTCCAACTCATCGTTTCGAAAATTTGAAAAAGCTCCTCTGAAAATCTTACTATAATACCATGGTTAGTTTTTCTTGCCCCCACAATTGGGGAGGGGAATTTAAGTTCACGTGCCAGTATGCGCTGAATCAAAACATATTCATAGCCTATCAGGGGGGTATCTATAATTTGTTGCACAGGACAAACATATCTGGCTTCTGTACAGAGTCTTAAATTTTGACCATAAATAAAACCGTCCCTGTCAAGCATGCATAGTTTATCAAGTAGGTCTCCCTCAAACTGCCTGAATTTTATTTTTCCATTAAAAGTTTGTATCTTCTTAAGTATCACAGGAGACTGGAAATAGACCGATAGTAGGATGTTGCCACTCAAGGCATGACGATAAATATCGCTAGGAGTAATTTTTTGTTTTATGGTTTTGGTAGTGATCTCAACTGCTTCCGTTATAGTGACCCATGTTGACATATAATGAGTTATAAGCAATGGCTGATATTTTTTTGACATAATATTATCTCCTTCTACACAACAATTCGTTCCGTTAAGGAAAAAGATTGGTGTCACAAGTATTTATTTATGATTAATCAGAGGGTTTATGACAGAGAAAAGGATGTATATTTCTGAGTGAACATGTACAGGCCTATGGGATGACTATTTAATGAGTAAATGCCGAATGATTTTCGGGGTGATGATTATAACTTGAGGAAAAATCCCAGCGTGGTTTGAGTAGTGTACCTGAGTGATATTTGTGTTATGTATGCATTGATTGCAGCAGAATAAATATAGTTCAGGCTAGTATAGTTTGTGGTAGCTATGAGAATATATAATCAATTTTACCTATAAAATAATTTATATGTATGGGGTGGTTTTTTTTGTGGCGAATTGGTTTTACTGAACCCTAAATTTTGATTTTTAAGTTTGCACTTATTGATATGTTAATATGATAAATGCTTTATATCAGTTTTACTCTACAGAATTTCAAAAAAATAGATGTGTTAATGACTGTTTTTGTCGATGAAATCTTTGAGTTTTCGAAATTGTTTTGAGTTGAGGGTGTGTAATTGTAAAGGTTTTATTAATTCGGGTTGTTTTTTTAGGTTGTTTGTCTGTGCTTTTATATTCTGGAGATGTGCCTTGTATATAGGATTGTTTGTTGGTTGTATTTTTAATGTTGCACTGTTGTGAATTTTTATTTTGATATGATTATTTCTTTAGTATAAGGAGAGAAAGGAACGAGAAAGTTAAATCTATTTGTCCTAATCGCAATTTCAATGTTTAAATAATCACTATGGATTAATATTTTTTGCGACTCTGCTGAGTTACTGGTTTTAACTAGTGGTGTAAAAGGGATACCTTTTCGGTATCCCTTTTACAATAATCAGAAGAAATCAATTCGCGTATTGATACCGACGGTGCGACCCATATTGACCTGCGCGACGGCGCTGCTGCCGTTCATGTAGCCATAGGTACGGTAACGACGGTCGAACAGGTTATCGACATAGACGGAAATGTTCATCCGTTCAGTCGCCTGCCAGCCCAGGCTGCTGTCCAGGGTGGCATAGGTGCCTTGCCGCAACTGGTTGTCGCCATCGAAATAATGCGGCCCGACCAGATTAACCGCCAGTCGGGGCATCAGTGCGCCATAGCGCGTATCAATCACGCCGTTCACGCTGCTTCCCGCGCCATAACGTGGTACGAACGGCACCCGATTACCGTGATACAACTCACTGTCATTGGTGAATTCGGAACGGATCACGTTGCCATTGATATCCCATGACCAGCCTGGTGCAAACCGCCACTTCGCTTCAAGCTCAACGCCGGTGGCGTCGGCTTTACCCGCATTGCTTAATGTCTGCATCCCGACCGGGCCAGAGTAAAGCTGCATGTCTTTGGTGTGGGTATAAAACGTCGCGGCTTGCAGCGTGACGTCAGCGGTTTCGTAGCGGGTGCCAAGTTCATAGTTGATGGATTTCTCGGCGACGAACGGTTTGGCATCAAGACCCGCAGTAGGCACGATGTTGTACCCGGAAGGTTTATATCCCTGGGCTACACGGGTATACACTCTCCAGTCATCGGTCAGCATATAGCCTGCGGATAGCTGCCCGAGCACCTGATCGTCATTGCTCTTACCCTGGTCGCCAAACGGGTTGCCGAGCATGCTGCCGTGATATTGTGTACTGGATTTATCATGCGAGAAGCGCACGCCGCCGCCGATATCAAAACGATCGGTTAAATGCCAGGTCAGGTCACTGTATGCGGCCAGCGTTTCAGCGGTGGTATAGCCGGTACTGCTTAAATAAGGCATTGTCGGCATGTCGTAGGCTGAATTTAACTTCTCGCGGGTGTTCTGCCGGTACAGCCCAAACACCATATCAACGGTACGCGCATCGCCTAGGGTTGCGGCGCGCAGCTCCTGCACATCCTGATTCCAGCGCTGAGGCATATTGACGATTAACGAACCGGAAGGGAAGGTGCGCGAATAATGCTGCTGCTGCCAGGCGCTGATCAGGTTGAAAACCCAGTCATCGGTGGTGTATTTCCCACTCAGGGTCTGGCTGTCAGTGCAGCGCCGCATGTACGGGTCTGGTGAACCATCGCTGATCGACAGCTTACGGCCCTTAATATCATTCCATCCCACATAGGCGTCCTGGGTGGCGCGGGTACATTCGCGTGAGGCGGCAAAGCCCATTTCCCAGGGCTGATCGTCCGGCGCCAGACGCAGTTTCACATTCCCTATGCTGGCGCGGGTGCCGCCTAAGTCATCGCTTCCCGTCGCGGGGTTAATCATGTCGCCGTCATCAACCTGGCGTAACAGGGTGACGCTGCCGTACAGCAGGCCATCCTGAATGGGGCCGCTCAGGTTGAACTTACTTCGATAACTGTCGCGGCTACTGACGCCGCCTTCAATATAGCCGCGCGGCGTGCTGTCCGGCTGCTGGGTGACGATGTTGATGATCCCGCCCTGAGCGCTTTTGCCATATAACGTTCCCTGTGGGCCTCGCAGCAACTCCACGCTTTGCACATCGGTAAGCGCCTGGATGGTGTTGGTGGAAAGCTGAGGGACGCCATCGACATACAGGGTGACGGCGGGGTTATAGAAGTCCTGCGCTGAAGAGACGCCGCGTAGCGAGATCGTCGAAAAAAGCATGTTGCCGCTATTTTCAATATTGAGCCCGGGCAAGACTCTGGGGAGTTTGTCGCTGGCGGTGACGCCGGCGTCGCTTAATTCCGGCGCGCTGACAACAGTAGACGAGACGTTGTTGGCTGATGCCGAGCGGGAAGATTGTTTACTGGCGGTAACCACCAGCGTGCTTTCGTCTTGCTGTGAAGTCTGGGCATTAGCAATGGCGGGGAGCAATAATCCCCCCAAGGCCAGAGGATAAAGCCGTGTCATTTTCATTGTTGTGAGTCCCTGTAAGACGGCGAAACGCCAAAAATACCGACAATGGTGAATTGAAAATGATAACTATTTCTAATAGTAGTGCTACCCGAAACGGGTTTATTTCAACCTGTTTCGGGTCGGTTTGCGCTTATTGGGCAGAATGGCGATAACGGTCGACGGCGAGAGCCGTCAGGCGTTTTTTGTCTATCTTGCCGACGGCGGTGAGCGGCCAGTGGTCCAGAAACTCGATTTGGTCAGGAATTTTCCACGCGCTGAGCCCCATACGGGTCAGTTGTTGACGCAACTGCTGATAGTCAGTTGGCACCTGCTGCGCGATGATAAACGCGCAAATCCGCTCGCCAAGCAGCGTGTCCGGCGCGGCGACCACCGCGCAATCTTGCACTTCCGCTAAACGCAGCAGTGCCGATTCCACTTCAGCCGCGGCTATTTTTTCTCCGGCGCGGTTGATCTGCTCTTTTATGCGTCCCTCAACGTGCAGGTTCCCCACCTCATCCAGCCTGACATTGTCGCCTGTGCGGTAAAACCCTTGCGCGGTAAAGGCCTGCGCGTTGTGGGCAGGGGCGCGGTAATAGCCCGAAATGGTATAAGGGCCGCGCGTTAACAATTGCCCGGTTTCGCCCGGCGCGACGTCGTTCTCGTCTTGATCAACGATGCGGATTTCATCCAGAGGGGACAACGGGCGCCCCTGGCTGTGGAGAATGGTGGCATGCGGATCGTCCAGCCGGGTAAAACAGAGCAGGCCTTCCGCCATACCGAAAACCTGTTGCAGGGTACAGTCAAAGGTGGCGATAACCTGCTCAGCAAGCGTCGGGTCGAGCCGGGCGCCGCCTGCCTGAATGACGCGCAGCGACGAAAGGTCGCTGTCTTCCCACTCCCTGGCCTGCACCCATAATTGCGCCAGCGCCGGAACCAGGGCGACGTGAGTCACTCTTTCCTGCGCGATTAAAGGCATCACCTCATCACAGCTGGCGCTGTCGGTCAGCACCACTTTTCCGCCGCAGGCAAGCGTTCCCAGAATACCGGGGCAGGCCAGCGGAAAGTTATGCGCCACCGGGAGGACGGCGAGATACACGCTCTGTTGGCTGATGCCGCACAGTTCAGCAGAAGCGCTGAAGTTATAGCTATAGTCGGCATGTCGGCGCGGGATGAGTTTGGGCGTGCCGGTTGTGCCGCCTGAGAGCAACAACAACGCGGTGGCGGAAACATCAGGCTGCGGCCATGCCTGTCGCTCACCGTGAAGGGAGAAGAGCGGCGTAAAATCGTCGCTCACGGTCTCTCCAGCGACCAGAACATGACGCAAGCAGGCGTGTTTGTGCGCCATCTGTCGGGCCAGCTCTGCGTGGTTTTCCCCGTGAATAACGTAAGCGACGGGTTGCGCCAGCTCAATCAGCGCGTCGATATCCAGCGCCCGTTGCGAGGGCATCGCCAGCACGGGGATAACGCCCAGTCTTAACAAGGCGAACAGCAGGGTAACAAACGCGTTGTCGTTGGGAAGCTGCACAATTACATGCTCCCCCGAACGCAAACCCAGTGATGACAGACCTGCGGCAAGTTCGTCAACTTGTGCATCAAGCGCGCTGTAGGTTAACGACCCCTTTGCATCAACGACGGCAATTCGCGAGGCATAACGGGCCGCCCAGTGGCGCAACTGTTCGGCAATGGGTAAGGGATACTGTTCAATCAGAGATTCAAAGGAAGAATTCATGCGTCACCTTTCTGAAGTACTGGGCTGTTTTTGCAACGCGGTCATTGCAGAAAATGCGTGGGGAAAATGGCGGACAATCTGCGTAAAAAAGGACCGGGCTTGTTGAATGGGATAGAAATGATCGCCGTCAATCACCACCGGGCCTGTAACGGGGCTCAGCCACTGACGCCAGGCATCGACCTGCTGCCAGGAGGCTTCGCGATCGTGGCTGCCGCACAATAACAGCGCAGGCGTGCGCAGCGGCGGACAGACGTCGGGCGAGTCGTAGTGATAGCTCTCGGTGGCGTAAAAATCAGCGCGCAGAAGAGGAAGAAACAGCGACATTAATTCCTGGTTTTCCCGCAGTTCAGGAGAACATCCGCCAATGTCTATCAGCTCAGCGATAAAGTCGGCATCATCGCGATGGCTGAGCTGGCGTTCAGAATGCAGATGCGGGGCATGGCACCCGGAAATAATCAGTCCTTGTGGCGCAAGCCCCCGTTGCTCCAGAAGTCGGCAGGTTTCAAACGCCACCTGCGCCCCCATGCTGTGCCCGGCGAGTAAAAGCGGCGTGTCAGGCGATACGGATGCTTCCAGCTCGTTCGCCAGCAGTGCCGCCAGTTGTGTAATGCTTCTGAGCGGTTCCAGATGGCGAAGGCGATCGCGCCCCGGCCAGGTCACCAGAGAAAGCGCGCAATCAGCCAGTTGCTCAGCTTGCCAGTGGCGAAACGCGCTACTGCTGCCGCCAGCGAAAGGGCACATGACCAGATGCGCAGTATTGCCGTTTCGGGCGGGCCACAGCGGGATGCACATTGCAGATTGCGTCACAGCGCCTCCTTATCATCATCGTTGTAGAAACCGGCTAACCGGTCGTGGTGCGGCGGCGTCAGGCGTCTGATCTCCGCATTGCCGGTCTTACGTAAAATCTGCTGCCATAAACGTGATAACGCGATCTGATGTACGCTTTGGCAGGCCGCTGGTGGATGTTCGCCCGCCAGATGGCTGCGCAACTGGTGTAGCAACCAGCTGACGCCCTCCGGCCCGACGGTTTCGCAGCAGTCGCGCCAGCTCAGGGGCGCCGCGCTGCGCGTCAGACCCGGCAGATCGCGCAGGATCTCCGGTCTGCGGTAGAGGCTGTGGGCGTTCTCCTGATGGTCTGCGACAAACAGGCTGGATGACCAGATGACGGGGCCGTAGCTCGCCTCCAGCGAAAGATGACCTTCCGGCCAGCCCAGCAGCAGGCGGTGCATGATAAGGCTATGCATATCTGGATCGTCAGGATCGAGATAGCGCTGAAGCAGCAGGCAGGCTTCTCCCTCCGGCCAGAAGAGTCTCAGACAGTGAAAATCGCTAAAGCTGCCAACCACGTCGCACTCCACGGCGGCGGCATCAACGCCCAGAGCCAGCAACAACAAATCCAGAGTGGAGTAGAGCAACTGTCGGCTGGTGGTGGCGTGGACTACCGGCGGCGTCTTAGCCAGGCAGCGACGCAGCTGCTGCGCATCGCGAAGCCATGTGCGTCCCGCGCGCGTATGCGGATAAAACGTGTTTACCCAATAGCAGCAGCCCTGTTCCTGCGCCAGCGTTTGTAAGGAACTGATGTCATCCGGGTGGAGGGGATGCTCCTGAATGACGTGTACGCCGCGCGTCAGAAAGTGTCTGGCAAGCTGCGTACCGGTTCCTCCGGCGACGGTCGAACGCACGACAATACAGGCGATATCCGGCATCCTGGTTATCTGTTCCGGCGAGGTATACAGCGGAATGCCAAACGCATGAGCCAGCTCTCTTGAACGGGCGCTTCCCTGCGCCAGCAGGCCGACCAGTTCCAGCCCCTCCGGGGGCTGCATAAAGGCATTCAGGTACATTTCGCCAAATTTGGCGCCCACAATCAGTACGCGTTGTTTTGGGGAGGCGGACGGCATCATAACGTGTTCTCCGGTTGCGTTGAGGTTGCGCAAAGCCAGCGCGTAATGTGTTGCGCACAAGCCTGAACGTGGGGGGCTTCCATCATGATTTGCCAGTGGCTGGCTTCAATCACAGCGTCGTCGGCGTTGTTTATCCAGCCCTGCCACTCGGTTTCTGCTGGCGTCCAGCGCGCGGGTCTCCCGGCGGCATACACCATGAGACAGGGGACCGGAACGCTTTCGCCCGGCGTATGCTCAGTCAGTAAACGCAGCAGATGCGCGATGTTGTCGAGCCACGTTTCTGCCGCTTGCAGCGTCAGGTTTTGCGACACCATACCGGCCGTTTTAGCGAGGCTGATAAAGTCGGCAAGCTGGCTGTCGGGCGTCTGCTGGTCGAAATGTTCGGGCAGTGCCAGAGGCGTTTGTCCTTCGGCTAACAGGCGCAGCAGGGCCGCCCGGTTTTCGCAACAGAAATCCTGTCGGCACACGGGATCGATTAACACCATCCGAACCTGCTCGCCTTTGGCGTACAGGCGCGGTGCGGCGCCCGCCGCAAGAAACGCGCCATACGACCAACCCGCCAGCACATAAGGGCCGTGAGGCTGCTGACGACGGATGCACCCGACATACTCATCGATCATCTGGTCGAGCGTGGCAAAGCGCTGCGGCGATTTTGCTTGCAGGCCGAAAACGCGCCTGTTCAACGCGCTAGCGAGCGGCAGCCAGGCGCTGATATCGCCGTCTGAAGCGTGGAAGACAAACAGGGTTTCCTCACCGTCGCCCTGGCAAAGGGGTATCGGGTTGTCCTCTCCTGACGTAGCCGCCTGTAGATGGGCGCAGAAGTCGCTCAGCGTCGAATGGCTGAACAGATCCTGAAGGTTAGCCCTGGCAATCCCTCTCCGGTTTAGCTGCGCGACCATCCTTGTCGCCATCAGGCTGTCGCCGCCCAGTTCGAAAAAGTCGTGATGCCTTGCCACGGGGCGAGACAGCAGCGATTGCCAGAGTTCAGCCACCTGTTTTTCCAGCGCCGGATTCCCCCCGGCAACTGGCGTGGGTTTGGCTGGCTCAGTCGGCGCATCAGACGGGGCATGCAGCGGCGTAAATAACGCTTCTCTTTGCCGGATCTGTAAAATGGGCAGACCGGTGCCAAAGCGCTGCTGTAAATAGCGGCTCACGGCTTTTTTATCCGGGCGATTTACGCCAGGCGAACGCGCCACCAGCAGATGCTGGCGCAGCGGCGACGATTCCTGCGCGGGCCACGCCAGCTCGTTTGCAAACCCGGCCTGAACGAGAACCTCCTGCCATGCGGAGCGGGTGAGCATCGGTTTCTCATCCCGGCGGCGGAAATCACGGTATCCGCTTAATCCCTCAATAAAGCCCACGCTCGCCAGCTGGAATACGCTGTTTCGCTCCGTCGCTTCAACGATCATCAAACGTCCGCCGGCTTTCAGCAACAGTTTTAATCTGCGCAACGTCTGGACGACATGGCTGGCGTCGTGGAGCACATTGACGGCAACGATCAGGTCGTAACCCGCCTCCGGGTGGGCGGTGAAATCCAGCGGCTGGTTGATGTCGAACAAGGCATAAGACACCTGCGATTCATCATGGAAACGGGCTCTGGCGTCATTGAGGAACTGCGCGGAGACGTCCGTGAAGTGGTACGACTGCCGCGTGTTCCGCGTGGCCTTCAGCACCGGTGCGGTAGTGGCTGCGGTTCCGGCGCCAACCTCCAGAATCCGTTCTGCGCTGCACAAGGCGGCAATCTGCGCGGTATAGCGATTCAGACAGGCGCTGGCGGGGTTGTCGCGATACAGCGCGTCGGTAACGCGATGCTGCTCGTTGAACAGCAATTCCAGCGGAGAACACTGCCCGGAGAAGAGGGCGTCGTGCCGGGCGATGCAGGTTTCCAGATACTGCGCCAGCGCCTGGCTCCATTGGCTTTGCGGGCACGCTTCCTGAGGCTCAGGAATCTCGCTGAGCGGAATGCGGCAGCGCCAGCTTTCACCTTCGCGGATTAACCACTCTCTTTCCGTCAGACACAGTAGCCACTGGCGCAGCAGACGCTGGTGAGACGCTTGCGCGGACAGCGCCTGTACTATTGCGCTAAAGCGATGGGCGATCTCCGGCGTGGTAAACAGGCCGTGACGATTTAGCGTAGCCGCGATCCCCTGTAGCGCACGCGCCTCCAGCCAGCGCCAGGTCGCCTCCAGCTCATCAAGCTGCGCCTGCTCAGGCAACGGCAGCGCCAGTTGGGTAAGTTCGTGCTCATCAGGCATCGCCGCTGATGGCGACGGATCGTCGGCCATCACGATATCCAGCGTCAACGCGCCCTGTTCGGTTATTTCCGCTCTGGCCTGCCGGATGCCGGGGTATTCGAGCGTCGCCTGCTCAATATCCCGCAGGTCGTAGTCCGCCTGCGCGTTCAGCGGCCAGCGTCGGCGGGGAATGTGCCCGGCGATGCCGCTGGCGAGAGTCTTCAGGCTTTCAGGGGCGGCGATGACGGCTTGCAGGATGGCGCAATAGTCATTAAACATCGCCTCGGCAGCGCCGGGTTCCAGCACGTTGTCCATGCAGTACCAGCTAAACATCAACTCGCCGTCGCTCTCCATGACCTGATGATCCAGCCAGACCTGCGGCGTTTGCGTGAATACATAGCAGGGTTCGCCGAACAGATGGCTCATCGCCTGATCGATAGTCATGCCTTCCAGCGTCATCCCCAGCATACTGGTAAACACTACCGGCATCAGCGGTTGACGTTGTGATCCGCGCAGGCGGCCCAGCTCACGGATCACCTCAACACCGTTCATTTCACTGTGCGCCATGTTTTGCCAGAGGCGCTGTTGGGTCTGTTGCATCTGCTCTTGCAACGTCACCGGCGCTGAGAAGTTAAAATCAACCAGCGTGACGGAGGTAAAATCACCAATCAACTGGTTGATTTGCGGATGGATCGGCTGGCGATTGAAGAACGTCAGGTTCAGCGTAAATGTTGTGGTACGGCTCCAGCGCTCAAGGGTGGCGGCAAACAGCGTGAGCAGCGCGGCAGACGGTGTGACGCCTTGCTGCTGCCAGCGCTGTTTCACGGCCTGCCATTCTGTCTTGCCGATCGTCGATTTGAAGGTGGTGAAGTGTGGCGTTTCCGGGGGCGTCTCAACCACCGGCAGCTCTGGCGCTAAGGGCAGTTGCGGCAGTTTTTCCTGCCAGTAATCCCAGGCATCGTGCCATGCCGATGTCTGTCGGCGCGCCTGTTCAGCCATCACATAATCACGGAAGGTAATAGCGAGCGGCGCCAGCGTTTCACCGCGCCAGACCTGCGCCAGGTCGTCCATCATGACTTTAAAACTCTGCACATCAAACTGCAAAAGGTCGAGGTTCATATGCAGACGGTAATGGCAATCGTCGATTTCGCTGACCACCAGCTCAAAAAGAGGCCACTGGTCGGCAGGCAAAACGCGATAGCTCAGTTCATGCCGCCGTTTTTCCAGCGCGATGCGCTGTTCTTCCGGGGAAAGCGCGCGCAGATCGTCACGCGGGATGTGATACTCCGGCGTTGTCGCCAGGATTCGCTGCTGCCCGTCGGCATCAACCACCATACGCAACATATCGTGGCGTGCGATGAGCTGGTTCCATGCTTTCTCCAGTATGGCGAGATTGAACTCATCGTGGCGTTTATCCCACTCAAACAGGACGTGACAGGCGACGCCGCCATAGCCAATGAGGTGGGTTCGCCCCAGCCAGTAGGCGTGCTGAATGGGCGTCAAAGGGAAGGGCGCATAACGCTCGTCGGCGTCGTGCCGCAACACTTCCGGCTGCGAAGCGGCAGGCGTCGCCTCTGGCTTAGAACAGATAAGCTGCGTGAGTCCATGAGGAGACAGATCCTGCCACGCCCGTTCCGCATTGATGCGTACGCCCAGGTAGTGCTGAATATCGCTACTGAGTTCAAGGAAGAGCAGCGAGTCCATGCCGAGTTGCAACAGATCCTGGTTTGGATGCAGTGACGCCGGATCGCTCAGCCTTAGCTGAACCGCAATCCGCTTTTTCAGCCATGCCATCACCGCTGTTTCATCGCTCAGGCTGCCGTTAAAGGCGTTGTCATCAGCAGGAGGAATGACCGGCGTTGCGGCTTTTTCTGTGGCGCTGATGTTAAACAGAGCCTGTTGTAACGGGGGCATTTTGTCGGTAAAAACGCGCATCGCCAGTCGCCACGGGGCGCCGCGCATCACCGCCTGTTCCAGGTGCCAGCAGCCTTCGGCATCGCTTAACGCGCCCATACCTCGGCTGGCGAGCGTCGCCAGCATTTCCGGCGTGGCCGCCCGACCGCTTTCTCCCCATGCGCCCCAGGCGACAGAGAGCGTTTTCGGCGCATCAAGGGTGGAAAACTGCTGGGCCAGCCCGTCCAGGTAGCCGCAGGCCAGCGCATGGGCGCTCTGACCCGGCGCGCCGAGGGTGGCGGCAGCGGAAGAGTAGAGAATAAGATAGCGTCCGTCGTGGTTGCGCAGGGTTTGCAACAGCTGGCTTGCCGCCTGCGCTTTTACCGCGAAAACGGCAGCCAACTGGTGGTCATCAAGCTCCTGCAAGGGCGCGTCAGCCAATACGCCAGCGGCATGAATCGCTCCGGCAATGCCGCCGTTGGCCGCCAGATCGTCAAGAACCGTAGCCAGTTGCCCGGCATCGCCCACATCACAACGGCAGACGCGCGTCTGCCCGCCCTCCACGTCGCGTAGCCATGACTCATCCACGCGCGGCGCCAGCAGGGCGATGCGTCGCGCCCCTTTTTCTCTGAGCCAGTTCACGGCAAGGCGGCCTAATCCGCCAAACGCTCCGGTCACCAGATGCCAGCGGCTATCGCCGGTAAACACGTTTGCCGGTAATTCAGCGGCGCATCCCGTATTGGGCGCCAGTGAAGGGAGCCAAAGGGTGTCACCCCGTGCGGCGAGCCAGCGCTGTGATAGTGAGACTGCGCTCAACCCTTGATGCAGCGTTTCCCACGGGGTGTTTTCGGCGAGATCGATGGCGGCAAGCAACCGTTCCGGCTGTTCGTTGGCCGCGACGCGAAGCAAGGCCCATAGCGCGTGATGGGATGCAGAGAGTGCTTCATTTTCCTCGACTCGCCACGCGCGGCGAGTAACCACAATCAATCCGGCTGCGCTGGCGGTGAGCGCTGCTATCACTTTCTCCGCTAAGGCCAGCGTATCCTCGCTCTCCTCAACAATCATCAGTCGCGAAGAGGCGTGCGGATCGTGAATGATGCCGTATTGCGCCAGCTCGTCGCTGCGCGCAAGCGTACCGGCGCTGAAGCTAAAGGTAAGCGGATGGTCAATGCTGGCGACGTTGAGGGGCGTCCAGCGCCATTGATAATGCGTCTGCGGCGTAGGAAGAGGCGCGGCGGGCGATAGCGGCAGCCACTCGCCAGCAGGATGACGGGCTTCAACGCGCATCTGACCGCGGGAAAAGGCTTCGTTTTGCCAGCTTAAGCGAACCTTCCCCAGCCACTCCGGGGCGGCGACGGGGGGCGGTTCCACAGGTAGAGCGTCGCCATGACGCTGTGAAAGCAGACGCCAGGCCTCCTGCCAGCGGGCGTTAAACCGTTCGGGCTGACCTGCGCAATCAGACCAGTCGGCGAGATAATCACCGTTATCCGTCAGCGCCTGCCCCAACACGGGTTCTGATGGCGCGGTGAATGTTACGGCGCTAACCGCCTGACCGGGCAGCGTGGCGAGAATGATATGTTCGCTCATCCCGGCGGTCGGGCTGCCATCCTGCGGTAGCCACGCCACTTTGCTGAATCCGGCGTGGCGGCACTGTTGTTGCCACTGAGCGGTGGTGAGGAATAACTCACCTTCGCGGGCGTCGAGATCCTGTAGCGGAAGAACCAGCGGGCCGAAAACGAAGTCAAACAGACGCATTGGCTGGGTGATTTCGCGCATCAGCAGGCGCCCGCCCGGCTTGAGCAGGGGGCGCAGATTATCGAGCGTGCGGCCAATATGGCGGGTGGCGTGAATCACGTTCGCTGCCACGATAAGATCGTAAGACTGTGCCTGGAAACCCTGAGACTGCGCCTCTTTTTCGAGATCCAGCTCGCTATACTTCACAAAATCATAGTCGGCGAATTTCTGCTGGGCGCGACGGGTGAACAGCGCCGAGATATCGGTGAAATGGTACTCCAGTGCCGGAACGCCGTTGAGTTCCGGCAGCAGCCACGCGGTGGTGCCGCCGGTTCCGCCGCCAACTTCAAGAATACGCAACGGCTGGCGGGGCTGACGCGTCTGGACAATGCCGCGTAATACCCCGGCGGCGATTTGGTTGAAATAGCGGCCAAAGCTGAATTCCTGATACAGCACTTCCACGCCGTCGGAGGCGCTTTGCGGGAAGATAATCGCCACCGGTTCTTCCGCGCCGCTCATCATTTCATATAACCGATCGCCGGCACGGGCGATGGTGTCGGGAATAGCCTGAAAACCTTCACAATAACCGGCAAGTTCCGTCAGCAGTGATTCCCTCTGTTGATGTTCAATGGGGCGGGCGCGGACGTATCGCCCGTCGGTGCAGCGGTAATCGCCGTCGACCACGCAGTTATTCAGCAGGCGCTGGAGTAGCTGCTGGTAGCGGGGCAGCAGACGTCCACGGCGCATGATGGTCATGGCGTCCACGCCGTTCTCAATGGCATCGCCGGTACAGCGTTGTACCAGTTGATCGACGTAGATGGCGTGCAGTCGCGTGGCGCACTGTTTAAGCGCTTCCAGGCGAGGGAGATCGAGCGCTGTCGCGGCGCGACTCGCCACCTCCAGCCCGGCAGACAGCGCTGCGTCGGCAGGCTCGCAGGCCGGGGAGACGCGCTCTTTCCAGTAACGCTCAGTATCAAACGGATAACATGGCGCAGCGATACGTTGTCCATCGCCCGCCAGCAGGTCGGCCCACGGTAGGGCGACGCCGGCAGCGTAAAGCTGGAGCAGGGCCTGATTGAGGACATCGCTCGCCTCTTTGTTACGCAGGGCGCTGGCTATCCAGTATGCGTTATCGCGGTATTCGCGCTGCCCGCAAGCAACCAACTGGGCATCGGGCCCCATCTCCAGAAAAACGCGGGCGCCGAGCTGATGCGCCACCTGAATACTCTGGATAAAACGCACCGGCTGGCGCATGTGTCGGCGCCAGTAATCCGCCTGGTTGAGCGTTGACTCATCAATGACGTCGGCGGTGAGCGTGGAAATAATCGGTATTTGCCCCGGCTCCGCGTGCAGTCCCGCGCAGGCGTCCTGGAACCGATCGAGTATCGGCTCCAGTAAAGCGGAGTGCGCCGCACCGGTTACGCTCAGGCGACGATAGTTAATGTCATGCTGCGAGAGCGTGGCGCAAAATACCGCGAGACGGGCTTCCGGCCCGGAAAATACCGTATGTTGCGTACCGTTGTTGGCGGCGAGATCCAGCTCAAACTGGCGAGCCAGCGGCATCAGCGTGTCTTCGTCTGCAAATACCGCCACCATCGCGCCGCTTGCGCACTGCTGCATTAGCGCGCCGCGCCGACAAACCAGTGGCATGACCTGTTCAATCGTATAGTGTCCGCAGACAACGGCAGCGGCAAATTCACCGACGGAATGCCCAATGGCGAAGTCTGGCTTCAGTCCTTCAGCACGCCAGTGCGCCGCCATCGCGATTTCAAACGCGACAATCGCCGGCTGCGCCCAGGCCATATTGTCCAGCTGCGCCGAATCGGGGTTAAACATCGCTTCGCGCAGTGACGGCGTGAGCATTTCGCTACAGGCGGAAAAACAGCGATCCAGCGTGTCGGCAAACGCCGTTGAGTGCTGGTACATCGTTTGACCCATAGTGCGCCAGTGCGAGCCCTGGCCGGTAAACAGCCACACCTGCTTGCCGCTGGCGCCGTGGCCGCTGTAAACCAGCGCCCCCGATTTCTCACCGGCCCAGGCGCTGAGCGCCTCGGCGGTTTCACGGTTTAATGGCGCCGCCAGGCGGAAGGGGAGATCGAGACGGCGCGCGTGCAGGGCTGTGAAGGCCAGAGAGCTGGCATCCGCATTCTCTCTCAGCGCCCCGGCATAATCCGTCGCCAGCCGCCGCAACGCGCTGTCGCTGGCGGCGCTGAGCAGCAGCGCGGTACTTTTTCTGCCGCTATCCGTATCGGGGAGGCGCGCGTTGAGCGCGTCGGGCAGCGAGGCGACGATCATATGGCAGTTGGTGCCGCCAATACCAAAGGAGGAGACGCCCGCATAGCGCATTTCGTCCTGCCATGCCTGTGCCGACACCGGTATGGTAAAGGGGCTCTCTTCAAGTTTCAGCGCCGGGTTGGGGGTGTGAAAATTCAGTAAGGGAGGAATTTGCCCGCGACTGACTGCCAGAACGGTTTTCAGCAGTCCGGCAATGCCCGCCGCGGTATCCAGATGGCCCATGTTACTTTTCACGGAACCGAGCGCACAGCGCTGATCCTGCGGGCGAGGCGCATAGACGTTGCGTAACGCTTCAATTTCAATCGCGTCGCCCAGCGGTGTGCCGGTGCCGTGGGTTTCAATGTAACCTACCTGCCTGTCGTCGATGGCCGCCAGCATTAACGCCTCTTCGATGACTGCCTGTTGCCCTGCGACGGAAGGGGCGGTATAGCCGACCTTTCTGTTGCCGTCGTTGTTGACCGCGCTGGAGAGGATCACCGAGATAATCGGATCGCCTGACAGCAGCGCGTCTCTCAGGCGACGCAGCACCACGCAGCCGAGACCGTTACCGGCCCAGGTGCCCTCAGCCGAGGCGTCAAAGGGACGACAGTGACCATCAGGAGAGAAAATCATTCCGGGCTGGTAGCGGTAGCCTGCCTGCTGGGGGAAAGAGAGCGCCACGCCGCCGGCAACCGCCATATCGGATTCGCCTGCGCGCAGGCTTTCACAGGCCAGATGCACGGCAACCAGCGAGCTGGAGCAGGCGGTCTGTACCGATAACGCCGGGCCGTGCAGGTTGAGTTTGTACGCGGCGCGGGTGGCAATATAGTCTTTATCATTGCCCATCAGAGATTGCAGACCTTTTACCTGCGCGACTTCTGTCACGTTCAATGCTTCGCGACCGGGGTAGGTACTCATCCGGGAAGAGGCGAAAACGCCGGTCTTATGGGGGACGGCGCCGGGGGCATAACCGGCATGTTCCAGCGCATGCCAGACCGCCTGCAAAAATAGGCGCTGCTGCGGGTCCATCGACTCCGCTTCCTGTCGCGAATAGCCAAACAGGGTGGCGTCGAAGCAGTCGGCGTTGTCTAACACCGTACCGATATTGACATAATGAGGATCGTCAATGATGGCGGCATCCAGACCGACGGCCAGAAGCTCTTCGCGCGTAAAGCGTCGGCTGCATTCACGACCTTCCAGCAGATTTTGCCAGAACGTTTCGCCATCCGGCGATTCAGGAAAATGGCAGGCGTAGCCGATAACCGCGACAGGTTCGCAGTCCGGGTAGTGTTGAGCGATCGATGCATCAATGGAATCTGCTGTCGGCGCAGAAGAGAAGCGCAAGTTATCCATAATCGGTCCCGTTTCCTAAGATTCACAAAGTCAATGGAACGCCATGCGTTCGCGATGGCGTTCCGGGGAAAATCAGTTTGCTTCGCGCTATATCCGCCGCTGACGACGGCGAACAGGGCGAGGTCGTTTTGTTTTCTCCACCGTGGCGACGCCGGCCAGATAATCGGCCAGGGCAGCAGGAGAAGGGTGGGTGAAGAGGTCAAGCAACGTCAGGGTGGAAAATTCGTGACGTTGTAACAAAACGTGCAGTTGCACCAGATTCAGCGACGTTGCGCCCGCCTCAAAGAAGTTTTCTGCGGGCGTGACAGACTCGCCAACCACCTCGCGGAAGGCGTCGCAAATCAGGCTGACGGTGCTCTCGTCCGCCGCAATGTGTGGCTGAGAGTGCTCAGGGCATACGCGCGGTGAGCGCTCTGCGCATTGCCCTGCGTGTTTAACGGGAGGCACCAGCGCGGCGAGCGGCAGTTGCCAGCCGCTTTCATCCTCGGCCATTCGGTTTAGCAATGCGCAATACTGTTCAAACTGGCGCTCCACCTGCCCGGCAGGAAACAGCGCGGCGACAAAATCCCAGTTAAAGCGCAGTTCGCCTTCGGATTCATAAATCTGGTGATCGAGCCAGACCTGCGGCGTCTGGGAGATGCCCCAGACCGGTTTGAGCAGATTACGCCGGGCGAGGAAGTTATCCTGCTCAAAGCCCAGCGCGCTGGTAAAGACGACGGGCATCGGAACGGCAGGCACGTTTTGCCGTTGCGCCAGTTGACGCATCACGCGGATGGCTGACACATCGCGGTGGTTGAGGTTCTGGCTCAGCCGCTGCTGTAGTGACTGCGCGCTGTGCAGCCAGCTTTCGCCGGGATGCCAGCTCAGCAGCATCAGCGAGGTGAAATCGCCCAGAATCTGGTTGATTTGCGGGTGCAGCGGTCGCCTGTCGAAAAGCGTAAGGTTAAGCGTGAACTCAGGCTGTGCACTCCATGCAGAGAGAACCGTTGACCACACCGACAACAGTACGGCCGACGGGGTGAGATGGGCGTCAGCCGCCCGTTTTTTCAGCCGATGCCAGCGCGTGCTGTCCAGCGCGCCGTTCAGGCGGGCGAAGCGCGGTGTTTCAACCTCCTGAGGCAAGCAGCGCAGCGGCAACGCAGGCGCCGGAGGAATATCATCAAGCTGCGCCTGCCACCATGCCAGAGAATCTGGATTGGGCGACTGTAGCGAGGGTTGTTGCAGATAATCCCTGAAGGTGACGGGCAGCGGCGGAAGCAGCTGTTGTGGGTAGCGGTAGCCGTGCTCCAGCTCCGCCAGCAGGATGTGCATACTCAGACCGTCAAGCAACAGGTTATCCAGACACAGCCACAGGCGGGCAGGCATCCCGTCCACGTATCCGACCTGGAGATCGAATACCGGCCACACTTCGGGGGTGAGTACCTGATGCGCCAGTTTTTCGCGCACCCGCAACGCCTCTTCAGGCGTATGGAGGGTGTGTGCGGGTATCACCCAGGGGGGCGTCTGTTCGAGCACCTGTTGCTGTCCATCACGCACGATGGCGCGCAGCATATCGTGGCGGGCGATTAATCGGTTCCAGACCGTCTCCAGCCGGGTGAGGTCCAGATCGGCAATTTCAAATTCAACAAAGAAATGTGAGCCGACGCCGCCCAGGGCAAAGCCCGGCTGACGCCCCACCAGGTAAGCCTGCTGCACGTCGGTAAGCGCAAAGGGCTGGTAGCGATCTTCAGGGGAGTGGACGAATGGTTGTTCGACCGGGACGTCGGTTTTCCGCAGCGTGGCGGCAAAATCCGCCAGCCGGGGATGATTAAACAGGTCGCTTAATTGCGCTTCATAACCTGCCTGATGAAGTTGCCCGGTCAGACGGGTCGCCAGCAGGCTATCGCCGCCTTGCTGGAAGAAGTCGGTTTCTCTGGTGACATTGCCAGTTGATAAGAGTTGCTGCCAGAGGGCGGCAACCTGTTTTTCAATGTCGCCCTGGGGTAAATCCGCTTCGGCCGGGTTTTCCGCTTCAGGGGTATGACGACGCTTCAGCGCCTGGTAGTCAATTTTCCCGTTAGCCGTCAGCGGTAAGGCGTCGAGGAAGACGATCCGTTGCGGCACCATCCACCCCGGCAGACGTCCGGCGAGGGCGGCCTGAAGTTGACGGGGATCGCGGCGCACCTGCCTGTCAGGACATTGTACGAGGAAGCGTTGTAACCCCGCGACCTCATCGCCATGCTGACAGTTGAAGGCGGCCGCGCTAAATAATGCCGCCCAGTCGGCGCTGTTATGCAGCAAGGCCTCCGGCTGCCCATTGGTTAACAGGAGCGTGCTGAGCAGGGCGGACGGCGTTAACTGGCGAAACTCCATCACGTAGAGCAGCGCGCCGGGAACGGCAAGCTGTTGTAATGTCGCAAGGAGCCCGGGATCTTCCGGCAGCAGACGATGCAGGGCGTTATTAAGCCAGATAATGTCCGCCGAGTGAGCGTGCGCCGCCAGCGTGTCTGCATTCCAGAGGGACAGACGGGCGCCAGGCCAGGGGGCGAGCCTCTGCCGGGCGCTCAGCAGCATCTCCTGGCTCTGCTCAAGCCCGACATACTCAATCTGTCCGGCGTTGAGCTGTGCTAACAGCGATTCTGCGGCGCGGCCAGTGCGGGTTCCCACCTCAAGCAGGCGTACCGGGCGCTGTAAGCGCTGTGCAAGCTGTTGGCAAATTGTCGCCAGTTCCTGAATATACGGGGCGCTGGCCGGATGGTTAAAGGCCAGGCTTTCCGGCGACCACTGCGCGTCGTTCAGTAACGACAGTTCGTTACGGGCACCGCGAAGAATTTGCGATAACGTTAAATCATGTCCGCTGAAGTGCGGGTGCTCATCCTCGCGTTCTTCACCAGCGCAGACCTGATAACCTTCAGCAGCGGGCTTCAGTCGCCGTTGTGTCACCAGAAATGCTAACCAGAGTTCCACCACGGCCTGCCAGCGCGGCTGGATAGCGAGTGAGTTCATCAGGGGGAGAGGATCGGCGCCAGCGGTGTGACCCGGCTTCAGTTTTAGCAGGCGATGCTGAAGGAAATCGGCTACCTGTTCTGCGGAGATCTCTGGCGAGATGGCGCAACAGGGCAACGTTCCCGCAAGCGTGTGCCACGCCTGCGGCAGTGCCGGGTTCCGATGATCGGTAACGCAAAAAGCCTCGCCCTGAGGAACAACGTATGCCGCCAGCGTTTTTTCTTTTTCGCCGATCGCCAGAACGGTTGCTTGTTTCACCCCCGCCAGCTGGCTGAGCGCGCTTTCGATTTCGCCCAGCTCGATGCGATATCCTCCGACTTTGACCTGCTTGTCGCGACGACCGAGGAACTCGATTGTGCCATCTGGCCAGTAGCAGCCGAGATCGCCGGTGCGATACCAGCGCTCGTCCGGGAGCGTCAAAAATTGCTGCTCGCTACGCAGGGGATCGTTGAAATAGCCTTCCGCGACCCCAATGCCGCCAATCCATAATTCACCCGGCACCCAGTCAGGGCAGTCCCGGCCCTGTTCATCCACCACCCGGTAGCGTTGGTTGGTTAGCGGAAAACCGTAAGGGATGGAGCGCCAGTGGGCGGGGACGTCGTGAATTTCGCAGGCGTTAGACCAGATAGACGCCTCGGTGGCGCCGCCCATCGCGATAAATTGTCCTTGTGGCCGGAAGGCCCGATAACGGGCGGGGAGGTCAAGCCCGATCCAGTCGCCGGAAAGCATCACTGCGCGCAGGTTTTCCGGCGTGGCGTCGGCGAAACCTTCACACCAGGTCAGCAGCATATCGAACAGCGCCGGGACGCTGTTCCAGAGCGTGACCTGATGGCGCTGGATCAGCTCACACCATGCGTGAGGATCGCGCCGTTGATTTTCCATCACCATCACCAGCGCGCCGCCCGCGCGCAGTACGCCAAAAATGTCGTAAACAGATAAATCAAAATGTAGGGCGGAGAGGGCCAGCACCCTGTCATGCGGGCCAACCTGATAGCGGGTATTGATATCGCAACAGGTGTTAAGCGCTCCCCGGTGAGAAATGACTACCCCTTTCGGCGTACCGGTAGAGCCGGAGGTGTAGATAATGTAGGCCGGTTGCGTGGGGGCGCGTACTACCGGGTTGGCGATCGGCTCCGCCTCAATGGCCTGCTGCCAGGCAAGGACGGGAATATCGTCTGACCCGGCGCTGGCGTCGTGCTGACAAATGAGCACCAGCCGGACGCTGGCGTCAGCGTAGATTTTCTCGCGCCGTGCGGCAGGCTGATCCAGCGAAACCGGAACGTAAACCGCCCCGGCCAGCAGGACGGCCAGAACCGCAACAAGTTGTCCTGCGCCTTTCGACATCGTGATAGCCACATTATCGCCGGGCTGAACCCCGCACTCGATTAACCTGCCCGCGCAACGGCGGGCATAGTCTGTCAGCTCATGATAATTCCACTGATAACGCATGTCCGTTACCGCCAGCGCCTGCGGCTGTTGCAGAGCGATACGGAAAATGCCTTCATGCAGCAAGCCTTCGGGAATGGGGGCGCCGGTGGCGTTGACCCGTTCGCGTATCGCGCGCTGGCTGGCGGGCATCATATCTGCGAACGGCTTTTGCCAGGCGCTTTCGTCATCGCAGAGTTGGTCAATCAACTGGCAGTAGGCGTCGAACAATGTTTCGACTAACGCCGGAGGGAACAGCGCGTCGTTGCTGTCCCATTGTAGCCAGACCTCGCCGTGATGCTCGAACGCCAGATGATCTATCCAGACCTGCGGCGTTTGCGAGATGCCCCATTCCGGCTCGCCCAACGGCGATTCTGCGCGGCTGCTGTAGAGGGAACGCCCCAGATTGCTGGTAAATACCACCGGGGCGCCGTGGGGGTAGCGCTGCTGGCGTTTGAGTTCACGGAGTAATTCGACGCCGGACCAGTGGCGATGCTCCCAGTCCTCCGTAAACGTGAGCTGGTTTTTACGCGCCAGGTTGCTGACGGTATCGCCATCGCAGGCGGTATCCAGCAGAAGAATATTGGTGAAGTCGGCAAGCATCGCGCCAACCGCCGGGTGCAGCGGCTGGCGGTCGAATAAGGTGATGTTAAGCAGCAGACGCGTCAGGCCGCCCCAGCGAGCCAGCACGGCAGAAAAACAGGTCGCCAGCGCCATTGTCGGCGTCACGCCATACTCGCCGGCCCGGTTGCTAAAGGCGTGCCAGCGTGTTGCCGGGACAATCATGCGGCGTCGGGTATTACGGACTTCACGTAGCGTGGCGGGTTCGCAGGCCAGCGGCAAGACGGGCGCGGGGGGAAGCGTCGATGCTTTCGCCAGCCAGTAAGCGCGCGCGTCGTCTCTCAGTGTTTGATTGATCTTCTGCTGGTGCAGCAAATACGAGCGGAAATCATAGCGGGTGTCGATAGCCGGCAGCGATTCTCCGGCCAGCAGGGCGTTAAGCTCATCGAAGAAAAGCGTAAAGCTGGAGGCATCCATAATCAGCAGGTCAATATTGACATGGAGGCGGTGGCGATTGTCCGGCAAGAGCGTCAGCTGAAAATCAAACGTTTCGCCGATTTCCACGCGTAAAAGACGGTGGCTCAGGCGCTGGCGCAGTGCGTCCAGATAGGCCTGGCGGCTTTCAGCGTCGTTATGGCGTAAATCATGAACGGTGACGCCGTTCCAGTAAGGTTGCGGTAGCCAGACCTGCTGCCCGTCGGGGCGAAAGGCGATATGCAGCATTGGGTGGCGTTGCAGCAAGGTCGTGATGGCCTGCTCCAACTGCGACGCCGTCAGACAATGGCCTTCAAACTCCTGATACAGGTGGCAACCCACGCCGCCAAGCGTCTGCCCCGGCATGCGGCCCGTCAGGTAGGCGTGCTGTACTGGCGTCAATGGGAAGGGGGTACTTTCGGTCATGTTCGGCCAGGATGATTCGTCGGGCGGCGTTTCTTCTTCCGCGTTCTCAGGCGACCGGCTGAGCATTAACTGGTTCCATGCCGCCAGCGTGGGGGCGGCATACAGCTCGCGAAGGGTAAGGCGGTAGCCATTTTTACGAAACCAGTGTAACCATCTCATCAATCTTATGGAATCCAGGCCGGCCTGGATCAGGTTGCTCTCTTCATGTAACTGCTGCGGCGTTAAATTCAGTTCCTGTATGAGCCGCTCGCGTAATTGTTGGTAATCAGCCGCGTGGCGGTTGTCCGGTAACAGCGAATCCTGAGATGGTGCGCCAGAAATCATTCTTCCTCCTGATGGCACGTCTTACCGAAAAGCATTGCTCATATGAGAATAATAATTATTAACAATTGGATGCTACCCGAAACGGGTTTATTTATGCCCGTTTCGGGTTGGTAACAGGCGGAAAGAACAGAGGCCCGGATGGGGTATCCGGGCCTCTGTCAGGGAGGAGTTTAGGGGGGCGCGACCCCGGTTACATCACGCGTTTAAAGGTCGAAGGGGTTACGCCAAACTGTTTCTGGAAGGCGGCAGAGAAATGGCTGGCGTTGGCATAGCCCAGATCGGCCGCCACCGTCATGACGGAGGTATTGCCGTTGGCTAGGCGTCTTCTGGCTTCCTGCATTCGTTCAGCCTGAAACAGGCCATAGACGCTGTTGTTGAACAGAACGCGGAAGCCTCGCTTAATTTTGAGAACGCTCAGACCGGACTCTCTGGCCAGCTCCGCGACGCCCGGCGCTTGCGTCAGATCAGCCAGCAGCAGATCCTTCGCCCGCAGCAGTTTCTGGCGTTCCATCGGGTTGAAGTGGCAGGAGAGGCAACTGGCGTCTTCGCGATGTTCATCCAGCACCAGACTGAGCATGACCAGACTTTGCCCCTGCAACCATAGCGTCGACGGCTTTTGTTCATGACTGAAGCCGCCGTGCATGCGCATCAGCGCGTGACGCAAGGCCTGAGCCGTTAAGTGGGTTTCAGCATTACAACGCTGCTGCTGGCAACAGCAGTGGGAGTCGATCTTATTCTTAATGACCGCGCTAATATCCGGCACCCACAGCGCGAGGGTTTCAGGGCTGAAGGAGAGGGTAATGCTCTCGAATCGGCCACAATAGGAGGCGCTGCCGCGACAGTCTGGCGTATGGGTAATGTAATGGCGATTGCGCGCAAGCTCCCAGTCGGAGTGGCGCCGGAGTCCCTGAATCGCAAAGCGCGATGTGCCTTCCAGGATGCACGAGAAGTTAATCCTGCCCAGATCGTCGTGTAGCTGCAACGTCTCAGGCCGCGCAAAATGGCCCCTCCAGAGCAAAATATCCATACCTTCCTGCAACGAACAGCGCAGCAGTTCACACTGAGCAGGAATATTGCCATCGTTTGCAGGTTTCCCGACCACCAACTGGTGAATAGAGATTTCAGATTGCGTTTGCGGTGACTCCGTCATGACCTGGTTATCTCCCTGTGGCTTAGACCAATGCGGGTATAAATAGAACCGAATGGGGTAGATGAGTTATTGATAATGGTTATTATTCACATTAATTCTCAGAACGCCACCCTGAATTGTCGTTTTTGGCGTCCGTAAAAATTCATCAGGAAATTCAGTTACTCCCATGTCATCTCAATCATCCAATACTGAATCGCTGTCCCGATTTCCTCTCTGGCAGGTGATTACACCGGTTCGCAGGAAGGTTATTTTAGCTATGGCGCTGGCGGGGCTGGCGGCATTAACCAGCCTGGGGGCGCTCCTTTTTCTGGCGTGGAGCCTGCGTGACATTCGCGCGACGCCTGACGCTATTCCGGCCTGGCCGCTGGGCGGCGTGATCGGCTGCGTTGTCTTAACTTTTGTTCTGCGCTTACAGGCGTTCAACACCTCTCATTACGCGGCTTTTCATCTGGAGAACATTCTGCGCAGCAGGTTAGCCCGTAAAGCATTGCAGCTTCCGCCTGGCGTGTTACAGCAAATGGGCAGCGGGTCAGTGGCGAAAGTGATGCTGGATGACGTGAAGTCGTTACATATTTTTGTGGCCGACAGCACGCCGCTCTATGCCCGCGCGATCATCATGCCGCTGGCGACAATCGTTATCTTGTTCTGGCTGGACTGGCGGCTGGCAATCGCGACGCTGGGGGTACTGGCGTTTGGATCGGTTGTTCTCGTGCTCGCCCGCCAGCGTTCGGAAGATATGGCTCAGCGTTATCATAAGGCGCGCGAGCAGGTTAGCGCGGCGGTTATTGAGTTCGTGCAGGCCATGCCCGTGGTGAGAACGTTTGATAGCGGCAGCACCAGTTTTTTGCGCTATCAACGCGCCCTTGAAGAGTGGGTCGATGTGCTCAAAACCTGGTATCGCAAAGCCGGTTTTTCAGCGCGTTTTTCCTTCTCGATTCTGAATCCTCTCCCGACCCTGTTTGTCCTGATCTGGTCGGGATACGGCCTGTTGCACTATGGCAGTTTCGATTTTATCGCGTGGGTGGCCGTTTTACTGCTGGGCAGCGGAATGGCCGAAGCCGTAATGCCAATGATGATGCTCAATAACCTGGTCGCGCAAACGCGTTTAAGCATTCAGCGTATTTATCAGGTTCTCGCGATGCCGGAGTTATCGCTGCCGCAGTCTGACCAGCAGCCGCAAGAGGCGAGCATTACCTTTGAGCAGGTGAGCTTTCATTATCCGCAAGCGCGTACTGGCGCCGCGTTGCAGGAGGTGAGCTTTCATGTGCCTGCCGGGCAAATTGTGGCGCTGGTCGGGCCAAGCGGCGCCGGAAAAAGCACCGTGGCGCGCTTGCTGCTGCGTTACGCCGACCCGGACAAAGGCCATATCCGTATTGGCGGCGTGGATCTGCGTGATATGCAGACGGACACCCTGATGAAGCAACTCTCGTTTGTGTTTCAGGACAACTTCCTTTTTGCCGACACGATAGCCAATAACATTCGTCTGGGCGCGCCGGATACGCCGCTGGAGGCGGTAATAGCGGCGGCCAGAGTGGCGCAGGCCCATGATTTTATTAGCGCTCTGCCAGAAGGTTACAACACACGAGTCGGGGAACGTGGGGTATTTCTCTCCGGCGGCCAGCGGCAGCGCATTACTATCGCCCGGGCGCTTTTGCAGGATCGCCCCATCCTGGTGCTCGATGAGGCGACGGCGTTTGCTGACCCGGAAAACGAAGCGGCGCTTATCAAGGCGCTCGCGGCGGCCATGCGTGGCCGGACGGTCATCATGGTCGCGCATCGTCTCTCAATGGTGACTCAGGCCGATGTGATATTGCTGTTTTCCGACGGACAGCTCAGGGAAATGGGGAACCATACGCAACTGTTGGCGCAGGGCGGCCTGTATCAACGGCTCTGGCAACACTATCAGCAGGCGCAGCATTGGGTGCCGGGTGGAACACAGGAAGAGGTGGTGGAAAATGAAAGACAATAATCCTGCGGATAACCTGGCCTGGCGCGTCATCTGGCGCCAGCTTATCTCCAGCGTTGGCAGTCAGGCCAGGATGCTGCGACGCAGTATGCTGGCGCTGTTGCTGGCGGCATTCATGCAGGGGATCGCCTTTGCCTGTCTTTATCCGATCATTGATGCGCTGTTACGGGGAGACGCGCCGCAACTTCTTAACTGGGCTATGGCCTTCAGCGTCGCCGCAATTGTGACGCTGGTGCTACGCTGGTATGGCCTGGGCTTTGAATACCGTGGTCATCTGGCGCAGGCCACCCATGAGTTGCGCCTGCGACTTGGCGAGCAGTTACGCCGCGTGCCGCTGGAGAAGCTCCAGCGCGGCAGGGCGGGTGAAATGAACGCCTTGCTGCTGGGCAACGTGGATGAAAACCTCAATTATGTTATTGCGATAGCCAATATTTTGCTGCTCACCATTGTCACGCCGCTGACGGCGTCGCTGGCGACATTGTGGATAGACTGGCGGCTGGGGCTGGTGATGTTGCTGATCTTCCCTCTGCTGGTGCCGTTTTATTACTGGCGCCGCCCGGCGATGCGGCGACAAATGCAGACGCTGGGGGAAGCGCACCAGCGTCTGAGCGGCGATATCGTTGAATTTGCTCAGGGGATGATGGTATTGCGCACCTGCGGCAGCGATGCCGATAAAAGCCGGGCGCTGCTGGCGCATTTCAATGCGCTGGAAAACTTACAGACCCGCACTCACCGTCAGGGCGCTGGCGCGACGATGCTGATCGCCAGCGTCGTGGAGTTGGGCCTACAGGTGGTGGTGTTATCCGGGATCGTCTGGGTAGTGACGGGCACTCTGAACCTCGCCTTTTTGATTGCCGCCGTCGCGATGATTATGCGCTTCGCAGAACCGATGGCGATGTTTATCAGCTACACCTCGGTTGTGGAACTGATCGCCAGCGCCCTGCAACGGATTGAGCGGTTTATGGCGATAGCACCGCTTCCCGTCGCAGAGCAAAGCGAGATGCCGGAACGTTACGATATCCGCTTTGACAACGTCAGCTATCGCTACGAAGAAGGCGACGGCCACGCGCTTAATCATGTTTCTTTGACGTTCCCGGCAGCCAGTATGAGCGCGCTGGTGGGTGCCTCCGGCGCAGGCAAAACTACGGTCACCAAACTGTTAATGCGCTATGCCGATCCGCAGCAAGGGCAGATTTCTATTGGCGGCGTCGATATTCGCCGCCTGACGCCGGAACAGCTCAATAGCCTGATTTCTGTTGTTTTCCAGGATGTCTGGCTGTTTGATGACACGCTGCTGGCGAATATCCGTATCGCGCGCCCACAGGCGACGCGGCAGGAGGTAGAAGAGGCCGCCCGCGCGGCGCAGTGCCTTGAGTTTATTTCCCGTCTTCCGCAAGGCTGGCTGACGCCAATGGGAGAGATGGGCGGCCAGCTATCGGGCGGCGAGCGCCAGCGGATTTCCATTGCCAGAGCGTTATTGAAAAACGCGCCGGTCGTCATTCTCGATGAACCGACTGCCGCGCTGGATATTGAAAGCGAGCTGGCGGTGCAAAAAGCGATCGATAACCTGGTTCACAACCGGACGGTGATTATCATCGCTCACCGTTTATCCACCATCGCCGGGGCCGGAAACATTCTGGTGATGGAAGAGGGACAGGTGGTTGAGCAGGGTACTCATGCGCAATTGCTCTCACATCATGGACGTTATCAGGCGCTGTGGCAGGCGCAAATGGCCGCGCGCGTGTGGCGCGACGACGGGGTTTCCGCGTCTGGAGAGTGGGTGCATGAGTGATGTTCAGTCGAATGTGAAACCGCTGACGTTGACGACCGGGCGGGTGATTTTTGCTATTGCCGGCGTCTATGTGACGCAGAGTCTGGTATCGGCGCTGTCTATGCAGTCCTTACCCGCGCTGGTGCGCGCTGCTGGCGGTTCGCTGGCGCTTGCCGGTGCGACAACCCTGTTTATGCTGCCCTGGGCGCTGAAGTTTATTTGGGCGCCGTGGATCGAGCGCTGGCGGCTTCCGCCCGGTAGCCAGGAACGCCGTTCCCGCATGTTAATCCTGCGTGGTCAGGTCGCGCTAGCGGCGATCCTGACTATTGCCGCAGCGATTGGCTGGTTTGGGCGAGAAGGGGGATTCCCCGATACGCAAATCGTCGCGTTATTTGTTCTGTTTATGGTGGCAGGCACGGTCGCCTCCACCATTGATATCGCCAGCGACGGCTTTTGCGTCGATCAACTGACCCGCACGGGTTACGGCTGGGGAAACAGCGTGCAGGTCGGCGGCAGCTATCTGGGAATGATGTGCGGCGGCGGGGTGTTCCTGATGCTGTCGGCGGCATCCGGCTGGCCTGTCGCCATGCTGATGATGGCGGTGCTGATTATGGCGCTGTCACTCCCGCTGTGGCGCATTACGGAGCCGACGCGAACAGCGACTATCCCGCATGTTCCGGCGTTAGGTTATGCGCTAAGGAGGAAGCAGGCGCGCCTGGGCTTACTGCTGGTATTGATGCTGAATTCAGGCATGCGGTTTGTGCTGCCTTTTCTGGCACCGCTGTTGTTGGATCATGGGTTGAGCATGTCCGCATTGGGCGCGCTGTTCAGCGGCGGCAATATTGCAGCGGGCATAGCAGGAACGCTGGCCGGCGGATTGCTGATGAAATACACCTCACCCGGCAGAGCGCTGTTGACGGCTTATGGCGTCCAGGGGATCGCGCTGCTGGCGGTGGTGATGACGCTCATGATGGCGCCGGGTCATCTGCTGCTGCCGATTCTCCAGTGTCTGGTCATTGTCCAGTCCATTTCGCTGGCCTGCGCGCTGGTCTGTCTTTACGCCACGCTGATGTCGCTTTCATCGCCTTTGCAGGCCGGTGTCGACTTCACCCTCTTTCAATGTACTGACGCGGCAATCGCCATTCTGGCAGGCGTTATCGGTGGCGTTGTTGCTCAACATTTTGGCTATGCGGCCTGCTTCCTGTTTGCCGGGGCATTCACGTTGCTGGCGGCGTGGGTTGCTTATATCCGGCTGCATTCGGCAAGAGAACTGATGACAAGCGCAATTGATTGATCCGGGAATAACACAGAGAGGTAAGGGATGAAAATCAGTGAATTTCTACATCTGGCGTTACCAGAGGAACAATGGCTACCGACGATTTCTGGCGTTTTACGCCAGTTCGCAGAAGAAGAGTGTTATGTCTATGAGCGTCAACCCTGTTGGTATTTAGGCAAAGGGTGCCAGGCACGGCTGCACATTAATGCCGACGGAACGCAGGCGACATTTATTGATGATGCCGGGGAGCAAAAATGGGCGGTGGATTCCATTGCCGACTGCGCGCGTCGTTTTATGGCGCATCCTCAGGTGAAAGGACGTCGGGTATATGGACAGGTTGGGTTCAACTTTGCGGCGCATGCGCGGGGGATTGCCTTTAACGCCGGGGAGTGGCCGCTGCTGACGTTAACCGTTCCCCGTGAAGAACTTATTTTTGAAAAGGGAAATGTCACCGTTTATGCGGACTCCGCCGACGGGTGCCGACGTTTGTGCGAGTGGGTAAAAGAGGCCGGTACAACGACGCAGAACGCACCACTGGCGGTGGATACCGCCCTCAATGGTGAGGCATATAAACAACAGGTTGCGCGCGCCGTTGCGGAGATCCGCCGTGGCGAGTATGTCAAAGTGATTGTCTCGCGCGCCATTCCCCTGCCATCGCGGATTGATATGCCCGCCACGCTGTTATACGGGCGGCAGGCAAACACACCTGTGCGCTCGTTTATGTTCCGTCAGGAAGGACGCGAAGCGCTGGGCTTTAGCCCGGAACTGGTGATGTCAGTGACAGGCAATAAAGTGGTCACTGAACCGCTTGCGGGCACCCGCGATCGCATGGGAAACCCGGAGCATAATAAGGCGAAAGAGGCAGAACTGCTGCACGACAGTAAAGAGGTGCTTGAGCATATCCTTTCTGTCAAAGAAGCTATTGCTGAACTGGAGGCCGTTTGCCAGCCGGGCAGCGTGGTGGTTGAAGATTTAATGTCGGTTCGCCAGCGCGGCAGCGTTCAGCATCTGGGGTCTGGCGTGAGCGGTCAGCTTGCGGAAAACAAGGATGCCTGGGATGCGTTTACCGTGCTGTTTCCGTCGATTACCGCCTCAGGTATCCCTAAAAATGCTGCTCTGAACGCGATTATGCAAATTGAGAAGACGCCGCGAGAGCTTTATTCCGGCGCAATCCTGCTGCTGGACGATACGCGCTTTGATGCAGCGCTAGTTCTGCGTTCCGTATTTCAGGATAGCCAGCGCTGCTGGATACAGGCGGGGGCGGGAATCATCGCGCAATCTACGCCGGAACGCGAACTGACAGAAACCCGGGAGAAATTAGCGAGCATTGCGCCCTATTTAATGGTGTAGGAGTAACTGTTTTCTAACCTCACAACCAGACTGTCCAAAGACAATTGAGTCGCTCTTTGATTCCTCTGTGACTCTATTGTCTTCTTTTGGGATAAAATAGGTGTTTTTCGTCATGAAGTTGATAAAAGTCTATATAGAACCACCTCCTGTGGAGGTGGTGGTAATTTGCCAGAGTGTGGGATTCGTTAGTATACTATGGGATAAACTTATTTTTACCAATTGTATAAGGCGGTGCATAAGATTCTCGGCATGCTTCCAGATAATCCGACCACCACTGCATCATCGCTTTGCGGGCTTCTAGGTGCTCTGCCTTATGAATATAAGCCATGCGCACGGTATTGCGCTCCTGATGACTCATCTGGCGTTCTACTGCGTCCTTTGCCCATAAACCCGATTCCATCAGCGCACTGCATGCCATTGCCCGGAAGCCGTGACCGCAGATATCCTTTTTCGTGTCGTAACCCATCACCCGCAGTGCCTTATTGACCGTGTTTTCACACATTGGCTTATACGGGTTATGGTCGCCGGGGAAGATCAGTTCATTATTACCGGTGATATCCTTAATCTGTTTCAGAATGGCGATGGACTGTTCTGAGAGGGGGACGATATGCGGCATTCGCATTTTTGCCCCGCGGCCGGAATAACGCACGCCAATAATGGGTTCTCGCGTCGCGGGTATCGTCCAGACTCGGTTTGTGAAATCAATCTCTGACCAGCGGGCGAAACGCAGTTCACTGGAGCGAATGAACACATGCAGCATCAGCAGAACGGCATGCCGGGTCAGTTCACGGCCCTGATGATATGCCCCAATACGTTCAAGCAGTTCAGGCAGCCGCTCCAGCGGCAGGGCAGGATAGTGCCGTCTGACAGGAGGTGTGGTCACGCCGCCAAGGTTTGCTGCAGGGTTCGTATCGATTAACTCCTGATGGACCGCATGGCGCATTATGTTACTCAGGTGCTGCCGTGTGCGGGACGCAACCTCCAGCAGACCTTTTTCCTCGATCCCTTTCAGCAGGTCAATGAAATGACGGGGTTTAAGTTCTGATACAGGTAGGTTCCCGATGACCGGAAAGATGTGATTGTTCAGGCTGGCAAGCAGACGGTCGGCGGTGTTCTGCGACCATTTCCTGTTACTTTTATGCCACGCCAGCGCCACGTTTTTAAAAACTTTCTCCGGTGTTCGTGAGCCACGTTCAGCAGCCCGCTGCTGTACCGGGTTGATATTCAGCGCCAGCATTTTACGGATACCTTCACGTTGCTGTCGCGCATCAGACAGGGAGATGGCTGGATAGGCACCCAGCGCAATGCGGGATTCTTTACCGCTAATACGGTATTTGAGATACCAGTGGCGGGAGCCACCCGGCTTGACCAGCAGATACAAACCGTGAGAATCGGAGACTTTAAAGGGTTTATCAGAAGGCTTGAGGGTGCGGATTTTTGCGTCGGTAAGGGACATATGGGGGTCACTCCATTATCGAACTAACCTGACCCCAGATTTGACCACCAATTTTTCCCGATGCGTAGGGTAAAATCAAAATGCACCGAGAAGAGTTTTCACACTAACCTGTTGAATCAACATCAGATAAAGATTCGCAAGGATGCATGAAAACAGAAAATTGGCTCCTCTGACTGGACTCGAACCAGTGACATACGGATTAACAGTCCGCCGTTCTACCGACTGAACTACAGAGGAATCGTGTGAGCGAGGCGCATACTACTGGCCTCGCATTTTTGTGTCAACACTAAAATTAACCTGCTGATTCAAATGGCTAAATTTAGCTCAACACGTTGTTTTAGTGAACAATGCGCCGATCGCCTTCGTCCTGCAGGCCATTCTCACGTCTACGCGCCAGCGGATCCTGGCGGTAAAAGTGGCAAAAACGCTGCCACAGGGCCGGGAAGCGAGGCGCGAACAGTTCAGGCGCACTGAAAAAATATTCCGAGAGGACAGCAAAGCATTCTGCGGGATCGGTGGCGGCATAGGCGTCAATACTGGCGGCGCTTTCGCCTACCAGATCTATCTCATCCTGAATGTTGTTCATCGCGGCGTGGAGATCGTGCTCCCAGCCGGCAACTTCACGCAACGGGATAAGCGGCACGCCGCTGGCCCGGTCGCCGTTCCGCGTATCAAGCTTATGCGCCACTTCATGCACCACAAGGTTAAAGCCTGACGCATCAAAAGAGTCTTGAATATCCAGCCAGTTCAGCACTACAGGACCCTGTTGCCAGCTTTGTCCCGACTGTACCACCCGCTGGTTGTGGACCAGACCAATATCATCCTCCCATTCATCATCGACGATGAAAGGGGCAGGGTAGATCAGCACTTCATGGAAGCCATCCAGCCACTCAATGCCCAGCTCAAGCACCGGCAGACAAAAGAGCATAGCAATGCGCGCCTGATGCAGCGGGGTCAGCTCCAGCCCCTGCAATGCCACCAGCCGCTTTTGCTGTAAAAAACGGGCAGCCATCTGCGTGAGCTTGTGCTGCTCAGTGGACGAAAGATGGGCTAAAACCGGAATGGCAAGCGCTTGCTCCCAGGGCATCTCTGCGTTGCCGGACTCATCATCTGCTTTCCAGGGCCATTTAAACATCATATTGCTCGCAAAGTCGTCACTTGAACACAATTACCGAAACGGGAGCTATTAAAATGCCAAAGATCCTGGCATTATAGCAACCATCACAGCGGAGAGATGCCGGAGCGGCTGAACGGACCGGTCTCGAAAACCGGAGTAGGGGCAACTCTACCGGGGGTTCAAATCCCCCTCTCTCCGCCACTTTTCTTGCTCTAACCTTCCCTTCAATAACACCGTTAGCTTCAGGTATAACGCCTGCGCTGGGGTATCACCATCATCATCGTCCTGGTTTCAGCGTAGAGTCGCGGTAGCGCGCTTTATCCTTTTGGCACCTTATCGCCGCTTTTAGCCCGAACGAGCTTAAACGCATCATAAAGAGGGAAGGTACGCCTGGAAAGCGGCAATGTCGAAAAGAGTGATCTCAACGGAGCGGGAACATAAAAAAGCCCGCTGAACGCGGGCTTTGACGGGGATCAGAACTGATAGACCAGGCCGAGGGCGACGATATCATCGGTCGCGATACCGCTGTTTTTGTAGAAGCGGTCGTCTTCATCCAGCAGGTTAATTTTATAATCCACATAGGTGGACATATTTTTGTTGAAGTAGTAGGTCATGCCCACGTCGACATACTTGACCAGATCCTTGTCGCCGTAGCGAGAATAGGCGTAGAGATCTTTACCCTTCGACTGCAGATAGGCCACGGACGGACGCAGCGGTAAATTAAAGTCGTCGAACTGATACTGCGCGACCACTTCGAAGTTCTGCGTTTTGTTGGCAATTCCGCCAAAACTATCGTTGCCATAGAAGGTCATGTTGCGGGTCTCAGCATACATGGCGGCCAGATAGATGTTATTGGCGTCATATTTCGCGCCGACGGTCCAGGCATCGGCTTTATCGCCGTTGGCATAACGCTGGCTGCTACGCGCGGCCGCCAGCTGGTTATGGGTACGGTCAGAAGACGAATACGCTGCCCCGAAGCTGATGCCCATATCGAGATCGTAGTAGCTGGAGATACCAAAACCGTCGCCATTTTCCCGCGCCAGCTTACGTTTCCCACCGTTATTAGTGCCTTCGCCAGAACCGGCGTTTTCATTATTACCCTGATACTGCAGGGCGAAATGCAGGCCGTCGACGAGGCCGAAGAAATCGCTGTTACGGTAGGTGGCCACGCCGTTAGTACGGCCGGTCATGTAAACGTCGGTCTGGGTGTAGGTATCGCCGCCGAATTCCGGCAGCATATCGGTCCAGGATTCAATGTCGTAGACCACGCCGTAGTTCCGGCCATAGTCCAGCGACCCGCAGTCGGCAAACTTCAGGCCGGCAAAGCCGAGACGGGTCCAGGAGTTCGCGCCTTCTTTTTCGCTGGTGTTCGCCTGAATGTTGTATTCCCACTGACCGTAGCCGGTTAACTCGGAAGTAATCTGCGTTTCGCCTTTCAGACCAAAGCGAACATAGGTCTGGTCGCCGTCCTCTGAAGCGTCGTCAGAGAAGTAATGCAGGCCGTCAACTTTCCCGTAGAGGTCCAGTTTATTACCGTTTTTGTTATAGATTTCGGCGGCATTAGCGGCGCTAGCCATTAATAATGCCGGAACCATGAGTGCCAGTACTTTTCTTTTCATTATATATTCCCTTTTAATAATAATTTCTATGAATTATGACAATCCCTCCGGAATGACGATCCGATACTAACGACTAAGTTCATCTTTATTTAAAATAAAATATGTAAATAAATAATGTTAAACATTTCAAAATATTTCTAAGTGGTTCTTTATATTAAATTTTGATGTTTGTGCAAAATTAATTATTTTCTTATATAGCAATGCTTTATTGTGTATTTGGTAGGTTGTTGTTAATTTTATGAAATAAATTGCACAAATAATAATCAAGCACATTATTCATTATGGGAATTTATTTTGTGTGAATGTAAATATCCAGGGGATTATCAACCCAGCTTGCGATAATTAAGGAATGAATAGCTTTAAGCGTACGGGAGATAATAAGGACATCTCTTCAGCCTGTGCGCATTGGCAGCATAAGTCGCGAGAAGGCGCAGAAGACGAAGATGAAACTGCTGCCTGTGACGCAGGTTAGCGGTATAATGTGATGCGTGTCACGTTTTGAGTGACAATAGTCTGTTGTGTCACGGAGAGGAATGAGATGGAAGAGCAGGCAAAACGCAGCCCGGGAGGGAAACTTGCGCTCTGGGCGTTGTATGCTTTTTGCGGATATTGTGTCTGGGTCATTGTGCGTTACTGGTGGGTAGTGGGAAAAATTCACAGCGTTCCCGGCGCCAGCGTGGAGGGTGATTTTGGAACAACGGCCGGGAAATGGCTTGGCGCCCTGTTGGGCATGCTGGTCCTCGGCGGCATTGGCTCTATTCTCGGCGCGGTCGTCTGGTATACGCGTCCATCCCGCGGCGAGCAGGATCATCAGCGCTAAAATTGCTATGCTCGAGGCTGACCCTCAGATAAAGGAAAGCCTATGGACCTGGTTGACTGGCAGCAACGATTTGAGCGCTGGATACTGACGCACCATGCGCAGGATGACGCCGCACACGATCTGTCCCATTTTCGTCGCGTCTGGGCGACCGCCACTCAGCTGGCCGCGGGGGAGGAAGTCGACCGGCTGGTACTCCTCACGGCCTGCTATTTTCATGACATCGTCAGCTTGCCAAAAAATCATCCGGAGCGAAGTCGATCCTCGATGATGGCCGCCGAGAAAACCCTCGCCATTCTGCAGTCGGCCTTTGCTGATTTTCCTGCGGATCGTTACCCGGCGGTCAGCCATGCCATCGAGGCGCACAGCTTCAGCGCGGCGATCCCACCGCGCACGCTGGAGGCGAAAATAGTTCAGGATGCCGATCGACTCGAGTCGCTGGGAGCCATTGGTCTGGCGAGGGTCTTCGCTGTCGCCGGCGCCCTGAATACCATCTTGTTTGATGCCGAAGATCCTTTTGCTGATCGGCGGGCGCTGGATGACCGCAAATATGCCCTCGACCATTTCCAGTGCAAACTTCTGCGCCTGCCGGAAACCATGCAAACTGATAAGGGGAAAGCGATGGCGCAGCATAATGCCCGTTTTCTCGTCGAATTTATGGCTAAGCTCAGCGCGGAGCTGCAGGGGGAGCCGCTGGCGCTGGATGAAGCGGTTTTGCGCCGCTTTGCACCGCAGGCGTCAACCGACCGGTGATTTATGGTACTCTCTGCCAAAATCGTCCGCGTTGGTTGAGGATATGCCGCAAAAGTTAAGCAAGGAACACAGGTCGTTGTCGTTGGCTGAACAGGCCGGGGAAGACGCTGAGGCGCTGCTGCGTCAGCTGATGACGATCTACGATGTAAAAACGCTGGTTGCCGAACTGGTGAGCGTCGGCGAACAGCACTGGAGCGCGGCGATCCTCAAGCGCGTGGCGGCGCTTGGCCGCGCGGCGGAGCGTTTGCGCCCGCAGGAAGTTGCTCATCTGGCGACGCTCCTGCCTTCGCCGCCGGCCCATCATCCGCACTATGGGTTCCGTTTTATCGATCTGTTTGCCGGTATTGGTGGGATCCGCAGTGGTTTTGAAGCCATCGGCGGGCAGTGCGTTTTCACCAGCGAGTGGAACAAGCACGCGGTACGCACCTATAAGGCCAACTGGTACTGTGATCCGCAGCAGCACCGTTTTAATGAAGATATCCGCGATATTACCCTCAGCCAACGCTCTGACGTTAGCGACGAGGAGGCGGCGCGGCATATTCGCGAATCTATCCCTCAGCATGATGTGCTGCTGGCTGGCTTCCCCTGCCAGCCTTTCTCGCTTGCCGGCGTCTCTAAGAAAAATGCGATGGGCCGTGCGCATGGCTTTGCCTGCGAAACCCAGGGAACGCTGTTTTTTGACGTGGTGAGAATTATCGCGGCTCGTCAGCCAGCGATTTTTGTGCTGGAGAATGTCAAAAACCTCAAAAGCCACGATCAGGGGCGCACCTTCCGTATCATCATGCAGACGCTGGATGAGCTGGGATATGAAGTAGCTGACGCGGGGCATACCGGGCCGGATGACCCGAAGGTGATTGACGGGCGCCATTTCTTGCCTCAGCACCGGGAGCGCATCGTGCTGGTGGGTTTCCGTCGCGATCTGCAGCTGCATGCTGGATTTACGCTGCGCGACATCGCGGCGCAGTACCCGGCGGTGCGGCCAACATTTGGCGAGCTACTGGAGCCGACGGTCGATGCGAAATTTATTCTTACGCCGGTGCTGTGGAAATATCTTTATCGTTATGCCCGTAAGCATCAGGCGCGGGGTAATGGCTTTGGTTATGGCCTGGTTGACCCCGCCAATCCCCACAGCGTGGCCCGGACGCTTTCTGCCCGCTACTATAAAGATGGTGCCGAAATTCTCGTCGATCGCGGCTGGGACCGGCCGATCGGTGAGAAGCATTTTGACGATCCGCTGAATCAACAGCGGCGGCCTCGCCGGTTGACGCCGCGCGAATGCGCCCGGCTGATGGGCTTTGAATCCCCGCAGGGGGCGCGTTTTCGCATCCCGGTATCGGATACGCAGGCCTATCGTCAGTTTGGCAACTCGGTGGTGGTTCCGGTCTTCGCCGCGGTGGCGAAACTCCTGGCGCCGCGCATCGCTCAGGCGGTGGCGCGCCGCGAAGCGGATGATAATGATGGCGGATGTTCACGATAAAGCGACGCGCAGTAAAAATATGCGGGCGATCGCCACGCGCGATACGGCGATTGAAAAGCGGATAGCGGCGCTGCTGACCGGGGCGGGATTCACCTTTGTCGCCCAGGATCGCGCGCTGCCGGGACGTCCCGATTTCACTTTACCCGACTACCGCTGCGTTATCTTTACTCACGGCTGTTTCTGGCATCACCATGACTGCTATCTGTTTAAGGTGCCGGCCACCCGCACGGCATTCTGGCTGGACAAAATCGCCGGTAACGTGGCGCGCGACGCCCGCGACCGGCAAAAGCTGGCCGAAGAGGGCTGGCGGGTATTAATCATCTGGGAATGCGCCCTGCGCGGGCGCCTTAGGCTGAGTGATGCGGCGCTCACCGAGCGTCTGGAAGAGTGGATCTGCGGCGCCGGACACGACGCGCAGATCGATACGCAGGGGATCCGCGAACTGACGACTACTTCGACGCCTTACAAGGAGTAGCCTCGCTGCGGACTGGGAAGAGATATTTCCCCAGCGTCACCAGCACTACGGCGAAAATAATCACCGCCAGCGCCAGCCACTCAATGAGCGACAGGCTCTCGCCGCCGAACCCAGTACCGAGGAGCACCGCGACCACCGGATTAACATAGGCGTAGCTGGTGGCGACCGCCGGGGTGACATTGCGGATTAAAAACATGTAGGCGTTAATGGCAATCAGCGAGCCAAAGATGGCCAGATAGGCCAGGGCGGCCATCCCGGACCAGGAAGGGACGCGGGTTAAGGTTTCACCGCTCAGCCATGAGGCCACCAGCAGGACGATCCCGGCGGCGAGCATCTCGATTGCCCCCGCCATCATGCCGGTCGGCAGTACGATTCGCGAACCGTAAACCGAGCCGAAGGCCCAGCTTAGGGAACCAATCAGGATCAGCAGTGCGCCCCAGGGGTTGCCGTTCAGGTTGCCTCCGCTGTTGAGCATCACGATACCCGCAAGGCCAATGGCAATGCCCAGCCACTCCAGTTTACGGGTGGCGATGCCGAAAAAGCGGCTGAAGCATAAGGTGAACAGCGGTACGGTGGCGACCATCACCGCCGCGATGCCGGAGGGGACGTGCTGATGTTCAGCCAGCGTCACGAAGCCGTTGCCAACCGCAAGCAGCAAGACCCCGATCAGCGCAGCGTTAAGCAGCGGACGACGCGCCGGTAGCTTATGGCCGGTGGCCAGTAGCCACCCCAGCAACAGCACGCCGGCAGCGAGAAAACGAATGCCGGCCATCATTAGCGGCGGCCAGCTGGCGACCCCGACGGCGATAGCGAAATAGGTAGAGCCCCAGATGATATACAGCGCAAACAGCGCCCCGATGAGCGGTAAAAGCTGACGGGTAGACATACTTCCTCACGACGGTGCAGAGATAGAAAGGGGACATATAGTAAACGTGAAAACTATCGTGCTGGCGAGTGGTTAATTTGCGTCAGGTTGTTAAATTTATATTGACTAATTGTACCTTGGGCACCGGCCGTTTTTTAACGCATACTCGAGGGAGACATTGATGAAAAGAGAAGGAAAATCATTTTGGCAGGAAGTAGTCTTTTAACATTACTTGATGATATCGCCACGCTGCTGGACGATATTTCCGTGATGGGCAAGGTAGCGGCGAAAAAAACGGCGGGGGTGCTGGGCGACGATTTGTCTCTCAATGCCCAACAGGTTACCGGCGTGCGGGCGAATCGCGAGTTGCCCGTGGTCTGGGGAGTGGCGAAAGGGTCGTTCGTTAACAAAGTGATCCTCGTGCCACTGGCTTTGTTGATCAGCGCCTTCATCCCCTGGGCGATTACGCCATTGTTGATGCTGGGCGGCGCGTTTCTCTGTTTCGAAGGGGTGGAGAAGGTACTGCACAGTCTGGAAGCGCGGAAACACAAAGAGGATCCTGAACGGCGGCAGCAGCGTCTCGCCGCGCTGGCGGAGCGCGATCCGCTGGCCTTTGAGCGTGACAAAGTAAAAGGCGCGATTCGCACCGATTTTATTTTGTCCGCGGAAATTGTCGCCATTACCCTCGGCATCGTGGCGGAAGCTCCGCTGCTTAACCAGATCCTTATTCTCTCGGGGATTGCGATTCTGGTCACTATCGGGGTGTATGGCCTGGTGGGGGTGATCGTCAAGCTGGACGACATGGGTTACTGGCTGGCGGAAAAACGTAGTGCGCTGGCGCAGTGGCTGGGTAAAGGGCTCCTGGCCGTCGCTCCCCGCCTGATGAAGGTGTTGTCCATCGTCGGGACGCTGGCCATGTTCCTCGTCGGCGGGGGGATAGTCGTTCACGGTATTGCGCCGCTGCATCATGCCATCGAGCACTGGAGCGCGGGGTTGGGTGGGGTGATGGCCTCCACGCTGCCGGTCGTCGCCAACCTGGTGCTGGGTTTTATCATCGGCGCGGTGGTGCTGGCGGGCGTTAAGGCGGTGAGCAGCCTGCGTGGCGCTGGAAAGTAGCATGGCGAAACGCAGCGTAACGGCGCCGCGTGTTCTACCCTGAAAACGCCCCGGGTATCGACAGAGACCGGGGCGCTGACGCCGCGAGGTTTGCGCAACGTATTGCGAGAGAAAGATGGATAAGCCACTGCGGTTGAAGTTAAAAAAGTGCTACCACCTGGCTCGCCCGGCGCATGTGGTTAACGCTTGTTTTATCGCAGTGCTGTTTTTCTCCACGCTGCTGATCTGGCGTGAAATCAATGTCCTGGAAGAGGCCTACGTGGCCAACCAGCGTAACAATCTGGCTAACGTCGCTCATGAAATGGATGGGCTGTTGCAGTTCAACATCGACAGAATGATGTTTTTTCGCCATGGGATGCAGGCGGCGCTCGAACAGCCGCTTGATATCGATGTATTGCGTAAGGCCAGCCAACGCTATCTGAGCCAGCGCCATCAGCAGGCCTGGCGGGTGGCGCTACCGAATCGGCGTACGCTGCCGGTGTTTGGCATCTCAGGCAGCGTCGCTGGTCACAACCCTATCCTGCTGGTGGACGATCCGCTGGCGGCTGATGAACTAATGGCGACGCTCGAGCTGGGTTATCTGCTAAATCTGACGCAGCACGATCGCGATTTCGCCGAGCGGATGCAGTATATCTCTCGTAGCGGCTTTTTTACCTCGACCCTGCCGCTGCGGGATGAGTCGCAGGTGATAACGCACTATTCCCAAGCCCTCGGCGCTCCGTGGTTTACCCGCCAGACCCAGCGAAATAATCCGGGGCGAGGCGTTATCTGGCAAACCTTTCCTGACGATGACCCGCAGCTGGAAGAGCAGGTGGTCACCGCTTCGATACCGTTGGATTTTGCCGGTTACTGGCGCGGCGTGCTGGCGATGGATTTCTCAGTCAGTGAAATCAAAGCGTTTTTGGTTAGCGCCATGCAGGGGGGACAAGAGGGAGAGTACCAACTTTATGATAGCCATTTGAACCTGCTGGCTTCTTCCACGCCGGGGAATGTCCTGACCCTGCTGTCGCCGCGCGAGCAGGAGCTGCTGAGCCGCGCGTTTGTCCATGATAACCAGGGAGGGCTGCGTCTGCTGACGCGCTATATCAGCTGGGCCAAACTGCGCAATTTTGACGGCGTGCTGCTGCGGATCCACACTCTGCGGGAAGGCGTCCGCGGGAACTTTGGCACCATCACCATCGCCCTGACCCTGATGTGGGTCCTCTTCACCTTGATGCTGTTGCTCTCCTGGCTGGTGATCCGCAGCATGGTCCGCAACATGAGCGTTCTGCAAACCTCTCTGGAGTGGCAGGCATGGCATGATGCCTTGACCCGCCTGCTCAATCGCGGGGCGCTGTTTGAACAGGCGATGGCGGTAGCCAGCGACTGCCAGCGCAGCGGACGGCCGCTGGCGGTGATCCAACTCGATCTGGAGCATTTTAAGCACATCAACGATCGCTATGGTCATCAGGCGGGGGACAGGGTGCTGTCGATGGTGGCCAGTACGCTGTCCAGCGCGGTTCGGCAGGGCGATCTGCTGGGCAGAGTGGGCGGAGAAGAGTTTTGTATCGTGATGCCGAATACCACCCTGCAGGAAGCGGCGGCGGTGGCGGAGCGATTGCGCCAGCGTATCCAGGGACGGGAAGTCTTTTTGCATAACAACGTGACGCTGCGGGTTAGCGCCTCGTTAGGGGTGAGCGCCAGCGAAGAGCGGGGGGAGTATCAGTTTGAAGCGCTGCAGTCGGTGGCCGATGGGCGACTCTATCTGGCCAAGCAAAATGGGCGTAACCAGGTCTGTTTTCGCAGCGCAGCGTGAGTAAAACGTTTCGATGCCGATTGGCAAAATGAGAATTATCTTAAAGTGATCGCAGGCGTTCGCGCTATCGAATGAAACCGGTTTGCAGCTAAGCCTTCTCACATCAGCCTTGCAGCCCGATAAGTCACCAGGCGCCAACATTCTCAATATTTTGCGTCATGAATATCTCTTGTCATGCAAAATAATTGAGGATAATGTTTCAACGCATCGGATTTCCCGGTGTAACGAATTTTCAAGTGCTTCTTGCATTAGCAAGTTTGATCCCGACTCCTGCGAGTCGGGATTTTTTTCGCCTGCCGCTAACGGTTGGCTTCACTGGCGCTGAAATCGTGAATATCGAGTTCGAATGCCTCCGCCAGCTCACGCCAGGTATGTGACCCGCGGCCATCAATGCTGGCGCGCTGCGGGTCGTCCAGCGTGCGATGGACTTCGCTTTCGCTGATCTCATTAATTGCCGCCAGCAGGGCATCTACGTTGACGTCAAGGTCGTCCCCGCTCTGGCCTGTTAATTGGTGCTTCATCATTACCCCCTCGCTGAGCGTCGCTCAAGCCTCTCTAAGTATAGTCGGTCTAAAAAAGCGCCAGTCACGTGCCGCGACGCTGCGAGTTGCGTGGTTTTGTTCTACACTGGCTGAAAATATAGAGGAGATGATTATGCAGGTGAACGATCGTGTCACGGTGAAGACCGACGGTGGCCCACGTCGATCGGGGGTAGTGCTGGCGATTGAGTCGTTTAGTGAAGGAACGATGTATCTGGTTTCACTGGAAGACTATCCTCTGGGGATCTGGTTTTTTAATGAAATAGGCCACCCGGATGGGATTTTCGTGGAAAAAGAGGTCTCGTAAAACTGAACTGGCGGGAGCGCCGCCAGTTTGTTTCAGCGCATATTTACCTGAATACCGGAGGTGATGTTTTCGGTCAGCCGAACGATATGATAAATCACCTGCTTATTATGCGTTTGTATTTTCTTTTTAATATTGCCTTTATGCGACGATACCGTCTTCGCTTTGATGTTCATTTGCGTTGAGATTTGCGAAGTACCATGCCCGGCCATCCACATTTGCAGCATATTTGATTCTGTTTTACTCAGTGACAATGTCGGTAAAGTTAACTGCCCTACACTGGTGTTTTTGTATTTAAGATAATTAACCAGAATAACATCAAGGTCTTTTGGGGTTATCGATTTTGAACTGATTAGCAGATTCTTCCGTACCCGCAAATAGCGGTCAAAATGGATGTTCGCCAGCGACATAAAGATAACAAACAGCGTCGCCGGGTTTTGCGTAATGATCTGGCGAATAATGCCATTACTTTCATCATCATGCACGAAACAGTCTTCATTCAGAAACACCACCGCCGGGCAACACGACGTACAGTGTTTCTGCAGATCCGCAGCATTGTTGACCTCAACGATTTCCTGTTTTTTAATTCCCCGACTGGTCAGATATCCCGTCAATCCCAACCGGGTATAGCTGCACAAATCCATAATCATCGTTGACATGACCCATCCTCAATCAACACGTAACGATATACACTTCGCACTGGCTGTGCGAAGCAGTCCTTGCGGGCGATAATAATAGTAGGTTTAGAAAGAACCCATTAGCTCCATTAAACTATTCCGCATCTATGCATATAATTTGCCAGGAAAACTCTTAAAGTAAAGTCAAGAACCGGTAGTGTGACCGAATTAAAAACAAAAAGTGCCCATAGATGCTATGGTTACGCGCCCAGTATTATTTTACTTTCAGAATTTCCTTACTTCAAATGAAACCCACGTTAGCGGTTGCTGGCTTGCTCGCTTATCCCTTTGCGGTGGGGGTGGAAGGCTTAACGCTTTAATGCCACAATACTTTTTTATCGGCTTGTGGGATGAATGATGAAAAAGTTATTTTTTGCTGGCATGGTGGTGGCGCTGGCCGGTTGCGTACAGGTTGATCGTTATGAGGACGTGGTTAAAGCGCCGGCGCCGGCTGTCCTTGCAGGTTTCTGGCAAACGAAAGGGCCGCAGAGCGCGATGATGAGTCCTGACGCCATTGCCAGCCTGATTGTCACCAAAGAAGGGGACACCTTCGACTGCCGCCAGTGGCAGCGCGTGATTGCGCAGCCGGGGAAACTGATGAATCGTGACAGTGAGATTTACAACGTGACCGCTTCCCTGGACATCTATCCTGTCGAGCGCGAGGGCAACACGATCTCCTACGATCGGATGACGTTGTCCCGTGTTGAACGTCTCACTCCGGAGTGCGAGAAGGCGTGGGCCAAAGCGCGAGCGACGGGGCCCGTCAGCGCGCCGGCCTCGACGCGCTGAGATTTTGGCGGGCCATAGCTGGCCCGCCCGGCGTCAGGGAACTACAGCACCTCCTCTAATACCCACACGCTCACGCTCCCCCCGTTACAAGTAAAGGTCGCGCAGCCTTCGCCATCGGTTTCGACAATCTCTTCCCGGTTACCGAGAAAATCCCGCCAGCGTTTGTAGCCATAGTTTTCGCCCAGCGTCAGCGTCTTTTCGCCCTCATCGCCATTGGACATGATCACCACGCAGCCTGGATCGTCGTCAGTACCGCTACGACTAAAGGCGATGCAGTTAGGATGATCGAACCAAAGGGTTTGCACGCCATGGGCAAAACGCTGACGGGCGTCGATCAGCTCGTGGAGTTGTTCGATAACGGGCATCTCAATGGCATATGTCTCTCCGTCGCCGCCGATATCCTCATAGGAAGCGCCGAAGAGATCGGCATAAAAGACCGAGGGCACGCCATTCTCCCGCAGCAGGATCAGCGCATAGGCGAGGGGCTTGAACCAGGGTTCAACCGGCGCCTCGAGGGCCTGCAGCGGCTGCGTATCATGATTGGTGACCAGAGTGACGGCATGGAAAGGGTCGGCTTCGACCAGCGTCCCGCTGAAAATCTGGCTCATGTCATAATCGCGGCCCTGGCGCGACGCTTCATGAAATTTCATCTGCAGTGGGGCATCAAACAGCATCGTTTTGCCCTCGACCAGGTCGATATACTGCTGGAGCTTCTCCACTTCATGGGACCAGTATTCCGCTACAATAAACAGCGGCTGCGGGGCCACCTCCTGAACATGCTCGATCCACGCTTTATAAAACCAGGCGGGGATATGCTTGACCGCGTCAAGACGAAAACCGTCGCAGCCGGTCTGCTCCATTACCCAGCGCGCCCAGTATTTGATCTCCTCGGTCACTGCATGATTGCGGAAATCGATATTGGCGCCCATCAGATAGTCAAAGTTGCCGAGCTCATCATCGACCTGTTCATTCCAGCCTTCGCCGGTGTAATCGTTGACGATTTTAAACACACCGTCTTCCGTCGGGTTCTCGATGTGGTCAATGCCGCTAAAACATTTGTAGTCCCAGACAAACTGCGAATACTGTCCGGCGCGCACCGGGAAGGTGTAGCGCGTCCATGCCTCGCACTCAATGATCTCCTCGTCAATTTGCGTACGATCCTGCTCATCGACGCGCTGAACGCGCAGAGCCTCTTTTTCATCAGCGCCCATTTTATGGTTGACCACCACATCCAGCAGTACGGCGATATTGTGCTCCTTCAGGGCGTTGATCGCCGCCAGCAACTGCGCTTTGTCGCCATATTTGGTGGCGACAGACCCTTTTTGATCAAACTCGCCGAGGTCAAAGAGATCGTAGGTATCATAGCCGACGGAGTAACCGCCCGAGGCGCCTTTGTAGGCGGGTGGCAACCAGACCATATTGATGCCGATTTCATTCAGGCTGGGCGCCAGCGCTTCGACCTCAGGCCACAGCTCGCCGCCGGTGGGGTAGTACCAGTGAAAACATTGCAATAAGGTGGGGTTTTTCATCTTCCATGCTCCAGACGTCAACAGGCTGACCTTTGCAGTATGGGAGATATCCAGCAAAAAGGGTGAGGAAAGCCCTGATTTTCGCTATACCCTAAAGCGGATCATATATAATAAATTTGCATAAGATGTAGCGTAACGATGTTGGTGTCAGGGCGTTAAGCGCCTTACACTACAGGAAAATCCTAACCTTCGGGGTATCTATGAAATTAGCACTTCTGGGTCGTCAGGCGATGATGGGCGCGATGGCCGTTGTTTTGATGGCTGGCGTCAGCGTGAAAACTTTTGCGGCGGAAAACCTGCTCAATCAGATTAAAGAGCGCGGCACCCTACGCGTGGGCCTCGAAGGCACCTACCCTCCCTTTAGTTTCCAGGGGGATGACGGCAAGCTGACCGGGTTTGAAGTGGAATTCGCTAACGAACTGGCGAAACATCTTGGCGTGAAGGCCGATCTCAAACCGACCAAGTGGGACGGTATGCTGGCCTCGCTGGACTCCAAGCGTATCGACGTGGTGATTAACCAGGTCACTATCTCTGACGAACGTAAGAAGAAATACGATTTCTCCACCCCATATACCGTCTCCGGCGTGCAGGCGCTGGTGAAGAAGGGTAACGAAGGCGCGATTAAAACCGCGGCGGATCTGAAAGGCAAGAAAGTGGGCGTCGGACTGGGCACTAACTATGAAGAGTGGCTGCGTCAGAATGTCCAGGGCGTGGATGTCCGTACCTATGATGACGATCCCACCAAATACCAGGATCTGCGTGTAGGCCGTATTGACGCCATTCTGGTAGACCGTCTGGCGGCGTTGGATCTGGTGAAGAAAACCAACAATACGCTGGCGGTAACCGGCGAAGCCTTCTCTCGTCAGGAAGCTGGCGTTGCGCTGCGTAAAGGCAACGACGACCTGCTGAAAGCGGTAGATGGCGCGATTGCAGACATGCAGAAAGATGGCAGCCTGAAGGCGCTGTCCGAGAAATGGTTTGGCGTTGACGTGACGAAATAACGGACAGCGGTGAAAAAAGGCGCTCCTGGAAGCGCCTTTTTTTATTTAGCGCGTAACTGTGTGCATAATGAAGCATAACTGAGTCAGGAGGGGCCATGTCACTGCAAAACTTAACCCGCTTTCCGCGCCTGGAATTGATCGGCGCGCCGACGCCGCTGGAGTATCTCCCGCGTCTGTCCGATCACCTTGGGCGCGAAATTTTTATTAAACGTGATGATACGACGCCGCTGGCGATGGGGGGCAACAAACTGCGTAAGCTGGAGTTTCTCGCCGCCGATGCGCTGCGCGAGGGCGCGGATACCTTAATCACCGCCGGCGCGATCCAGTCTAACCATGTGCGTCAGACGGCGGCAGTCGCTGCGAAACTGGGACTGCATTGCGTGGCGCTACTGGAAAATCCCATCGGCACCCGGGCGGAGAACTATCTGAGCAATGGCAACCGTCTGCTGCTGGATCTCTTTAACACCCAGGTTGAGATGTGTGATGCCCTGACCGATCCCGCCGCGCAGCTCGATGAGCTGGCGACCCGCATTGAGGCGCAGGGGTATCGTCCGTATGTTATTCCGGTCGGCGGCTCCAATGCCCTCGGCGCGTTAGGCTATGTGGAAAGCGCACTGGAAATCAGCCAGCAGTGCGAAGACGCGGTGGCGATCTCGTCAGTCGTGGTCGCCTCCGGCAGCGCCGGCACCCATGCCGGATTGGCGGTCGGCCTTGAACAGCTGATGCCGCAGGCGGAACTGATTGGGGTGACCGTGTCGCGCTCGGTCGCTGACCAGTTGCCGAAAGTGGAGGCGCTGCAGCAGGCCGTGGCCAACAGTCTCGAGCTACAGGCGAAGGCTGAAATTATACTGTGGGATGACTACTTTGCCCCAGGATACGGTACGCCAAACGAAGATGGGATGGCCGCCGTGAAGCTGCTGGCGCAGCTGGAAGGTATTTTGCTCGACCCGGTCTATACCGGCAAAGCGATGGCTGGGCTTATCGACGGCATCACGCAGAAGCGCTTTAAGGATGAAGGGCCGATACTGTTCGTCCACACCGGCGGAGCGCCGGCGCTGTTTGCCTATCATCCTCACCTCTAATACAGAAACGACAGCATGCAAGAAAGTATCCAACTGGTCATTGATTCCGCCCCTTTTCTGCTGAAAGGGGCCGTCTTTACGCTGCAGCTGAGCATTGGCGGGATGTTTTTCGGCCTGGTGCTGGGCTTTATCCTGGCGCTGATGCGCATGTCGCCAGTCTGGCCGGTAAAATGGCTGGCGCGCATGTATATCTCCATTTTCCGCGGCACGCCGCTTATCGCCCAGCTGTTTATGATCTACTACGGCTTGCCGCAGTTCGGCATTGAGCTTGACCCGATCCCGGCGGCGATGATCGGCCTGTCGTTGAATACTGCGGCCTATGCGGCGGAAACGCTGCGCGCGGCCATCGCCTCGATTGATAAAGGGCAATGGGAAGCGGCGGCCAGTATCGGTATGACGCCCTGGCAGACGATGCGTCGGGCCATTTTACCCCAGGCGGCGCGGGTCGCTTTGCCGCCGCTGTCGAACAGTTTTATCAGCCTGGTAAAAGATACCTCGCTGGCGGCAACGATCCAGGTGCCGGAGCTGTTCCGTCAGGCGCAGCTAATCACCTCGCGAACCCTGGAGGTCTTCACCATGTATCTGGCGGCCTCCCTGATCTACTGGGTAATGGCGACAGTGCTCTCCTCGCTGCAGAATTATTTTGAAAACCAGCTGAACCGCCAGGAGCGTGATCCGAAATGAGTGCGATAGAAGTGAAAAGCCTGGTAAAAAAATTCCATGGCCAGACGGTGCTCCATGGTATCGACCTGGAGGTACAGAAAGGGGAAGTGGTGGCGATCATCGGCCCCAGCGGCTCGGGCAAAACCACCCTGCTGCGTAGCATCAACCTGCTGGAGCAACCGGAGAGCGGCACTATCCGCGTCGGCGATGTGACGATCGACGCCGGTCGCAGCCTCGGGCCGCAGAAAGGGCTCATTCGCCAGCTGCGCCAGCACGTCGGCTTTGTCTTCCAGAACTTTAATCTGTTTCCCCACCGTACGGTGCTGGAGAACATTATTGAAGGGCCGGTCATCGTAAAAGGTGAAGATAAGCAGGAGTCCATGGCGCGGGCGCGCGAACTGCTGGCGAAGGTGGGGCTCAGCGGAAAAGAGAATAGCTATCCGCGCCGTCTCTCCGGCGGGCAGCAGCAGCGAGTGGCTATTGCCCGCGCGCTGGCTATGCGTCCGGACGTGATCCTGTTTGATGAACCCACCTCGGCTCTCGATCCTGAGTTGGTGGGGGAGGTGCTCAACACCATCCGTCAGCTGGCGCAGGAAAAACGCACCATGGTGATCGTGACCCATGAAATGAGTTTCGCCCGCGACGTAGCCGATCGGGCGATATTTATGGATCAGGGACGCATTGTCGAACAAGGCGAGGCAAAAGCGTTGTTCGCTTCGCCCCAGCAGCCGCGTACCCGTCAGTTCCTTGAAAAATTCCTGATGCAGTAAAGCATGGGCTGGCGCGGCGGCTCAGCTTCGCGGGAGCCGCCGCGTTTAGCCCACTCTCGCGGCGGGGTAACGCCCCCGCGACACGTCTTTGCGCTATTGACTCCCACGGCCGTATACACCGCTTCCCATCGCCCTTGGCAGGGTGTAGAACATGATGGGAGAAAAACGCTATGTTTCTGTGCGGCGAGCGGGAAAATGGCAAGCCTTCAGACTAATAAATGCGACAGCTACGATATTTTATACATATAAATAAGATTTATGTGTTAGTTTTCTGTATTTATAATAATGATTATCAATCAGGAGTTATTTGCACAGCTATGAGGGACAATGATTTTTTCAGCTGGCGGCGGGATATGCTGCACCAATTTCAGTCCATGGCCACCGGCGAGGAGGTTTATAATCTCCTGCAACGTGAAACCGAAGCGCTGGAATATGATTACTACACGCTTTGTGTGCGCCACCCGGTGCCTTTCACCCGCCCCCGCGTTACGTTCCAGTCGACTTACCCCCGCGCATGGATGTCGCACTATCAGGCAGAAAATTATTTCGCGATAGATCCTGTGTTACGGCCGGAGAATTTTATGCGTGGCCATCTGCCATGGAACGACAGCCTGTTTCGTGATGCGCCGGCACTGTGGGACGGGGCGCGTGACCATGGTCTGCAAAAGGGGGTGACGCAGTGCCTGACGTTGCCAAACCATGCTCAGGGATTTCTCTCTGTCTCCGCGAACAATCGTCTGCCGGGCGGTTACCCTGAAGATGAGCTTGAGCTGCGTCTGCGAACGCTGACTGAACTAAGCTTGCTGACGCTGCTGCGTCTGGAAGATGAGATGGTGATGCCGCCGGAGATGAAGTTCAGCCGCCGCGAACTGGAAATCCTCAAATGGACGGCGGAAGGAAAGACTTCGGCGGAGGTGGCGATGATTCTCTCGATTTCGGAAAATACGGTGAATTTCCATCAGAAGAATATGCAGCGGAAATTTAATGCGCCGAATAAAACGCAAATTGCCTGCTACGCCGTGGCGACAGGGCTAATCTGAATGCGCCTGCCGTTCTGCGTGTCAGACGTGATACCGGCTGTCAGTGATACTTTCAGCCGGCACAGGATTACTGCCGATAGGCTTGTTTAATCTGCTTAACGGTGCTGGAGAATACGGCGGCCTGAGCCTCATCTTCCATCTGTGAAATCTGCTTTTCCATTTTAATAATCACGCGCCCCGCATCCGCCTGGCCCATCGCCTGCAGCATCAGCGTAATCATCGCTTTCAGGCAGGAGACTTCCTGCGCCAGTTCCTGCTTATTTTCTGCAGTGGAAAAATCTGGTGTGCTCATCGATATCCTCGTTTACTCGCTGCGCTATTGCGCTCTAGTCAATGTGAAGGCCGCGCAGTATACCACAAGCGACAGAAAAAAAAGGTGTGCTTAATTTCTGTTCTCTCATCTGAGCTGTGAATGTTTTTATGCTTCGGATAATACGTAATAGCCGTCGGCAAGCCAATAATTTCCCCGATCTATTTAGCTCGTTAATAATTGTTACATATTTTGCTTCGTATTTATACGCTACGTAATCTGTTGTATTTTTTGTGCCTTCTGTATGAGTATTGTTAAAAAATAAGAGCCGGGCAACTGACTGTTCTCAATGACTTTCCACTTAGTGTGCACAGACATTGCCATAAATGAGAGCCAAATCGAGGCGAGGGCATTTTTTTGCCTTTTAAAATAGCAATAAAACCCGGTAATATGTGGGAGATAAAGTATCAGTAGCGTTATCCCTCATTCTGGAGATTATTCCTTTGATCAACGTTCTTCTTGTTGATGACCACGAACTGGTGCGCGCAGGGATACGACGCATTCTGGAAGATATAAAAGGGATTAAAGTCGCTGGCGAAGCCTGCTGCGGCGAGGACGCCGTCAAGTGGTGCCGGGCTAATTCCGCAGATGTCGTCCTGATGGACATGAACATGCCTGGGATCGGTGGTCTTGAAGCGACGCGCAAAATCGCGCGCTCCGTGGCGGGCACCAAAGTGATCATGTTGACCGTGCATACCGAGAATCCTTTACCTGCCAAGGTCATGCAGGCGGGCGCGGCAGGCTATCTCAGTAAAGGCGCCGCGCCGCAGGAAGTGGTGAATGCCATCCGCTGCGTCGCGTCCGGGCAGCGCTATATTGCCTCCGATATTGCCCAGCAAATGGCGTTAAGTCAGATTGAACCCGAAAAGACAGAATCGCCGTTTGCCAGTTTGTCTGAACGCGAATTGCAGATTATGCTGATGATCACCAAAGGTCAGAAGGTGAATGAGATCTCAGAGCAGCTAAATCTGAGTCCTAAAACGGTTAACAGCTACCGCTATCGGATGTTCAGTAAATTAAACATTCATGGCGATGTCGAGCTGACCCACCTGGCAATTCGCCATGGCCTGTGTAATGCGGAGTCGTTAGCAAGCCAGTGAGTGATGTTTTTGACGCAAAAGCTTTCCTGAAAACGGTGACCAGCCAGCCCGGTGTGTATCGGATGTATGATGCTGGCGGAACCGTCATCTATGTTGGCAAAGCCAAAGATCTGAAAAAGCGGCTCAGTAGCTACTTCCGCAGCAACCTTGCGTCGCGTAAAACGGAAGCGCTGGTAGCGCTGATCGCGCAAATCGACGTGACCGTCACCCACACCGAGACGGAAGCGCTGCTGCTTGAGCACAACTATATTAAGCTGTACCAGCCACGTTACAACGTGCTGTTACGCGACGATAAATCGTATCCTTTTATTTTTCTCAGCGGCGATACTCATCCGCGTCTGGCGATGCATCGCGGCGCCAAACATGCGAAGGGCGAATATTTTGGTCCTTTTCCCAACGGCTATGCCGTGCGCGAGACCCTGGCGCTGCTGCAGAAAATCTTTCCCATCCGTCAGTGTGAAAACAGCGTCTACCGCAATCGCTCCCGCCCCTGTCTGCAGTATCAGATTGGTCGCTGCCTGGGGCCGTGCGTGGCCGGGCTGGTCAGCGAAGAAGAGTATGCTCAGCAGGTAGAGTATGTGCGGCTGTTTCTCGCCGGCAAGGATGACCAGGTGCTGACCCAGCTCATCGCGCGGATGGAGAAGGCGAGCCAGAACCTGGAGTTCGAAGAGGCCGCGCGCATCCGCGACCAGATTCAGGCCGTCCGCCGCGTGACGGAGAAACAGTTTGTCTCCAACACCGGTGACGACCTCGACGTGATCGGCGTCGCCTTCGATGCCGGCATGGCCTGCGTGCATGTGCTGTTTATCCGTCAGGGCAAAGTGCTGGGCAGCCGAAGCTACTTCCCGAAAGTGCCGGGCGGCACCGAGCTGGGAGAGGTCGTGGAGACCTTTGTCGGCCAGTTCTACCTGCAGGGCAGCCAAATGCGCACGCTGCCGGGGGAGATTTTGCTCGACTTTAACCTTGGGGATAAGACGCTGCTGGCCGACTCGCTGTCGGAGCTGGCGGGTCGTCGAATCAATGTGCAGACTAAGCCGCGCGGCGACAGAGCGCGTTATCTTAAGCTGGCGCGGACCAACGCCGCGACAGCGTTAACGACCAAATTGTCTCAGCAATCGACCATTCATCAGCGTTTGCAGGCGCTGGCCGGCGTACTGGAGCTGCCGGCCGTCAAGCGAATGGAGTGTTTTGACATCAGCCACACCATGGGCGAACAGACCGTAGCATCCTGTGTGGTGTTTGACAGCAATGGCCCACTGCGCGCGGAGTATCGGCGCTACAACATCACCGGCATTACCCCTGGCGATGACTATGCGGCGATGAATCAGGTCCTGCGCCGTCGCTATGGTAAAGCGATTGATGACAACAAGATCCCGGATGTGATCCTGATAGACGGCGGCAAGGGACAGCTGGCCCAGGCGAAAGCCGTGTTTGCTGAACTGGACGTCCCCTGGGATAAACATCATCCGCTGCTGCTGGGCGTGGCGAAAGGTAGCGATCGAAAAGCGGGTCTGGAAACGTTATTCTTTGAGCCGGAAGGGGAAGGGTTTAGCCTGCCGCCGGATTCGCCGGCCCTGCATGTGATCCAGCATATTCGCGATGAATCGCACGATCATGCGATCTCCGGGCATCGCAAAAAACGGGCGAAAGTGAAGAGCACCAGCTCGCTTGAGACTATCGAGGGGGTGGGGCCGAAGCGTCGTCAGATGCTGCTGAAGTATATGGGTGGGCTGCAGGGGCTACAGCAGGCCAGCGTCGAAGAAATTGCTAAAGTACCGGGCATCTCTCACGCTCTGGCAGAAAAGATCTTCTACTCGTTGAAACATTAGGGGCTCTGTAGCAACATAGGGCTAATTTTTACTTACAACAGATAGTTACCCGTCACTATGCAATTTAATATCCCTACGTTGCTTACTCTGTTTCGCGTCATCCTGATCCCGTTTTTTGTGCTGGCGTTTTATCTGCCCTTTAGCTGGGCGCCGTTTGCCTGCGCGCTGATCTTCTTTGTTGCCGCGGTAACCGACTGGTTTGATGGTTTCCTCGCTCGTCGCTGGAATCAGAGCACCCGTTTTGGCGCCTTCCTCGACCCGGTTGCCGATAAAGTCATGGTGGCTATCGCCATGGTGCTGGTTGCCGAACACTATCACACCTGGTGGGTCACGCTACCGGCGGCGACCATGATTGCCCGTGAGATCATTATCTCCGCGCTGCGTGAGTGGATGGCGGAGCTGGGGAAACGCAGCAGCGTGGCGGTCTCGTGGATTGGCAAAGTGAAAACGACCGCCCAGATGACCGCCCTGGTATGGATGCTGTGGCGTCCTTATCCGTGGGTGGAGTGGGCCGGGATCGCGCTTTTCCTCGTGGCGGCGGTGCTGACGCTGTGGTCGATGCTGCAGTATTTGAACGCGGCGCGCGGCGATTTGCTTGATCAGTGATCGTTTCGCCGTTATTTTCAGCAAACGATACAAAGTTGCGAAAAATACCGTTGACTCACCGCGAGAGATAAGTAGAATGCAACGCATCGAACGGCGGCACAGTCTTCCAGACGATAACAAAATCAAGTGATTAGCAAATAACTTGATGATGCGGGAATAGCTCAGTTGGTAGAGCACGACCTTGCCAAGGTCGGGGTCGCGAGTTCGAGTCTCGTTTCCCGCTCCAGATTAACAGCATCGGCAGTTGCGGGTGCTTCAGTATTAAAGGCGCGTTAGCAAAGCGGTTATGTAGCGGATTGCAAATCCGTCTAGTCCGGTTCGACTCCGGAACGCGCCTCCACTTTATATCCCGAGCCCGGATGGTGGAATCGGTAGACACAAGGGATTTAAAATCCCTCGGCGTTCGCGCTGTGCGGGTTCAAGTCCCGCTCCGGGTACCATTGGGAAATACAGAATAATCAAAGCAATAAGCAGTGTCGTGAAACCACCTACGGGTGGTTTTTTTGTTCCAAAACCACCCATTTCATAATATCACTTCATAATATTTTTCCTTTCCACCTGTCCATCTACAACCGGAACTACCGCAATTTTTCTGTCATACCGGGCAGTTTGCTCAACGTTCTTATGCCCTGATATTGCCTGTTTCTCGTATAGATTGCCCTGGAGGTCAGATATCCCTTTTGCTTTGAGATCGTGGAACGTGAAGTCAAAGGAAAGGTGAGGGTACTTTTCCTGCGCCTCAATTTTTGCTTTTCTCCAGCGACTGTTAAAGCCGTCTCGTGTGTATTTTCCGCCTGATGGCTGGTGGATGACATACAGACTGCTCATGCCAGCGTTAAGAGGTAAATTTTTTGCCAACTCAAGTGCACCGTTCAAGCGCGGGCTCCATGCTTTTATCTGAGCAACAGACGTTTTACTTTGCTTAATCAGGATACCTTCTTCCATAAATTGGCTTTTTTTCATCTCCAGTACATCGTTTTGTCTGGCACAGCAGAGGTAAGCGAGTTCCATTGCGACTTTCACAATGTCTGGCGCTACAGAGTACAGCGCCTGGTATTCCTCATTAGTTATGTAGCGATCTCGGCTAACTTCTTTATACTGGCGGACACCCTTTGTAGGGTTCCCTTTAACGAAGCCGCGTTCATAAGCCCAGCGATACACGCGAGACATAAAAGCTTTTTCTCTGTTAGCTTGTGTCCTGCTTTTTATTCCCCGCTTGTCCATGTAACGCCGGATATGTTCAGGTTTGATAGCGCCCGGCGGCATTTTCCCAAATACATCTATAATTTTTTTTGAGTACTTTCTATAGTCCTTTTGGGTTTCCAGAGCCAGCTCGAAAAATTCACCAGATTTAAAGAAGCGTTCGATAAGTCCTTCCATCATGGAGTCGTCCGGGCGATCGTTCATTAGCGCTTCCCATGCACTCCATACCTGAGCTTGTGTACTGGTTTTGTCGCAGAGGCGAATATTGCCTCCTCCTTTAGGATGATATTCATATGCTGATCTCCCGAGGTAAACCCTCGGAGGCATCCAGGCATCGTCTTTATTTTTTCTCGGACGTGGCATTAATCAAGTGCTCCAAAGTTGGGCTGCAGCGAATTATCGACGTTGTTCTGTCGTGATCTCTGAGCTAAAGGATTATTGAAATGCGCCCAGGTAGTGCGTGGTCTTCCGTCTCGCCCTTCAACAAAGAAAATCCCGGCATCACGTAAACACTGTGATTGCTTTGAGGGGATCTTGTATCCAGTAATTCGTTCGAGGTCTGCGTTTGAAATGATCTCGTTATCAAGATTCATAGTGTATCTCCACAAGTCCGGCTGCAACCGGCTTAACTTCTACGATACGTACAGGATGAACATCCTCCACGAATGCCGTCATTACATTTTTTACATAGCTCGTGGTCTGCCTCTCCTGTAATTGCTACGTAAGTTTGAACTGGAACCAACACTGGCATAGGAACGGCCAGGATATGGTGGCGAAGTGTTGACACTTCATCGGCTAATTGCATTAACCGCGAATGAAGGTCTTTTGCCTCCGCCTTATACCAAGCTAAATCATCGCGCATGCGCCGCCAGCGACGACGCTTTAATTTGCTGGTCATAGATCAGCACCACATCTCCCGCAGCGCTCTTGGCCGCTCATGTCGTAGTAGGTAGCACCATCGTGCTTGCAGTCTGTCCATTCAGACAGATCATACTCTAGCTCCTCGATACGCTGCTGCGCCTTCTCCAGCGCCTTTACCAGCGAGGCGAAGTATTTACGCAGCACTCGAGCGTATTGAGTAGATGGTGTGGGGTACTCGCTGATCTGCTTCAGCTGGGCCAACGCATCATTAATTTCAGGCTGTGTAAATTCGGTGATATCAGTTGTCATGCTGTCGCTCCTTTCATGAAAATTACCCAGTGTGTTTTGTCGGCTTTCCCGGTGCGCTGCCAGATGGCTGGCTTCTCGTCGGTGAGCGCCAGAATCTGGCTAACCGGTATCTGGGTTTCATTCCATTTGAAGATGAGTACGCCGTGTGGCCGCAGCACTCTGAACGCTTCTTTGAAACCCGCACGCAGGTCATCGCGCCAGGTGTATTTGTTCAGGCGACCGTATTTCTTACCCATCCAGGCGTTTTCGCCAACTCGTTCAAGATGCGGCGGGTCAAACACGACAATGAAGAAAGAGGCGTCAGCGAACGGCAGCGCACGGAAGTCGGCGATAATGTCCGGGCTGATAACTAGGCTGCGCCCGTCGCACAGGGTGTGCTGCTCGGAGCGAATGTCGGCGAACACTGCACGCGGGTCCTGTTTGTCGAACCAGAACATGCGGGAGCCACAGCACATGTCAAGAATGGTTTGCTCAGTCATTCCAACACTCCAATTCGTTCTCGATCTCTTCGTCGATTTCGTCAGTAGTTGCGTGGTGGTTTAGGTAATCCAGCGCCTCTTTATGGTATTGGTTGCGACGTTCGCTGTACCAGGATGCAAATTCTGGCGACCAGCCGTGCGCGACGCCGTCATAATCAACTTTGGCGTTTTGTGATGCCATCTGCTCAACCATGCAGTCTGCTGTTGTGAGAGCGCAGCTGCGGATATAACCGCGCAGGTCGCGCTTGCGCCAGACCATGCTATATTTCGAGTCGCAGCGGCGTTTAAATTCAACTTTCCAGCGCCGAATGCAGCGAGATTTAAGTGATTTGCTCATGCTGTCCACCATTCAATAAACATGCAGATAACAACGGTTACTAAGGCAATCAGCGCCCAGCAGGTCACATCGAACAGGGCGGCGAACCGACGCAGGGTGTATTTGCTGTAATTCTCAGGATCAATATTCATACCGACTCCCCAAGCACCCAGCGCAGAGCCTCGGCATATTCGCCGCTGGCATCTTCGAGGGCTTTTGTAATTTCCTTGCGTGATTTGATACGCGGCTTTGCTTCACCAAGAACCTGGCGCTGCCGCCGGGCTTTTTCATGGCCAGTGATGCCGGCGGTCGCTGTCTCGATCTGCTTGACCTTCTCCCGTTGCTCTTCGGGTTTAAGCGATGCCAACTGACGCGCCTGGGTAACGGTAATTGTGCCAGCCTCTACAGCTTCCCGGACGGCCTGGGTTGCCTCGAGGAGGGAGAGCGTTGCTCGAACGGTCTGAACGCTGCAGCCAAACAACACAGCAATGTCGTCCTCATCGAGCCCGCGGTCGAGCGCATCTGACATTTTTTTAGCCCGGCCAAGCGGCGTATCAGGTCGGCGAATTTCATTTTCGCTTACCATGTATTTAGCCATCTGATTTGCTGATCCGCGCTTAACGACCCCAGGAACAAGCAGTGGGGCTTTGCCCTCTTTCAAAAGAAGCTTATTTGCCTCCAGGGTATGTTTTACGCGCTGACGGCCTACAACTACGCAGGTGAGCCCCGTTTCAGGGTCTTTCCAGACGATGATAGGTTCCAGTACACCCAGCTCTTTGATGTTCAGAACCATTCCTTCGTCGATAGGAAGGTGGATCCGTTCATCGTAAAGCGGGTGTGTTTTGTCGGTAACCAGATGCAGGCTTTCAGGTTCGAACGTTAAAACGTTCGTTTTGCCGCTGGCGCCGTATACAACCTTTGAGTCTTTAGCCATTAGAGAGCCTCCACGTTACGGAAGCTGGTGGGGCAAATTGCTTTCAAGTCGCGCATTGCTTCGAGGACATGCAAATTTGTGCGCTTCTTGGTGTGTCGCTCGGTCAGACGATCACACTCTTTCGCCCAGGATTTGACCTCTGCGAGAAGGGCGTCACGTTCGGTGCGCGTCTGGCGCAGAGCTACATTCGAAACATCGAGGACGGTAGCCAGTTCCCTGATGATTGCTGCCTGTTCTGGTGGCATAGTTTTGGCTATTTCGTACGCCTGTTTAATCAGTTGTTTTGCTGTCTTAGCCATCTTTTGTTCTCCATCTGACGCGCTGCAACGCGTAAATTTAGGGTGCAGCAACCCAACCCATGAGAATGGGCGAATAGCTGGTTAAAATTTCTTGCTGATGGGGGACCGCCACTGCAATGGCGGTACGTTAGTTCTCCACACAACAAAAAGAGCACTACCGCGTTCTGCCGTTCCATCCTGGCTTTTGGTACCGCAACGGCTGCGAGATATTTTTTGCATGCCAGCGCTCTTTTGGTTGTGCCCTCGTCTCTTCCGAGGCGTCACACCTTTTCGCCGCGCTGGTGGGGCGCACGTCGTGCCTGAAACACTTAGCTTGCACATTCTTCCGGAATTCCTGAGAGCGCATGGATAAAGGTAACTCTCTGGCGGCTAACGCTGCATGTGCCATACAGCGGTTGCGAATATTGCCGTTCACAACTGGAAGCGCACTCCTTCAGTTACAAACCGATCCCCACCGGAAAGAAGGGGAATGCGCTTCCATGTTGTGTGCATTCGGTTATCGGATAAACGTAATGTAGGATAACTTACCTTGGGGTGTCAATGATGATGGTAGGAAATCTTACATTGAGGTGTAAAAAAAAGCCGACAATGAGGTCGGCTGTTTGTAAAAGAAGGGGGTTATAAGTCAGTTACAACCTGGCGAACGACTCCGACAATCTTGCAATTTCCGTTTACTTCAAGGACTCGGTAATTTGGATTCAGGGGGACCAGGTATTTTATAGGCCCATCGATTACAAATTTTTTGAGTGTAGCCTCGGCAGATCCCATTACCTGCGCGACAACTATCTTACCGTTAACCTCAAGTAAACTACCGTAATCAGGGTCAACGACAACGATTGATCCTTCGGGGATGCTGGGGGCTCCGTTCGGGTTGGTCATTGAGTCCCCACGGACCTTGAGAGCAAATCCTTCATCACAAAGGTTAGCTGTAGTATAAATCCATTCGGAAACATCGCTTTCAGTCACGGGGGCTCCGCTCTCAGTCCACTCTCCAGCTTGGACCCAAGATAGTACGGGTATTCTTTTCACGCCAAACCGTTCTGTTGGTTTGTAAGCCGCCTCTTCAGCATCTGATTCACCTAAGCCGCTTATAATCCACTGAGGGTTTGTTTTTAACGCAGTAGCCAGCGCCTGAAGGTTAGATCCTCCAGGTTCATAGTCGCCTGATTCCCACCCAGTCACAGTTACACGATTCACGCCTACTAATTTGGCTAAAACCGCCTGGGTTAGTTTCAGTTCTTTTCGTCGAGCCCTGATGCGTTCATTCATTTTCATGTAGGTAATCCTACCACTTTGTAATGTAGGATTCCTTGACCTTGTGATGTAAGATATCCTACTATCATGAAGTCTATTCCTTTCCATCTGAGGCAAAAATGAAAAAAGAAGACGTGATCTCTTACTTTGGCACGGTCGGCAACGTAGCAAAGGCTTTAGGCATCTCACATGCATCTGTATCTGGATGGGGCGAGATTATTCCAAAAGGTAGAGCGTTTGAAATTCAGGCACTAACAGAGGAGAAACTGAAAGTTAATCCCGAACTTTATACAAAGCCTAATCAAACAGCAGCTTAACCGTAACTACAAATCGAATTTTAAAGGGGTAGGTGTGACAAAAAAAATTGAATCAGAGGTGATAAAGCGGTTGCAAGCGCTCAACCCTGAAACGGTAAGGCTGGATGAAATGAATCGAGTAGTGACTCTGATCGGGTGGACCTTATCAGAAAAACTTCCAGACACCTATAGCGATGAGAACAAAGGCAAGGATATCGAACACGACTCCGATTCGCTTGGGATTTCTCGGGTAACCAGAAATGGTTGCTGTAACCCGACCGAGGCCGTCGTACTGGAGCATTTCCTGGTAGGGGTGGTTAATCCACTCACCAATGCCCCAAAAAAAGACGCCAAGGGAAACCAGTGCTGTAGGGCCAGGAGGATATGCAGAAAGAACTCCAGTACCGTTCAGCAGAAAAACGAATGCACCAGCGACAATCAAAACTTTGTACCAGTAGTCCAGAGTCAATTTAGACAAAGGGTTATTCATTTAATACACCGGCTGTTCCGTGGGCTAAGAAAGTGATTTTAAGCGAAGGGTTATCAACATGGTAGAACAAAAGCAAAGTTTGAAAGATGTAGTCAAGGCTATGTGTAAGTCCATACATGGTGGGCGTGAGGCTATGGCTGGCGCGCTAGGCATGACCTTAACGCAGTTCAATAACAACCTTTATGAGAAAAATGGTTGTCGTTTCTTCGAAGTCAGCGAACTGGAAGCGATGGAGGACATTTCCAACACGTCGTTACTGGCTGACTACTTCGCTCGCCGTCGTGGTGCTCTGCTGGTGGATGTTCCGCACCTGGAAGAACTGGACCGCGTGGACTTGTTTAGCCGGGCAATGCGTACCTCTGCCGCCAGGGGGCAGGTTGATCAGATTATCGAACAGGCGCTTGAAGATGGCGTTATTGAAAGGCACGAGGCCGAAGAAATCATGGTGCATCACCGCCGTCACCTGGCAGCTCGTGAAGAAGAGATTGCCGCAATCATCACGCTTTTTTCACGCAAAAAGAAGTGACGCCAGCGAGTTGCAGCTCCTGGCGTCGTGGCGTGTCGTTATCAGTGGAGATTACTAACGCATGAACAGTTTATCAACACAATACCGCAGGTCGCAACTTGTAGCGCGGCCAGTTCCTGGTGGAGCAGGACCGGTTCAGTTCGTGTATGGGGTAAGAGTACCAGGCGGGTTCGAGCCTGTCTGCTACCAGTTTGCTCAGTGGGTGGTAGGGGACTTTAACGGCCAGGCGGAGAAAGTATGCGAGAGCTTAACCGATGGTTCAGAGATCACTACGGTGTCCCGGTCAGGGTCATACGCTGGGAGCCCCAGACACAGCGCGTTATATACCTGCGTAAAGGGTACGAGCATGAATGCTTTAGCCCCCTTGAGCAGTTCAGACGTAAATTCAGAGAAATAAAGGACGATCATGAGCACTAAATTAACAGGATACGTCTGGGACGCTTGCGCATCTTCGGGGATGAAACTATCCAGCGTGGCAATCATGGCGCGCCTGGCTGACTTCAGCAACGATGAGGGTGTTTGCTGGCCTTCTATAGCGACCATATCCCGTCAGATTGGCGCTGGTGAAAGTACTGTCAGAACGGCGATTACTGCGCTTGAGAAAGAGGGATGGCTCACCCGTACGCAACGCCGCAACGGCAACCGTAATGCATCGAACGTCTACCAGCTCAACGTTTCCAAACTACAGAAAGCGGCATTTTCTCACCTGTCAGTTTCTGACACGTCAAAATCTGACACATCAAAATCTGAACCGTCAAAATCTGATGCGTCAAAAATTGACCCCTCAAAATTTGAGGCGTCGGAATCCACCAAAAAAACCAGTTTTGACCCGTCAGAATCTGGGGGGGATCCGTCAGTAAAATCAACTACTGATCCATCAGATATAAATCCTTCTTGTCCGGACGCTTCGCAACCGGACGAACAGGGCTCTGCTGATGAATTTCTGTCACGACATCCTGACGCGGTGGTGTACAGCGCTGCAAAGCGGCAGTGGGGATGCCAGGACGATTTAACCTGCGCCGAGTTCATTTGGGGGAAAATTATCAGCATGTACGAACTGGCCGCTGAAAGTGATGGTGAGGTAGTTCGGCCTAAAGAACCAAACTGGACCGCATGGGCGAATGAGGTGCGCCTGATGGTGATGCAGGACGGGCGAACCCATAAACAAATTTGCTCACTTTTCAAACGCGCCAACAAAGATTCGTTCTGGTGCAAAAACGTGCTTAGCCCGTCGAAACTTAGGGAAAAATGGGATGAGCTGTCGTTAAAACTTTCTGTTCCACTCAATAGCTCCCGCCAGGAGGCGTCGATTTCGCGAGCCAGCTTCGAAGGGGTTGATTACTCATTGCCAGAAAACTCGGGGTTCCGCTCATGAGCAAGCCATTTCTGAAATGGGCTGGTGGAAAGTATACCCAGCTGGCTGACCTGTTCGTGCATATCCCGGCAGGGAAACGCCTGATAGAGCCATTCGTTGGTGGTGGGGCGGTATTCCTTAACAGCGATAAGCACGCAGATTACCTGCTGGCGGACGTTAACCCGGACCTGATTAATCTGTATCAGATGTTAGCGGTGGTACCGGATGAGGTGGAATTAAAGGCCAGCTGGATGTTTGAGCATATGCGGTCACCAGATGGCTATGAGCTGATCCGTTCCGAGTTCAACGCTCAGACGCTGGATGCTACTGAACGCGCAGCTGCATTCCTGTATCTCAACCGGCATTGCTTCAATGGCCTGATGCGCTACAACCAGGCGAACAAGTTCAATGTGGGTTGGGGAGGCTACAAGGCCCCGTATTACCCGATGGATGAGATGAAAGCCTTCGCGGGTATGGCGCATAACTGCGTATTCATGACCGCTGATTACCGCCGGACAATCAGCCTGGCCGGTAAAGGGGATGTGGTTTACTGCGATCCGCCTTACGAACCGATGCCGGGAACAACCGGATTCACCGCCTACGCCGCTGGTGGTTTTAGCTGGGATAACCAGGTAGACCTGGCGAAGCAATGTGTATCTGCCTTTCACCGTGGGGCTCGGGTAGTGATTTCTAACTCATCTGCACCGAAGGTTCTCGACCTGTACCGGGAGCATGGTTTTAACCTGCAATTCATCAACGCGCGCCGTTCGATCTCCTGCAAAAGCAGTACGCGGGAAGTCGCAAAAGACGTTGTAGCGATCCTTTAAGGGGGCTAAATGAAACTGACTTTACCATTTCCACCGAGCGTAAATAGTTACTGGCGTGCTCCGAGCAAGGGACCGCTGAAAGGCAGGCATCTTGTAAGCGAGACAGGGCGCAAGTTCCAGCAGGCAGCGAGAGCGGCGATTATTGAGCAACTGCGGGCCGTTCCCCGGCCATCCTCTGATCTGGCTGAGGTTCACATAGTGTTGTATCCGCCGGATCAGCGCCGTCGGGATATCGATAACTACAACAAAGCGCTGTTCGATGCCCTGACTCTAACAGGCGTCTGGGAAGACGACAGTCAGGTTAAGCGCATGCTGGTGGAGTGGGGGAACATCGTGAAGAAAGGGAAAGTAGAAATCACCATCCGTCGTTTTCGTGCAGCTGCCTGACGTGGAGATGATATGAGAGCACTACTAACCCCTGAGATTGCCCCACGCATGGGCGTTGTTCTTATTCGCCCAGGTGCTGATCTCATGCCGATGTTCAGGAGAGGGCGGGTACTGATTGAGCCTGCACCGGAAAAATACAGCGACTACGCAACCGGCGCCATCCCTCCCGCCACGCAGCCACTGGCAGAAGACCCGGTTTTGAAGCCAGTCTTCGAAAACAAAGACGTCATTCTGCGCGCGGGTGGTATCAGCTCGCTGGAGGCCGAGCTGGAGCGTCGTTTTGAATGCCAGTACCCGCACGGTTCGTGGCACAGCGAAAATTTTACGCTGTTTCGGCATGAGCCTGGCAGCATCCGCCTTTGCTGGGCCTGCGATAACCTGGTGCGTGATCAGTACACAGAGACGCTGGCAGGCATTGCGCGTGAGAACCTGGTATCCTGGCTGATAACGGTCATCCGCTCACAGCTGGGGTTCAACGAAGACCATCAACTGACGATCCCAGAGTTGTGCTGGTGGCTGGTGATAAACAATCTGGCGCACGTAATCCCTGAATCGCTGGCCCGGAAAGCCCTGCGATTGCCGGAAATAAAGCATCAACCAGTGATGAAGGAGAGCGATATTGTGCCGGAGCCAGCGGCGAGCGAAGTGGTGCAGAAAAAGATTCTCGGTCTTCGCGTAGATCCTGAAACGCCGGAATCATTCATGCTGCGACCAAAGCGCCGCCGCTGGGTAAACGAGAGCTGGACGCGCTGGGTTAAGTCTCAGCAGTGTGTCTGCTGTAACAAACAAGCAGATGATCCCCATCACCTGATAGGCCACGGACAAGGTGGAATGGGAACAAAAGCGCATGACCTGTTTGTGTTGCCGCTTTGCAGAGCGCATCACGACGAGTTGCACGCTGACACCGTGGCATTTGAGGAGAAGCACGGCTCACAGCTGGAGCTGCTGTTTCGATTTCTGGATCGTTCGCTGGCAATTGGCGTTCTGGCTTAATTCAGTGGAGATGAGTTAATGCGTGATATATATGAGATTTTAGACCGCTGGGGTGCATGGGCTTCAGCTGATAGTAGTGGTGTTGATTGGCAACCCATTGCCGCAGGGTTTAAAGGTTTGCTACCTCATGGAAAGAAAACACGCCAGCGATGCGCTGATGATGAAGGAATCATGATTGACGGCTGTGTAGCGCGATTGCGGAAATATAAGCCAGAAGAGTATGAGTTGATAATTGCTCATTTTGTTATCGGTATATCATTACGTAGTATAGCTAAGAAACGAAAATGCTCTGATGGGACCATCAGAAAAGAATTACAGACAGCAATGGGGTTTATCGACGGCGTACTACATATGCTGTGACATATAAAACTAAAATCTGTTCGGAAAGAAGTAAACTAATGGTTTAGTTTACTTCTTATTAAGTTCTCTTTTTTCCTTAAATAGCTCTTTTATTTTAAGTGGGATGAATGTTGACTGGATAAATGAGAAGCATGTTAGAAATGCAATTGAATGGCCAATTATAGATTTTAAGCTCGTTAATATTGCTGAGTTATTGGTTTTATCTTTTGTTATCAAATAGAATATAAAAATCAAAGCCAATGTGAGTATGTAAAGTAAAAAAAGAGCGTAGTATTTGTTAAAGCGCATCAAGAATCTTCTTTCTTGATTTGCCGCGTCCAGTGCGCTCATGTTACTAAGCAACGTTGAGTTCTCACCTGACATAGTTATTACTAAAAGCAAAAAACCAGATAGTATTGAGAATACATTGGCTACAAGATTTAATGCATCAGTGTTATTAGTTAGGCTTCCAGTTAAAAAAATCGAGAAACTTAACGAGGCTATGATGTTTAGCGCTGATACGATCAGCCCTGTTGTGTTAATATTTTTTAGCATCTTAGCCTCCTTTGTTTTCTATCATTATAGCTCTTTTGCTACAAAATCCTCTAGGATTTCTTTAGCATATTTCGCATTTATAGACTTAGAACCATATGGTACTGTAAAGTAAACCTTAGTTACTTTCAAATCGTCACTATAAAACTTGTCGCCTTTTTTTGTTTCAATATAAAAATCTCTGTCCAAATCATTAACCCATGTAGCAGGATTATTCTCAATAGACTGAGCTAATTCTGCATTACCTTTAGCATCTATTGTTAAGTGACCAGAGATACCCTTGGCTCTAATTGTTGGTTCTTTTTTGAATATTGACTCTAACACACTTGGTGCTTGAACGAAATCAGATTCATCAACGTCAATGTTGAGATGCAGAGCTTTTAATTTGTCCTCTTTAATTTTCTGAATAACATTGTTTTTTAGAATGGCTGTTGGCGTTATCGATATACCAAATTGATTAAAAATTTTAGCAATCTTAACTTCGCACCAATTAGTTGAGATCTGCATAAGTGATGCTATCTGGTTGCCTTTTATCATTAAGAACGCATGAAGATCATCAAGGTTCTCTACATCCAGTAAATCGCTTGCAGCTTTTTTTAAAGGAGTTATAGAAACTTGTGCTTTAGGGTTGTAAAGGGCTACATGAAGATAGTGGCAATTGGCGTTTGTTTCAAATGCCTTCAGCATAAGGTGTTTATCTGCACTGATTTTGATGACAGAGCCTATCTGAAAGGTTGTAGACTTTGCTATTTGATCAAAAAGAATATCAGTAGATGCTGTGTTAACTTTAAAGCCTCTGACAAGACACTTCTTTGTCAGTCCATCTTGTTTAGTATAAGAGAAATTCATAAACGGCCTTAGGTTAGGTTCAGGACGATAGAATTGTAATAAAATGCTAACGCGTACGCAAAAACTATCGTAATCTGTTAGGAGTGGTCACTTCGACACACAGCCTAATCATCGAAACCTCGCCTTACGGCGGGGTTTTATGTGACACTAAACAACTGACTGGCATGTCGGACAAAAAAAGCTTGGCGTTACCAAACTATGGGGCTGATAATGAACACAGCCAACTAGACATGATCTAGTTCAATCGATTGCTTCGGAGTTAGTGAGATGCAAGAGTGTTTATATCGATTTTATGCTACCAAAGCGAAGATGGAGAAAATTTCAACATTCCCTCGATTGTACCCTAATGGGAGCGCCCTCACCGTTATTGCTGAAAAATTGAACGGTGATTGTTCTGATAAGTCGCGGGGCTCCAAGGAGTATTACACTGTAACTGTAAACGGCGCAGGTAATGAGAGCAGTTTCGCGCTGATAACTGACTTTACTGCGCTTCATTCTCTGCCGACTGAAACCGAATTAGCAGATCTTGAATGGGTGGGAGATGCTTCACCTGTTGGCCTTGCCATACCACCTTACTGTTTTTTGGAATTATAACTCGATTTCTTATTATAACCTCGCCTCGGCGGGGTTTTTGCTTTCCGGCGATACGACAGGGGTATTCGCGAGATGCATTGCATCAGTACCCCTGTCACATTGTCGTAGAGCAATACTCACAACTCCTAAGCCTCGGTACTCGCCGGGGCTTTTTTGTATCTGCAATCCGGTCAGGGCTCTTGGGTAGAGACGTGCTGCACGACACGTTAAAGCCCTCCGCGCAGAGCCCTGAACCAGATTGAAGTTACTCAGCAATAAGAAAACTGCATGTCATCATTTGCTTACATCTTATTGACCAGAAAATTAACATCTTGTTAATCTGTTCGTGTGGTGAATCCCCCTATGCGGAGGGGCGACCAGTCACTTACAGTGATCTGTAAATGCAGCGCGGGCCATGTCGACTGGGACATGCTCACCGGGAGGCACCCGGCACCATAATGCAATGCTACTATGCTATTTGGTAGTGGGGTTGCCGTTTCGGCTTCTCCAGCTATGTTTAAAAGGTAGTAACGGAAAACGAGCGATCTCCTGGTAAATCGGTAGCTCGGACTATTAGGTGCGCCTCGTTCCGTTGAAGAATCAGTATTTCCTACCTTCTGCCCGCCCCTCTGAGCGGGCTTTTTTTCGCCATGAATAAGTCTCCCCGGCAAGCTGAGGAACAAATCATTTGAGGCTGCGCTTATGCGCGGCCTTTTTCATTTCAGGCTCACGGGAATCATCATCGATAAAGCTCGTTGTTAAATCAGCCCGATGGGCCTGACCCTTTCAAACACACAGCACCCCGTTAACCCGGAGGTGAACCTATGGCAAAGCATATGCAAGACAAAGAAAGCATGGCCGGAATCACATGGCTGGCTCTGCTGATCATTGCTGGCTGGGGCGGCCTTGTCCGATTCCTGATGGATGTGAAGCAGGGAAAAGCGAAATGGAGTTGGATAAATGCTTTTGCGCAGATTGTGGTTTCGGCGTTTACCGGGGTCATTGGTGGGCTCATCAGCATTGAAGGTGGCCTGAGTATTTACATGATACTGGCCACTGCCGGTATCAGTGGCGCTATGGGTTCCGTAGCGCTCACGTATTTCTGGGAACGAATTACCGGAGTGAAAGCACAATGACAGCAGAAAAGATAATCGAGGGGATCCTCGGAAAAGAGGGTGGTTATGTCGATCACCCCTCTGATAAAGGCGGGCCAACCCGCTGGGGCATCACGCAAACCACAGCACGCGCACATGGCTACACCGGTGATATGCGAGACCTGCCCAGGGAAACAGCAAAGCAAATCCTGCTGAGCGATTACTGGACCGGCCCCCGGTTCGACCAGGTAGCGAGTTTGTCTACGTTACTGGCAGAGGAACTTTGCGACACCGGCGTGAACATGGGGCCCAGCGTCGCCAGTAAGTTCTTTCAGCGCTGGCTGACCGCAATGAATATGCGTGGAAAGCTGTATCCCGATCTGATCCCGGATGGTGCCATTGGCCCCCGAACCATCACCGCGCTTAAGGGATATCTTTCAGCCCGCGGGAAAGAGGGTGAACAGGTTCTTTTGCGCGCGCTGAACTGCAGCCAGGGGGCCAGATATCTCGAACTGGCGGAGGGACGCGAAGCCAACGAGGATTTTCTCTACGGCTGGGTTAAGGAGCGTGTCCTATGAAGATGATCATTTTCGCTTTGCTCGTGCTGGTGGCTGTGCTCGTTCTGTTACTTCTGCGCAAATATACCCGGCTGGAGTTCGTAGGGCATGCCAGCCTGCTGCTGAAAACGTGGTCTGTAAAGCTGGGAGTTTTCGGTGCGCTGGTTGGTGTATGGGCGCAGTCGTTCCCGGATGCTGCGCTGCACGCCTGGGCGGTGCTGCCGCCGGATATCAAAAACATCCTGCCGCCAAACATCGTTGCGTTGATTAGCCCTGCGCTGGTGGTGCTGGCCGTGTTATCGCAATACGTGCGCCAGCCAGCATTGAAAGATAAGGCCGACAAACTGAAGGAGCCGCAGCAATGAGCTTCGAAATTATCGCGGGGCTGGTGGTTGTCATCCTGGCTGCTATTGCTGGTGCGTTCGGCATTGGTCATGCTCGCGGGACCAGTAAGGCTGAATCAAAGGCCGAGCAGCAGCGCAGCGAAGAGAACGCCGCCGCCACCGTCGCCGCGGCAGAACGTAAGGTGGAAGTCATGAAAGGGGCCAGTGATGTACAGCAGACTGTTAGCCATATGCCTGATGACTATGTTGATCGGGAGCTGCGCGAAAAGTTTACCCGCCCCGGTAGTCGTTGATACGGCCTGCAGTTGGGTGCGGATCATCTACCTGACTGACCACGATATCGATGTGCTGGATAAGCAGACCAAGCGCGACATTCTGGCGCACAACAAAGCGGTGCAGGCTAACTGCCCGAACCTTAACCCCACTAAGGGATAAATCACCAACTATCCCCACCCGAGGATAAAGCAATGAAGCAATAAGCGGATAGGACGCAGCCGAAAGGCAATGTAGCAGTAGTGATGCTGCCCCGAGTCGCGTAATGGCGAGCCTGTGTAGTGATGGGTAAGGGTTCATAGATAACAATAAGCTCCGGTAAAGCAGCGCGAATGCCAAACGTGCACCGGTTATAAGCGGCGATGATGCGACAGCAACTCAAGGGCATGAGCGTGGCCACTCCGGGAAGTGGCAAAGCATTACAGGAGTCATTCTGCCGAGTGGCTTCGATAATGCTCCCCACATCGCACAGAGGTAACACATGACAGAAATCACACCTGCAGAACAAATCCGACTGACTATCATCAAGAAAGTTAACTACGACACTGCAGCGGCCAAGCTGGCCATTGACTGGGTTGGTGATAGCAATCTGAAAGCTGAGCTATTCGCTGACTCTTTCGATCGCGTCTTCACTGAAAGTGAGATTGTCTCGAAGACCCGCAAGGCCATCCAGGAAGCGACTGAGGCGCTGGCGCTGTTTGATACCATCGTAGAACAGGCGAGCTAAGGCATTACAGCAGGCATTCACTGAGTGCCTGTGATAATGTCGATGCGTTACTTAATCGAGAGGGCAAGTAAATGCAATGGACATCAGTAAAATTTAAATTACCACAGCCAACCAAACAGGTTTCTTGGTATATCGTAAATACGGATAAAGGTGTTGGCTTTGCGGAATTCAATCCCCTTACCGGATTTGGCAATATCGTGATTATTGATAACAGCCAGTATTTTAATCTTGAAATAACTCACTGGATGCCTTTACCTCCGCCACCGTCAAGCAATTAAAATACCTTGCTTTCTACCGAGTCATTACTGAGCCACTAGCTTTCGCTGGTGGCTTTTTTATTGGAGTGAATATGGCAACTAATTCACCCTGGCATCATCTCTATAACACTAAAAGGTGGTATCGACTGCGTTATCACCAGCTTCAGAAACAGCCACTCTGCGAGTTTCACCTCAGGCGAAATCAGGTGATATCTGCCACCGTTGTTGATCACATCAAACCTCACAAGGGCGATGAAACCCTCTTCCACGACCCGGACAATCTTCAGTCGCTATGCAAGCGCTGCCACGACTCGGTTAAGCAACGCATGGAGAAGGGCGGAACGGTTACCGAGTTCGACAATGAAGGCAGGGTAATCTGGTAACAGGAGCGCGCAATGCAAGACCTGAAGATTGAATACCGGGATGGCAAGCTGGTGGAACTGAGCATTGATGGTGTGAGCTTTCTTTCTGCATCCGCCATCTCCTTCAGTCATACAGCAAACGAGACGCTACCAACGATCATCCTGACAATGTCTGTCGGTGTCGGTGAGCGACTGGAGCCCCCCAGCCCTCCCCGTGAAAACCTGCGGATCATCGAGAAATGATAGCTTTTCTCATTATCAGCCCGACAGGGTGGGGGGAGGGGTAAAACTCTGGCGGCAATCGTAAAAAGACCGCGCCCCCAGTTTTCTTTTCAAAAACGTCCAGAAAAAAAGGAAAAAAGCGATGGCACAGCGAGGCAGAAAATCTCTCGCCGCGACGACGGCTGTGTCGCTTCCGGCTCTGGCTGAAAGCAGGCTGCAGCCCTCGTTACACCTTAGCGATCCAGAGATAAACGTTTGGATCAGACTGGTTAACGATAACCCGGCCAGCTCATTTACTGAAACACATCGCGACATGATGGAAATGTACTGTCGGCATGTGGTGCAGGCGAGACTGTTAACCACTCAGATCGAGGAGTTTGAGCTGGAGTGGCTGGCACGGGATGACGGGCTGAAGCGCTACGATAAATTGCTCACGATGCGCGAACGTGAAGTACGGTCTGCGTCTTCACTGGCAACGCGACTGCGTATCACCCGGCAGGCGACTGCTGATCCTAAAACAGTAGGACGCGCCAACAAAAATCTGCCGCGGGAGAAAAAACCCTGGGAAATTGAATAAGGCTCTTCGATGGCTAAAAAAACTCTGACAAGAGCCGAGAGGAATATCCTCTGGTGCGAAAGAAATATTTATATTCCCGAAGGTAAGTTTGTCGGCCAGCCGCTGAAAATGGCTGAGTTCATGAAGGATGACTTCAGAGCCATTTTCGACAACAAGCATGGTACACGTCGCGCAATCATCAGTCGCGGGCGAAAAAACGCCAAAACGGTGGAAACCGCCATGCTGATGTTGCTCTACCTGGTAGGGCCCGAGGCTGCACCGAACTCGCAGCTGTATTCTGCGGCACGCTCACGCGACCAGGCGGCTATTCTGTTTAACCTGGCCTCGAAGATGTGCCGGATGAACCCGGTACTAATGCAGTACGTTGCGATCAAGGATTCAGCTAAAGAAATCCACTGCCCTGAGCTGGGTTCTTATTACCGCGCACTGAGTGCCGAAGCTACCACGGCCTATGGTTTCTCGCCGCGATTTGTTGCACACGACGAACTGGGCCAGGTTCGTGGGCCGCGAGACCCGCTTTATGAAGCGCTGGAAACCGCCACCGCTGCACAGGATAACCCTATTTCGATAATCATCAGCACCCAGGCGCCCGATGCGAGCGACCTGCTTAGTCTGCTGATTGATGATGGCCTGACCGGAGCCGATCCCCGGACGGTGGTCCGGCTTCAGACCGCGCCGGAAGATATCGATCCTTTCTCTGTCGAGGCCATCAGGCTGGCAAACCCGGCCTTCGATGTGTTCATGAACCAGAAAGAAGTGCTGGATATGGCCGCCAGTGCGAAACGCCTGCCGTCTCGCCAGGCAGAGTTTGAGAACCTTGTGTTAAACCGCAGGGTTGAAGCGAAAAGCCCGTTCGTTAGCCAGAGTGTATGGCATATGAACAAGGAGGAACCCGGCGAACTTGCGGGGGCTACCGTATGGGGCGGGCTCGATCTTTCCAGCGTGTCAGACCTGACCGCACTGGTGCTGAACACCACGCAGGGCGATGTGCACTGTAAATTCTGGCTACCGGAGGAAGGGCTGGCAGATAAGGCGCGTAACGATCGTGTGCCTTATGACATATGGGCGAAGCAGGGCTGGCTAAACACGACACCTGGTAAGGCTATCGAGTATGGATTTATCGCGAGGGAGCTGCGGCGCGTTTTTGATCTCTGTAACGTCAGGGCGCTGGCGTTTGACCGCTATAACATGCGCTTCCTTCGCCCGCATCTCATCGATGCTGGTTTCACCGATATGGAGCTCGAACGATTCGTAGAGTTCGGTCAGGGGTTTGTTTCCATGTCGCCTGCTCTCAGGGAGCTGGAAGCCAAACTGCTCGGTGCGCAGCTGAAGCACGGCAATCATCCGATCCTCGAAATGTGCGCCAAAAACGCCACGGTAATCACTGACCCTGCCGGTAACCGCAAGTTTGTGAAAGGTAAGTCGAGCGGACGTATCGACGGCATGGTAGCGCTGGCGATGTCTATTGGCGCGCAGACCAGTGACGAGGTAGAGGAGCAGGGTGACGTTAATGATTTCATTTACAACTTTTTGAGCGTGTAAAAATGGCAGATACCGATTACAGCATTGACCTGCGGACGCGATCGCCATTCTGGGCGCGCATGGCCTCTATCCTGACCGGCGGCCGCCTGGTGACACCCGATAAGGGCTCGCAAATGGCGGGTACGTCAGCGCACGGTGTGGTTGGTGATTCTGTTGTGACTGATGAGCGTAATATGCAAATCAGTACGGTATGGGCCTGCATCAGGTTAATCTCCACCGTAACAGCATCTTTACCACTCGATGTTTATCAGACCAAAAATGATCAGCGCACGAAAGTGGACAACAGTCACCCCCTTGCGAAACTGCTGAGATTCCGTCCCAACAACTTCATGACCGCTCTTGAGTTTCGCGAAGCAATGACTATGCAGCTATGTGCCTACGGCAACGCCTATGCACATGTTGAGCGAAACGGTGTTGGTGACGTGATTAGCATGGTTCCACTGATGAGCGCCAATATGGAAGTTCGGCTCAGCGATAACGGTAAAAATATTATCTACCGCTACCGACGGGACACTGAATACGCTGACTTTTCACAGAAAGAAATTTTTCATCTCAAAGGATTTGGCTTCAATGGTCTGACTGGTCTTTCGCCGCTGGCGTTCAGTGCGAAGTCTGCTGGTGTGGCCATAGCGATGGAAGATAACCAGCGTGAATTTTTCGCCAACGGTGCGAAGTCTCCGCAGATCCTGATGACTGACGGCAAGGTGCTGACGAAAGAGCAGCGTGGGCAGCTGGAGGAAAACTTTAAGGAGATTGCTGGTGGTCCGGTCAAAAAGCGGCTTTGGATCCTTGAGAGCGGCTTCACCACGCAACCTATCGGCGTTTCGCCTCAGGATTCAGAAATTCTGGCTGCGCGTAAATTTCAGGTCGCCGAACTGGCGCGATTTTACGGCGTGCCTCCACATCTGGTCGGCGACGTGGACAAAACCACCTCCTGGGGATCGGGGATTGAACAGCAAAACCTGGGCTTTCTCCAGTATACCCTCAAACCCTACCTTGATCGGTGGGAGTACAGCATTGAGCGCTGGCTGGTCAAAGAGTCAGAACAGGGCATCATTCACGCCGAGCATAACCTCGACGGGCTGTTGCGCGGTGATTCAACAAGCCGGGCATCATTTATGCAAATCATGGTCAATACCGGGATTCGGACCGTTAACGAGGTTCGAAGGCTCGATAACCTGCCGCCGCTGCCCGGAGGTGATGTGGCGACACGGCAGTCGCAGAACGTGCCCATTACCGATCTCGGAACAAACAAAGAGCCCCGCAATGCCGGGGCTTAATTTTTATGGGGGCTATGATGCCTGACATTCAGAAGACGCTGGCTTTCGACCAGACAGAAATCAAGTTCATCGGCGACGGCAGTAAGGGAACATTTGAAGGGTATGCCTCGGTTTTTAATAACACCGACGCCGATGGCGACATTATTTTGCCAGGTGCTTTCGCTGGTGTGATTGCTAACCAGAGTCGCAAGGTGGCCATGTTCTTTAACCACCAGACACGTGCTATCCCGGTCGGTAAATGGGATGCCATGCATGAAGATGACAAGGGGCTATTTGTCCGTGGTCAACTTACTCCAGGGCTTAGCCTGGCCGAAGACCTGAAAGCTGCCATGCAGCATGGCACGGTTGAAGGGATGTCTGTGGGGTTTTCCGTTGGGCCTGATGATTACACCGTTGGCACGTCAGGGCTCATCTTCAAAAACATCTCTTACCTGCGGGAAATTAGCGTCTGTACTTTCCCGGCTAACGAGCTCGCTGGCGTAACGGCCATGAAGAGCATCGACAGCATCAAATCTATTCGCGATGCGGAGGCCTGGCTGAGGGATTCAGTCGGGCTTTCGCGTTCTGAAGCACAGGCATTTATCGCCCGTGTTAAGTCTGCAGGCCGAAGCGAGTTCGGTAGCGACGACATTGACGCGCTGGCACAGCGCATTAACTCATTTGCCGCTAACCTGCGGACACCTTAACGGAGTAACACATGTCTGAATTATCTGTACTGGAAAAAGCTATCGAAAACTCCCAAAAAGAAGTAAAGGAGCTTATCGAAGAACAGCGTAAATCCATCAACCAGACCGGTGAAATCAACAAGCAACTGCAGATCGATCTGACGAAAGCACAGGAAGAACTGAAAGCCACCGGCACCCGCCTGTTCGATCTTGAGCAGAAACTGGCCGGAAACTCTCCTGACCAGACTGCGCAGAAGTCATTTGCTCAGCGCGTATCTGAAGACCTGATGAAGGGCTGGGACGGCTCGCGTACCAAAGCGAAAGTCACCAGTTTTGATAAAGCGATTGGTTCCGGCGCAGCGTCGGCAGGCGCCCTGGTCCAGCCGCAGCAGCTGCCGGGTATTCTTATGCCGGGTCTTCGCCGTCTGACCGTGCGTGACTTGCTGGCACAGGGGCGTATCACCAGTAACGCGCTGGAATACGTGCGCGAAAACGTGTTTACCAACGCTGCAGCACCAGTGGCAGAAGGTACCCTCAAGCCGGAAAGTAATATTACCTTCACCAAAGAAACGGCGAACGTGAAAACTATCGCCCACTGGATCCAGGCATCGCGCCAGATCATGGATGATGCCCCGGCGCTCGAGTCTTACCTCAATTCCCGCATGATGTACGGACTGGCACTGGTGGAAGAGAACCAGATGCTGAACGGGGACGGTACCGGCGATAACCTGCAGGGGCTCAACGTAGTAGCGAATGACTACGAAACCACACTCAACGCAGCCGGAGATACTGGCGCTGATGTTCTGGCACACGCCATCTATCAGGTATCGCTGAGTGAGTTCGAAGCAGACGGCATCATTCTGAACCCGGCGGACTGGCACCGTATTGCCCTGCTGAAGGACGCTAACGGCAATTACATTCTCGGTGGCCCGCAGGCGTTTGCCTCGAAAGTGCTTTGGGGGCTTCCGGTGGTGTCGACCACAGCGCAGACGGCAGGCAAATTCACCGTTGGCGCGTTTGGCCTGGCGTCGCAGGTTTGGGATCGCATGGATGCCACCATCGAGATCAGCAACCAGGACCGCGATAACTTCGTTAAAAACATGCTGACCATCCTTTGCGAAGAGCGCCTGGCGCTGGCCCACTATCGCCCGGCAGCGATTGTGACGGGTGATATTGCTGTCAGCACTGGTGCATAACAAAAGGGCGCGGCCAGCAATGGCCGCGTAAATGAGATGAAAATTAAAGCTCTCCGTATGTTCTCGCATTATCACCTGGGTACGGTATCTCAGGGGGAAATCCGCGAGGTGCATAAAGAAATCGGCGAAGTACTGGTGAAACTGCATCTGGCCGAGGCGGTTGAGCCGGAAAAGGCAACAGACTCTGGTTCTGCGGAGCCTGCTAAAGCCAAACCAGGGGGTAAAGGTGGAAATAAGCGAGGAACAGCTGGCGCAGATAAAGGCGCATCTGAAGGTTGATGGTGACGACGAAGATACGCTTATTGCTGCCTATGCTTCGGCCTCCGTCGATTATGTTGAGCGGTTTTGCGACGGTGCGCTGGTCGAAACATTAACGCCGCCAGTGGAAGGGGAAACTCAGCCCCGTGAGGTTATTTTTACTTCCGGCATCTGGGCGGCAATGCTTTTGCTGATTGGACACTGGTATGCGAACCGCGAAGCGGCAGCGCAGAACCTATCGGAAGTTCCGCTGGGCGTTGAGGCGCTGCTGATTAGGCACCGGAGGTGGAACTAATGGGCTGCTCAGGATGTGCTAAACGGCGTGAGTGGTTAAAAAAGTGGACGAAAATAGCCTATGAACGAGCAACTGGTAAACGCGCTGATAGCAGCGCTGAGAGAACAAACAACAGCACAGCGAGAGCAGACGGAAGCGATAAACCGCCTGGCTGAGTCTAACGTCGCCCTGTCCGATGTAATTATCCAGTCGCTTGCCGGCGATCTCGATGAGGCGCCAGAGCAGCAAACTTATCTGAGCGGGAAACCCAGGGGGTGATATGCAGGCCGGAAAATTGCGTCACAGGATCACCCTGCAGGAACCGGTCAAAGAACAGAACCCGACAACGGGAGCCGTAATTAATACCTGGTGCGATGTCGCAACCCTTTGGGCCGAAGTCGCTCCTTTATCCGCACGTGAGTTTATCGCCGCCCAGGCCTCTCAGGGCGAAGTTACCACCCGGATAACGATTCGTTACCGTGAGGGTGTTACCCGCAAACATCGGATCCTGTTTCGTGGCCGCATCTACAACATTGAGGGCGTTTTACCTGATCCACGGAGCGGCAGGGAATACCTGACACTGCCTTGTTCAGAGGGGGCTAACGATGGCTGATGGCGTGGAAGTAAACCTGACCGGCCTCGATTCCGTCCTGGGGAAACTGGATGCCGTCTCACAGGTCACTCGCGATAAATCCGGTCGTGCAGCGCTGCGTAAAGCGGCAAACGTCATCAGGGACAGAGCGCGCAATAATGCCGCGCGGGTTGATGATCCTCTCACCAAAGAGGCTATCTACAAAAACATTGTGGTCAGTTTCAGCAGCAAGGCATTTCGCAGAACCGGCGATCCAACGTTTCGTGTCGGGGTGATGGGCGGCGCCAGGCAATACGCCAATACAAAGGCCAACGTCCGAAAAGGCAGGGCGGGTAAAAGTTTTAACACTGCCGGAGATAAAGGTAATCCCGGCGGGGATACCTGGTACTGGCGATTCCTGGAGTTCGGCACAGAACATGCTGCAGCGAGGCCAATAATTAGGCCTGCACTGAATGGGGTCGATGCCGATGTGATTAACGTTTTTGCTTTGGAGCTGGAAAAGTCCATCGATCGCGCTGTACGACGGGCGGCTAAAAAAGGAACTCCGGTATGATTGCTCCAATATTTGCAGTTTGCGCAGCCAGCCAGGCAGTCAGGGATTTGTTAGGTTCTACTCCCGTGCGGCTTTATCCGTTCGGTATGCAGGACGACAATATCGTTTATCCCTACGCAGTCTGGCAAAACGTAGCTGGCTTCCCTGAAAATTATCTAAACCAGCGGCCAGATGCAGATCACTATTCTCTGCAGGTTGATGTCTATGGTGATACTGACACCGATGTGATCGCCGTTGCCCGCGCTTTGCGTGACGCAATTGAGGGCAAGGCCTATATCACCCGATGGGGTGAACAAAGCCGCGATCCTGAAACAATGCGATACCGCTATTCCTTCGATGTTGACTGGATAACGACCAGATAACCAACAACCCCAAACTGACCCGCCTTGTGCGGGTTTTTCTTTTATGGAGACAAAACATGTCTGTATTAACGCAAGGCACGCAGTTTTTTGTGCTCAAGTCTGGCGTGGTCAGCGAGGTTGAATGCATCACCAGTTTCAACCCCGGCGGGAACCCTGCCGATCAGATTGAAGATACCTGTCTGAGTGAGCGGGATTCCAGAACCTACAAAAAGGGGCTTAAAACGCCTGCGGCCGCAACCGTCGGGCTTAACGCTGATCCGACGAACGCCAGCCACATTATGTTGCATGGCCTCGCTGAAGCGAATGACCAGACGCCGTTAACTTTTGCGGTTGGCTGGTCAGATGGAACCAGTGTCCCGACAGCCGCCGCTTCTGGCGCTGAGGATGCTGTTGATGGCCTGGTACTGCCATCGGATCGCACCTGGTTCATTTTCCAGGGTTACGTTTCCGATTTCCCGTTTGATTTCCAGGGTAACGCTGTTGTGACGACCTCCGCCACGATCCAGCGGTCTGGCTCTTCCGTATGGGTGCCGAAGGCCGCAGCGTAATTAATATGCCCGGTTATCCGGGCTTTTCAATTCAGGAGCTGAAATGCAACTTACTCTCGATACGTTAAAAGAAACCGGGGCTTTTACCGGCCGTCCCGTGGAAAAAGAAATTAAGTGGAAAGGCCGTGACGGGAAAGAGCATATCGCAACCGTCTATGTGCGCCCGATGGGCTACCACACCACTAAAGCTGAACTGCTGGCGTACAACGGGAAATCGGACCCGATTGCTGAGCGCATTGCGGCGCATATTTGCGATCAGGACGGCGCCCCAGTGTTTACCGCGGCTGACATTCTTGGAACTGCTACCTCAGATCGTGGGGCGCTGGACGGTCCGATCGTTATGGCCCTCCTGGCTGCAATTCATGATGTAAACGAACTGGGAAAGACTACGAGCTAACCGGCGAGGATGAATTCTGGTGCGAACTGGTGATGAACGGCATCGGCGGCCGCACCATCGCAGAGGCTCAGGAGCGGATGAGTCGCAGGGAATTTCTGGTTTGGCTCAAGTACCGTGAGAAGTACGGACCGCTCAATATCATGATGCGTACCGAGTGGGGGGCTTCGCTGGTGGCGTCTGTCCTGGCTAACATCAATCAGGCAAAGAACACGCCGCCGTTCAAGGTAAGTGACTTTGCACCGCACATCAACGAAGCGCCATTATCTCTGGAAGAGGCCATGAAATCCTGGGACTAATTATTGTTTTTGCCTTTAAAAAAATCCTGCTACCCTTTTGGTAACTATTATCACGAGGGAATGATATGAAGAGTTCAGGGCAGTTGTTATCGCTGGCAGGTATAATTCTCGCGGTGTACTCATTGTTCTTTATGGATGTGAGTGTTGAGGTTGGCGATGGTACAAGAGTTAATAATATTGGGCTAATGGCTCAACAGCAAAACTATTTATTAGTTGCGGTTGTACTTTTTCTTGCTGGTATCTTTATTTCATTCTCAGGGAGAAAGAAGTCATTACAAGAGGTAGATTTCACTAAAATAGAATCTTTCTCATCAGATGACTTTGTTTCTTTGAAAGATGGTGAACCATGTCTTAATATATTGGCTATAGACAATCTTGCAATGATGTTTTTAAAAAAACATGGTTCAAGTAGTGTTAATGATATCCTTTTTATGAATATGCCTTTAATCGATAGGTTAGAACAAGGTCTCCCTGAACCACTAAGGAAAGATTTTAAATCTACCCTTAAAAGGAGGTTAAAGGACAATTGTTAAAATAACGCCCGCTAAAAGCGGGCTTTTTTTCACTTGGAGAATTTATGGCTGGCAAGTCACTGGGAACTCTGACTATCGACTTGGTTGCAAAAGTTGGTGGATTTGTTTCAGGGATGGATAAAGCTGAGCGTGCATCAGCCAAGTGGAGCAAGCAGGTACAAGATGATGTGGCAAAATCCAGTGCTGCACTAGCAGGTATAGGGGCAGCAGCTATTGCAGCTGGGCTGGCTGTTGGCGCATCCGGATTTCAATTACTGAAATCCACATCCAGGCAAATAGCAGAAACTGACCGCTGGGCTAAATCATTACAATTATCTACCCAGGAACTTCTTGCTTGGCAGTTTGCAGCTGAAAAGGCTGGTGTCTCCGGTGACCAAATGGCTGATATCTTCAAGGATATTGGTGATAAGATTGGTGACGCGGTATTAAATAAATCAGGTGAAGCTGTTGATGCGCTCAACGCTCTTGGATTATCTGCGGAAAAAATATCAAAAGTCAGTCCAGATAAACAATTGCTCGCTATCGGTGAATCTTTGGAGAAAATTAGTACTAATGCCGAGAAGACCACCATTCTTGAAAGTTTGGGTAACGACCTTTCAAAATTACTTCCTTTGTTTGATAACAACAACCAAAAACTCAAACAGTTTATTGACCTTGCTAAAGATTATGGTGTTGCTCCTGATCCATCCTCTATTGATGATTTAGTAAAGGTTAATCAACTTTTTGAAGATATGGAGGCTCAGGTTGCAGGGCTCAAAATTGAGATTGCAGCCGGATTGGCAAAAGTTGATCTAACTCCTTTGCAGGGCTCACTTGATAAGCTTCATGACGTACTGACTGACCCCTTGGTTCTTCAAGGTATTTCTGATCTTGTATCGGAAGTCGCTCAACTTGCTGGATGGCTTGTAAAAGCAGCTGCAGGTGCGGGCCAACTAGCAGCCAGCACAGGAAATCGTTTTGCGGCACTTAGTGGCAAGATCGACCTAACAAATATAGACCAAGTTAATGAACGTATTGAATACCTGCAAAAAATCCTTGAAGGAAAAAAAGGTTTTTACTCTCAAAGTGAGTCTATGTTTGGTTGGATTACAGGGGTAGATGACAGCGCGAAAGCACTAAATGATGAACTGCTATCTCTTATAGAAACAAGAGATAAATTTTCTAAAGCTAGTAAATCGGTGCTACCCCTTCAGGTAGCCACTGTGGGAACGGACAACCCATTTTCTTTACCTCCTGGTGGTACGAACGGAAAACCTGTTAAAACACCAACAAGTAAAACAGAAAATGCTTTTAACAGTAGATTGCTTGATCTACAAAAACAAGCTGCCCTTATTGAAACTACTGGTAAAAAAACAGCTGAGGTTACCGAGCTCGAAAAAATAAATTTTGATATTACCAGTGGCAATCTTAAAAAATTGTCAGAAGCTCAAAAAGAACAGCTTCGCACTGCTGCAAAAGCCCTCGATTCTAAAAAGGAAGAGCTTAGGCTTAATCAGGAAAATGCCCGGGTTGCGGAATATGTTTCCGGCTTAGAAAGGCAGAATAAGTTAGTGCAGCAAGGATTTGATAATGAAATTGTTGGCCGTTATTCTGGTGGTCGTGAGCGATCGCGCATGCAGGATAATAATGATATACAGCAGGACTTTGCATATCAACAGGATGATCTTTTAAACCAGCTCCAATCTGGAGATATAGACCAAAGTCTTTACGATAAAAAGAAAGAAGCATTACAGAATTCTCTTGATGAGAGGCTTAAAATACAGGAGGAATATTACAAGAAGCAGGATGAGTTACAAAATGATGGTGCTGCTGGTTTTATATCAGGGCTAGCAACGCAAATAGAAGCATCAATGGATTTATACACCAACATGCAGCAGGTTGGTGCACAGGCATTTAGCAGCTTAACGGATATGATTATTGACTGGGCAGAAACCGGAAAGTTAAATGTTAAAGATTTTGCTTCGACATTTCTGCAATCTGTTGGTAGCACACTTCTTTCTTACGCTGCTGCCCAAGTTGCAATGGCGGGTTTGCAGGCCTTTACAGCAATGATCGGCGTGCCGTTTGTTGGACCCGAAATAGCAGGACCTGCAGCAATAGCCGCAACTGCGGCTGCTGGAGTACTGGCGATAGGTGTTGGTTCAGCCCTTCAGGGCCAGGCTCACGACGGTATCGACTCTGTGCCCGAAACAGGAACTTGGCTCCTGCAGAAAGGTGAGCGCGTTACGACAGCTAAAACCAGCGCAAAACTGGATGCCACTCTGGATCGAGTTGCAAACCAGTCAACAGGCGGCGGCGCGATTTATTCGCCCACAATCAATATCCCCATCAATGGTAACCCTTCCGATGCAACTTTGGCGCTGGTCCGTAAAGCTGCAGATGAGGGGGCAGAAAGGGGATACCGGAAGGCGGTTAATTCAGTCGCAAGCGGTCAGGGTGATTTGCATAAGGCCTTGATGGGGAAAACTACCTCGGGGAGGAAAATTAGCTGATGGCTATCACCACAACGCTTTATTACCCCTCCGCATACCTGTCTGGACCGCTTAAAGAGGGTTTTGGTTTAACTCCTGTATCTCCTCTAAAACGTACTCAGATGGTAACTGGCCGGGCACGGCAGCGGCGTGCCTACACCTCGACACCAACCGAAACAGATTTGGCCTGGATTTTTTCTGATGCCCAGGCGCAGGCTTTTGAGGCGTGGTTTCGGGATGATTTATCAGATGGAGCGGCGTGGTTCAACATACCGTTATTAACGCCTGTAGGGCTGAAAAATTACGTGTGTCGTTTCACGGATATTTATAAAGGCCCCACGCCAGAAGGCGGACTTTACTGGAGATATACCGCGCCAGTAGAACTCTGGGAGCGCCCATTGCCGCCGTCTGGATGGGGGCATTACCCGGAATGGATCGTCCGCAGCTCACTGCTGGATTTTGCGCTGAATAAGGAGTGGCCGAAGCATGACTCAGATTAAACGCCTCTACGCCAGCAGCGGGCCGGAGGTGATCATTGAGACGCTGCAGATCACCATTGGTTTTGACGTCCATTATCTGTGCCAGGGCTACGAGGGTATTACGGCAACGACGGAGAACGGCGATACCGTAACGTTTACCGCCTGTGCGATAGACATTGCTCTGCCGGCGCGCAATGCGGACGGCACGCAGGACCTCAAATTTGCCCTGTGCAATATCGATGGTGTTGTGTCCACGGCGATCCGCAATGCCCTGGCTAACAGATTGCCTGCATCGCTGACGTACCGGTGTTATATCTCCACGGATTTAGCGGCCCCTGCGGAAGTGCCGTATACGCTGAAAATCAAGTCGGGCTCCTGGACGGCGACAGAGGTGCAGATTACCGCGGGTTATATGAATATCCTAGATACCGCCTGGCCGCGTTACCGCTACACACTTCCTGTATTCCCCGGACTGCGTTATATCAGCTAAGGAACCCCAATGTTTAACCCTGATAAATACCGTTCTGTTAAATGGCAGAAGGGCGGTAGAGCCTACCCGCTACTTGACTGCTTCGGCATTGTGAACGAGATACGCCGCGATCTGAATTTACCCGTCTGGCCCGATTTTGCCGGGGTAACCAAAGACGACGGCGGCCTCGACCGGGAAGCGCGCAGGATGATGCTTACCCTTGAGCGCTGCGAACCCTGCGAAGGGGCCGGGGTGGCCTGTTATTCCGGATCAACCGTCACCCATGTGGGGATCGTAGTCAGTATCGAGGGTTTGCTGCACGTGGCGGAATGCAATCCGGGAACGAACGTCACCTTTCTGCCGTTGCCGCGGTTTAAGCGGCGATTTGTCAAAGTGGAGTTCTGGCAATGACCATTCGTTTTTATCCGTCCCGGCTTCCCGGTGAACCACTCGAAACGCATGAGCATGGTGTAATCAGTATTCGCAGCTGGCTGGTGGCAAATGTTGAAGGCTACGAGGATCGGGATGTCCCACCGCTGACCGTTGAGGTTGAGGGGCTGTTAATTCCGCCAGGCGAGTGGGCTAAGTGTGTGATTCGCCCTGATAGTGATGTCCGGCTTTATCCGGTGCCTTTCGGGCTTGAGGCCGCTACGATCGCCTGGATAGGAGTAGGTATCGCCGTCGCATCTGCGGCCTATTCGCTGTTTATGATGAGCAACATCGATACGGGCGGATATACCTCATCCACAGGGCGAAGCCTCGATCTGAACCCCGCTAAAGCAAACAGCGCGAAACTGGGTGATGCGATTCGTGAGGTGTTTGGCCGGGTGCGCATCTACCCGGATTATGTGGTGCAGCCCGTTACCCGGTTCGATGCCGCCGATCCTACGAAAATGCGCGTCCAGATGCTTTTATGCCTCGGTGTCGGTGATCTGATTTATACCAATGGCGATATCAGGGTTGGCAGTACGCCAGCTTCAACGCTACCGGGATTCAGCAGCACCCATTACCCGCCAGGCGCGGACGTTTCCGGTGATGAGCGCAGTGAAAACTGGGTCAACAGTACGGAGGTCGGTGGAACATCATCCGGTACCGGGCTGGATATGGCCCAGACGTCGCCAGACGCAGACGACATTATCGCAGACAGCATGACCGTATCCGGTTCGAGCGTGACGTTTACCGGGCTGGATACGGATGATGATGACGATAATGACGAGAACGATAACGCGCTGCCGCCCAGCTGGGTCGCTGGCGCCGTGGTCGAACTGAAAGCCCCGGCTAACTACCAGATCACCACGGCGGCCGGATACAGCGTTATCGCCAGCCCGCTGCTGACGGAGATCGCGCCGGTGGTTGGAATGCCGGTGACGCTGGGGTTTAACTCTGTCGATTACGATCTGTTTATCGCGTCATATACCCCCGGCCAGGCTGCAGTGCCCGGCACCGGGGGGAGTGCGGCAAAACTCCAGGCCAGTGCGGCCCCGACCACCTACGATTTTTCGACCAGCTCCAGCACGTTCACGATCACCTGGCAGGGGGTTACCTACCCGGTGTCGCTGGTGGCTAACTACGTCTCGATGTCGGGACTGCTGGCGGCAATCACCGAGGGACTCACTGGCTCCGGCCTGATTGCGCAGGACAATGGCGGCACCGTACTGATAACTGAGTCGGCCAGTCCGTTCGCGGGTGGGGCGATCACGTCCTCTTCGCTGCCTGCAGCTGTTTTCGGTGATGCTCCGGTTTACACCTCCGGCACGGCATCAACCGGCGGCAGCCCGGCGGTAACGGCGAATGTGACGCTTGCCTATAACAGCGCCACGGGAACAGCCTTTTCCGGCATGCCGGAGGGGGTGCAACGGCTTTCACTTGCTCACCGCGGGAATGAGTACCGCATTGTCTCGACCGACGGCACAACGGCGACGGTGGCGCGCCTGGTTAATGGTGCCGTTGATGAGTCATGGCCGGGATTCACCGCCCGGACGATGATCGACTATGAGGCCACTGGTCTTAACGACACGCTGAGCTGGCTGGGGCCGTTCCTGGTTTGCCCTGAAAATGAGACCGTCGATATGTTCGAGGTGAATTTCTCCTTCCCGAACGGCATCTGTGGCTTTGACAGCAAGGGGAAAAAGCGGCTTCGGCATGTTGAGTGGGAGATTCAGTATCGCGTCTACGGTTCGGGATCGGGGTGGGTGAGTCACCAGGGAGAGTATGCGCTTAAAAACGTCAACGGGCTGGGATTCACTGAGCGGATCACTCTCAGCTCTCCTGGGCTGGTAGAGGTTCGCTGTCGTCGGCGCAATGAGCAGGGCTCAAACAACGCCAGGGATTCGATGTACTGGCAGGCACTGCGCGGGCGTCTGCTGACACGACCTTCATCCTATCCCGGCGTGTCGCTGATGGCGGTGACCGTCGAGACGGGCGGGAAGCTGGCGGCGCAGTCGGACCGCCGCGTAAACGTTGTGGCCACCCGCGCCTATGAAACCGGAACGGCCAGAACTATCTCGGGTGCTCTGCGGCATGTCGGAAACTCGCTGGGGCTGGAGATGGACGTCGACACCATCACTGCGCTGGAATCCGCGTACTGGACGCCACGGGGCGAGTATTTCGATTTCGCCACAGGCGACAGTATCTCAGCGCTGGAAATGCTGCAGAAGATAGCCAATGCCGGGAAGTCCCGCTTTCTGTTAAGCGATGGCCTGGCGACGGTCAACCGTGAGGGGATTAAGCCATGGACTGGCGTGATCACTCCGCATGAGATGGTGGAGGAGCTGCAGAGCGGATTTACCGTGCCCTCAGATGATGATTTTGATGGTGTCGACGTGACGTACATCAACGGGACTACCTGGGCAGAGGAGACCGTTAAATGCCGGACGCCTGATAATCCTACGCCGGTGAAAATAGAGAATTACAAACTCGATGGGGTACTGAATCAGGATCACGCCTACCAAATCGGGATGCGTCGCCTGATGAAATACCTGCAGCAGCGGGTGACGTTCCAGACCACTACCGAGCTGGACGCGCTGTGCTACAACACGGGCGATCGCATAGTGCTCACGGATGATATTCCGGGCAACAACACGATTTCCTGTCTGGTGGAGGCGATGACAACGGCTGGTGGAGTGACAACGTTCACCGTCACGGAGCCGCTGGACTGGTCTTTCGAAAATCCCCGCGCGCTGATCCGTTATCAGGATGGCTCTGCATCCGGGCTGATGGTGGCGAGCAGGGTGGGTGATTTTCAGCTGTCAGTCCCGCACCTGAGCGAGTTTGATGATCCCATGCGGGTTGACCTGTCGTCGGCAACCATCGAGCCGATCCGCCTGGTGTTCTGCGGCTCAACGCGCCACGTCTACGACGCCATTGTAGAGGAGATCGCCCCGCAGTCTGACGGAACATGCCAGGTCACCGCTAAAGAATACCTCGAATCGTTCTATGCCTACGACGACGCCACATACCCCGGCGACGTCGCTTAATACCAAAAAATCCCTTTCAACTTTTCTTTCGCTCAAACCCTCGTTTGGGCGAACGCCTTCTTTGGAGCAAAAACATGGCCGAACTTAACCCGCCTTTGGGAACGACGACGCCTGAAATATTCCTGGATAACGTCAAGCGCGCTGACGAGTTGGTTAACGGTCCGGCCGGAACGGTTAACGACCGGGCAGGCGAACCGCTCGATACCTGGCGCCAGATGATGGCTAAGAATGACGAAGTTCGGCAAAACATCATCCCGCTCAGTAAGCAGTATCAAACGCTCGAGGCTGCACAGGCGGATATCGCGAATATTCCAGAAGGCAGCAGCACCTATGTGCGTAGCCCGGACAGCAGCGCGCTGGCTGACGAGTACATGAATGTGGCTGGGACGCTGACAGCAACCGGGCGTAGAATGCCTTCTCAAGCGGCCATCCAGGCAGTTCTTGACTATATCTCATCTCTCATTGCTACTGATGATGCTGATTCTCCTTTACTGACACTTAATGATGAGGCGGGGTTTCGTCTGGCGGCATTCGGCCTGAATGCAATTCAGAGCAATGCGATGACGGCTGAATATGATGAGTTTATTGATGGTTTTGTGTTCCGGGATAGCGTCGGATTCGTTATTCAGCAAATAGGGACTCCTCTGCTCAGCTCTGTTGACAGTGTTCAGCCTGTCGTTGAGCAGCAGCGATTGGTGACTGAGGCATTCAGTGCTGAATCTGACGCGGATATTTCTGGTTTTGTATTTCGCGACAGTGTGGGATTTGTCCTGATGAATCTCAATGGTGAGCAAAGCGATCAGAATAACGATGGGGTAGATGACATTTCACGCAGAAATGCAGCAAATATTGCCGCTGCTGCTGCCGCACGAGACGAAATTAATACGCGTATTGCTCGCCCGGTTTACGATTACAATATTCTGATCACAGACGGCCAGTCGCTGAGTAACGGGACTGAGGGATGGGCAGCACTGAGCAAGGACATTCGCGCTACTCTGAACATTAATATGCTCGGTGACTCCGTCCGGCCAAAAAATGAGAACGGTTCAACATTTACGCCGTTAAACGGAGCTGAAATCAGATCAGCCCGTGCGGTGGTGCAGGATTTAATCGCCCCTCCTGACGGCGGAAACCTTATGACCGATGAGGCTGTGGCCGCACTGCCTCGTGGGGCTAACAATTTCGGTGAAACCGTCGATATTGGCGCGATGTGGATGTGGCGGGAAATGCAGTTACAGTTCCGGGGAGTGGTAACGGATGAGCGCAAAATTGTGGCTGTTAACTGCGGTGTGGGCGGGCAGATTATTGAACACCTCTCTAAAGGCCATTCCTGGGGATTCTACAACCGGATCATTTCAGCCGTTACCCAGATTAAAGCCATTGCTGATGCCGAAGGGAAAACCTGCGGCGTGGTGGGTTTTTTATATCTTGGCAATGAATATAACTATGACAGCACAAAAGGAGGGGCGACAGACCGCGCAGAATACAGAGCACTCCTGAGAAAGCTCATTGATGATGTCATTACCGATACTACCGCTATCACCGGGCAGACAGAGCCCCCCCTGACTGTGCTGTATCAGACCAGCGGCAGCTGGACGCGCGACAGCACGAATATGAGCATTGGCGAGGCTCAGCTCGATATCTGTGCAGCAGATGCAAACGTAATGATGGCATCACCGGCGTATGCTGTCACCGACAAGGGTGGCCATCTTGACGCGAACGGCTACCGCTGGCTGGGAATGCAGTTCGGAAAAGTGCTCCATCGTGCAATTGATCGTCGCCAGAACTGGCGTCCACTGCAACCCCTGTCAGTCACGCTGAGCGGAACATTCCTGCGTGCGGATTTCCTGGTGTGGAGCCCGCCGCTTCAGTTTCGATCGTGCTACGTGGGTTCATCTCCGACGACGTATGCCGCAAAAGGATTCAGAGTCACTGACGACGCCGGGGACGTTCCGGTGACGCGGGTCGACATTGTAGCCGATACCGTAGTCGATATTACGCTGGGGCGTGAAACGACCGGCGATGTTTATCTATGGTACGCCAGCCAGACCGGAAGTAACGGTAACGGAAATCTGTTTGACAGCGACACAACGGTCGCTGTTGCGAATTACGAATTTCATGAAGGGACGGGGCAATATCCGGAATCAAATATTCCAGAGCTGGTAAACCGTCCATACCCACTGAATAACCCCTGTGTGGCATTTCGTCGCCAGGCAATCGCTATTTAAGGAAAACAAATTATGGGTTCGCGTATTATTGTTCCTGGTTATTTTGGTGATAAAGGCCTGGGTTTTGACCCGCTCGTTCGCCGTGGCCTGAAATATTTGAATTTTTATGGAGAGGCAGATAAAACTGGTCGGAATCTCGCACCGGATGGGGTAGCTGCAACGGTACTGGGGTCGCCTGTTGTGCAGGAAAATGGCGTCCAGTTTACGCCTGCAGGCACATTGCTTGATACGGGTATTCTTCAGCCTTTGGACTTTACTTTTTTCACAATCTTCAACTGTCCGACCCTTTCACAGATTCTGCTGCTCAGCAATTTTAACGGGCCCCGGCAATCTGGCTCAGGAACCACGCAGGGAGTAGTGCTCAGAACGCAGCCTGGATCTACCAGCATGACCCTGAACTTTTCGGTAAACACTCTCAACAGTAGCGCGTCGACGCAGCGTACAGTCGCGCTCGGTGGGTTGCTGGCAAACACAAACTATTTAGTGTGCGCGCGTTTTAAATCGGGACAAAAAATGGACTTTCAAATCCTGAACAAAGCTCTGTCAGCAGAGAAAACAACAGATATGGGCGACCCGGCGGATTTGGGGGCAAAACTGCGTATCGGCGGTAGTTACCAGGCTGATCTAACGAACGCAGGGATTCACCGATTTTCTGCTTTACACACTGTTGCGTTGACAGATGGTGAAATTACAAAAGCTGCCACTCAGTGGACTGCTTGGGCTAAAGCTGTCGGGTTAACAATTTAAAAAATACAACGCTACAAGCTCTCATTGAGTTTACGTAGTGCATAAGCCAGGGCTGATTCCATATCCATTTCTTTAGATAAGGCAAGGAGGTATTTTGATTTTAATATCAATCGTTTTTTTTGTCGTTTTGTTAGGGTTTGATGGTTTTTAATGGACTTTACAAGTTCAATGTATTCTGTTCGGTATTTCAAGTCGTTGACCGTGTTTCCATGAAAAACAGGGCGTTCAACAACGCCCTTAATGCAATCAGTTACATGCACATTTTCCATTGAATCGTTGAAGTCCGACGCAACAACAATACCAACATCAAACCCAGAGAAGCTACAATTAATGATTGGCAAAGTTTAGTCCTTTTTCTGATTTTTAGTGAAGGCTTTTTATGTTAGTAGCGGGGCCAGGAAAGCGTAAACCGTGACAACATCAGCCACAATGGCTAATTTTGAAAAAATAGATGATGATTTTATTTTCTCATCTTTCTCTTTTTGGTTTAAATCTGCTGACTCAACTTCTTTCTTAAGTGAATCAAACTCACTTTGATTTTCATAGAGGGTTTTTAATAGAGTGTCGTACAATTCCTTTGAGTTGTATTCAAGAAATCCGACGCGGCATTTTTCAACACGAGCGTTAAGGAAGGTTGACGATGAATCTGATGGCAAAACGAAACCAGTGTCACAACCTGTGACAGTAAGTCCAGAATAGTTTGGCATTGCAGCTCTCTCTATTTAGGTATGTTAATTGTAAGCTTTTGTTAACTAGTTTTAGACATTAGCATGAATTAAAGCACTTGTGAATGAATGTTTCAACAAGTCTTGAGGGCCGTATTAACCATCTGTACCAGATGAGTATTGTATCAGACGCCACCAGGAGTATCCCGGCTTGCGGTGTTGTGATCTGGCTGGCAGATGATGTCACCGAACTATTACTCAATGCGAGATGTATCTTTCTGCTCCAGAAAAATCATTTTTTCGCGTCAGTGTGCCTGATCGATAGCTGGAACCTGTATTGATCATATCTCTCAATGAATCTACTGTATATAAAAACAGTATTTAAGGGGGGAATATGCCGCGAAACTCAGATATCGAAATAGCCTGGCGTCAGGCAATTGTCATTGAGCCTAATGGCCGTCGCACCGTGACAACGTCCGGTTTTATCCGGGAACTCGCAAAAGTTAACTGGATATGGTCACCGCGCCAGGCTAACCAGTGGATAGAGCACTATGTGACGACATTCCGGGATGTCTCAACGCAGGAAGGCGATGAGCGCACGTTCCAGTTATACAACCCGAACGGAGGGCTATAACGTGGGTTTTCCGTCGCCAGCATCAGACTATGTGGAGGGACGGTTAACCGTCGATAAGCTATGCAGCATCGGCCCTAATTCCCGGATCGTACAAACAGAAACCGGATATGCCGTAGTTGATTTCTCCGTTAAACCAAAGCAGCAGGACACGGTATTGATCCAGTACTCCGGCGGTACAGATTTTGCGAAAGTTATGGGGAAGGCTTTCATCACTCGGGATGGTGAAGCGCTGGAAGGTGAGGCTCTGGATGAGGTTACTGTTGTCGGGGTGGTGACATTCGTCATCAATCAAGCTTGGCCTACTGATGACGAATGTCCAATATGAGCTATAAGCGGATATTGATAATAGCATTTTGACAGATAAATGGGTGACTAACGTACCAATATATGAGCAAAAAGATAACACAGTGCTTCTAAATTGAACGTAGAAAGTGTCGGAAAAGAGTAATTAAAAAAGCTTTAGAAGTACTTCTAAAGCTTATCCGTTACTCGTAATTCTAATTCAGAATTTTATTTAAATTAGCATTCAAATTTTTAATGCTTTCAATTATTTTATCAAATATAAAATCTAACGCATGGCTATAACCGGATGCTAAAGTTGCACTATCAAAGCCAAGATTAGATAAATGTACGATTGATTTATTTACTGCTTCATGTGCTTCAGCATTTCTCAAATCATTATTAATGAAGAGAGAGGCTAACTTAGGATTAGGCGAACTAAATGTTGCAAGTTCATTAGCATGTTTAAGTGCTGATTTATCCTCATTCTGTTCAATAATAGCATCAGTAAGGTTTAATATTCCTTGTAATAATTTCAGTGCTTGCAATCTATCAACATCCTTTGGGGCTACGCCCATTGCGATACTTAATTTCTTTAATGAACCAATTTTAATCTTATTTGTAATCTCGTTTATAGTTTTGCATCTCGCTAAAAAATCTTGCTCTTGCATATCGCATGAGGCTACATGAGAAAGCTTTTGCAATACAGGATAATTTCTTAATCCCTCTGCATTAAGTTCATCATTGTTATATTCAAAAATATCATAACTAGATAGGGGAACATTTAAAAAATATCCTAAGGATACTAAGTTATCATTTAGATTTGCTAGTTCTCTTGCAAATCTAAAAGTCTTAGAAACAATATGTTCGACATTTAATGAGTTAACGTCGATAAGGTTCTGATCTTTCGCATAATCGAATACATGGTACACTTCCTTTTCTGGAACCCCTCGGTAAAGCTCATAAAAAGGTATTTTTACTAAGTTTCTGCCGACCCTGACACAGTCTCTAAAGGCCCACTGTCCTCCATAACTAGGGGCTACTTGATAATGGCCGTTATAAAGAAATGGAATGGCTTCATAGGTTTTATCTTTCTCATATTTAATAAGAAAAGCATCATCAACATATACATATTCATCTTTTCTAAAATCGCGAGCTCGGGACGCTGTCATCGGATCTTTGTGGCCAGGCCATACTAATTTGTTGATGTCCACTTCAGCACAAAGTTCGGGCAGAACAGATTGTACGGTTCCCCATGCTTGAAGTATTACTCTATTTCCATGATCAACTATTTCAAAATCAATCCAAGGAAGGTTTAATACAAAGTGATTAGACCCTGATAAAAGACCTAGTACCTCTTTGGTTCGTTCGATATAAGCTTCGAAGAAAAAAACCTTTACTCCTATGCAACCTTTCATCCATAAGTATTTCCTTAGAAATTCATTCCTCATTGTCCATTTTACATCTTTCTTGCTTTTGAAGTAGTATTCGCTTGAGACATCCCCTTGGGCGACACCATAAGATGGCGAGGCAACCTCATCAAATATTACTTTTTGTTCATCATCACCTATGAGCCTTGGTTTTAAACCCAGCTTCATCCAGACATCTTCGGCCAAAAAAAAGGAGTAGTGAGCATTAGATCCCCAAGAGGCTACTATATATCCATAACCAGAAATAGATATATCTATCCCCCTAGCTCCACCTTTCTCTGTACAATGTGGCGTGGAATATGTTACAACACCTTCACTTGATTCACGTAAAACATTTAATTTTGTGACATCATCTTCGGGAACTACAGCCATGATCATATGAGTATATTCATAATCATCTTGATGTATATTTCTTTCGTAACGATGAGTTACAGTAATATCTCGTTGAGGGTTGGAGTTGTCTTCAACAAATAGTAGATCCTTTAGGCCTTGTGGTATTTGGTCAACCGGCAATGGTATTTCTGATATATAATCAAGCACTTACTAGTCCTCTGTGATAATCATGAGTATATGCAAACTGCCTGTCTGCTGTTGACACTTAGCAGTCAATCACCGTAACTAATATGAACGTGTAAATAAGTTCCTGCAACTAAGATCATAGAGCGCTTGTAATGACAAAGGACTTGTAATTATATGACTAACGACTTCATAATTAAGCGATCTTTGTGTTTTTAACTATATGATAGTTAAGGGCAATTTCGTTCGTGTTTGTTATGAAACTCGATGATATATCTTTGATTATGATGTCAAAAACGCGCGATTTAAAATCCCTCGGCGTTCGCGCTGTGCGGGTTCAAGTCCCGCTCCGGGTAC